>Ga0315312_1002010_pt1 | contig 14662 bp, 14 predicted proteins | sample TDP7_MG_FD_203629 | JGI IMG/M metagenome (GOLD analysis project Ga0315312, IMG submission 203629) | Freshwater sediment microbial communities from Lake Towuti, South Sulawesi, Indonesia - TDP7 | ecosystem: Environmental > Aquatic > Freshwater > Lake > Sediment | place: Indonesia: South Sulawesi... | reverse complement strand
CTCGCCCTCTTTAGAAAAATGGATGATCATCTGCCCTTCCTCTTCGGCATGATCGATGGGCTTATCGGAAAGCTCGATAAGAAGCGCATCCACGTCCTTGCTATATCTGATCTTTCTCATACCGCAACCTCCTTTCCGGATAGACGGTCACTACATGTATCTTCTCCATCCCGGTGTCGTAGACGACCCTAATCACATGCTCTTCATCCAAGCGTCTTTGGGCGATTGACCTACCCTTGTGTCCGCGATCTATTCTATCCGGAGACCTGATCGCTTCCTCGATCAGTTCCTTTGAAACATTCACCCCATGCGCCTTCAATATCTCGATTTTCAGCAGAGAATGATCGCTGAATTCAATCTCGTCCGACATGATGCCCTTCCCATTACAAAAGGTGGGATGGGACAAGCGTCTTTGGCCTCTGGCGCTCGCTCAGTCCGTTTGGACCCTTCTCGAAGGAGAAAAGAGCCACCATTGTTCCGGGAATGATATCATATGCTTTGAGGCCCAAATGTCAAATCCTCCATGATCTTCTCCCGTGCATGGAGTCCAGGGTCAAGAATGAGTCAAGGGGGTCACGCTTGGTTTGACCGGGCCAACCAGTTCGGATGGGATGATGAAGGGGCCCGTCGGCCACTTCGAAGATTTCCCTTGCTGCAAAGAGGCCATATTCCTTTAGCGTTGCTAACCCTCTATCTTTTGGAGAGGGCGATTGGGTTTTGAATCGGAAGAGGCTGGAAGGCATGGAAAATGCCGGAAAACCCGGAAGGCTGAATCTTCCTGAAATATCTTGGAGTTATAAGAAAATGCAGGTAGAAGGCCCACTTAGCAAAAACCGTAAATTGACGCTTTCAAGGCGGTAACATGAGCTGGAGAAGGGAGACGTCCGTGCGGAACGTGCATAACTCTCACTTTGTTGTGGAATGGTGGACAGCCAGGCATAGGGTCACCTTCCTATCCAGAGTCATGATCGTCCACGGTTAGCGAATTCTCTGGACGAAGACAGGGGACGTTGGCTCTAAAGCAACTTAGTAATTTGTCTCAGAACCGACGTCCCCTTTGTCCTTTCCTCTTGGTACTGCTTTGCTTCCCACCTCCTGCTCAAGTGAGAAAGGTGGCACGCGCTCTACTTTGTCGCCACCTTAGTCTTTGGTTCCTTTGAGCTTATCATAGATAGCCTTAGAGACTTGACCTGCCAAAACGACCTTCCAATAGTACTCCCCAAATTCCGGAGATGCGCACGTGCAGTCGCCGACGGTCATTTCGGGTACTATCGCCCTCGCACCTTCTATGTCCCCCTTTGCAGCGAGTTCATCTATTTTCGCCCAAGGGGGTTCCGTAAAGGTTCTGGTGCCTGGCGGTAGCCTTCTCCATGCTTCCCAGTCAACAAGGTCAGGGAAGAAGTACATCTGGGCGGATGTTTCTATCTCTTCTGCATGGTCCCGAGGGGGCGCTGACTTATAGAACATAGTAGGTATGTAGTCTCTCCAATTGAGCCAGAAAGGTTCTTTGAGCGTCAGGCCGTACTTTTTTCTCAGGTCCGCGGTGAGGTCCCAGTTGGGACTTATGGGGTCTATCCAATAGACTTCAAGAGGAGGTGAAAATGATTTGTTGGTAAGGGGATTTTTTACGTTAGCCGCGCCTTTGATCACCCCATAGATGCCTTCTTGCTGACCTGGGCCTCCGTGACAGTTTTGGATGAAGAATTTTCTAAACCCAGCTTTCCCCAGGCAGGCGATGATGTCCAAAAGGTTTTCAGACATCCGCTTGGCACTCGTAGAGATAGTCCCTGGGAATAGAAGGGTGCTGCTGGGTGGATCACCAAAGTGCCAACCACCGATATACCCAAAGTAATAAGGCGGCGCGATCACCGCCTCTACTCCGAGTTTTGCCAGGTTTTCTTTGATTAACACACATGTGGCTGTGCATTCTAAGATATCCGTCCCTGTTGATAAGTGAAGCCCATGCGCCTCTAAGATCCCCACTGGCATCAGAACTATGGCTCCTCTTTTTGCAGCTCTTTCAACTTGAGGCCATGTCATGCCAATAGTGGTTTCTTCAATAAATGCCAACTCAAACCTTTTCGTGTGTTGAGCTTCTTGGGCTCGGATGTCAGCAACAGTGGTTTGTGTAGTCGGTGCCGCTTGAGACGCTAATTGAGCCGAGACTACAGACGCAGCAACAAGCACCATGGTGAGCAGTGCCAAGAACTTTAAGAAAACGGTCGGGATTGATTTGGTCAGACTATTCACGACATCTCCTCCCTCCGAAAGCGATTTGGCTTTCTTCCTATCGCAGGGCTAATTCAAAAAGGCCCCCAAAGAGGCATAGAAACCCCTTTGGGGGCAACATATCGGCACCTTCTGAGAACTCCAAGTCACAGCCAACTTCCCAAAAAGGTTGTTTACCAATCTCTTCCCTTTTACCACCGGACTCAAGCCCTCGCAAGTAGGTATACTCATCCCTGCAGACACAAAAGGCACCCTCATCTTCAGACGGACGATCTAAAAGGTGCCTCTGGGTACTGCTTTGCTTCCCATCTCCTACTGGCTATGAAAGCAATCGGGCCAGGAAATGGAGCTTGTCAACTGCTCCAAAAAGACACAGATTCGATTTCCAGTCCCCTATTTACTCCTCCAATCACTTCTTGTCAATCTATTTCCCTCGAAGACTTGGAAAAATAGGAACAGCGTCAGTTATTTCCCCAAGATCGCGGAATAGAACCTCCCCTGCCAGAGATGACCGGTGGTTCCTCTAGGACCGTGGACCTATTGGGGATACCTCATATGAACCAGATAGAGGGTGGGGGCCAGGGAATCTTCCTGGGTTGGCACACAGACGAAGTGGACATGGTTGCTCATGAGACAATAGGCCCAGATCTCCAGGGCATATCTTTTGCTGTACCCTTTCAGCCATTCGAGATACTGCAGGTAATCAGCATTTGCCCTAAATATCAGTTGGCGGTAATTGCCGCGTTGGGTGATGTGGTGAGGAAGTCCTTCCTCTGCCGCTCGTGAGATCCGGGGCATGGGAGGAATCTACTCTTCGCAAATCGCCTTGTCAATGAAAATGGGCGCTGTCCCTTATTGCCCTATTGCCCCTTATTGCCAGTACAAATGATCATCGGCCGTCCTACTTCTTTCACCGATGAAACTCTTGGATGGAAACTCTTTGGGAGGTCTACCGCGCTCATCTTTGCACTGAATTGGATAATCCTCAACCGCGTACAGCAGGTGATGGCGATAATTCGTGCAGTGTTCTCCCTTCGGTTAAGCCGGGCACGAGCTTGATATCCACCCGGAGCAAGTCGCCCGGCCGGGACACGACGAAGATGCTTCGGTTGCGTTTCGAGGAAAAGTTCATCGTAGAGGGGAAGAGCCGATTGAGAATCTCCCCCAATGTGAGAAGCGGCTGCATGGGCTGCATGAAGCCCTCATTGCTTAATCCATAGATTTTGGCATTCTTGAGGGCGACGTGGAAAAGGATCAACAACTTCTTCATCTCCCGGGTCATTCGCTGGTCAATCATCTCGGTGAGCTTCATCCGGGAATTCACTTTTCGATACCTCATCCCTGATCTTCTTTCCTCGCTCGCATGGGGAAATGAGAAAGCTGAGAGAGGGCAGCCCGGCACACCTGTTCGATCGCCCTATCCTTTCCCTTCGCCCCCTCTTCCAAGATCTTTCTCGCAGAGCCCGTCCCAATCAAAGCCAATGCATGCGCTGCTCCTTCCCGCATCTCTTCGATTTTGCTCCGCTGGAAGATACCTTTTGTGAGCAAGATCTTCTCCAGAAGGGGGAGAAGCTGATCAGAACCCAATTGCCCGATGGCCTCAAAGATCGCCTTCTTCTCTTCTCTATCTCGATTCAGGAATTCCTTCTGCTCGATGATTTTCAAAAGGAGAGGAAGGGCCCTCTTCTCCCGCAGCGTGGCAAGGGCGCGGGCAGCCAAAGTCTGAATCAGAACATCGGGAGACTTGAGGCAGCTCAGCAGATAATCTCTTGACTCTGAGTTTCCAATGGTCCCCAGGGCCCGAATGGCTTCCTTCTTCACCCGAGGCTCCTCATGTTTCACCAGTTCCTTGAGGTATCTTACTCCCTGCGGATCCTTCATCAGGCCCAGAATGTAGGCCACATTTCTGACAACGTACCAGCGGGGACCCTTGATCGCCGGTCCCAGTCGATCCACCTGTCCCTGGGACATCTTGGCAATAGCCTCGCACAGGATACGGCGAGCCTTCATCTGCTTGAGCTCCCCCAGGATCTCGCAGAGGGGGGCGATAGTCTGGGGACCCAAAAAGTAAACATAGGACTGAAAGGCGAGAAGTCCTTCCTCATCCACCTGATTCAATACCTTGGTTAGGCCTCTCAGCTTCTCAGGGCTCCCCATCCGGTCAATTGCTTCACGAATGGAGCTTCGGCGGGAATCAGGAAGATCTAAAGAGGAATCCAAGAGGCGCCTGAGAAGCCTCAGGTTATTGAACGCCTTGTAGAATTCTCCCTGCAGGCAATAGGAGTCGGTGATTCGCTCTACAATGGCCAAGCTTTCTTTCGTCCCCTCTATCTCCTCCTTTGCCGAGAGGATCTCTGTAAGGAGATCTATAAGGGCTTGGTCCAGGTCCTTTTCTCCCTCCTCTAAAATCTCTAACTTGACCCTCTCGATCTCCTCCTCTCCCAGGGAAAAGATGGGCAGCATGTCGGCCCGAAGAGGAGAGGAGGCAGCTGGTTCGGCATCTTGGGAGGGGATCTGCAGCGAGGATTCCAGTTCCTTTCTCCCGTGTTCCAGTAACTGCTGGGAGTGGGATGAGAAGTCAAATTCCTCTACCTCTTCCTCCCCGCTCGCCGAGATGTCCACCACTAGAGACTGAATATTGGGGAAGTCCTTCTCCCAGAATAGGGTGGCCACATCGTCATCCGCATCCGGCTGAAGGAATCTGCATCTGAGGATTTCCATGAACTCGTGGATCTCCGAGAGTTGGATTCCCTGATGGAAGCGGAGTTGGCGTATGCCGTCCTTATAAAGATGAAAGGCGAGGCTCTCCGATAGGTCACGGTTGTCGTAAACCGTCTGCCCCTCATAAGCGATGTGGAACTGCCCAAGATCCCAGGTCATAACCCCCCGGTTCTGGAGGAAAGAGGTCAAATTATTCACATAGTCCTGGAAGAGCTTCTGATAGGCGGGACTATCAGGAGGGTAGAGCCGGCTGGCCTTAATCACCTTGCTCAAGGAGAGGAGGGTATCCCGCACTGCCTTTACCTCCAAGGGATCAGGGGCTGAGGCCTGTTCCTGCTTCATAGTAAACTTCTCCCTGCCTGGCAAAGAGAGAAGAGAATCATCTGGCAATGCTGATTTGGAAGATCAGGTTGCATTTGCAAAAGCCATCCTCAACTGTACTCTCTATCTAAGGGATCATAAGCGAGAAAGCAGGACCCTGTCAAACCAAAAGGATGATCCGAGATGATTTCGGCTTGCTTGGTGGGAGGGCGAATATTGCCTGGTCTAATCACAGACACCCATTTCGCTCGAAGTAGTTGGAAGACGAAGTGGTATTCAGGCAGACTTTGCTGTGGTAAGGTCTCTGCTTTATTTGGTTAGGGACGCCCTTAAATAACTAAACAAGTCAACCTGTGAGCCGATAGCCATTCTCCCGAGCAATGGCTTCCCCTCTCTGAACGGCATATCCCATTCCGGGTGGGCTCATCCCCAAGAGCCTGGCCAGTTCAGTCAGGGAGAATCCCAAGTCCCGTACCGCCCAGATACAAAAGAGGTCCCTGGCCCGAACTCGTTGCCCCTGGCGTCCCTGCGAAAAAAGTTGAGCCCCATCGATCTGATAGATCTGTGCCACTCTTTCCTTCAACTTCTCGAGATCGAATCCAGTCCTTCCCAGCTCCCAGGGGCGAGTGAGGTTCTCCTCCGCCTCAGCCAGCATGGAATCCACGAAATCCGGATCGCCCAAGATGCGCTCATCACTGCTGAAGGGATCTCCGCCTCCCTTTCGTGCTGACCAGCCGGCCAAGTTGCGCATCCATCCTCCCCCCGTCAGGTCTTCACGGCGTCCTTGAGCCATCCCGTCTTCTACGAAGGATAGATACGCTCTTCGTGCATCCCGGACGGTCTGGCCGAAACACTTCAGGACATAGTCGACATCCTGCCAAGGATGGCTCTGTTTGCCCAGTAGGGCGCTGTGCCCCGCATAGGGATAGGCGCTCAGTTTGGCCAGATCTGGGACAATTCCGGCTCTCACTGGGTTCAAGTGAATATGGCGAACCAATCCTTAGAAATATCGATCACCTGGCACACAATGGATTTGTATCGGTTCTGAAAGGGATGGCCATGCCGCTTATGGCGGGGGTTGAAGCCGACCACATATCCCGTGACCAGTCTCCTCATCAAGGTGGGAAGGGGAGTCAGCCCGGTTCGGAAAAGAAAATGGGCGTGATTCGGCACGAATACCCAGGCATAGCATGCAGTCTGGGTCTCCGGCAAAAGCGTTCCTAACCGCTCCAGGAAGTTCTCTCGATCTCGATGATCACGGAATATGTTTCGGCGTTCGATCCCCCGAATGATGTTGTGGTGCAGAACTGCCGGAGCATCCAGGCGAGGCAATCTGGGTCTGGAGGGTGAACTGTCATGAGAGACAGGTAGCTGTAAATTGAATTATTTAAGAACGTCCCTGCCCCAGGTCCAAATGTCAAAGCGGAAGTGGGCCGATGGTCTGGGAAGGGGTTGAGTTTCAGGCCGCTCCATGCATAGCACTCTCATCGAGTTTGACCGGATCCTCTCCTTTCTTTTCCGGATCTCCTATCATGACCACTTCTGCGCTCAGGTCCCTTGTAATTGGGATCGCTAAATTTCCTGCGATCTATCCCTGATCTTCGATCTTTTTCGGAGCGGCGTTCCTTTTCTTCCATTGGATTTTCCTCCGCCGAAAACAATTCGAAATGAGAAACACCTCACCACCCTTGGCGCTGGAAACAATCTGACACCCGATGCAGCCTCATCAGGGATCAAAGTCCTTGCTGCTGGCTTCACTCGCCCGCAAACAGAAAGAGGCACCGGAATCTTACACGCAAAGATCCATGCGGTGCCTTCTTGCTTGCCTTCGAGCCTCCTGCCGAATGATGGCTCAACGCTGATTATAATCGGCGATGTGAGGAAGCCATCTGGATGAAACCGAGAGGAGAAATAGGCTTTCTCCTGCCCAGCTATTTACCCCTATCCTTTTGTGGTGTCAACTCTTTTCTTCCGGATTCGGGCAGGACGGAATGTTGCCTCTCTGCGGAATTCTGGAGAAGGTCTCCTGCAGAGAGGTATTGGTTCAGCTACTGTCTAGGGGCTAAATGATGGGGAATCGCCAAAGACCAGGATCGCCCTTCAAATCCAGTGCGGGGCCTTTCTGATGGAGTCTCGGGTGGGTTCGACCTCCACGCGCCTCCGCCAAAATAGTCATTTGGCTGATTTAAGAGATCGGCTTCTCTTGCGGCAACGGAAGAGAGGCCATTTTTCTGTTAGGCGCAAAGCCCTTTATTGCAGATTCCCACTGGAATCGTATTTCACCAGGAAAATACCCGCCCCCCCATTCGTGTTTCCGTCCAGGCCTCCGCTGGTGAATCCGGTGACATAGATGTTGCCACTGCTCAGTTTTGCCTTGAGCACGCTACAATCCATTTCTGTTGGAACTCCTTTCGTAGCTTGATTAATCTGGCAGCTTCTTCGCGCCCGTCCATTGGCGGAAGCGATCGATTTCTTCCTCAACTCCCTTAGCCAGCGGGAGATTGTGCGAGGCGGCGAGGGCTTTGTACGCCTCAATCGCGTATTCGGCCAACTTGTCCTGGGCTCTCAAAATGAAGACAGGCTCCTCCTCGCCGATCCTGGGAATATTCAGCTTTCCGTATTTGCCTGACAGGGCCATGGTATGCCTCCTTGTAATATGTATGGTGTCCCTGGAACTGCTGCGGGCGGCATTTAAGGGATAAGGGGACCTCCCAATTTCCGACATTTGAGAACTTCCCTCTTCCCGGCTGCTTCCGCATGAAAGGCCGGAAAAGAACAGGCGACTCGACAGAGACAAATTCCCTGGGACATAAAAAGGGGGGGACAAGTGCTGTCCCCCCCACTCGTTCTCAGAGTGTAAGGCAAGAGACCTTACCACCGAGGATAGGTGGGAATACCCCACTTCGGATGCCGATAGTACTGATCCCAGTTGGTCACCTTTCCGTAAGCATCCTGAGCCCAGGGCCACATCCGTGCCTTAGCAGGATGGCGCGGGAAGTCCTGGATGATTGCCTCCTCCAAGGGCACCCCCACCACCTCGATCTCATCATACTCCATCTTGCCCAGGCCATACTTGGCCGCCAGGCGGGTGGTGCCGATGTTTCTCGGATTGTGGTTCATGACGGCAGTGCCGATGGCATCCAGTGCTACCGGATCCTTGCTGGCCATGATATAGCCGGTGAGGAAATAGGGGGCTACTGGCACCCAAGTCCCGGCATACACCGCATCGATGATGTGCATTTGCTTCGGAACCACCTTCTGGGCGATATAGTTCACATCGACGTGCACCTCGGCCAGCTTATGATGGGGTAGGCCAATCTTGTACGCCCCGATCACCCTCGCGGAGGGCAAACCAATGCCCAGGTTCTTCAGGGCAAAGGTCACGCCGGCATACTGATGGGTCTTGAAGGCGCAGATGTTCACCAAGCACTGCACTTGCTTCAAGAGCTTGGGCATAGGATACTCCTTGGACGCCAGCCCCAGCCCAGGCATCATCTCCCAACTCTCGCAGAGATCGATCAGCTCATACTTGATGCCCTTATCGGCATATCTCTTCTGGGCATAGACCAAACCGTAGTTGATGTAGGTCGCCCAGGCATCTCCCAGGGCTGGGCATTCCGCGATGATGATCCTGCCAGCTCCCATCTCCTTGCAAATCCGGGCTGCAGCCAAGGCTGCACGAGGATCCGTGAAGGCACCCTGAACGCTGTTATCGTCCCCATAGCCAAACGCTTGTATGGGATAGAAGCTCAGGACGAAGTTGGGCTTGATCAGGACTGCCTCGCCCCTCTTCAAGGGAATCCCACCGGCCAGATCGGTCGCCTGCTTGACATACTTGTACCAGACTTCCTCGCTCTCCAAATCCCAGGTGGCACGGGTAACGTCCCCCTCAAATTGATCGTACCCTAAGGTCGCGTCAAGGGCGACGACGTCCTGCATGTGGAATTTCCCATCCAGCATCTTCGCTTCTTCTGGTGTCGCCTTCACGATGGAGACCACACTCTTTTCAGCCATGACGGCCGATGCAAATATGACTACTGTTGCCAGGGCCATTAGCAGAATGAGCATCTTCTTCATAGTTTTTGCTCCTCACTGATACAACAATGCCTTTTAAGTAACCCACAGCTTCCTTGCCTTACCACGGGGTCAGCGGTCATTCACCACCTCCTTTCCTGGCAAGCAATAGCCTCTTTAAATCTCCACGCCCCCTCCTTTCTCTTCCCACCGTTAGAGAGAAAGCACTCTCCTGTTCGGCTCCAGGTCAAGAAGGGCGCATGATAGCTGCCGCGGCTCTCGTAATCCCTTGTGAGAACATCAAATAGAGATTGCCCCTCTCTAATCCCTGATCCCCCTTCCACGACCCATCCTTCAGTCTTTGACTCGCATTAATCCGCCTGAACTCTTCGGTTAGAGCATTTCCGGGGGCTCTTTCCGTGCCGTTGCCATAGGGCCTCGGTTCTCAAATGCCCGTAAGCCCTGATGATCATGGCCGCTTTCCCCACCTGCTTCAAATCATCGGACTCAACGATATCGATGGCATCGAGCCCCTCCCGGGTCGACACCCCCCTACCATCCGATGCCTGAGAGTCTGTGACCGTAACTGATCAGCGCTGTATCCCTGCAAACACAAAAGGCACCCTAGCATAAGAAATTTCTGCGGTGCCTTTTCTTTTTTCCCACCTCCCGCCGAAGGACGGCAAAAGCAAATTTATATTATGTGAAACATACAGCCCTATCAATAAATTGTAGCCTCAAATAAATTCTTCTTTGTAATTTATTCTCCCCAGCCTCTCTTGTCAATACTATTCACCAATCTTTTTCCAATTTATGGAGCATCTCTTGGTTAGAAGCCCGGAGGCCCTTGGCTCCCCCAGAGGTGCAATTTTCGCAAATGGCCGCTTTGCCCGTAGGCCTCGATCCAGACTTCTCGGGAATACCCTAGCTATTCCTTGACCTTTGTAGGCGATTGCTATATAAGCTACCGAGAATTCTATAAGACCCTTTGAGGCGGTCATTGGTTGCCACTGTGTTTAGTTCCTTAGCTATGAGGAGGATGTAAATGAAGGGTGCTGATGCGATTGCCGAGGTTTTGAAACGAGAAGGGGTCCGGTTCCTCATTGGATACCCGGTGAATCCTGCCATTGAGGCCGCTGCCAAGGTGGACATTCGAACGATCATCGTGCGCGCGGAACGGGTAGGGCTGCACATGGCGGATGCCGTTTCCCGGGTTACCTCAGGGCAGCGGATCGGTGTATTCGCCATGCAGTGGGGCCCGGGGTCGGAGAACGCATTTGGGGGAGTGGCTCAGGCCTATAGTGAGTCGGTGCCCCTGGTGGTCCTCGCCGGAGGCTATGCCCGCCACATGATGAATGTTTCCCCCAACTTCAATGCCTTGATCAACTACCGCCACATCACCAAGTGGATTGAACAGGTTCCGCTGGCCCCTCATATACCGGACATCATGCGCCGGGCCTTCACCCAGGCAAAGAATGGGCGTCCCCGCCCCTCGCTGGTCGAGATCCCGCGGGATGTCTTCGACGAGGAGGTACCGGAGCCGATCAGCTATGAACCCGCCCTCCGGACCCGCTTCGGGCCGGATCCGCAAGCGGTCAGCGAGGTGGCAAAGGCCTTGCTGGATGCCAAGCGTCCCGTGATCTATGCGGGGCAGGGGGTGCACTACGCTCAAGCCTGGTTGCAGCTAAAGGAGCTCGCGGAGATGTTGGAGATCCCGGTCATGACCAGCCTACAGGGAAAGAGCGCCTTCCCGGAGAACCATCCCCTCTCCCTCGGCTGTGGCAATCGTACCTTTCCCAAGACTGTCCATCAATTCCTGCTCAATGCCGATGTCATCTTCGGCATCGGCTGCAGCTTTACCCGAACTGTCTTCGGCGTGCCCATGCCCAAAGGCAAGACCATTATCCAGGCCACCGTGGATCCGCTAGATCTGAACAAGGATGTACCCATCCAGTATGGACTGCTCGGGGATGCGCAACTCACCCTCGAAGCCCTGATCGCCGAACTGAAAGACCTGTTGAAGAGCCGGAGGCGCGAGCCGAATGGTAAGGTCCGGGAGGAGATCAAGAAGGTCAAGGCGGAGTGGATGGCCCAGTGGATGCCGAAGCTGACCTCCAATGAGGTGCCGATTACTCCCTACCGCGTGATTTGGGACCTTATGCAAACGGTGGAACGAGCGAATACCATCATCACCCATGACGCGGGCAGCCCGCGCGACCAGCTCGCCCCTTTCTGGGAAAGCATCGCACCTCTCACCTATATCGGCTGGGGTAAGACCACTCAACTCGGATACGGCCTGGGCCTGGCGATGGGGGCCAAGCTGGCCAAGCCCGAAAGGCTGTGCATCAATGTGATGGGCGATGCCGCCATCGGTTTCACCGGCATGGATTTTGAGACGGCGGTGAGGGAGCATATCCCCATCCTGACCATTGTCCTCAATAACTTTTCCATGGCATGCGAGCTGGGAATCATGAAGGCAGCCACTGAGAAGTATCGCAGCACCGACATCTCTGGCAATTACGCGGAGGTGGGCAGGGCCTTCGGGGGGTATGGGGAAAGGGTGGAGCAGCCTGGGGAGATCATCTCCGCCCTCAAGCGGGCAATCCGGGCCACTGAGGAAGGAAAGCCGGCTCTCCTGGAGTTCCTCACCTCCAAAGAGCTGGAGTGCTCTATTTTCAAGTGGGCATAAAGCAAAGCCTGCTGCCCAGCGAGCTTATCTTGCGGGTGCCCTCCGGTCAATCATTAGCTGGCTGGCCGATTCGTTTCTTGGTCAGCCAGCTCCCTTTTTGCTTTGATTTTCCCTCCGGGACATCAGGGTGCTCACGCCTTGCCCAGCAATTTCCGATAGACATAGGCGGTGGCCACCATGGAGGTGGGGATGGTGGCAAACAGCCCGATCAGAAGGGCGAGCGTTCCGAGCAAATTGACAGCAAGAAGAAGCAGGCCGAAGAGGAACAAATCCCACTTTGCTCCGGCGGTGATCGCTGCGCTTCTCTTTAAGGAGTCAATGGGCCCCGCCCCCTGATCTATGATCAGGTAGCTGAAGAACATGAACTTGATGGCCCAGACGATGCCAGGGATGATGAGCAAGATTATGCCCGCTAGTACGATCAACCCATAAAGGATGGAACCGAAGAGATATTTGAAGAAGAGGGGAAGGCAGGAGAACAGATCGGCGAATTCGCCCTTTTGGTTGTCGCAGAATCTCAGGCTGATGCGGATCAACCCCATCCCGATAATAATCTGTAACACCGCAGAGACGAGGCCAAGAGGCACCGTGAGGGCCGGATTGTTCCCTTCCATTGACTTGCGGATGATTTCAGGAAGGACATAAATCAATCCCACCACAATCAAGAGCACAACGAAAAAACCGGGGTTGCTCATCATCGTATTCCACCCAAACCGTATCGCCTCGGCCTTGGAAAACCCCTTTTTGGATGCAACCTCCGGTTGGGTGAGTTTTGATTCAATCGATGCCCGGGATGGGGTCACTGGTCTGCTGACCTGAGCCGGCGGTGGGCTAGGCCGCCACTCTGCCCCACCCAGCGGGGCCCCACAGGACTTGCACGCTGGCCTGGGCATTTGCATCAGGCCGCATTTGGGGCATCTCACGCCTATCATCTTTGGACCCCCTTCCCATTCCTGGAGCAAATCGGATTATTTAATGGATAAGGAAACGGAGCTTCGTGAGGAGAGCCTGGCGAAGATCATACCTACCTTCCCAGAGGCTATTTACCCTTATCGGCCTCCCTTGTCAATCTCTTTCCTTGCCCATCTCCATAGCAATCCTGGAAGAAGCTAGCTGCAGGCTATGGGCTGCGGCATGGAGGGCTGGCTTTGCATTTTCAGGGGAAATCCCTTGAAATGGATCAAAAATCGCCTATAATGCTACAACAGAGGCACAGGAAGAATTAGAATGTCCTGTTATTTTCGGCACATCAAGGATGCTCTTGTCCAGGCCGGCCTGGAAGTAACGCCCCAGAACAGGAAGGTTATAGATCAGGCACTGCATGAGGTTGTGGGGGTTCCCTACAAGGACTGCCCGGCTGCCTGGAAGGCCATCAAGGAAAAGTATCTGGCCAGCGACGCTGGCCGCGGGTTGCTTTCCAAGGCCCTCAAAGCCGAATCCAGATCCCTATGAGGACTGGCTTAGCTAATCTTCCTCTCCATCACGGAAAGGCACCTCGCTGGCTGTTTCAGCTCATGAAATCCCTGGCCCGGGAGATCTCCGTCTTTCTGGTCTCTAACCAAGGCCCTCAGGAATATCTGCGCAAGCTCTCCGACCCCTTCTGGTTTCAGGCCCTCGGCTGCGTTCTAGGGTTCGACTGGCATTCCAGCGGACTCACCACCACCGTCTGCGGGGCCATCAAGGAAGGGATCAAGGGCCTGGAGAGGGAACTGGGTCTCTTCGTGGCCGGGGGAAAGGGGGCCACCTCCCGCAGGACCCCTGTGGAGATTGAGGCCCAGGCAGCGCATCTGCACGCCAATCCCTCTGATCTGATCTATGCCAGCCGCATGGCAGCCAAGGTCGATTCCAACGCCCTGCAGGATGGATATCAGCTTTATCATCACTGTTTCTTCTTCACTGGAAGCGGAGACTGGGCTGTCATCCAGCAAGGCATGAATGAGGCCACTCGCTACGCCCGCCGCTACCACTGGCTGGCAGAGGGGGTGAAAGATTTCGTCTGCGAGCCCCAGTGTGCAATTTGTTGTGATCGGCAGGAGAAGGTGGTACTGGACATGGTCGCCTCGGATAGCGAAGGGGCAAGGCAGGCCTCGACTGCTCTTTCCCGGGAGAAGCCGGAGAAGCTGGTGGAAGAATTGAAGCAGATCCAGAGCCTGGAACTTCCGACCCGCCACCCCATCCAGCCTGAAGATATCCATCCCGAGCGGCTGCGCGGCGTCTTCTTGAAGACCTACGAACAACAGCCTCAGGGCTTTGAGGAACTCCTGGCAATGCCAGGGGTGGGCGCCAGGACGATTCGAGCCCTGGCCCTGATCGCAGAAGTCCTCTATGGAGCCCCACCTTCCTTTCAAGACCCGGCCCGCTATAGCTTCGCCCACGGGGGGAAGGACGGCCACCCCTATCCGGTGGATCGCCAGGCCTACTACACCTCTGTTGATTTTCTGAAGAAGGCCATCGCATCAGCAAGAATTGGACATTACGAAAAGATGAGGGCCCTGAGGAGGCTCTCTCGATTCTATTGAAAGGAAAGGGCATGAAGATCCTGGGCATTTTCGGAAGTCCGCGTGCGGGTGGAAATACCGACATCCTGCTGCAGAGCTTCCTGGAGGGGGCGAAATCGAACGGGGCGGAGATCGTTCCCCTTTTCCTGCGGGAGAAGTCCTTTTCCCCTTGCCTGGAGATTTACGCCTG
>Ga0315312_1002008_pt1 | contig 14665 bp, 20 predicted proteins | sample TDP7_MG_FD_203629 | JGI IMG/M metagenome (GOLD analysis project Ga0315312, IMG submission 203629) | Freshwater sediment microbial communities from Lake Towuti, South Sulawesi, Indonesia - TDP7 | ecosystem: Environmental > Aquatic > Freshwater > Lake > Sediment | place: Indonesia: South Sulawesi... | reverse complement strand
GCAGCCTAGAACTAGTGGAGGAGTCCCCCATCTCAGAAGTTAACACGGAAAATAACCTATCTGAAAAACGGTACGAAGAGGAGAGACGCTACCCACCTTCACGACCATCCTTCGGATACGGTCGCGAAAGAAGAAGAGACTTCGGAAGAAGAAGGTACTAGGCGTCAAACACTTAGAAGTGTTCCATAGCGTGCATAAGGCGTGAATAATTCTTTTTTGGCTATTGGAAAGCTTTGATGCTGTGGGCTACGCCTGTTCTTCTCCTAAAACCTAAGGACAAAGCACCTAAAAGGGAAGTCAGCCCAATTCACCAAAACTTTTTATGCCCGAAAATTTAATCCAATCGAGAATGGTAATGTGTCCATGTGGGTAACATGAGGAAAGGTTTGATCATTCTTGCGGTCTTGTTGACAATAGGAATACCAGGCGTATTTTTCGCGGTAGCCTTTTTTGGGCGTGTCCCACTGGGAGAACCGAGGCTTAGGATAGAATTTTATCCACTTCCTCCTTGGCAAGTGAGACCAGGGAACTCTTTTGAGGTGAGCATTGGGATTGCGAATGATGCTTGGCTGTTGGCGTGGACGAAGGATCTTCGTGTCGCCGTGTTTATGCCCAAGGGCTTCACCAGTTCACATACTGGCACGAATGAGTGTGAGATGCACTTTGGGCCACTTCATGGTGGAGACGGTGTTGGTAGTGGATTAACCGTAACAGTCTCCAGCAATATTTCACCCGGAAACTATGCTATTACAATCAAGGTTTTAGGGAAAAACGTTCCCGAAAAGATTTTCACTCCACAAGTTATAGTTCTTACTCCCTGAAGCGCCGTTAGGGTTGTATACATGGTTACACTTTAAGATGGCGCTTGTAAAAACGAACTCGAGATGGCTTTCCTTGAATGAGGCAACGGATAGAGATGTAAAAGGGGAAGAATCATCAGTTATGAGGCAGTGAGAATGGTTGCCGCTAAGGTTATGGTATATTTAGGATGCCTCTACCCGCGCTTATTTTTGACTTGACGACGTTGTTGATGTTAATATATCTAGGTGTTTGGGCGATAAGAAAAAGTATGGAGAAGAAATGTCGATCTTAGCATGGCTTGTGATGGACCATAACTAGCGCACTACGAACTGTTCTTTGTAATACTCAATTTCCCGCTTCTATTGACCTTTAACTGACGTTTGCTCCCAAGTATGATAACGTTCGTGTTTTCAACTTGGATCAGGTCACCCACAGAATTTCATCTATCTGCTTATTCCACAAAGGCAATTGAATGGTTCCGGTCTCGTCAGTAACGGGGGTGTTCGCCACATTGGTGTAAGAACCAAGATTGGTTACGACAAGCCTTGGCTCTGACTTTTCAAGAACTTGCGCCTATTTATCTCGGCGGCATCGACGGCCGTTACCACAGCCAGCGTATAACTCATCGTGGATTTTCTCCCTACATATATGACGTTTGGTTCCCTAGACAAAGACAGCCCCTTCTTATTAGACCCTTTCTGCTGTGGCGTACCGTGGACCAACTCGGGTTATTCGAATCCTTGCGTGTTCTCCAATTTTAGTTTCTGGAACAAAGATGACGAAACCCTCAATCCTGGCTATGCCTTGACCCCTCCGGCTTATCGCTTCAATGGTAACCTCATGTTCCTCGCCTTCCCTCACGGGTTTAGGTCTCGGCCTATAACTATAATTCATTTCAATTTCCTCATTATTGGCACTAATAAGTAGGTGGCCCTCACTCTTAAATACTGCTAGCTAGCATTTTATTTCATAAGTGCACTGAAAGCCCTTTATAGTAGGGAGTATATGCAAATTTAGTTCCTATGAGGGGATGTTAAATGTCGAAGATAGAGCCAATCGTTAAGGTTGAGAACATCGTTGCCTCTGCCATTCTGAAACATGGGATCGAATTAAACGCGGTGGTGAGGGCTTTTCCAGAGGTGGAATACCGTCCAGAACAGTTCCCAGGACTAATCTTTAGATTGAAAAAGCCTAAAGCCACCAACCTAATTTTCGGCTCGGGCAAGATAATCTGTACCGGGGCCAGGTCGGAAAAGGAGGTGGAAAAGGCCTTAGGGAGGCTCTTTAACATGTTGAGGGATGGCGGCATACTAATCATGGGAAAACCGGAGATAAAGGTAACAAATATTGTAGCCTCGGCAAACCTTGGCGGAACCATTGATCTTCTACAGTTTTACGAGTCTGAGAGGAACATGCGCGGAAGAATCATGTACGAGCCGGACCAGTTCCCAGGTATGATCTATAGAACGGAGGATCCAAGAACTGTGATCCTCCTCTTCTCCACTGGAAAACTTGTCTGCACAGGCGCCACAAAAGAGGAAGATGTCCACCGGGCAATTAAAAAGCTTCATCAGAGACTAGAGGAGGAAGAGCATATACATTACGAGTAACTCGCATCTTCTTCTGCCGCTGGTTAATATCGTCTTTTCTGTTTTTTAAACGGTCTTCCAACCGGCTCTGACCAAGGTGTTTTTATGTGTATCTGCTCCGAAAGGTTATTCCTCGTGTTTACCTCTCCAATCTCCTTGTCCATCTTTTCCACCATCCCGCGCCCTCCAGCGTTCAGCCTTAAGGATCCCTTAAATAGGTAGGTGTACCCGTTCCTAATTTCGATTATATCGCCAGCCTTGAACCGGCCGATCTGATCGCCCCAGAGGGTTAAGAGTACCGATCCTGTCTCGTCTCCTACGAAGGCGTCGGCGACCCGATGCTCTGAGCGACCCCTTCTGGAGAAGATTACCCGCGGCAGGCCCATGTTAAGAATCTTCACAACCACGTTTACGTTCATAAAGTCAGGCTTTAAAGCCTCCACCTTCATATATCCTTCCGACATTTTGCTCATAAACACATCTCATGAAACCATTCTGAAAGGCTCATATGCCTAATAGATAACTTTCCATTTTTAAAGTTTCTTATTCCAGCCATAGGCAAGACAATTCTGTTTATGGCGTTGAGTGTTAGAACCTCCAGTACACTAAACCATTAAAGTAGTTCACGCCAAGCTCAACTTCCTCCCCCCTACGAGGGAGGAAACCTTAATTACTCTGCTCTTCACCACATTATTGGCGGAAAAGTTTTCCAGAGGCAAAATGGGCTGGAGTGCTTCATGGAAATAAAGGGTTTCGTCGATGTGAGTCTTGTGGACTGGGATGGGAGGGTGTCTTCCGTCATATTTCTTCCCCGTTGTAACCTCCGCTGTCCCTACTGTTACAACTCCACCTTGGTCCTCCATCCTGGGGAGTTACCGACTGTTCCCTTTAAAGAAATAGAGGATTATTTGAAACAACATCGGGACTGGATTGACGGCGTAGTCATTACTGGCGGTGAACCCACGGTCCATGAGGGCCTGCTGAACCTTTGTTCAAAAATAAAGGGAATGGGTTTCTTGGTTAAGCTGGACACTAATGGAACTAATCCCGGCATGGTCAAGGCGCTGATCGAAAAGGGCATGGTGGATTACGTAGCCCTCGACGTTAAGGCTCCCTTAAAGGAGGAGAAATATTCCGTTGCCTCAGGGATTAATGCGAAAATTTTGTTGGGAAAAATTAGGGAAACTGTAAAGACCCTACTGGATTGTAAGGTAGAGTCCGAGTTTAGAACAACCTTAGTTCCAACCCTCCACGAAAAGGCGGATGTGGAGGAAATATGCAAAGAAATAAGGGGATGCCAAAAATATGTTATTCAGAACTTTAAAGGTGGCGTGGAGACAATAAATCCGAATTTCAAAGGGCTGAAGCCGTTTACAGACAGGGAAATGAAGGCCTTTCTCACCTTAGCTAAAAAGTTTGTTCCCAACACAATTTTACGGGGCGCCCCAACCCTATCTTCACAAATGGAGAGATGAATACTTTTTTAGAGACAGCCAAGAGAATGATTCCTAACACGATACTGAGGACTAGGTGAGGGTAAGCCCCTTCCCAGTTATTTCCCCTATTTCCTCTTTCAAGCTCTTCGTTATGTCAAACTTTTCCTCGACCTTCTCCTTTATTCTTTCTATGGTTCTAACTGGTGTGGGGTCTGTCCTTCTAAGTATGGCCAAATAGACGCTGGTCATGTCTCCTATATGGAGCAGTGAGAAGATCTTCGCCAGTTTACCCCTCCCTACGGCATAGATTTCTAAGACCCTCTGGGCCTTGTACAGCGCCAATTGCTTGGTCACTTCAATTTTGCGCCTAATTTCTGGCGCCTCATCCTGGTCCCTAAGGAGGATCACAGAGAACTTTCTGGTGAGGGCCTCTGGTGCCTCCCACCCCATCACTTCATTGTGGTTGAGTTCCGGGAAAACCTCCCAGTAGCTGGGAACCTTGCTGTTTTCGTTGAACTGGGTTTTCCATCGATGGGCTACAGCCCCATAGGGTCCGAAGCCGTAAACTATGGGGATAGTCTCCGCCAGCTTCAGGGCCAATTTTTTTGAAGGGTTATTGTCCGTAATGGTTTGAGGTGCGGTTTCTTTTCTCAGTTTCTGGAGAATTTCCGCGGTTTCAGTGACCTCTCCCTCTATCTCTAGGGGCAAGCCGATCTTTTTCATAAGAACTGGAAGGGGAAAGAATAAGTAGGGTATCGCGGCGCGAGGAGGCATGCCTTCTGGTATCTTTAGGTAGGGGATTCGCAATTTCTTTGAAAGGGAGAGGAGGTGGCCTCCAGACGTTATCGTCATCACCATGCAGCCTCGCCTGATGGCGTCCACAAGGGCTCTCAGGGTCTCCTCCGTGTTTCCCGAGTAGCTCACTGCAAAAACTAGGGTGTTTTGGTTGGCATAATTCGGCAGGGCGTAGTCCCTACAAACTTCTATGGGTATGGGGACTTGATCCCGTAGCCAGTCTCGAAGGATTTCTCCCCCTATGGCGGACCCGCCCATGCCGGCAATTAAGACACATCGGGGCTGTTTATAGGTGATTGAAGCACTTTCAGAAATATTCACCTCATCCGGGATTCTGGTCCGTTTAGCTCGTTTTATTGCCTCCGCGCAATCCTCTGGTATCCTCATGCAAATCTTTATCATCTCACTTTTGTCAATTTCCTTGATCTCTTCCTCTTGGTCTAGAACGTTTATTTCGTGCATAACCTTCGCCCCATGAGCCCACAGAAACTATATTTTCTCTCTGAGATTTTAAAGCTTCAACTATACTTTTCGTTCCATTCTCCAATAAGGAGATATGGAGATGTCCGGTTAGACCTAGTTTCGTCAATTTTTAGGGTCGATATTTAGAAGGAGTTTACATTATCTAAAAGTAGCTCATTCGGGAAGGGGTTTCACTTTGACGGCTTTCGGTCCTCTGCCTGTGTCTATCACTTCGAACTCTACCTTTTCTCCTTCACTGAGACTGTTCTTGCCCTGAATCTCCGAGTTGTGGACAAAGACGTCTCTGCCGTCTTCAGTGGTGATAAAGCCGTAGCCCCTCATGCTGAGCCATCTCTTCACCGTGCCTTTTGTCATTTTTTCACCTCTCTCGTTTATGTCTTCAGGTTATTGTCATTCCGACTATTATACTTTTACGACTGGTGGGTAAATGTGAAGGGAAAGCGCGTTAAAGGCTAAGATTAATATGTTGGAATCGATAATTAAAATGGCATAATCGGTAATCTTTGAGGAGGTTCCTCTGTTGAGTGACTGGTGGAGGAGTAGGCGGAGAAGGCGGCCATACCCTTGGTTTGACATCTTTGAGGATTTTGACAGAATTGAGGAAATGATGGATGAGATGATGCGCCAGACCTTTGAAGAACCCACAAGGAAATCGAGGATTTATGGTTCCCACGTTTACGGTTTTTCCATGTCCATTGGACCAGATGGAAGGCCTGTCATTCGTGAGTTTGGCAACGTTCAACCTGGCCGTTTTGGTCCCCAGCTTAGGGAGGAGCGGGAGCCCCTCATAGACATCATAGAGGAGAAGGAAGACGTAGTTATCGTAGCCGAGCTTCCAGGGGTGGAGAAGGAAGATATTAGCCTTCATGCCACCGAGGATCAACTCACCATCTCGGTGGATAATCCCAATAGAAGGTACCATAAGGAAATGCCGTTACCCACCAAGGTAGACCACAGGTCCGCCCGCGCCTCCTACAAAAACGGGGTGCTTGAGGTTCGTTTAAGAAAGCTTGAGGCGAAAAGGGCTGAAGGGGAAAGGATTCATGTAGAGTAACCTTTTAGGTTATTCTCCACTCCTTTTAATCGTCCTTTTCTAATTAATCCTGTCTATTATTTTTAGGGTATCTTTCAGTGACTAAAGGTTGTCTTGCTACACGACTATCCTCACCGTATGCTCCAACGATTGAGGCGTTGTAAAGATTAACCTTAACTCCAGTGTAAAATTTATTAGGTTCACTAAACTTATTAGAGTCAACGGTAAGGCTGGTGTAGTCCTCCAAATGCCCGGCAGATTCCTCCAAGTGTTTAAGCCCGTTTCGAGGTTTATGCCTGAAATCAGTTCGCCCGAGCGAACTATAAAGTTTAACGAGAAGCTTTTCTGGACTGGAATAGCCCTGGCCCTTTACCTCGTCATGGCGGAGGTGCCCCTCTACGGAATCGGCCTGAAAGGAGGAACCCAATTAACCTATCTCAGAATAATCTTTGCCTCCAGCCAAGGCTCCCTCATGGAGCTGGGGATCGGCCCCATCGTAACAGCGGGTCTTATCCTGCAGCTCCTCGCCGGGTCTGGGATGATAGGCTTCGACTCCTCCGACCCTGATGACAGAGCCCTCTTCACAAGCGCCACAAAGGCCCTCACCCTAGTCATGATCGGGGTTCAGGCCTCAGCCTACCTCTACGGAGGTCTGTTTGGAACTGGACTCGACATAAGGGTGTCCATCGTCATCTTTCTCGAACTCATAGCTGCCGGATTAGTGCTCATGCTCCTGGATGAAATGGTTCAGAAGTGGGGAATCGGAAGTGGAATAAGCCTCTTCATTCTGGCGGGAGTAGCCCAAAAAATTTTGTGGGATAGCCTATTTACGGGCCCGTTTATGTCGGATGGAAAGTATTATGGGGCCATACCTGCCCTCGTTCAGACGATGATGGACGGTGAAAACTTCTGGGGGGTCTTCGTTAGACCTGGAGACCTCCCCAGCCTTTTGGGTCTTATTGCAACCGTAGTGACCTTCCTCGTCATAATTTATCTTCAAGATGTGAGGGTTGAGATTCCAGTTGCCTACGCCCGCTACCGCGGATTTCGAGGAAGATACCCCATTAGGCTCCTATACGTCTCCAATCTGCCCGTGATCTTCGCCTCCGCCCTATTCGCGAACATATATTACATATCCCAAATCCTTTGGAGAAACTATCCTGACAACTTTTGGGTTCAGCTCCTAGGCAGTTACAAATGGAGTGAGGATGGTCAGCCCGTGCCTATAGGCGGCCTCGCCTACTTTGTGACCTCCCCCCGAGGGCCCTTGGAGGTCCTTGATCAGCCTCTGCGAGCCCTCATATTCCTGGGCATTATGGTTGCCTTCTGCGTAGTCTTCTCACTCACTTGGCTTGAAGTAGGAGGATTAGACCCTAAAACGGTGGCAAAACAGCTCATGGACGCAGGGATGCACATCCCCGGATTTCGAAGGTCCGAAAAACCCATCGAACTGATCCTTAAACGTTACATCCCCGCAGTCACCATCTTCGGAGGCTTCCTAGTCGGGTTGATAGCCGCAGTCACCGATTTCTTCGGCGTCTTTTCAACAGGAACCGGGGTGCTTCTAAGCGTCGGAATTTTATACCAGTATTATGAGCAGTTGATGAGGGAGCGGATATCTGATATGTATCCCGCATTAAGGGGCCTCCTAGGAGGATAAAATTGGAGGAATGATAACATGGTTTCCCCTTGGGAATGGTTGATGGAGCCTCCGGGTTCAACACTCCTCATCCTAGGTGTTTCCATACTCTTTTCACTTACCATTTCTCTCCTCAACCGTTTCTTCGCTGGTAAAAGAGATGTCAACCAGCTTAAGGCTTGGCAAAAAGAAATCGCCGAATGGGAAGCCGAGTCTAAGAGGGCTAAACGCACGGGAGACAAGCGGCTCCTTAGAAAGGTTAAGAAACAGGAAAAACGAATACAGCAACTTCGATCCCAGATGGCTTCCCAATCGCTTGGGCAGCTTAAGCTAATGCCGATTAGCATGCTGCTCTTTTTCCTCATTTGGCTAGGCCTAACAGGCAACATCCTCGGCTTGGAGGTTTTTCCGCCGCCTCCTTTTACCTACGGCGTTGTTGCTTGGCTACCATGGTTTGGCAACCCCCTACCCTTATATTTATTTCAATGGTACATCCTTTGCTCCATCACCGCCAGCGCCCTCACTACCCGCCTATTTGGACAGCAAATGGGGGCCTCGGAGTAAATTGCCCCGCCCCTCCTTGAGGTCAAGAAGCAAGAAGCGCCTTTCCCTCCCATTGCCTGGAAGAAGGATTAAAAAACATTATAAAAGGGAAAAGGCTAATTTTGCAAGGTGTTCCAGATGCGGTGGGATCCTTTCAGGGGTCTCCCGCCCAGTTCCTTCAAGGCTCTCCGCAAGTCAGAGAAGGCCTGAACGCATTCATGGTGGTCAACTGTGCCCCAGTTGTCTCCGAAATCTATTAAAATTCACGGCCAGAGGCTGAATAGATTTCTTAAAGGGAGGGCTTCCGATGGTCCGTATAAAGGAGGGCGAAAAGGTCGTTGTGTGCGTATGTGGCATGGCTGGGTGTGGAAAAAGCACCTTGGCTAAGCGGTTGGCTAAAAAATATAGATTAAAGTACCTATCAGGGGGGAATGCTCTAAAGGCCTTAGCCCTCGAACTGGGGTATAAACCTGGAGGAAGGGACTGGTGGGAAACCGAAGAGGGCCGAAGATTTCTTCAACAGCGGATGGGAAACCCCGATTTCGACAAGAGGGTTGACGAAAAATTGATAGAGTGGGCAGAACAGGGAAACGTGGTCTTCGACAGCTGGACCATGCCCTGGCTGCTGAAGGATGGCTTTAAAATATGGTTAGAGGCCTCCCCCAAGGTAAGGGTGAAAAGGATCGCCAAAAGAGACGGCATAAGCCCCGAAAAGGCCATGGAAGCACTGAGGGAGAAGGACAAAAAAACCCAGGTTATTTATAAGAACCTATACGGTTTTGACCTCGGCGAAGATCTCTCCCCCTTCCACCTAATCCTCGACGTTAACGAATTAAACGCCGAGGAGGTCTTCCGGGTCATCTCCATGACCCTAGAATGCCTCTACATAAAGAAAACATGAGACTTAAATCTATAAAGCCTAATTTTAACCGTATAAAGTAGGCCACACACGTTTTCTCATGAGCATCACGCCTACATGATGGCAGACATACTCAAAGCCCACTTCAATGAGGTTACCGGCTTCCTCAACCATTCTGGTTGTTGCAAAGTGAAACTCGTCGGCTGCATCTTGGAATAAAACCTTGTCAAGCTGAATGTACAGGACTGTGGTTTCTACGCTTTTGTGGCCAAGCAAATCTTTTGTCTTATGATATTCCATCGTGACTTTCCAGTGGCGCAAAGGGCACAATAATTATTTTTAAGGTCTTAAATCTTTAATTCCCTCTATGAGTTGGATCACATATTCTGAAAGTTTTGCACATTTTTGTCCTAAAGAAACTGTTATGTTTGATTCCATATGATAATCAGCATCCACTCTTTTCTCTCTAAGTTGATCTAAAGGGTTACCTATCATAGACAAACCTTTTTCCATGAATGTTTGTATTACTATTCGGTGAATTTCGCTACTTTCGGGTATCCTAACGCCCTTCTCACGTAGTTTTTGGCGCGCGATTAAAAAAGCAGCATAGTAAGCTCTACCTATCGCGGTTCTGGCTCTGCTTTCACGTTCATAGTCTCCATCATTAAGTAGATCATTGGCTAAATCGAGAAATCTTCGTGGGTCATAGACTCTTTCCATTTTTGCTAAACTTCCTAAGTAAGGTCCATGTGTATGAACAAATTCTTGTTAAGAACTTCTACACGTTTTCTGTCGCTTTCATCCATATGCTTGATTGTTTCAGCTATTCTTTTTCTGATCCTGAAATCAAATCTCTGCCAAAGTTTCATCTGCTCCTCAAAACTCATTGGGGGCACAGTTAAAGTGAGTACCGTTCTTTTCCAGTCAGGAATCTCAAAATCTGAGTGAATTGAAATATCAAGAATTTCAAACGGATAAGAAAAGGCAAGTTCTCTAATCTCCGTTTCAATTGATTTAAATATCTTTTCAAAAAGAGGATCAGACACTATTTTGTCTTGAATCTCTTCCGACAGGACAATTTGATGTTCAACTTTTGGGAAAAGCGGGATACCTGAATATGGGTTATTAGTGGGCTCAATTGTTGGGGCTCTTATTGGCTCCCCATTATATTCCAATTTTTTATCTATTGATGATTTGCTCAATCCAGAAGGTTTTATGAAATTATCAGAGTCTGAAAAATCAATGATCGGTTCTAATGAGCTGTTGTCTCTGTATCTGTATCTAGCGAGTTGAAGTTTGATGAGCTCAAACTGTTGAATTAGAGCTCTTTTTTCATCTAAAGTGGTCTCTGTTCTAAATCTCTTCTTAAGTCTTCGACCTCTCGATTCTTTTAGTAGTGCAATCGCTGAGGGAAACTTAGGAGAACTTAAGCCTTTAAAAACCGCTGGAAGAATATCATTTTCCATAAGATTCACTATACCTTCGAGAATCTCATTTGGAGAGACTTCGGGGTTATTATACAATGCCTCAGTGATTATCTTAGAAATAAATGAACGTTCACTCATTCCTCATCACCTATACTTGGGTCTCCTTTTCCAAAGTCTTAGTTATACTTTCAGTTAATTTCTTCTTCACCTCAGAAGGTAGTTCTATCCCCCTTTCTACCTCCTTTTCAAATCTAAGTCTAACAGTGGGCAATTCCATGTACCGAATAAAGAACTCTCTCCAACCTTTGACAAGTTCCCATAGGACATCGTCTACCTCACTTACATCCTTTTTTTGGGTATAGATATTGCTTATCTTATCTATAAAAGGAAAGATTTCTTTTTCCACCTTTTCTACATCGATGCCCTTGCCGGGAATTGTATGAATCAAGCGAAAATAATCATAATATCTGTCAAGTGCTCTTATCAAAGAGACAACAAAAGTGTCTGCCAGTTCACCTGAATGAACTCTAAAAATACGGTCCATTTCATTGAGGATACCCTTGAGAAATAAATTGTGTGAGTCGAAAAGGGCACCTTTCTCTTTGTTGATATAGTCGAGTAACCAAAGAAAGGCCTTTCTCGTAAATTCAATGTTTTCTGAATAACTTTTTTCTTCAAAGTCGTTCATCACAAACTTTCTGATGTTTCGGTTAAAATCATGAAAGCCTTTCCATAGTTGGTCTTCATCAAATGAACCCGTTATTAGCTTATCTACCTCCTCAATGTATTTAAAACCATGCGATTTGGCCGTTGAAAAAGCCGTAGGTTTTTCACGGATTTTAAGACTCCCAAAGATGAAAGAAACATCTTTTAAGAGAAAACCGGGCAGGATTAACTTCTTGTTGGTGTCAAAAATCGCATTTGCCATCATACGGTTTGCAAAAATATTCATGTTATCAAATGAGTCATTTTTGAACGCCTCAAGAGCCGCTTTCACATCTTCTTTTATTGCTCGGTAGACACTATCCATCGTTCGTCCTTCCCGTTTACAATTAAAAGTAAACTTATTTATTTCTTTTTCCCTTGATGCGCGCGGTACTGAAAAAACCAAGGTTGCTTCAGGTCCTCTGCTTCTTTTGAGGTTTTTCCTTAGGCTTACTGATGTCCTTCTTACCCATATACGAATCACGAATATAGCACTCTACAGTAAACGTTATTTAAATCGATATTATCGGGTAACATAATATGGCGGAAAAGAGCCCTATTTAAGCCATGGAGCCAATAGACCTCCTAGATGAAACGAAGTCAGCCCCAAGGCATCTACACCGCCCTCCGAACTCTAACCGACCTTAACCTAATTGAAGAAAGGACTGGGAGTATATTTCCCTATCCGCGGTTGTTTTATTTAGTAGAAAAGGGCTGGAATATTGCTGAGAGGTTAGTTGAAATAAAACAGTTTTGGAGAACATAGCTTAACATTAGAGGAACAGCTCCTAGGAACTCTTAAGATGAGTTTGCACAAGACTACAGAAAAAAGAGTTTGCGGGAGATGTCACCACAACGTTAATTTAAATCTATAAATATAAGTAGGTGGAACTTCCCTTTCATCTGGACACGGTGGAGGATTTGAAATGGCTGCCGTTGAGGTTGGAAGGGTCTGTGTTAAGGTCGCGGGCCGAGAGGCTGGTAGGAAATGCGTGGTAGTGGATGTCATTGACAAAAACTTTGCCCTAATAACAGGCCCCAAAAAAGTGACAGGAATAAAAAGAAGAAGGGTTAATGTAAGTCACATAGAACCCACAGGAGTAGTCATCGACATCAAGCGAGGGGCCACTGACGAGGAGGTGGTGGAAGTCCTCACAGCCACAGGCAAACTGGAGGAGGAAATGACCAAAAAAGCGAAAGCCCCTCCACTAAAAACATTTTAAACCTCTAAACCTTGGGGGTAGCGATGCAAGCAGTTACTGCACCTTGGAAAGTTAAGCGGAAACTTGTGGTTAAGGCCGAGGAGGAAACCGACCCCCGTTTTGGCCAAAAACCCGAGGAGAGGAGTCCTCAAAACCACATCAGGTTTGGAATAATAAACCTAGATAAGCCGGCTGGCCCCTCAAGCCACGAAGTTGCCGCTTGGATCAAACGCATCCTAGGCCTAGGGCGGGCAGGTCACGGCGGAACCCTAGGGGCTTAAGGCCGGGGAAATCCCAAAGTGACCGGGGTCCTACCCATAGCCCTGGAGGAAGCCACAAAGGTAGTCGGAGCCCTCCTCCTAACAGGGAAGGAGTATATCTGCGTCACAAGGCTCCACGCCCCAGTGGCGGAAGACCGCGTCAGAGCCATCATAAACGAGTTCCAGGGGATTCTATACCAACGACCCCCCCTTAGGGCTTCGGTTAAACGGAGGCTGCGAACTAGGAGGATTTACTACCTCAACCTTCTGGAAATGAGGGAAAGGAACATCCTATTTCAGGTGGGATGCGAAGCTGGCACTTACATTAGAAAACTCGCTTACGACATGGGAGAAGCGTTAGGTTGCGGAGCCCACATGCGGGAACTCCGCCGAACAAGGGTGGGGCCCTTCCAAGAAAATGGAGAACTGTTCACCCTACATGATGTGTCCTACTTCTTCGCCCAGTGGCAGGAAAAGGGGGACGAAAGCCTCCTCAAAAAGTTTGTACTCCCCATGGAAAAGGCCCTGGAATTTCTCCCAAAAATCTACATCCGCGACTCCGCCGTGGACGCCCTCTGCCACGGCGCCCACCTAACGGCCCCCGGCGTCCTAGCCCTAGAAACGAATATAAAACCCAACACCACAGTTGCCGTCCACACCCAAAAGGGGGAGGCTGTAGCCCTGGCCCAAGCAAGGGTTTCCACCCAAGAAATCTTAAAAATGGACCACGGCTTCGTGGCCAAAACCCAAAGGGTGCTGATGCCGAGGGGCATCTACCCCAAGATGTGGCGCCACGGCTCATCATAAATTCAGAAAGCTAAAATAAGGCAACGCCTTTATTTAGGCGATGCTTGCCGGGGTCTCCTAGGGCATGGTCAAAATGCGGGAAACCAGGTAGGGAGCAGACCCAAATAAATTGGAGGGGCTTAAGCCTGGAGCCGTCCACAGAGAGTCTGTGGCCCGTAAGGGCCGCGTGGGTTCAAATCCCACCCCCGGCGCCAAACTTAAATATTCACCCGCGCAAATGATGTGGCAGTTATTTGCCAATGCAGAGGGACCCATGTATGGAAACAGAGAAAGTGCTCGTTCCAGAGTCTCTACAGGAGACACTCTGGCGTTTGGAAGAAGTGCGTCAAGGATTTAGAAGCAAGTCTGCTGCTCATGTGCAGGAAGCACTTCAGTGGGTCCTCTCAAGGCAGGGGTTGAAGGGATCTTATTCTAATTTGTTCATGCCAACAAGTCAGGACCTTACCCAAGGGATGCGTCTACTAACGGGTGAACAAATAGGGACTGATGGGGGTGCTAAGCATATCCTCGGAGAAGAAGCGCTTCGAACGGTGATTGTCTGGGGACTTAGGTCATCTCCCGCTACTACGAAAGCGCTGAGAGGCTTTGACCGGATCCTGGAAAGGGGAGGCAAAAGTGGGTATTATTGTTGCCACAGGTGCACCATAGCCTTCCTTCGGACACTAGCAGCGGTTAAACCCGACAAAGGGGATGAAATTCTTGAAAAAGGGTTAAACAGAGTAAAAGAGGCGCGAACATCCGATGGTAGGTGGCACGGCTTTCCATTCTTCTATATGTTGCTAACTCTTTCTGAGATGGACACACCTTCCGCACGAGCTGAGTTAAGACATGCCAGCAAAGTAGCCGAAAAGCTTTTGGAAAGATACAGCAGTGATGACAGGATATCACGTTTTAGAAGGTTAGGATTGGAAGCAACATTGAATGTTGTTTAACACCGACACTGTTATGGGCTTTACAACCCTTATTTCAAGATTGACTGATGAGAACAAGAAGAGCGGCATACGCGCGTTCAAACGGGTTACTAAGTATGCGGTTTTCTACATTGAGTGATAAAAATATAAATTTTCGTTTTAACTTAGATTAAAA
>Ga0315312_1002007_pt1 | contig 14666 bp, 15 predicted proteins | sample TDP7_MG_FD_203629 | JGI IMG/M metagenome (GOLD analysis project Ga0315312, IMG submission 203629) | Freshwater sediment microbial communities from Lake Towuti, South Sulawesi, Indonesia - TDP7 | ecosystem: Environmental > Aquatic > Freshwater > Lake > Sediment | place: Indonesia: South Sulawesi... | reverse complement strand
GGGTGGGATTCGCGCACCACTTTACCAGTAAAACCGAAAGAAGGTTACTCTTGTAAGTATAGTAGTGAGGAATCTGGCAGGATTCGGGACCTACCCAGTTGAATTCCGTGGGTTCGAGAAATCGTGTACTAGTCTATGGCAAGTGTCAGAGTAGTGTGCCGCTGGAATGCATACCCGAACGATTTCGAAGCCATCAAAGACACGAGCGCACGCCAACCCCTCGATCATGACCTGTTTCAAGGTTTAGGTCAATGCTTAGATTTGACCCTGTCCTAGAAGTCTTCATTCTTTACGTTGGCAAAGTAGTCGAGTATCCACTTCTTAATGTCATCTCTAGCGCGTCGAAAGGCCGCAGTCTTCTCCTCGTCACTCCCCTCCACCTCAGAAGGGTCACTGAAACCATGCTGGAGGTAACGTTTCGCCCCAGGTAACGTCTCTTCAACTATCTCAGGTCTACCCTTAATGAGCGGTGAAGAACAGAATGGGCAAGCCACTCTCGTAGTGCTAGTGCACACCGATACAACCAAGTCAATGTCCTTGTCTCGGAACTCTTCAATGCTCTTTGAAGTATGATTGGAAATGTCTATTCCTATCTCCGCCATAACCTTGATGGCGAATGGATTAACCCTGGTTGGGCTTGCGCCTGCACTGAAGACCTCATATTTCTCACTGCAAAAGTGTCTGAGCAGCCCCTCAGCCATCTGCGACCTAGCTGAATTATGCGCACACAAGAAAAGACCCCTAATCTTACTCATCCAAGACACGCTTTCCGTACACGTAGTGTCTGGCGAAAGCTTCCGACACAGGGCTTCGACCCGTATTCTCAATACAAACGAACAACATGCGCTTCATATTCCCTAACAATCCAATTCACTTATGCGTTTCTGTCCTTCTCGCCCTCTAGCGGATGTACATGGGTCGGCCACGGACCATGTAGTGAACCTCTTCAACTATGTAGCAGGCATGGTCGGCGATTCTTTCAAGATGACGTGTCAACAGTACTTCTGAAATCAACACTGCCGCTTTCTCGGGCGGGTTTTGCGCTATGGCTCGCAGGCGTTTTCGATACATGTCATCGACTTCGTTTTCCGTTTCTGATAACTGGTCGACTTTGTCGAATTCTCTTGTCTTGTAGATCTCCACAGCGACATGTAGCATTGACATAACTCTGTCTCCCATCTCCTTGACGAATCTGTTGTCTAAATCTCCTACGCTGTATCCATCCAAGAGTTGAAGAACGTGTGATATATCGTATGCATAACGGCCGAATCTTGAAAGGTCGTATGCGATCTTCATATTGGACTTGATTGCTCGGAGGTCTGTTGCGACTGGTTGATGTCTTGCGATGAGTTCAACCGCCATTTCCTCGACATCGTTCTCCATGGATCTGAGACTGTCGGACCAGGCTCTGACCTGAATCTCAATGTCTCCTCCTTCAAGATATGCGCTGAGCGATGCCCGCACCGTGTCCACCGCTAGGTCCGCCATGTCACCTACGACTTTGGCGATTTTGCTCAAGCCTCTATCCAATGGTCTCTCTGACATCTCTGATCACCTACCCAAACTTCCCTGTAATGTACTTCTCAGTCAACTGCTCGCTCGGGTTTTCAAACAACCTACTCGTGTCAGCATACTCGATGAGCTGCCCTAGGTAGAGGAAAGCAGTGTTGTCTGAGACTCTGGCCGCCTGCTGCATGTTGTGAGTGACTATTACCACTGTGTAATGCTTCTTCAAAGCGATCATCAACTGCTCTATCTTCGCTGTCGCTGTAGGATCAAGGGCCGAGCAGGGTTCATCCATTAGCACTACTTCGGGCTGCACAGCGAGGGTTCTTGCTATACATAGTCTTTGCTGTTGGCCTCCTGAGAGGCTTACTCCAGACTTGTTGAGGTCGTTTCTGACTTCCTCCCAGAGACCTGCCTGCTCTAGGCTATGCCTCACCACCTCGTCTAGGTCCTTCCTACGACTAATACCATTTAGCTTCAAACCTGCAGCCACATTATCGTATACGGACATTGTAGGGAAGGGGTTCGGCTTCTGGAAGACCATTCCAACTCTTCTTCTGACAAGAACAGGATCAACTCCCTGATCGTAGATATTGCTGCCATCAAGCAGAACTTCTCCAGAGACTCTCGCACCCGGAACCAGTTCATGCATTCGGTTGAAGCAGCGTATGAGAGTTGACTTCCCACAACCTGAAGGACCGATTATTGCAGTAATCACGTTTTCCCTGATCATCATAGAGATATCTTTGAGCACGTGATTGTTGCCGAACCATGCATTCAGGTTCTCTGTCTCAATCTTGTGTTTCTCAGTCAATTCTCCCAGTTGAGGCGCTATATTACTCACGGACCTTAGCTCCTCAAGCATCATTCTGGACACGTAGGGTCACCTGGCCCTACCCCTGTATCTTCTCCTTGCTGCAAGCCTTACAGTCACATTTAGCACTAGGACCAAGAGTATTAGAACTAGGGCTGCTCCCCAGCCCTGCTGATGAGCATAGTCATAGGGTAGTAGCGCAAGTCTCCATACCTTTAGAGGCAGTGCATCCATCGGCTGTTTGAATCCTGCGAAGAACCACTGGCTTCCCAGAATAGTCATTATCAGAGGGGCAGTCTCTCCAGAGATTCTTGCAATGGAAAGCATGATGCCTGTGACGATTCCGTTCTTTGCTGTACTGAGGACCACACTCACTGTGGTTCTCCACCGCCTAACTCCTAGGGCCATCGCAGCCTCGCGGATGGAGTTCGGAACAAGCTTCAGCGACTCCTCCGTGGTTCTTGTGACTATAGGCATCATTATTATCGCGAGGGCCGTCGCGCCTGCAACAGCTGAGAAGCTGCCCAAAGCCAAGACCACCAGCGCATATACGAAGATTCCTACTACAATGGACGGAAATTGCATGAGCACCTCATTCAGGAACCTTATTGCCGCACCGAACCTACTGTCACCGAATTCTGCCAGGAATATGCCTGACATTACACCGAGAGGCACACCGATTAGACATGTCAAACCAATCAGGATAAGGGTACCCTGGATTGCGTTTGCAACTCCTCCTCCACCTTGCCCCACAGCTCCGGGCAGATGAGTAAGAAACTCCACGGAAAGTGCAGATATGCCGTTTCGGGTAACCTCAAGAAGGATGCTGCCAAGTGGCACAATAGCAATAACGACGCAGAGAAACCCAAGACTGAAGGCCAATCTATCTTTCAGTCTTCTGATCGCATGACTGGTCATGTTACTCCACGGCTCCAGCCTTCACCTTCAGAACTCTGCGCACTAGCAGCTGAGCAAACACATTGATCGCTATCGCGAAGAAGAACAAGATCAAACCTACGCCTATGAGGGCTGATGGATGCAGGGAGGTGGGATCAGCTTCATTGAATTCATTAGCAATAAGTGATGCCATTGTCTGGCCACCTTTCAGAAGCGAAGTCGGTAGCGCTGCTGCTCCTATGGTATTGCCGATCACCATGGTGACGGCCATAGTCTCCCCGACAGCTCTTCCAAGGCCAAGAATCGCTGCTCCAAAGAGCCCTGAACGAGCGTAACTCAGCACGCCCATTCTGATGGCTTCCCATCGGGTTGCTCCAATACTGTATGCTGCTTCTCTGAGAGAGTCTGGAACAGCCATCAAGACTTCTCTGGACACGGATGAGACTGTGGGGATGATCATTATCGCCAGCATGATTCCAGCTGTGAGTATATCCAGCCCGTACGGTGTGCCTTGAAAAGCAGGCAGGAATCCCAGATAAGTTGAAAGAGGTTTCTCAATCAAGTCCCTGACCCAGAAACGGAAAACGAATATCCCCCATAATCCGTAGATCACGCTTGGAACTGCTGCCAAGAGCTCTATTACGAATGATAGCGGAGTTCTGACGCTGCTAGGTGCCATCTCAGCTAGGAAGATGGCTATGCCTAAACTCAATGGAACTCCAATCACTAGCGCTATCGCAGATGTAACGATTGTGCCGAGTACGTATGGTAGAATTCCAAAAGCTTCTCTTCCTACTACTGGATTCCAGTCAACTCCAGTCACGAATCCAAGACCGAAACGGTCCAGTACCGGAACTGACCCTTGGATCAGCTTCAAGACCATCAACGCAAGGATAACAATGACCGAAGATGCGAAGATTGCAGCCAGATACTTGAAGAGATCGTCTCCTGACCAGCGCCCCTCCTGTCTAGTGTTGTCTTTGGCACTGACGAATGTCCTAGAGCCAGCTACGAGAAAGTGTCTACTATGAACTGATTTGATTTGATTCTTGATGGTATTATACATGTTCTCTTTCTACTCCAGCTGCATCATATCCTTCATTTTTCAATCGCCTGACGAGCAGCAGAATCTTGGCGCCAGCCAGTCCTCCTCATATTAGGGTTCATCATCGCACCTAATCTCACATCAGACTGCCTTTCTGCAAATCCGATGAATGCTGGTGTCAAACCATGAAACAAGTGGATCTTGTGCATAAAGAGCACTCTACGGCAGGTCGTACGGAAACATGATCTGTTCATTTGATTTATCGATGTATGCTCCTACGAAGTCGGGTTTGAATCCGGATTCTTTTCGACAGAACATGGTCATGGTCTTCGCCATAGTATTCTTTGGGAGCATATTCAATACAAAGCGCATCGCCTTTCCATGGAGTAACAAGTCATCTACGACCAACAGTCTTCCGTTTAGAGTCGTAACGTCACACTGCTTGCCTGCCACAAGCCTGAGTTCACCGTCGGCCTTGTGCTGAACGAAGATTGGAAGGAATGTCGGTATTCCTGCCTTTGATGCGAGATATGCTGCGATGATGCTGCCTCCTCTACCTATCGCAACGATACTATCGAAATTGTAGGCTCTGATCTCTTCAAGCAGTCGCTTAAGCAGTGTCGCGTACTCAATCCAATCAACATACCTCAAAGTCATCACCTTCCTTGATCAAGAAAAGGAGATTAGGAGCAGATTGCGCTGCTCCTCATTGTTCTGGTTGCTCAAGTTTGCAGTGTTTGTCCGTTGAATGTTATCGATTTGATAGTCTGCTCGTTTGTAGAGACAGCGGCCTGTGGGAGTGGAACATACTGCAATCTTGGCGCATAGCTTTGGCCATCATGGACAGCCCACCATAGAAAGTCCACCAGAGCCTGTGCTCTCGCCCGGTTCATCGTTGGAAGCACAGAGAGTTCCTTGTAGACTATTAGATAGCTATAGCTGGCGATCGGGTACGAGTCATCGCCTGCAGCATTGAGTAGGTTGATGCTTCCCCAGCTCTCGTCTCCTTTCGGTAGAGCTCCGGATGCAGCGCTAGCCGCAGATCTTGTCGAGTCCAATGTGGGTTCTATGAACTTCCCTGCCTTGTTCTGAATGAATGCATAGGCCATGTTATTCTGCAGAGCGTAAGCAAGCTCCACGTATCCAATTGTGTACTCTGTTCCTCGAACAAGACCTGCTACACCTTCGTTGCCAGCCGAGCCTAGGCCGGTGGGCCACTGGACAGCGGTCCCTTGACCGACTTTGGCTTTCCATTCTGAGCTAACAATTGATAGGTATCCTGTCCATACGAATGTTGTTCCAGAACCGTCTGATCTGTGTACGACGAGGATGTCTTTGTCTGGCAGTTGCAGATCTTGGTTAAGATTCTTGATTGCCTGATCGTTCCACTTCGTGATTTTTCCCAGAAAGATGTCGGCGATAACTGGGCCGGTTATCTTCAACCCCTTCTTCATACCCGGTATGTTGTAGGCAAGGACTACCGAGCCGATGGTTATAGGTATGTGCACCGTGTTTGGTGCTGCTTTGCTTTGTGCATCCGTTAGCGGAGCATCTGATGCACCGAAATCCACCGTCTTCTCGGTGTGTTGTCTGATTCCTCCACCACTTCCGATCGATTGATAGTTGAATCGGATGTTTGGCTTAATCCTGTTGTATTCAACTGTCATTGTCGACAGTAGCGGATATGGAAAAGTTGCTCCCGCACCATTGATAGTCAATTGCTCCTGCTGTGTAGTTGTTGCGATCTGTGTTGATCCCGGCTGCTGCAATACCAGATATCCTATTGTGCCCGAAAGAACGATGATAACGGCGATTGCCGCCGCAAACATCATCTTCCTCGTTTTCATCTTACCTTCGGTTTCATTCGTCATTTTTCTTTCACGTGCGCCACATGATTCTGCACTTCGATATATGGTAGGCGCAAGGGAAATATATGGCGCCCTATATACCATATTGTGAGCTGTGGTTAGGACCCTGATCATGTTGGTTGCGCCTCAGGAGCAGGAAGATGTTAGGAAGATCCAGTTCTCTGGCAGGTCGTCGTACATGCTTGCCCTTCCCAAGAAATGGGTTGAGGAGATGAAACTTGGACCTAGTGACCAGGTCACAGTAACAAGAATGGCCAACGCGTCTCTCGTGATTACGCCAAGATCAGCTGCTATCGCATTTGCTGGAAAAGGAGAGGCAACGGTGGAGTTGTCACGTGAGGAAGACGCGGCTTCTGTGGAGAGAAAGCTGATTGCATTGTATCTCGTAGGATACAGCCTTATTCACGTGAGAGCCAAGGAAGGCATGTTGACCTCGGTTCAGAGGAACACTGTCAAGGAAGTGGCACGTAAGCATCTCATCGGAACAGAAGTTGTATCTGATTCGGCTGAGGGTACTACAATACAGATTCTCCTGAGCTATCCAGAGCTGAGCGTGGAAAATGCGCTCCGAAGAATGTTTCTAATTGCTGCCTCAATGCACAGAGATGCCATTCTATCACTTAAGAGGCTTGATCACGACTCTGCGAAAGCTGTAATCAAATCTGATGACGAAGTGGACAGATTTAGTCTCTATGTCGTGCGACAGCTCAAAATGGCCGTTCAGAGCGATCGCGTACTCAAGGAAGTAGGACTGTCAGCACCCACTGAGTGCTTGGGATACAGGCTAGTAGTAAAGAGCATCGAAAGGGTCGCGGACCACGCAAGTAGAATAGCAGAAGGCGTATTGATGTCCAAGAGACGGCTCACTGAATCCGATCTGAACAAGCTTGAAGGCCTAAGCAACAGCGCTGTTAAGGTCTTTGAGGAATCCGGACTTGCGCTATTCAAACGCAGCTACGATTCCGCTGATGGGCTTATTGAGAAAGCAAAGCGAGTAACCGACTCGGAAAAGTCTTACTTGTCAGAACTGGACCGAAGAAAACCAGCGGAGTCATCACAGGTAATTCGCCTCATAGTGGAAGACATCAGTAGGACAGCAGAATACTCAAGCGACATCGCTGAGATCGTACTAAACCTGACGGCCGGACAGATCATAGCAACCGCTACTCAAACGAAATGAAGAGTCAGCAAATGTGCGCACGCCTAATTAAGGCAGGTACGGTGAGGTCAAGATGAAGGCGCTATCCATTCGTCGAGTTTTGTTCGAGCTGCTTCATCGCTCATTTGAACTGGGGGGTGCTTCATTAGATAAGCGGACGCATATGTCAGACATCCGCCGATCCCTCTATCTAAGCCGAGCTGCGCCAATCGCACTGCATCTATGGCTGTGCCGCCGGAAGTAGACTTGTCATCGACATCAAGCCTCATCTCCATGTTGAAGGGTATGTCTGCAAACATCCTGCCCTCTACCCTGATGAATGCGAGCTTTCTGTTTCCCAGGAAGGGAATGAAGTCACTTGGCCCGATGTAGATCTTTCCATCTTCGAGTCGATCCTTCAACTGGCTCTGCACAGCTTCTGTCTTCGAGATCTTCTTGCTTTCGAGTCTGTCTCTTTCAAGCATATTGATGAAATCAGTGTTTCCGCCGACATTGATTTGATAGGTCCGATCCACGACTGCTCCTCTGTCCATGCAAAGCTTTGTCAACACCCTGTGAACTATGGTTGATCCGACCTGACTCTTTATGTCGTCTCCAATGATTGGTAGCTTCTTTTCCTCGAATCTCGCGCGCCATTTCTTGTCAGATGCTATGAAGACGGGAATACAATTCACGAATGCACAATTGGTCTCAATGGCGACATCTGCCCAGAACTCGGTTGCCTTCTGGCTTCCCACTGGGAGATAGTTCAGCAACACGCGTGTTCCAGTGTCTCGAACCTCTTCAACGATATCGTTGCGAAGCTCGTTGACAGACCTTGTCTGCCTTATTGGTCTGATCATCTTTTCAGCAAAGATTCCAACTCCGTCCAGGACAGGGGCCTCCATCACAGCGCGTTCGCAGCCTTCAACTTTGTCTACCCATCGCACTTCGTTGGGGGGGCTATAGATTGCCTTTGAGAGCAGCTTTCCAACCTTGGTTTCACCAATGTCGAAGGCACTTACAAACTCCAGGTCGACAGGTGAATAGCTGCCTATTTGATAGTGAATCAGCCCTGTTCGTATCTGGCCGTTCCGTCGGTAGTATTCAACTCCTTGAATCAGACCGCTTGCACAATTCCCGACTCCTATGATTCCCACCTTTATTCTGGCCACTGCTGGTTCCTCCTATTGTCCCTTTGTGGACCTTTATGTCGATAAAAGTTTTATGAGAACGCATGCAGGATACCTTGGGTACACCATGGCCTACGAACGGTTGGTCCGTAAGGCAACAAAAGAGAACCTTTGGCTCTACTTGCTTAGTATTCTCGAACAAGGCCCAAGATACGCCTATCAGCTTAGAGATGAGATTCGCCACCGCTTTGACTTTGAAGTGGGCCAAGTCACCGCATATGTAGTTCTATACGCTTTGAGGAGAGAAGGATATGTCAGGATATCCAGGACCGAGCCTAGAAAGCAGGGATTGGCTAGAAAATACTACGAGATTACCCCTCAGGGAAAAGCCCTTCTCTCAAAGGGTATTTCATACTTCGCCGAGCTCTCAGAAAAACTGAAGCAGGAAAAGGGACATGCCAAATCCAAGAGGCGCCTTGAGGCACGATGGTGACACCACAGGAAAGAAAGCCCATCGCCGCAGGTCGGCATTCGCTGTGGGAAGAGAATGCGACATTCTCGAAATTCGTTGCAAGTCCCGCTCCAATCAGCGCGCGCTAGTCGACTAGTTGCTGCTGTGTATCAAACGGGCTCCCTGGAACTCGAGATCGGTCACGAATATCTGTTTCTCCGTCAAGTATCTCTTGATTGCCTTGTGCACCTTACGCGCCTCCCCCTCTTCTGCCAAAGCATGCCCGGCCTCCCCTAACATGTTCTGTGCTGCTCCCACTGCGCCACTGTTCTTCATGGCGAGCATCAGCCTCCGCACACGCTCAGTCATGAATCCGGTCTTCTCTGCAAATCTTTGGGACGTGAGCAGGAAGTTGTTCAAGTTGGGCTTTCTCAAAATAGTTCTCAGAGCAAGTCTTCCGTACTTGTTTATCCTTGAATGCAGCATGCGGTTTCCAAGCACAACTCGCTTGGACATTGGTCCGAAGCAACCTGTTATGACACGATAGTCTGACTTTAAGGGGATCCTGTCCATCACGCATAGACCTGGCGCACCGGGCTTGACGGTCACCACGTTCCCCCCAACCATCAAGGGTCCGACTGTCCCCAGTCCTGTTTTGCATTTGATTTCTGCGACATGGGCGATCTGGCCGATTTCGTGATATGTCAGGCTCAGATCCACCGCTTGAGAAAGGGCAAGTGCTGTTGAGAGAGCTCCTGCGCCACTCGTTCCATATCCACAGCCAATGGGCGGCTCTATCGCATGGTAGATGGTGACCTTTGCGCAAAGGCCGGCCTTTCCTAAAACTGAGCGGATGACGTTTTCAGTGACTGTTGCGTGTCCGCTTCGCTGTCCATTAAGAAATACGGTGAATCTGTCTTTGCGGCTTCTTTCGACTTGCACCTCAGTTTTGACACCTCGACTGATTACGAAACCCCCGCCTATTGCACCGATCCTGAGAGGGTTTGAGATGGGCCTTCCATTGATTTCTCTATCACTGATTCCAAAGAAGCTCGAGATTCCGGCAGGCGAATACGCTCTTGCTCTCCTCAATATGACGTTCTCCGGTCGTGACTCATGCTTGCTGAAGGAATGGCTCTGTAACATGCATCGAGGATAGGCGGAACCAGAACCAGAAGAAAAGGCATCTGATTTGAGAAGGTCCAAAGGAACCACACCGCTGCCGCGTAAAGAGGAACCTGATATCCAAGGTTAGACGGAAGCATGAAGAACTGACTCATCGCCCATAAAGTGAGGCCGATGATAGCGCTGCCGCATGCGTTTCCAATGATTGCTCCAATCGCATAACTCCTCCATCTTGGCCAGAATCGAACAACAAGCAGAAGAACAAGGCTGATTCCACAGAAAATCGCGAATATCAACGTGGTCGCAAGATCCGCCTGCCCACCCACGTACCAAGCTGCTGCGAAAGCCAAAACCACGAAGATCGAACCAAATCCAACAAACATCTTTCTTAACTTGGACGAAAAATCCTTCCTAGAAATCCAACCAATCAGGTAGAACATCGCATAGTTGGACGTAACACCTGCTACAAGACTGACCAAGACGTTTCCATGCACTACCATATCGCTGAGAAATATGCCAATGGCGGCTCCAACTCCACCAACGAAAGGCCCGAATAGAACCGCGAAAACTGCGGGCACGACCACAGCTAAGCCCCAGAACCTGACTACTCCAACGATCGGAGCAAAGACTCCTAGATACGTCAATAATCCGATTGAGGCATACAGTGCAGCATTTAACGCGGTCATTGTTAGGCGGATTGATATGGATTGCATCCCCGTCACTGCCAGGGCATAATGACTACTTCGTTCAGCACGCTAAAGATACATCTCGATGATGCCTCTCTTGACGAGAACATACATGACGATGATGCTGAAGACAAGCTCAACCATCAGGTAGGAACCGTTGTAAACCACCGAGTACACTGCGGGGTTCATTCCAGCAGGAGCATAAGTAGCGAAGAAAACTACCCCGGACAGGAAGTGGCACACGAACCTACCCGCAATGCCTACAGCAACACCCAAGATCGGATACTTCTTGAATAGACCAGCCAGACCCAAAGCGCCGAAGGCAAGAGGATAATCAAGCAGAAACTGAACCGGATGCACTATGAAAGGCTGGCGCAACGTACGTACCAAACCATAGACAATTCCTTCGACAACGCCCATCTTGGAGCCTCTCCTAAGAGCGAACCAGAGAATTGGAACCATGCTCACAGCGGTCACGGAGCCGCCTTGAGGCATCCGAAAAGGCACAATTAAACTCAACGCATAGGCAAGGGCAACCGAGGTAGCCGCCTCAGCCAGAATCTTCGTCTCAACCTTCATCTAGATCACACCGTGGGGGCGAGTGGAACCGCCTGAGAAGTACCCCTTTCCGTTTCCTTCGCCAGCATTACCTGGATCAGGTTCAAAGGGTCAGCGAATGCGGAGCTCGCTTTCTCAGCCGGGCCTACCCAGCTCCCCGTTTCTTGCAGAGAGTGAAGCTTCCTATAATGCTTTTTGCAAGCGCAGCGCGCGCTGCCTGAAAGAAACATGGAATCAAATACATTAAGGAATTACCGCAAGCTGGAAGGATACATCGTCTTGACATCCTGTCTTACTCACCAGTCGGGCCGACTTTCTCCGGCCATATATGGGGAAAAAGGCAAATACACGGAGTACAATCCAGAGGAAACTGAAGGGAATGATGTTTGAAGCCAAAGTCTGCGATTCTGCAGCTTACTCTAACAATTGTCTTTGCTGCGCTTGTTGCAGCTACGACTCTGATGGTCAGAATACCAATTCCCGCTACGACCGGCTACTTCAACATAGGTGATGCTATGATCTTTGTGGCTGCGCTGGTTTTTGGACCGGTTGTTGGCGGCTTGGCGGGAGGATGTGGTTCGGCGATTGCAGATATTATTGGCTACCCTCTGTTCGCACCATACACTCTCGTCATAAAAGGAATGGAAGGATGGATTGCGGGAAAGATCACTAGAAGAACTGCCAAATCAGATTGGATGGCCTGTGCGTGTGGAGGAATCATTATGGTGCTGGGCTACCTGACTGTTGAAGTCCTATTGTTCGGTTTTGGAGCTGCTCTTGAAGAACTGCCATTCAACTTGTTCCAAGTAGTCGCAGGAATTGCGATAGGTCCCGCGACCGCCATGCTGCTCAGGAAAAGGCTGCCCTCAGCGCTGTCTCAGCCATAGGGCCTTCGAAGAGCGGCCCACAGCTCATCTGCACAGAGCAATGGGAGATTCTCCTCTCTACCATCTCCCCTGACAAGGATTCTTCTTGTTCGATTCGAGAGCACCTCTCCTATCACTGCTGCACGAATTCCCTTTCTCCTCAGCCGGGTAACGATTGTCGCAGCGCTTTTTTCTTCGGCAACTACTAGAAGAGAGCCAGAGCTGACCAGCCTTAAAGGATCTACCTTGAAAAACTTGCAGACCTTCTCAGTTTCAGGAGCCACCTCAATTGAATCTTCATAGACCCGAAAACCCGTTCTTGAGGCGGTTGCCATTTCGTTGAGACCTCCAGCTACGCCACCCTCTGTTGGATCGTGCATCGCTTGAACCCTTCCGCTGTTGAACGCGATCAAAGCATCTTCAACCACACTGGTCATTGCGGAGAACTTCCTCGCTTCACTCAGGAATCCTCTCCCAAACCTCTTAGCCAAGAGTCCGGTTCGATCGGAGGCTAAGATTCCAGTCCCCTCAATCCCAACACCCTTGGTCAGTACTATCTTTCCGCCAGGTCTAGCTCCGCTGCAACTAACGAATCCTCTTCTGCCAACCACTCCTGCTGCGAATCCTATTACCACTGGATGATTGAGGCCGGGTGTGGTCTCGGAATGACCACCGACTATTGACACCCCTATCTTCTTGGCCGCTCTGCCCATCTGCCTGCATATCGTGAGTAAAACGTTCTCTCCTGATCCTTCAGGCAGCATTATGCAAGAAAGAAACCAAGAAGGCTTGACTCCTCTACGTTGCGACATCATTCGTGGTTACGTGAACTGAGAGCATCCCAATTCTGTCCAATGCTCCGCTTATGGGATCACATGAAAAAGCCAGAAGTTGCTTTCCGGATCTGACGATCGCTGCGTCCTCGCCGTGGGACGGACCTAGCAGGACATCGGGCCTTTCAGCACCCAAGTGCTTGAACACTATATCCGTGAGAGCTTTTGGCGGAACCTTGCCTGGAGGAAATCTCATGACTCGATCTCCAATAGGAATTGCGGCCGACGCGAAAAGACTTTCGATCTGAGAATAAGCGCCATGCCTTTCGATACGCCCTATCCAAGCCAATCGGGCTGGGCTCTGTTCATCCAAGGTTGTCAAAACTATGAAGCTGGCAGATTGACCCATACCTGGCCGGGTGTTCACCGGCTTTCTGCCGCGTGAGAGGTTGTCTTCAGCATTGCTTCAAGTTGTTCGCTTGTTCTCCGGACTAACCTTTGGATGCTTCTCTAAGAAGCGCACCGCTCGAGCGAGTCGACGTTTGCAGTTGTGGACATCAATGGCTCTTTCATGCACTACGGACACCATTTCGATTCCTTCTGAGCCTACTTAAGCCGAGGAACCGCAGACGCGTGTCCGCTTCGAACCAGAGGTTTGATGCGGGGGGTGGGATTCGAACCCACGAAGGCCTATGCCACAGGGTTCTAAGCCTTGCACTGCACGGCCCATTTGCGGAGCGTGCAGTCCTGCCCCTTAGACCTGATTCCCGCCCTTCCAAGCGTTGACGGGGTCTCGGGTACCCCCGCGGCCACACCAATCCTAGCCTAATTCCCAATTAAAGCTACTCGCCCGCTTGATTTCGAAGAATGAGTCAGAGCTACGGTAGTGACGGTGTACATCTAGCGACGATTACAGGACTGTCTAGAGCAATATGCTTGTACGAGGTTAGATTGCCCGCTTGGCTCTGCCGGCGACTAGTTGCATTATTGCAGCACTATTTTCAGCCTCACGATCTGGCCAGATGGCAGCCTTAGAACCTACCTTCTTGCTTCTTGGGTATACGGCGCAGGTGCGGGGTGGCTCCTAACCGGCGAACTCCACGCCGAGGATGAACCCGATCATGTAAGTGAAGATGGCTGCGCCTGTGCCTATCAGAAACATTTCTGCTCCGCTTCGCCAAGGGTTGCGGGCCGTCACCAAGGTTCTGGAGACACCCATCAGGAAGAAGCCTCCCAGACTCAGACCTATCGAGAAAGCCAGTGCCAAGAAGCCAGACAGCACTAAGTATGGGAATATCGGCACGATCGCGCCAACCACAAAGGAGAGCCCAGAGGCTAGGGCCGCGCTCTTTGGATCAGGCAGCTCCCCTATGTCGAGCCCAAGTTCCTCTCTGCTCATAGTCTCAAGAGCGGTGGCTTCGTCACGGAGAAGTGTTCGGGCAATGCTTCTTGCTTGGTCGCTGGGCACGCCTTCCAGTCGATAAAGAAGGGCTAACTCGTTCTCCTCCTGCTCAGGCATCACGGTAAGTTCGAGGCTCTCAATCTCCACATGTTTCTCTGAGACTTCGCGTTCTGCCTTAGTCGACACGTAGGCGCCGGCGGTCATCGATATAGCTCCGGCGACCGCTCCAGCGATACCGGAGAGGAGTATGATCTGGTTGCTGGCGGTGGCTCCAGCAACGCCCGTGACGAGGCTGAACGTGGAGAGAAGCCCATCATTCATCCCAAAGATCACGTCCCTTATCGAGCTACCACCCCTATGCCACCTCTCACCATGCAAAACCTCGTGAGGACCTCGCCGCTCCG
>Ga0315312_1002006_pt1 | contig 14675 bp, 10 predicted proteins | sample TDP7_MG_FD_203629 | JGI IMG/M metagenome (GOLD analysis project Ga0315312, IMG submission 203629) | Freshwater sediment microbial communities from Lake Towuti, South Sulawesi, Indonesia - TDP7 | ecosystem: Environmental > Aquatic > Freshwater > Lake > Sediment | place: Indonesia: South Sulawesi... | reverse complement strand
ATCTTTTACAACCATCGAAGCTCCCGGGTTGTACTTCAGAGTTACCCCGGGCTCGATGAAAAGAATGGCCCCTTTCTCAACAATCACATCCTTCTCCACTACGTAGGGGCTGTTGACTAAGGTTAGGAAAGAGTCTCGATCGATGGAGCCACTCAGCGGACTTTTCAGGATAGAAAGGTCCAGTGGCCTGCCCTGGGGATAGGGGGCGTCCAGCAACCGCTGGTAATCTACCCTACCAAAAATTTTTCCGATAACCTTCAGACCCTCCTTTGCCCCCCACCAATTGTCTTTGGCCTCCACATGCACATCCCTCTCCAGAGCGTTGTAAACCTCATATCTCCCGTTGTCATGAATGTTGTTGTGGAGCAGGCGAGCAGCGGATGAAAAGAGCCGGACTCCGACTTCCCCGTTATTCAGGATTCGATTTCTCACCAAGAATGGCTTGGCTTCCCGGCTGGAGACTCCATCTTTTTGATTACCGCGGATCTCGTTTTCCTCCAGATGGGGAGCTGCCGCCGCCGAAACTTCAACTCCAGTAATCGCGTTGGAAGAAATGGTGTTCCCCGAAATTTTGGGCTGGGAGAAAGATTCACTGATCCGAATACCCACTTGATTGTTGGAAAGATCGTTGTGGGCAACTAATGGCGAAGACGAAAGGCAGGTAATCCCGGCAACCGCCCCCCTGATCTTGGCATGTTCGATGGCGCTTTCTTCATCTTTCGTTCCAGCAAAAATAATTCCCTTCCAAGGCTTCTCCGGCGCTGCCGCCTCCAGGGTGATCAGGCTTTCTTGATCTCCCCGGGCGATCAATTTCCCGAGGACAGAAATCCCTTCGCCCTTGGAGCGAATGGTCGTTCCCGGTTCGATGAACAGGGTGGCCTTTTGGCCGACCAAAACCTCCCCTTTTATAATATAAGGACTTGCTCCGGCGTACCAGGTTGTTTCTCCTAAGATCACCCCTTGAACAGGAGTTGGGCCGGGCGTCACAGGCGTTGCTTTGGTTAGGTCCGAAAGCTTACCTTCGTTGCCGGCCAAGTCTATGGTGGAAATTTTATAATAATAACTCATTTCATTCTTCAGGTCCTTATCTTGGAAAGCGGTTAATTCAGTTGTGGCCACTTCCAGATATCCGGTCAGGGGGGTATTGCTCCTATAAATCTTATACTTGGCGATGTCTTTGTCTACGCTCTTCAACCAGCTCAAATTTACCATTCTGTCCCTTCCCAGGGCTCTTAATCCTCTGGGCGTTTCCGGTGGTGTGGTGTCGATGGTTACTGGACCCAGTACATCTACCCAATCTGTAGAACTGCCGGCATCATTCATGAGCGTTCCGGTGATGAGCGCATCTTCTACGTTGTCTCCAGGCATGACCTTATAACTTCCGACGTAGACCCCCAGCTCTCCTTCCTTAAGAGGAACATCCTTTTTGAAATCCCCGATTCCAAAGAAAGCCCTCATCCTCGGGTCTCCTTCCATGGCCACCTTGATGACATCCCCCACCTTATTGGCGTATTTATCTGAACGCCTCATTCCATCGTGGACTAATATGGTAATGTTCGGTGGCCTCAGAGCTTGGGCCAGCGTGGGTTGAGGGATGGTTTTGACCATATCTCTGAAAAGGTCATCTGAGGAACGCAGTAGCTCAATCTCCCTTATATTCAGGGCAGTAGCGACGGCGGTCAAAATTAACCCGACTGGCGTGGTGGATATCCCCCCAGCATGTTTACGGCTAACATCCTTGGCCCACCAGAGTTCTTTCCCTGATTTTCCTTCGACCATCCGAACTTCAGCCCCTACAGCTACTTGGGAGTAGACTCCCACAAAAACTCGCTCGTAATGGGTAATATCTCCCCGGATGATCGCATCCGCCCTTAGAATTTCTCGCAGTCTCTGCGGCGAAGCCTGGGCAACTTTTTCCGGCGTATCTAAGCCGGCTTTATGGAGAGAGTCATCCACTTTGAATAGCGGCATGGTGGTATAATTCAATCTACTGAAATGCCCCTGGAAGGATTTACGAACTATGTCGAAGGCTTCCTGCTTATCTGTCCTGTTCGAGAAGGGCAGGACAGCCACTGTCTGCGGCTGGTGATCGAGGAGGTATGGATCCACTCGCGACTCCCCCTTAAAGGCAGCTACGACAGGAGGCGCAATCTTTGTACGTTCTGTGTAAACGCATCCGGCAACCCCGATGGCCAGAGCAATGGCCACTGCCCCGCAACGCGCCCGCTCCCATCTGCCCATGGATACCTCCTTAAAGGGTATTCAAAGATATGGCCAAAAAGACCTGCCAGGAGAACTCCCTCGAATATTATCACCTCTCAACACAGCTCATACGACTAAATTGACCAATTTCTTCGGGACCAGGACGAACTTCTTGACAGGCTGGTCTTTTAAGAATTCTTGAACTCGCTGGTTGGCAAGGACCGCCTCTTTCACTTCTTCTTCGGAGGCATGAACCCCCACCATAACTCGACCGCGGAGTTTCCCGTTCACCTGAATGACAATTAGAACCTCTTCATCCCTTATGGCTTCAGGTTCATACTCAGGCCAAGAAACTCGGGAAACGCTCTCGGCATGGCCCAATATTTCCCAGAGTTCCTCGCAGATGTGGGGAACAATGGGCGAAAGGAGGATGACGATAGATTCCAGCGCTTCTCGCCAGACCCCCAAGGTAAAGGGGTCCTTCTCCTCCAACCTTCCTTCGTTTTGGTAAAGGAGGTTCACCAATTCCATAATGGCGCTGATGGCCGTGTTGAAATGGAAGCGGCTTTCGATATCTTCCGTGACCTTTTTGATGGTCAGATGCGTCTTTCGCCGCAGATGGCGAAGGGCTTCGGGAAGACTCCACTCTTTATGAGGCAACTGCGCCATCCCGGATATTCCCGCCCATTCCTCCATCAGGCGCCAGACACGATGCAAAAAGCGGAAAGATCCTTCTACTCCCTGTTCACTCCACTCTAAGTCTTTTTCTGGCGGTGAGGCAAAAAGGCAGAAAAGGCGCACCGTGTCCGCCCCGTATTTATCCACCAAGGAATCAGGTTCCACTACATTTTTTTTCGATTTACTCATCTTCTCTGTGCGGCCAACCTGAACAGGTTGGCCGCATTTCTTACAAGTCTTAGCGTCCTCCACCTCTTCCGGGAAGAGGAATCCATCACGGGAGCAGAAATGTGTTTCCTTAACGACCATTCCTTGCGTCAGAAGGTTGGTAAAAGGCTCAGAAAAATCCACCAGCCCGAAGTCCCGGAGGACTCTGGTGTAAAACCGAGAGTAGAGAAGATGGAGGATCGCATGTTCGATCCCGCCGATGTACTGATCCACGGGCATCCAGTAATGAACTTTCTGACGGTCAAACATTCCCCGATTCTCTTGTGGGCTGCAGAAGCGCTCAAAGTACCAGGAGGACTCCACGAAAGTATCCATGGTATCCGTCTCCCGTTTGGCCGGCTTCCTGCATCGGGGGCAGGAAGTGTTCACGAATTCGGGAGCATTAGATAGGGGGGAGGTTCCCATACCGGTGAGCTGGACATCTTGAGGAAGCACCACCGGCAGGTCTTCTTCGGGCACCGGGATTGTTCCACATTCCGGGCAGTAAATAATCGGAATGGGGGCTCCCCAGTAACGCTGCCGCGAAATTCCCCAATCCCGCAAGCGATAAGTCACGGCTCTTTGGCCAAGGCCTTTTTCTTCCAAATAGCTGGCAATGGCCTTCCGGGCCTCAGAGCTGGGCATTCCATTGAAAGGACCGGAATTGACTAAAATACCCTCTCCCGTATAAGCTTCGGCCATCGTCTCCGTGCTTAAGGAAGGCTCTTCCCCCGGCTGAATGACCACCACCAAGGGAAGGTCAAATTTCTTGGCAAAATAAAAATCCCTCTGATCGTGGCCAGGGACAGCCATCACTGCTCCCGTGCCGTACTCCATCAAGACAAAGTTCCCTACAAAGATGGGGATTTCCTTGCCAGTGAGAGGATTTTGGCAGAAGGCTCCGACAAAAAGTCCTTCTTTTTCATAATCCTCTGCCGTACGCTTAGCCCGGTCTTGTTTTTTGATTCGCTCTACAAACTCTCTCACTTCCCTCTCCTGAGGAGTTCTTCTCGAAAGCTCCAGGGTCAGGGGATGTTCCGGGGCCAAGATCATGAAAGTTGCCCCGAAGATTGTATCCTGTCGGGTAGTGAAAACCGGGATAAAGCCATCCCTTTCCCCCAAAGGAAAGTGAATAATTGCTCCCTCGGATTTGCCGATCCAATTCTTCTGCATGGTAATTACCCGCTCCGGCCAGCCAGGGAGCTTCTCGCAATGATCCAGTAATTCTTCTGTATAGGCCGTGATCTTGAAGAACCATCCTTCCATCTCTTTTTGGATCACCTCTTCGCTGCAGCGCCAACATCTCCCGGCCTCCACTTGCTCGTTGGCCAGAACGGTCTGGCAGCTCTCGCACCAGTTGACCGCAGAGGTTTTTTTGTAAGCCAGTCCTTTCTCGTACATCTTCAGGAACAGCCATTGTTCCCAGCGATAGTATGACGGATCACAGGTAGAAAGTTCTCGGCTCCAGTCATAGCTAAAACCCATCCGCCTAAGTTGTTCTTTCATGGCGGCAATGTTATCCTCAGTCCATTTTGCTGGATGGGCGCCATGTTGGATTGCGGCATTCTCCGCCGGCATCCCGAAGGCATCCCAACCCATGGGATGGATCAGGTTGAATCCGCGCATGTGCTTATATCGAGCCACCACATCGCCGATGGAATAATTCCGCACGTGCCCCATGTGGATTTTTCCCGAAGGATAGGGAAACATTTCCAAAACATAATACTTTTTCCGCTGTGGATCCTCCGAGGACTGGAAGAGCCGACGTTCTTCCCATATCTGCTGCCACTTTTTTTCCACACTCTGAGGATCATATCGCCTGCTCATTCTTTCCTCCCAAGCCATCCAATTGAGAAAATACCACAACCTTTTTTCATCTGCAAGGTCAAAGAAAACCTTGCCACCACCAGTTTTTAATCAGTCATTAGTTCATGTTTGACTCGGGCGTAGGGAAGATGCCCGCAGCCCGCATCGGCGGGAAAGGACTATCCTGAAAGATTCTCTCCTGCCTTCCGCAAAAGGACGCGGGGCGACTCGATGGCGCAACTCCTTTCCTTCCGCCATCGGGAGCCCCGGCCCGTGCTCAGAAGCAACGACTGCCTTATGCGGGCGAGGACAGCGGCCTTGCGCCCGAGTCCGCCTCAGGTATATCAAGAAATGATTTCCTTCCCTATGGAAAAAATGGGGGGTGGCAAGCAAATAAAACCCTTCCTGTGGAAGTAGCTTTTGGCTGCCAGCCACATAAAAAAAGGGCACCCTGGAGCGGGTGCCCTTCCAGCAGCGACGGAATTTTTTAGGACTCCACTTTGGCTATGATGATGGTGGGGGTGATGAAAATTAGGAGCTCATTCTTTATGTTCATTAACTCTTGTCTCTTGAAAAGCCAGCCCAGAATGGGGATTTTCATCAACCAAGGAATCCCCTGCTCGGTCTCTGAATTCGACGACTCATAAATGCCGCCGATAACCAAGGTTTCCCCATCTTTTACCAGAACTTCAGTAGAAGCCTCACGTTTGGCAATACTTGGTACTTGGTTGATTGGGCTACGAAAGTCTCCACGCGCATCCCTCTTAATGCCGACTTTCATTAAAATGCTGCCATCAGGCGTTACGTGGGGGGATACTTTCAGCTCGAGAACTGCGTCTTGCCATTGTACTTGGGTTCCTGCCTGGGATGTTGTTTCATAGGGGATTGACTCTCCCTGTTTGATATAGGCTTCCTTGTTATCCAGAGTGGCCAGTTTTGGCCGGGCGATAACTTTTGTCTGGCCATCGGTCTCTCCCATTTGGAGTCTCAAATCCAGGTTCACCAAACTGCCGGTTAGCTTTCCGAAGGAAATCCCAAATCCTCCTACCGGGGTATTAGTAGTCGTAGCCGGGAAATTTACCACAAAATTGGAGGGCATGATTAATGGGGTACTGGTGCCGGTGGCGCTCGGAGAAAAGCTCCATCCAGCTGCAGCGGTAGGGTTGTTTCCCGTGAGCCCCCAAAACCAGTTGGACGTCGCGGTCTGGTTATAGCTTCCACCCCATTGGATACCCAGGGAGCGCACGAAGGTTGTTTGGGCCTGAACTACCCGGGCTTCGATGAGCACCTGGGGTGTCGGACTATCCAGCTCTTTAATCAGTTGCTCAATTGCTTCTAATCTATCGCGAATATCCTGAATGATTAGGGTATTCGTGCGCTTATCGGCTTTCACCGAGCCCTGAGCGCTAAGGAAGCCTTTTCCCAATTCTTTCTGTTCCAGGAGAAGTTTTTGCAGTTCGCTGGCATCAGCATAATTTACTTTTAAAATCTTTCTTTCGGGTTCTTCCAGCTTCAATTTAGTCTCACGAGTCTTGAGTAAACTCTCTTCTTCTTTCTGCTTGTCCTCCCTCTCCTTCTTCACATTCTCGATGGTCGTGATGCGCAGAACATTCCCTTCTTCAATTTTTATCAAATTTTTCGTTAACAGGATAACGTCCAAAGCCTGATCCCAGGGAACGTTCACCAGTCGAATGGTAATCTTCCCCTTTACGTCCTCGCTGGTAATGATATTCAAGTTACTCACTTCGGCAATCAGGCGAAAAATATTGTGGATATCGGCATCTTTGAAATCCAGCGAAATCTTTGCACCTGTGTATGGCGTCACTACAGGCCTAACCACCTTTGCTGCTACCGGTTTAACCTCGGGTGGGATCTTTTTTTCAGGAATATCAGGTTTTTCCACCGGGGCAGGAGCTGCGACTTCTGGCGGCTTGGGTTCGGCTTTGGGTGCTACCTCCGGTTTAGGTTCTTCCTCAGCTTTCGGTACAACTTCGGCTTTGGGTACAGCTTCGACTTTGGGTTCTACCTCGGGTTTGGGGGCTGGTTCAGCTTTAGCCACTACTTCGGCTTTGGGCGCCGCTTCAGCTTTGGGGATCGCTTCGGCAACCTCAACTGGCTTTGCAGGTGGGGCAACTGGAGCAATTTCTTTGGCCGGTACCTCCTCCGGGCTCCTGGCCAAAAGAAGGGTGAGGCTCTCGCCCTCTTTAGCCAACTGGAAAGAAGGAATTCTCGTTTCCGGGAAAGTGAAAACTAAGCGTAATTTATCCGGGTGCTGACCGATGCGAATATCTTTTAACAATTTGCTCCCTACATCAATGTCCCTCTTAGAAGAAGCATTGCTTAACCGGGGAAGATCCACGACCAGACGGGAAGGTTTAGTTAATTGGAAGCTCTTATGGTCCGGCATCGTGCCATCCCCCCTGAGATCCACCTTCACCCAATTTTCCTTGGCCAGGATGTCTAGCCCTTTTAACACTTTCGCTGGTTTTAGGGGCTTCTCTGCCACAGCTTCTTTTTTTTCTTCTTTTACGCCGACAGCGGCGCTCGGCCGAATCAAATCTACATAAACCAGATTTTTCTCAGACTCGAGGGAGTACTCCACATTCTGCTGAACGCCGATCTCTACCCGAGCCCCGGGTTTCATCGGGTCTTCAACTTGGATGTTACGAATTACATTGACTATCCCGTTTTGCACCTCGATCGGCCCAACCAATTTCCCCAGATCAGCTTGGGGTAATTCCACCACTACCCGAAGGGGATTGGCCATTTTATAGGCTGCATAATCGAACGCCCTTGAGCCCTCGATCGTCACCCGTGAACCTCTACTGGTTTCCGTCATCTCAATCTTTAAGATGGAAAAAGGCGTAGCTTTTTCTGGCGGGGCCTGGGAGAAAGAAGGGGGGGCAAAAAGCAGAATAATCAACGCTCCCCAAAAAAGGCGCATATAAGATTTTTTAAAAAGTACCTCCATGTCTCCTCCTTATTCTTCCAAGTACAACTTGAGGCTTACCTCACGAATTTTAAACTTTCCGGCAGAAGTCTCATGTTTTTCGCTGATCACCACTCCCTTGGAGGTAATCTGGGTGACTTTCCCTTTGTTCTTTCCAATGGAAGTCCCGATGGAAAGGACGTATCCCTTTCCCGTTCCATCCTCGACCATGCCCTTGGGTTCAGGAACATTCCAAATGACGGCGACCAGCTTCAACTGGGTCAAATCTATCTTTTCCAAAGGCGTAACCCCCTCCAAAGAAACCTCCTCGACCTTCTTGGGCTTTGGAATTGGCGTCTCGGGCTTTTCCACAACCAGGGGTCTGAAAGGATCAGGTTTCCCTTTTGGGTCATACGTATAGATCGACACGGGAGCGGCTTGGGCTTTCGCTTCCATGATAGTGGGGGGAGGCAGCGGAGCAGGAGCGCCAGGCTTTTTTCCAACCGGAGGCATGGGAACTTTTGTCGGTTTTGGTGCTTCTCCTCCGCACCCCCCCAAAACCAGAGTTATGCTTAAAAGCAGAATGAACCCGAATCCTTTCATGGGAAAGCGTTCATTACTTCTTACTGGGAGGTGCTCCCTTTTTTTCCTCACTTTTCTTTTCCTTTGCGATCTCCGCTGCTGGCTTTTCGATGAATTTAAACGTGGTGGCTGTGCAAGAAGTTGAAATCTCCCACCTGCCAGAGACTTCTCGCGCTCCCTCCATGCTGAGGCTGGAAATGTTCACGATCCGGGGTAGTTTCCCCACTTTGTCAAAGAAGACAGCCACAGCGTTATAGGGGCCCTTCACTTTGATTTCCACGGGAATCTCTGCGTAAAACTCCCGGCCAACTTCGGGGGTGGGGCGGAAAAGGAGGAACTCTAACCCTGCTTCCTTCCCCAGGTTGGAGACGTTGGCTAACAGGGCAGGGATCTCTTTGCCCGTTGGAAGTTGAGCCACGGCGACCGCCAGTTCCTCCCGCAGCTTGGCCGCTTCAGCTTGAAAACGCCTCATGTTTGCGGCGATAGTCCGCAGTTCCCGGAGTTGTGTCTCCAGTTTACCCATCTCTGTTCTTTTCTTGTCAAGTTCCTCTGAGGTGGGCATGTAGATCAGATAACCATAAAGCCCCGAGAGCACGGCGAGGACGCCCACCAAGATCAGGATCTTCTTGGACCTGGGCAATTTAACGATGCTACTTAAAGTAATGGCCACGGTGTTTTTTCCTTAAGAAGCGGGACCGCTCGCGGCGCTGCCGTAATTTACCTGACAAATCAGGCTGAATTCCTTAAGCTTCAAATCTTTCCGCTCCAGTTGCTGAGAGACGATTAGTTCTACATTTTTGATCACCCCTGTTTTCTCCAGATTGGTCATAAACTGGGCGATCGTCGGATTATCCATGGCGAGACCTTTAATCTCCATCTTCCCATCTTTTTCTTTCAGGGAGGTAAGCCAGAGCTTCCCCGGAAGCGCCATAGCCAGCTCATCCAGCACCCGCACCGGTCCAGTTTTGGCCCGCTGCAGAGTATAGATGATATTTAAGCGCCGTTGCAGGTCTTCCTTCTCGGTCTTAAATTTGTTAACATCCCGGGTATCTATTTTAAGCCTCTTGATTTCTTCATTATAGGCGGCGATTTGGGCTTCCACTTTGCTGAGCCGATTGGAAAGGGAGATATGGAAGAAAATAATTACCAAAGCCAATAAGCCCACGCAGAGAAAAAAGATGGAAAACATCCGCCGTGTGCTCTCTTTTTTCTTCAACGCCCGGATCGGTAATAGATTGATACGAATCATCTTAATCCCTCTCTCTCCTCAAAGCCAACCCCACGCCCACTGCGGCTAAGGGGGCCACCTCCTTGATATACTCAGGGTCGAATATATCCGGATTGTAATCAATTTTGGTAAAGGGATTGAAAACTTCTGCGGGAATGGAGATCCGCTCTTCGATTAGGCCGGGAAGCATCTGAATCTTGGCGCATCCCCCACTGAGGAAAATCTTCTTGATCTCAACCCCCGAAGCAGAAGCGGCAAAAAACTCCAGAGAGCGCCGAACCTCGGAGGCTAATTGCTCTGCCGTTCCCTGAATGATCCGTTCCACTTCTGCGCTCTGAGTTCCAGCATCCCGCTCTCTGATTTTTACGGATTCTGCCTCCTCATAGGTGAGCTTCAGACGTTTTTGGATTTCCTCCGTGATCTGTCGACCGCCAATGGAGATATCCCGTGTGAAGGCTGAGGTTCCCCCTTTCAGAATGTTTATATTCATAGCACTGGCCCCGATGTTCACCAGGGCCACAACTTCATCTTGCGGAGATTCGAAGCTTAGGTTATAGGCGTTCTCAATGGCGAATACGTCTACATCTACGATTGTCGGTTCCAGGCCAGCTTCTTCGATCACAGCCGTGTAATCGTTGATCATGTCTTTCTTAGCAGCCACCAAAAGGACGGGCATCTGCTCAGGGCTCATCTGTTCATCCAGGATCTGAAAGTCCAAGTTGACATCCTCGATGTCGAAGGGAATTTGCTGCTCGGCTTCCCATTTGATACTTTCTTCCAGTTGAGTTTCCGACATGGTCGGAACGGTGATGGTTTTAATATACACGGAATGACCCGAGATGGATACGGCCACCCTCTTGGTTTTTATTCTTAGCCCTTCAATCAGGCTGCGGATCGACTCCACGATACTGGCTGAATCCATAAAGGCGCCATCCACGATGGCCTCGGGTGGCAGGGGGATCATCCCGAAATGTTTAAGCCTCGGAGTTTTCTTCCCCCAATCTAACTCCACCGCCTTGATGGAACTCGAGCCGATATCTAAACCGATCAAATCTTTCTTAGCAAAGAGTCCCATGCTTCTCCTATTTATTTCGGCAGAATCTCCATCCCTTTGCCGAAAAGTTGAAAGACATCAATTCGCGGGTTCTGCTTGTTCCGGATTCGTTCCTTTTCGCTGGGGACGTAGATGGACAAGACTACGAGGGTAGTCACCCCAGCATCGACTTGAACCTCCGAGGATTGAGAATAAGTTTCGTTGGTTTTTAAATCAAGGAAGCTGGTGGTCAAGCGGTAGCTTTGCGCCGGAATCACTTCATCGAAATAAACCTCATTAGTGGCACATTTGCCATGTAAAAAGGCGTATTCCAGTCCTTTTGGAGAGTTCCTCCTGCTTCCCAAGGGTGAGAGAGGAAGTTTTTCCAGTCCGATTCTGAGTTGTTCGGGGATAGTTACTTCGGCCTTCCCGAGGGTAAGGACATGAGGAACCTTCGCCCAAGGAAAGGCTTGATCCTTGCTAAGATCGCTGGCATATTCCGTCTCCAAAAGGGGGTTGCCCCGCGTGTTGACCAAAATCAGGAGTCGACCTTCCTCTTGCAGGCGTTTCTCTCCTGCTATTAAAATTTCGCTGGCCTCTTGCATCGCTTGCTCGGTTGGAAGGGGGATTTCTGTTGTCAGCGCAAGGTGATCAAAGATGTTTTTCTCCAACTCGATTGCCCCGATTTTGAACTGAAAATCGACCAATGAAGCTGAAACGCGGAGGCTTCGACCCACTCCTTTCTTCACTTCCCCCCTGACCAAGGAATGGATTCCGTTGTTAGGGTCCATCGTATTGATCCGGCGCTGCAGGCGGTACAAGCTTTCTGCATCCAGCTTTCCTAAAGCGCTGAGCCCACTCCAACTCAAATAACGGTTGATTTTTTCTTGGCTAACCACCTCAAATTGAGGCTTATGATATAGACGCCTGGTGATCTTATCGGCCAATTCTTTACCGGACTTTACCACATTCCCCGCCTCATCCGTAAAATCAAAGATGGCCACCCGAACCACAGGCCGCTTGCGGTGGTCAAAAAACTTCTTAGCCAGGGCAGCTTCCAAGCTGGAAAAGAATTTTTCTGTGGCCACTTCCTGCTCTGTGAGTAAACGCCCAGAGGCAACCCCTTCTTGTTCTTGCGCCGAGCTTACAGGTATTAGATACCCAAAGGTCGCAGATATCAAACAAAAGAGGGCCATGAAAGATAGCATTTGCTTCATGATTTGCCTTCCTCCCCTTTCCACCTTTTTTCGGGTCTTTCTAATTTTCCTTTCATTTTTCCAGAGTTTCATTTAGGCATCTTTCCTTTTCTCATGGGCTGCAGGCACGCTTGGGAAAAAGGGGGTCATTTCTCCGTTCCGAAAATCTTAGCCCTGTCCGATAGCTTCAAACCAAGGGCAAGGATGATCTTTCTTTTCGTTTCTAAGCGGCAGTCTTTCCCTTTTTCCACCCGATCGATGGTCAGCGTAGAGATACCCGCTTTTCGGGCCAGTTCCGCTTTGCTCAATAGGAGTTTTTCTCGATACTTCTTAAGCGAATTCATTTTTCTCCCCGAGGCCTAACCTTGAAGTTTTAAGAAACCTTTCCACGAAGAGTCAATAAAGAAGAGTCGATAAAAAAGATGCAAAAATGGTTCCACATGGCATAAAATTTGACAATATTTTATTTAATTAAGCATAAGTAAGCTTAATTATATATAACAAATCTTCCCGCGCGGCGCTTAACTATTTAATTTTACTTACAGAATTTATTTACAACTGCGGAAGAATTTCTGGCCTGTACGAGGGATTTCCCCTCCCTCTCCTCCCTCGGTGACCCTTTTTCAGAAGCGGGGAGTGTACACTTTTGCACTCCCCTGTGCCGACTTTTCTATCCCTATGAGTCAATTTTGACACAGGCTCTCTGAAAAGGCTCTGATCAATTCGATATCAATTCGATAAGAAACGTTGCGGGAAAAGATCCAGGGATGCTTTCCTGTTCCTCGGGGAGGTTTTATGGCTCGAAATGATAGATAATTTCTCCCTTTCTAACAAGCCCGAGTTCCTCCCGGGCAATTCTCTCAACTTCCTCTTTGTTGTGCTTCATTTTTTCGATCTGTTCGGCAAGCCTCCGATTTTCCTCGCGTAGGCGAACATTGGCTGCTTTAATCTTATCCCATTCTGCCCTCAGGTGGTAAATTTGCACCAAGTCCCGCCCCCCGAATATGATGAAAAAGACCATGGCGGAGACAAAACCGGCCAAACACAGCAGGTATTTCTTGCGAATTAACCCGAGTAAGCGCACGGGAGAGCAAATCTCCTTTGGCGATCTCTATGGAAGCATAAGCCCTTTTGAGTACATTGTAAAGAAATTTATCTCTTAAATTCTTTTAACATAGATTTCCCGCACGATCTCCTCATCCAAGGCCAAGGCGGTCTCGCCGACCTCCAACACGAAGGAGGGACGTCTTTGAGCCAAGCGCACAACCGACCCCGGAATCAACCCTAGACCACTCAATCGCTCCAGGCGGAAACGGGACTTGGGGGCAATGAAGACAACTCTTCCTTCTTCCCCCAGTTTCAGGTCAGAGAGGGGGCGGACTAAGGGTTCAACCTCGCGCTTGAATCGGGCGCAGCAGGGGCCCCGGGGGATCGGTTTGCCATGGGGGCAAATGGGCGGATGGCCCAGAAAAGAGCATACGCTATCCAGGACTTCGGGGCTCAGAATATGCTCGAACTGACAGGCGCTCGACTCCATATGACTCTCCTCGATCTCGAAGACTTCGGAGAGTAACCTTTCAGCAAGCCGATGCCGGCGGATGATATCTTCGGCCCGCCGTTCTCCTTCTTTCAATAGGGACACCTGATTTTCGTGAATGGAGATCCACCCGTTGGCCTCCATCTCCGCAAGAAGACGCTTCGACTCTTCTCCTTCAGCAACCTGAAGAACTTCGTCGAGGCGGGTTCTGCCCATCTCGCGCATCGTCCACAAGAGTTCCAAGATTTCTTCACACTGGTAGGATTCACTCTTGTCTTCAACTCTATTCCACCCTCCCCTATGCCTCCCTCCGTCTCGAGTAGGTCCGCTCGATGCTTTCATCGGTCAGCCTCCTTCTTTATTCTGGCCTGGCCAAAAATCTTTTTCGCCGATTGGATGATCTTCGATTCTTCGACGAATTGGTAGTGGCAACGGGGACAGCATATGAGCCCGCAGGTTTTTTTCTTCCACAGACAGCCCTTCGGACACTCAAGGCTATCTTCTGCAAAAATGTTCCCACAGAGGGGACATCGGAGAAATTTTTTTCCGTTTCCTTTCATATCTTAACCTCCAGGGCCCGGAGCAGATAATTCAATCCGCCTCCGGTCAAGAAGGCAAACGGGAAGATGAAGCCAGCCATCGCTAGGGCTTGCCAAATCCCTCGCTCCTTTATGATCATGAGAAAATTAGCCAGACAGGGAACGAAAAGAGTGATCGTCACCAGGCTTACGACGACCTGCACGGCATCCAATTCCCCGGCTTTGGCCATAACGAAAAGGCCGGCCGCCCCATAATCCCGCCGCAGAAACCCGAGGAGGAAAACTTCGGCCGCTTTGGCCGGCAAACCAAGAAACCGGACCACAACCGGCTCGGAAAGACCCTGGATAATTTTAAGCACCCCCAGGCGGTCAAAAACAAAAAGGAAAAAGGTCCCCAAAAGGAACAGCGGAACCGCTTCCTTCAGGAACCACTCCACACGAGCCAGAGTCTTGGCTAAGATATTGCCCAAGGTGGGCAGGCGCAGGGGCGGAATTTCCAGGATGAAATCTGCCCTCTCCCCGGGAATCAGCTTCGCCGCGATCAGGCCAACAAGAATCACACTGCCAACTACCACGAGCCCCCAGAGAATGATCGCTTTCAGAGGCAGCCCAGCAAACATGCCCACCATGACCCCGATCTGAGCAGAGCAGGGGACGCCCAAAGCCAGGAGCAAAGTAACCAATATTCGCTCTTTCTTTGTCTCCAACACTCGGGCGGTCAGCGTCGCCATGGTATCG
>Ga0315312_1002005_pt1 | contig 14680 bp, 13 predicted proteins | sample TDP7_MG_FD_203629 | JGI IMG/M metagenome (GOLD analysis project Ga0315312, IMG submission 203629) | Freshwater sediment microbial communities from Lake Towuti, South Sulawesi, Indonesia - TDP7 | ecosystem: Environmental > Aquatic > Freshwater > Lake > Sediment | place: Indonesia: South Sulawesi... | reverse complement strand
AGGCCACCTTCTGTCCTAACTGTGGGGCGACAGTTCGCGGAAGCGCGCCGGGCTTCCTAATAGTCACAACTCCCACAATTCCGGGATATAGGATCAAGAAGGTACTAGGAGTCGTGACAGGGATGAGCCCTAGGACTCGTGGGATCCTCGGAAAGTTTGTGGCTGGTTTTCAATCGGTCATCGGCGGCGAGGTCACAGCCTTCACAACCGAGCTGGAGAAGGCTAGATTGGAAGCCATCGAAAGGGTAAAGGAGAAGGCCATATCGATTGGAGCAAATGCTGTTATTGGACTGGACCTAGAGACATCGGACATAGGTCTTCAAGCGGGAATCACGGTGATCTCTGCAACCGGAACAGCCGTCGTAGTAGAACCCGAGACCTGACTCAGCTCAGCATTGCAGAACAGTAACCTCGAAAAGTGCAATACAAATGCAGCACACATCTCCCTTTGAATTTCGCCTCAGCCATGTGCCCGGCATCCCCTCTGGACTTCTTGTTCTTCCAGCACTCTTATCGCACTAGTCTCAGCTCTGATACCCGCGATACTATGGGCCCTTCGATGCCTGCCCTTCGTCGTTGGGCGAGCGAGGTGTGGGTATACCTGTACCCACAGGGGGGTCTATCTGCCAATATTCAAGTTCCGCATCGGTAGGCGGCTGCGGCATGTCATGCAGCGGGTCACTGAGAGGTAGAGAATTCGGGTCCGCCGACTCATCAGGATAGTGATCGCATCCCGCTTGGAGGAGCTGCCTTTGAAAGCGCTGTTCGCCAGTATGTTGAGGCCGGTCGAGCTGCTCTGGTAGTTCCGTCAATGCGCTTTAACCTACTGACTCGCAGGCGATTGCTTGATCAGGCTTCAAGACCGAGGCTTTACCACGGAACGGGTTCATGCGTGCACGAGGCATATCAAAACCATATTGCACTTGTGCCACATCCGATAGTCGAGGGCAAGCCCAAAATAGAACTCTAAACCCGGCAATCGAGGAACTCATCAAGACGGAAATGCCCGCGGCCCACGAATTCCCGAATACCAAAAACCAGCTCCAAGTATAGGAGTCATGACGGGCCCGCGGGGACTCGATCCTAATAAGGTTCAGATACCGCTTCACAAAGCGCAACGCCAAAACCTAAACGTACATGCTAAGCGGATGCTGCATGTCAAAGAGAATGCTCTCTCTTGCAGCCAAAACTCTCCTGACAAAGTTGTCATTAGCTGATGTCTGCATGTTTGCCAAAGTGCAAGAAAATGAAGAGAGGAATCTTGGCAACGAGGAGGATTGTATTGCCGCCGGTCAAAGTTGCTTTAGTCACTTTAGGATTGCTGCAAATCCACCGTTTCTCTACGGTTGTGTGTCCTCACCTGTCTTCTGATGCACCTCTTAGGCGGCCATGAGCACAGCGATCACACCGACCACGCCCAAGACGATAGTGCCAAAAAACAGAGCAATCGACTTGCCACCGACCACTTTTCGCATTTGGTTAAGTCACGAATTGTCCTCGCTCATTAAGGATGCTATACATTCCGTGCATCTCTAATGTTGCCTAGTCAAGGGATTTGGGTGGAGACTAGCTACCGCAATTTGTTGCGAATATAGTTTCTCAGCTCCGCGTCTATGGCTATGTCGGAAACTTCTGCAAGCCTGACCACTTTCTCAGTGGCGTTTCTTTTGGCTTCGGTGTAGGTGACCGGATCATGCTCAATTGCCTTGTGCCTGTTGTATCCAAGCTCTTCTTCGCTTGTCATCAAATGGATGTACGTAACGTCGCGAAATGCGCGCTGAATTGCACTTACCTGTTCGGGAATCCTCGAAGTCTATGATGTACGCGGTGTCTTCCTTCTGCGAAAGGACGGCTTTCACTAGTTCGTTGGCAAGTCGCTGGCCCTTGATCTCCCTATCCAGCTTTTTGATTCAACCATGGCTGGTAGTAAGAGATCTATTGAGCACGGCCCTTCCGTCCTCTGTTCCTGCATGGTTCCAAAGATCGTTGAAAGTCCTGTTAAAAAAAACTAGAAGGTGTTCGTTCTGACTAGAGGACAAATCCGCAAGGACTGAAGGGTTCCCATGGCCATATGCAGTTTTTCTCTCGATGTCCGGCGTTAGCCATCCTAGTTCAAGTACTACCTTCCCGAGGCGCCTAGCTCGGAGTGTAAATGGAAGTCGGTAGCAACGGATCTCAAATGATGACCTCTTGTCATTGGCGAAGATAGAGTTGTAAAACGTATCGAGCGCCGCAATGTTCCGTTGCCTCTGCACCCCCTCAATTGTATCTGGATGCTGTACTAGCATACGCATGGGCACACCCTCCCGCTGAATGGCCCTTATCAACGGCAGGGTCGTGGCGCCCGCGTACTCCAGTAGATCCACGCCGTCGGTCCTACAATGTGGCACGGCTTCAATGAGTTTTTGCATCGTTTCGTCTTGGTTCCTAGCTAGGCTCGTCGTCGCTGGACGTTGAGAAAGGTGGATGGAAACGGCGAGGTCGAGAAGAACCATGAGGATGAGGTATTGAATGAGACCACTTTTCAATATATAGTCCTGAATGATAGGGCTAACTTCAGCGACACTGAACGCGACGAGGGCTAGGACGGCAAGCGCAACTGCTGTTTGGGTATGATACCGTTCACGTAAAGACCTGAGCCTACCGAGAAGCGTTTTTGATCCAGCCGTCGTCTCGATGCTATAACCAGTCAAGTTCACGGTAGACCTCCATTGCGCGGTGGTAGTTGTCGTTTATAACCTCCCTAGGTATATCGGTGCGGGCCTGAGATAAATAACAAGGGCGCTTTGCCGGCGGACACTTCCAAACCATCCTGGCCGCGATGTCAGCTGCACCTGTAGCTTCCCATGCCATGTGACGAGCTTGGACGTTACTGCCAAACACAGTTGAAATGGAGTCTAGCCAAATGCGGCTGCGCGCTCCGCCGCCACATGCGATTATCGAATTGCTGGAATGAACACCCAATGATAGAGCCGCGTAGGCAATGCCTTCCAGAACGGCTCTCGCCTGCCTTTGAACGTCTCCAGTTTCACCGCTTCTGTCGGGCACAAGTCTATAGCTGCCAATGGGCGTCATTCCGTCCTTCCAGCGTGGCACTAGAAAGAGCGTACCACCAGCTCCAGGTTGTGCTTTTGCTGCAGCTTGATCGAGCAAGCGCAAACGCTCGGATGCGGCGGATGAGCCAAACCACTGCTGGCCTAATGACTCGATCTCCGGACCCAGACCCGGAATCGAGAGTAGCCACCGATATGGGAAGATCGGCCAGCTAACCGCGCCTAGAATGCTATCCACGTCTTTGTCTAGGTTCAGGATGGAACCGAACGTACCAAGATACAGCATTCTCTCTGACGCACGAGTGAGCCCGGCTCCGACAATAGAACTCATTGTGTCGGGACACCCGCCGCATACTGAGATGCCAGATTTGATACCAAGTTCTCCTGCACTCCCGGGCGTTGTCTCTCCCATCTTCTCGCCCGCTGCAACGATCTGTGGGGTGATGCTATTTGATACACCGAACATCTCGCAGCCTCCCACTTCCTGAGTCATCCCCATCTCAGCAAATGAAAGGCCGTTCATTGTCAGTTTGCCCGTCAGGCGCCAGTTCGCATAACCGACAAGATCAGTGATGCAAGGGCTGATGAATCGCTTCTTGCGAGCGATGTTTCTGAGAATGGTTAGCCGTCGCTTTGTTAACTCAGGGGCAGATTGGGGCAGCGAGCTGTCATCCTTGGCCACTGCAAGCGACGAGTACAAGATGGCATAAGCACGATCTGGATGGGCGGAGTCGAATACAGTGAGAGTGGGGTTAATGGCGGAGACACATATCGAAGCAACACGGATTAGCCGAGAGCGATGAGCAAACAAAAGGCTACGTACGACATCTTCAACACAATCCCACCAAGCGGCCGCTGACAGGAGGTCAAGAGGGGGATCAGTCTTGACTTGCGGTGTTGGCTTGCGGTAGACGGCCACTACAGTCCCGTCCTCCGTACGGGTAGCGCCCTTGGTGTAAGACGTCCCAATGTCGATGCCAATGGCAATCTCACTCATAGCTGCCACCAATCAGAAGCAATGCTAGTGAACCGAAATCGCCAACTGCATAGTCGACCCAGGGAGGGAGTGTGTTTGGTGAACCGAAATAAACAGTCTTTAGACCAGCATCCTTGGCGCCCCTTAAGTCGGATGCGATATCGTCGCTGACGAAGAAGGTGTTGGAGGCACCATGAACCGTAAGTCCCAGCCGCGCGAGCGCACTCTGGTAGGCTGTGCGGTGCGGCTTTCCCATCACGACCGCCTGTTTCCCAGTAACGTATTCTAAACCCGCCACCCAGAAGCCGTTGTCGACGTGCCAATCGATTCCGTCGGACCAACGCCGATTGCTTTGCATCGCTACTAGGATAGCGCCTTCGCTGATTGCCTTCGCAGCCCTGTCTATTGCGCCCCGGTCAAAATGGGCGAATAAGTCGCCCACAACAACGGCGTCCACGGGGGTGCTCTCGCGGACGCAGAACTCCTCGGTGAGGTCGGTCAGTACGCCAGGAGCACCAAGATACATGATGGTGCGTGTAGCCCTATCTCTAAGCCAATCTCTGGTGACGTCAGCCGCTGTTACAAGTTGCTCAGCATTTAAGATCAACCCGGCTTGCGTCAGGGATTTGTGGCGGTCGACCTTGGAGACACTGCAATCATTCGTCAATATGCAGAAAGGGATGCCCTCTCGGCCGAGTGAGTTCAGAAACGAGGCCGCGCCGTGTCCTGGTGAGCCTCCAATCCAGAGCACTCCATCCAAGTCAAGCACGACGCTGTTCAGTGTGAGGTGATCAGTTTGCAGGTCGGGCACCTCCGATTGAAATCGGCGTGTGCGCGAGGCTTCGCCAGCTTGGTTCAGGAGCGAACTCACCGCTGAGGATGTGCTTCGCAAACTTTTCCGATCCAACCCTGCACAGGTAGTTTATGCCGGCTATGTTTCTCCATGAGCTGATACCCGGCCACAGCTCCATGGGCTCGTGCCAATTCTGCCATAACACCTCGATTCCTGCAAAACCAGTTGGCTGTAGGTAGTTGCGTGCGCCACTGTCAGCGAGGTAGACAGTCGCCTTCAAATGTCTGCAAAGCGATGCCATTAGATTTGAGGCCTTGCCTGTCACGGGAAGTGAAGAAGTGAGCAGCACGGTTGGCTGCCGATTCGCGATGCGCAATAGCACGCAGGTGGTGTCAACGCACAGACGCGTTAGGTTGTCAGTTGCGAGTAGTGGTTTGAATGCTGAAAGAAGGTCATTGATCGCGGCCCAATGCGGCGCGCGGGCAAACGCATGGCGTAACGTCCGCTCTACTAGCAGTCCTATCAAATCAGGTTTGTCAATAACCACCTCGCTAATCAGCGTACCCAACCCATGAGGTCGATGTACCGGAATAGTAAGCCAAAACGACTTGTTGTTTCCATGCGTAGTGACAATACGTGCGCGATTCTGCCATTCTCTCTGGCAGTATTGGACAGAGTCGAGAACGCACCAAACATCAGAGTACGCTAGCTTTTGCAAGACCTTCAAACGAGGAAGGAAGTTAGGCTGATGAATCGCTACGCGAAGAGGCTGATTCGCCTGGTTTTCAAGTGTTTGTGACATTCTCACCCCGACTCATTACAGTAGGATGTTGCTATAGTCGAGGTAGTGACCATGTTAGGTCTGTTGACCAACATTCAGTTTCAGGACATCGGCGAGCGTTGGATGAGAGTAGTAGGCAATAACATCATACGATGGGTCGACCAACTCAATCATTTCCATATCCGTGCGCTTGATGAGGCTGAAACCTGGCCTTCCGAGGTGTGTATTCTTGAACGAATCATAGTCGGTGACCGTGAAGTCCGCATCCCCCCGTTCCGGGCGTTTTGGGTCGGGGCGTCGTATTTTCAATAGTCGTAGCGTACCCGCCACAGTTGAAAGCGGAGCGATATGGAAGACCGGTCCCGTTGGTGTTTCTTGTGCTACAGAACCAAGCTGGCGCGCTACCTTGACCATTTCCTCGTACTCAGATGTGCTATGTGTGAATATGCATGCATAATTGACTGGCGTTTTTTGCTCGGATGTGTGCGCTCTACTTAGCCGGAGCGAGTCAGCAACTATATCTTGTACTAGCGTCTTGAGTTCATCAATCTTCACGTGTGTTCTCCCCCATGTAGAAACCATTCCTTCCCGAATCAGGCATTTTCGACCCTAATTCTTATTGTACCTGACTTCATAAATACTTTTCAACGAAATTTCGATTGAGATAAAATGTCGTTGCGCACCCGTAGAAACTTCGTGTCCCACTGGCAGTCCCTCCTAGCGTATCAAGGTCAACGCGGTCCGACAAGTCGTCGGGCACTCGCAGGTCATTGAGGAGTTAGATCGATCCCTAAAATCCTGTCAAACGCTATGCGACGCTGATATCGTTATTGACGCTGATATCGTTATTTGTTCCATAAGAGAATTCTGGAGTCTCATATTTTGTCATCATCAGAACGCAAAGTCGTCTGATTGCGACACATGTGTCCCGGAGAGCATGTCAAGATTGTAGTGAACTATCTGGCAGGTTTCAAAGATAAATCCTTTCGTGTACATTATGATTAGTAGATCTGATCTTTCACTCAGGAAGGGTGTTACTATTCAGTAGCATCACCCAGCCTCGGCGTAGCTATTGGATTGTGACTCCCTTCTTCTTTATTAGCAATCAGATCTGGAGGTAGATTATGGAGGTTAACATTCACAACTCAGAACACAATCTGAAGAGAAGAATTGAACTGATAAGAGAATCAAAGGAGATGTGCGAGCAGAATAAGGAAGACATCATGGAAGCCTAAGTCAAAATGTTCGCACGTAATGCAGTCTTCCATGGGCACTCCTGCATTCACATTAGAACCTTCACTTTATGTATTCTGCTGTTTTTTCGTGTTTTTCGACTCGCCTAGAGCTGACAACGACTGCCGCCAGCCATACTGCGGCAACTAATAGCATCATTCCCAGTTCCAAATCTAGAACATATCTTATCGGCAAATAGTAGGAAACAAGCTTCGCATAGTATCCGGTTTCATAGACACGGGTTATGAAGAATAGGTATGGTGCAGAGATGGTAGATAGGAATCCCAATTGCTTTAGTAATTCTCCAGTTGATCTTATCTCTCCCAAGTGCAATCGCTCGTTTCTGCCAAGAATTGAGAGCGCTATTACTGCCAGTATGCAGAGTCCGAGAAGTACTGTTATTGCGAGACTAACACTTCCGACATATATTAGATTAAGAACCATCTTGTTTCTAATGGGGATTCTGTAAGTGAAGCTATCTGCCACTTCGCCCACGTAGTCCCAGGCGATCATGTTGCTTCTCAGCGAGTATCGCCCTTTCTCTGGTTCACTCTTCTTCAAAAGTACTTCGATATACTCCGGAAACGAGAACTCAGCATGGTATGTTACAAGGCGCGTTAGACTCACATTGAACTGGACTGGGTATTCCAGTGTCATCTCATGAAAATCTACGGAAGGCCAGAATGCCATACTCAGGATTTCGGCATATGACTTGGGGAGATATTCCTCCTTAACATCCAAAGAATAACGTATCTGAACTGAGTACTCGACTCTGTTGACGTCAGGAAAATGAGGTCTTGTATTGACCATTATCGTGCTCCCCTTCTCATTTGTAAGAACGTAGTACTTGCCCTGAGATTCGGTCACATCAGCTGAGAAAATCGCTACTCCAACTCCATCGCTAATAGGACTGTCTCTCACGAGAGAGGCTCCACGCGGTATCGAGAATGAGTAGGTCACCATAGGAGCGAATCCTTCAAAGATTGTTGGAAAAGCGAATCGGTCAGTCCTGGTGATGTCAGCCCTTCTAATGCCCGGTGGAAACAATTCATGAAACGCGATTATCTGCTCGTAGCCGGTTAGATAACCAAGTTGTCCGAACTGCAGACTTGGATAGGCAACAGGCTGATCGTCACGCCAAATGAATTGAGTGAGCTCGATGCCAGTCGAGGACTTCACCACGGCGTACTGTTCTATCTTACTATCCCTTTGCACACCAAGTGGACAGAGATAGAAAATGCAGAAAACATATGGTGGGTCTAGTGGTGCAATGATAGAGAATTCAAGTCGTCCGTCATTGTGCGCTTTTGTGAAGTAGCAATTTGGTTCAATGCACGCCGAAATAGATACCTGTGAGTTAGGAGGAATAGTCAATATCACTTCTGGGTTTGTTGCCACCATTTGGCCGTCGAAACGCATGAATTCCTCACCCGTGCTGGCTTTCAAATAGCCTTTCTTTATTCCCTTCGCATATGTGAAGTCGAATCTCAGCGCTCCTTCAGGTATACGTATCGGTAAATCAACATGATACTTGTTATTGAATATGAAGAAGTTGTAGACTATCTCATACGTGAGCTTGTTGTTTTCCATCTTCCAGTTCATTCGCGCTTCCCTTCTTCCGGCTTGTTGTGATTGCTCGGGGAGAAGCAAACTGTATCGGGAAAGATCCAGCTCTGTCGATGCGGCTATCGTTCCATGCTCTCTAGTAAGAACACTGACCTGAGCGGAGACAATCAACGGCCTAGCATTGAGATATCTTAGGGCAGTCTCGTTTGACATAAACCTCTTCATGAACTCGTAGCTGAATGGCAATCTATTCCCTGGCGGGATACTGCGCGTTTGATTGAATGCGCTTCCTCTGAAAGTGGCAAGAAGAGATCCTGTCGATGCATTGAAGAGTCTCAGTTCATCGTTGATAACAGTGACAGTCGACATGTTCGGTGTTCGAAGATAGGCGAAGAGTCCCACGTACAAGAGGCATTGCGGACTGTAGATAGCCTGGTACTCTTCGAACACTATTTCCGGAGACTCTGAATGGCGGGCAATTGCAGTATTTGATGTTGAGAAAATGGCAATGACTATAAGCAGGCCAGTCACGCACGCAGTCCGTCTCAACATAAATTGACCTCGTAACAACAAGAGCAAACCCTCATATTAAAGAGTCATTAGCTCCTTCGCTCACGTACTGAGGAACGCGCGTCCATGGGGGTCTCTTGAGACAATGCAATTTCGTAAGACTCAATGGAACGAGGACGCCTTTTCATATGAACGGCGGGCCAAGGAACACTCTGCAATCCTTTTCTGACGCGGAAACGGATGAGGGTCTTTCGTCGATAGACTAGGGCTTCTTCCCTATGTCTCGTGCGCGATATTCCCTCAGCTTCTCTGAAATATCGCTTGGCAATTTCCTGATCTTCAACGAATTCAGGGTTTCCAAAGCCTTTGCAGATATGTTCTCGTTCCTTGATCTTGCCGCATCGTACAGAGATTCCTCCAATTCTGGAGACAGTGTCTTCTTCAGAGCTACCTGTCGGATATAGTCAAGAGCAATGACTCGACTCTCCTCCGTCTTAGCATCTGTTGCTGCTGTTCTGAGCAAGTCATGAAGCCTTGCTTCGTCTGCTACTAATATCCCTAATTCCTCTAAGATAATATCCAGAGTTACTTTGGTCTGTTCATTGAAGTTAGAACCGTCTGATTCAAGTTTCAGAATGAGGGATCTCATGCCTGCCCGTCTTGTTGTCTCTTCAACCAAGTGTCTGCTCTTTCGATAATAGTCTAATCCAATCTTTTTTCGATCTGCCGCCGGTTCCTTGATATGCTCAATCATGTGATTCACAAAGGCGTTCTTTTGCGACTGTGATGCAGCGTCAATGAGTTGGAATGTAAAGTCCACTAAGATCACTGCGACAGTTTGATCGGAGCTCTTCGATCGTGTGAGGGCACTAGCACAGAAATCGTCTATCTCGTTCTGATCAAAACGAGATTTGTCTTCGCGAATAGCGGTGAGCACAGCTTGAAGACTAGGTGTCGTCGTTTCGATGAGGCCTGCAAGCGTCTGCACCACGTGTTTTTTCTCTTCTCCTTCGGTGTTCTCGATCGCGTATTTGATGACATTGATATCTTGCAGGTTCGACTGAATTCTTCCAAGCACCACTTGCAGAGTTGGAGGTTCATTGAGTGTAGGAAACTGGTATTTTTCGCACAATGACAACACTTGAAGAAAGAATTCGGGTCCTACAGACTGAAGAGTAGGGTTGATCAGCTCTGATCGAATGTAATCAAGATTCTTCTTCTCCATTCTCTGTGCCAACCTCAACAAGACTTCCATTTCAACCAACTTTTCCTTTGGATCGCTTATCGCAAGACAACCTGCTGAAAGTCTTCGGGCAAGTGTCTCATGAGTTGAGGTTGGTAATTCGGAAGCGTCAAACGCCGCAAGGTTGTCCAATCCAATCTTGACCTTGGGTTGAATGGTATTCGTTGCTGGCTCGCAGACCAAATCAATCATCTTGGCAGTAAACAGAGCCCTTGAGTTGTCGTCAGCTAACCACCGGAGTTCTTGAAACACGTTGATCCTCAGCAAGTTTATCTCGCTTTGATCATTGGTCAAAGAACCGGCGATTTTTGCCAGCAAAGCCGCATCAACCATGACTTGTGCCACTTCTTTTTGAGAACGGATCTGATCCAGCTTTTGCAGAATTGGTGCTTGGTTTCCATCATACAGTTCGACTGCAACGGCTCTGATCCCGGCTGCCGTCTCGGAGTCGATCGTGAAATAATGCTTGATAAAAGCGTCCATCAACTCAAGGTCCAAAGTCTTGTCTTTCTTCAGCAATGGAGCAAGTTTGCCCAATACTTCTTTTCGAAACACAACATTGCAGTCCTTCAGAATCGCGAACAACTCGTCCAGCGGGAACTGTCTTATGTTCTCAGCGTAAGGTGCCATCGAGATTGTGTTTCCAAATTGATCAGCGAGTGTGATTTGTTTGCTCTTGGGAATGAGGCCGAATGTCTTGGTCATAACACGAAGAGTATTTGTCACTTCGTTTCTGTGATTAAGTCTCAGGTTCTCTTGTAAGACCTTAATCATGAAATCTGCGATCGGTTCTCTCGCAGTTTCGCGTTCAGTTGCTAAGAGCTTGTCTCTCACATGCTCGAACTCTGCAGTGATTATCCAAGTTCTTAATAGTTCCAGATCAGAGATTGAACTCTCATAAGATTCTTGTGATATCCTGAGAAATGTCTCGACATCGTCGGACCAGATTCTTCTTGTTGCCTGGAGGAAAGCTCTCAATTCTGGATTTGCATCGAGGGTTTCTTTGACATCCGCCTCCTGAGTGCCTCTAAAATAGTTCTCTACCCTAGTCAGGATAGAGCGATCATCGAGTCTGGCATAGAAATCACGCCACTCATCTCTCATGACAAGCACCTTAGTCATGAAGGCAAAGTTCGAAGTAATCTGACCAGATCTTATTACTCCAATCTTCTCCCGTAGTTCACATGTTAGTCGGACGGCATACAAGTTGTTGAGAAACTGCTTGATGCGTCTAGGGCTCTTCTTGAAAGCTGCGTTCACAACGAATATCACATCATCATCAAAAGGTCTGGGTAGCTTGTGATTTTGTTCTTGTGAAAATCTTTGCAAGCTTCCTTCTAAGAACGGAGCAATTTTGATACTCGTCTGGAAGAACTTCCTCAGGAATTCCTTTGCGTGTGTTCTTGAATCCTCATTCTCTGTAACATGTGTCTCCTGAGCCACATGTCTTTCCAGCGCTTCATCATCGCAGGCTACTATGTAGACGCAGCCTTCGACATCCATAAATGTCTTAATCGTTCCAAGCATCTCTACTGCGAGTTTACTCTCACACCGATCCAGATTATCGATTGCTACTATTAGTGTCCTCTTTACTCGATCTTCAGTGATTTCCTTGAACAACTGCTCGAATTGTCTAGGAGACTCAATCCTCGGGATGATTCTCTTGGAGCTTTCCGTCAAAGTCAGCGATGTTCTCGATATGGCGTTGAAAGCTTGAATGAGTGGGGGTATCAATACAAGAGGAGCCAGTCCCATCAGATAGCCCAGCACGTCGATTTGGAAGAAGAATTTCAGTGCCGGTCCAGCGAATATGATCAAGAGTAAGATGGCCAAACTTGCCCAAGCAATTGGGTTTGTCTGGATCTCGATTTGCCTGCCAATCTCCTGTAGGTTCCATAGCCTGTCTTCGATATTCTTGACTTTGTTGCCGAAATGCTCGTTCAGACTTTCAAGCAGCTGCTGCCGAAATGATTCCTTGCTTAGCTTCCATGAATCGAGATAGAAAAAATTGTAGCGGTCGTCAAGACTCTTGTTCTTCTTTATTCTGTCGTTGATGAAGTTAAGTATTGTGGACTTGCCAGCGCCCCATTTGCCGAACATCCCAATGTGATGAGGGGTGTCGGAATGTGAAATGATGTCCAAAATAACGTCTACATATGTGGAGTGTGAGAATCTGTCTTCCTTCTCATCCGTAAGAGACTCATCGGAAAGTAGTGCATGCGAAATTTCGTCTTCTTTCATTGAAAGAAACCTCTCACTCAAATGAACGTACAAACAACATGAAATATGAAGAACCTATCTCTCAATGTGGTTCTCAAATTCGATCTTTATCTCTTCTATCGCAAGAGTATGATGCGCCGCAGAAGAAAAACGTTTTCGTGTGAAAACAGCCAATCAAGAACGTCGGGCACAGACGGATTTTCCACATCAATTCTTGGTGGGTCTGTTACCAGTACTCTTCCTACTACTATCTTTCCGTTTGTCGGTTCTTTCACGACCCGCCATCTCTCGTTGAAGATATCGGCGCCGAACGTGAGCATTCTAGTTCTTTCCGCTCAGTTCACGAACTTGGAAATGACAAGCCTACGCCCTAAATCACATGAGTAATCTCTTTAAACGAGTGTACCTTCCTACCTGCATCCCTCAGTTGGCAAATCAAGATCGTTTTCTCACAAGAATTCTGCTGTTTACGGTCTGCACCATCTCCCAACCATTGTTCAGGTATCGCAAGTTCCCTTTCTTTGACAAGTTTGTTCTCATATGTTGATTGATCCTCCCTTGATTTCAGGGGATCGATTCTCAGCTTCCTGATCTCACTTTCGTAGAGTTCAACCTCTTCCGCAGGCGTCAGCTCCCTTTTGACTTCTCTCTCCTTTGCAATCTTGACTTCTAGCAGATCAATATCCAAGAGGCTCTTCGCCATACTCCTCAACGCTTCTATCTTAGCCTCCTTCACCACAGCACTCTGTTCCAACTTCGATGTGGTAGACAGGAATGGTTCGCAGGCTCTGTAGCTCCTTCGCATATCTTCAATCATGTCGGGCGGTAGTCTCCCCTTGTTTGTGCTGTAGCGGGCTTCAATGTCGCCTTTGTGTCCTGCAATGAATTGCAGGTATGGGTGGCTGATCTTGCCTTTGGACTCGGCTATGATCAGCTGCGTCTCAGCATATGCCCTCAGTACATAGGGACGTTTGTAGACACCTGCAGCACGCATAGCTGTCCTAACGTAATGAGTGATTTTTCTTGTGGAGAGGAATTCGTCTCCGCTCCTTTTCGATCGTTCATACCCCATCAGCGGGGTTTCCGGGGTGAGAGTCTTGCCATCTCTGATTCGCTCTTCCAAGTACTCTCGCAGATACGTGCATCCTTCTTCACATAGAAACGTGAAGTACTTGCATCTAGTCTTGCTGAGTGTTGAGCGAACGACCACCATCGTCGGTATCTTCTCAAACGTAACCTCGCCATTCTGGATCTTGAGCTCTGGAAAATCTTTGAGCCTTAGCCCATCCGTGCCGTCATAGTTTCCGATTGTTTCAGGTCTCAAATCAGCGAAAGCCATCAGAACTTCAGCGACACGCACCCTGGCAGAAGATGTTCGCAGTATTCTAGAGAGTTCTCCCTGTGTTGGTACCTGCTCATTCTCTATCGTCGGAGTCGCGTTCCTGTTAGCGACTTTGATTGTGCGCGTCAATACGACATCGTTGTACTTGAGCCAAGCCCGCAGAGTCTTCAGAATACCAACTATGTAACCAGGAGATTTCCCGTCTTCTTCTAACTCTGAGACCAAGTCCTCCAGAGAATCCTGAAAACTCTTCAGATCGGACTTCGCGTCTCGTACAACTTTCTTAGGATCTGTTCAAAGCAGTTCGCAGGCTCTGCCAAGTCTTCGCAGCGCAACTTCGGCTGTTATTGGGCTGCCTCTACGCAGGTTTCTGAGCCATCGATTGACCTCAGGATCCTTCTCCATGTCCACATACTTCTCAGACTGTTTCTGAGGCAAATTTGCTCAACAAGTGCTTCGTTAAGCTCAGAAACAAAGATATCTGAACCTTATTAATGGCGGGCCCGCGGGGATTTGAACCCCGGATCTCCGGCTCCGCAGGCTTCCGCGTCAACTCTGGCCTCAGCGTCCTTGTCCGAACTAGACTACGGGCCCACTGCCCCATAGATGGTCATTCAGATTTATAGGTTGACCAACCTTCGAAAACGAGAAATAGACGAAGGTTGGATTGGCGACCTTTGCCAGGCAGGAAGTTCGCTATGAGAAAGACCAAAGTTGAGATCGACAAAACGCACGGGGCTAGCCTTACCTTCTACAGACTTGGCAATGGAAAACCAAGGATTTTGGTAACTGGAGCGATTCACGGTGACGAAGTGATAGGGACGTACGCAATACGAAAAGTGATCCCAATGCTCGATCGACGAACACTTAGAGGTTCCGTCACGTTCCTTCCTATCGCTAACCCGTTGGCCTTTCGATGTCGAGAGCGGGCCTCCCCAGTGGACGGTACAGATCTAAACAGGA
>Ga0315312_1002004_pt1 | contig 14685 bp, 15 predicted proteins | sample TDP7_MG_FD_203629 | JGI IMG/M metagenome (GOLD analysis project Ga0315312, IMG submission 203629) | Freshwater sediment microbial communities from Lake Towuti, South Sulawesi, Indonesia - TDP7 | ecosystem: Environmental > Aquatic > Freshwater > Lake > Sediment | place: Indonesia: South Sulawesi... | reverse complement strand
CCGGGAAGAAACACATCGTCAGGCAGGTCGGCTCCCTCCATGTTCTACGACCACCCCAGTGAGTTCGGCGACGGCGCTCCATTCGCAGACGTGAACTCCTACTCGGCCTACATCTCTAGACCAGACACGAGGTGCTTCACGAACGGCGTCATAGAGTTCGACATACTATTCGACAACCCCGGAGGACAGAAGGCCTTCGTCACATTCAGAATGCAGAGCGACACAGAATACTATGCCCTCAGGTTGACGAGCACGAACGATTGGGAATGCTACTTCCTCAAACAGAACGGGTGGGGCAGCTGGGAGATCATCGGGACACCGTCAGCGAAAGGAATGATTCCTCTCCAAGCTTGGACGCACATCAAAATAGTGATCAACGGCGGACAATTCGACTGCTACCGAGACGGCTACTTGATCTGCTCGGCCTTCGATCAAACATGGTCAATGGGAGCTTGGGGCGGCATAGGTTTCTACAGCGCATACAACAGAGGACTGTTCCACATAGACAACCTGAAGATCTGTTTCGCAAGGTAAAGAATCACAGAGCTGTCGCTTCCGCTTCGACAACACCGCGACGAACGTTCCAAAAGCTCGCGCTCTCTGGGAATCCTGAAACTGAGCCTCGTCTTGATGTGTAGCTAGTTGGCCTTGCCTCTCACCGAATTCTGAGATATGCGCATTGGCATTGACGGCCGTCCGGCCAGATACTGCGAATTGTTCGGAGACACGATCCTTAACTAGGCTAGATAGGTTTCTCATAGGTCTGGGGAGTGAGCGTCAAGTGAGAAAGGTGAGAACCGAGGCGCTGGACTGGTTGGAAGAGGCAAGGGCAGATCTTCGACACGCCTCTGAAGCGCACAGGATTGGCAGCTACAACTGGGCATGCTTCGCTGCGGAGCAAGCCGCTGAAAAAGCCATCAAAGCATTTCTGATGGGGATCCTCAGGAAGAGGCCAATCCACGTCCATGATTTGACAGCTCTTCACGGGCAAACGCAGGAAAAGCTCAAGTTTCCATTGTCCATCTCGAACAGGCTTGCTGAACTCTCTGCCTACTACACGGCTGCTCGCTATCCAAACGCAGGCCTAAACAGGCCGTCTGCGTCAATAACTTCAAGACAAGCCAAAAGTGCGATAACCATTGCGAGAGGAATCGTAAGCATTGTCAGGAGAGAAATTGCCAAGAAGAGCTAGGGAGATCATGTCCCGGTTCGGAAAAAGGCTGAGACGCGAGTACGCAGATTCTCAAGCCTACCTCTTCGGAAGCTACGCCCATGGCACTTGGATAGAAGACAGCGACTTTGATGTTGTGGTCGTGTCAGACAGGTTTGAGGGTCAGACGTTCCCTGAGCGAGTGGTGGCGGTGAGACATCTCGCTCCGAGGAACGTGCCCTTTGAGATACTTGCTTACACTCCTCTGGAATTCCGCAAGGCCCTAAGAAGATCCGTAGTTCTTCGGGATGCACGTAGATACTGGCGGAGAATTCTCTAGACATCGGGTTGGCACACTATCTTCCTTCCCCAACCGATGACGCAAGTTTGAATTTCTCACGATGGCTTTCCAAAATATCGGTCAAATACAGCCTTCGGTCTTCTGCCTATTTTATATAAGTTCCAGAAGCCTGTCCTAATGGGAGTCTTGTTGACTGAGAAGGAAGGAGGCCCTAGAGTTCCGAGCGAGCTCGCTGAGATCTTACTTGTCGCGGGAGTGATCCTCGCTTTCGGTTTCTGGGAGCACTTCCCGATGATCGTGCCTAACCACTACACAGACATAGCGAGCATCTTCTGGAGAGAAGGTATAGGAAAGGGACGCCACGGAATTCCCTACTACGACTACGTCTTCGAGTACCCGGTAATCGTGGGCTTCTTCACGTATGTCTCCTCATACTTCGGTAGGGCGATGTCGGGTGATTTCAGTATCGCGATGGCGTTCTATTCTCTGGCGATGAACCTTGTGTTGATTGCATTTGCATTGGGAACAGTGGTTGTTGTGTACAAGCTCTGCGAATTGTTGGGAGTCGACAAGAAGAGGATGTTCCTCTATTTTCTCGTGACACCTAGCTTCATCATGTTCACGATATACAACTGGGACATATTCGCAATATTCTTCTCAACTCTTTCGATCTACTTCTATCTCCGGGGAGAGAAGCGCTATTCCGCCATCAGTCTGGGACTTGGGATAGCTTCAAAGATCTATCCCGCTGTCTTGGGGCCGATCTATCTTCTTGAAGAGAAGACTTGGAAGGCAAGGCTTGAGTTCTTTGCCCTTGCCGCTAGCGTCTTCGCGATCCTGAACGCACCGTTCGTCCTCTTGAAGTATGATGTGTGGTTCGGAACTTGGAGACACCACATGACATGGGGGATTGAGAACTCATGGCTGATCTATTTCTTTGATCAGATGGACATGAACGCGCACTACGCAAGCCTGTTCGTCCTACTGTACTTGGTCTACAAAGGAATAGCCGGTACGAGTAAGCGAGACTACCCTTCACAAGCCTCCAGGATCCTTGAACGATCGTTCCTGATGAGCCTGGCTTGGCTCATAGGCTCGTATGTCTGCCCACCCCAAATGGCGCTGATGATTCTCCCCTTTCTCGTCTTGATGCCCCTTGCGCCCCTCTGGCTACTATACGTGGCCGAGATCTTCAACGCACTTATCATAGTGCTATGGTTCACTCCTCAGTTGAATTTCGGAAACCCTCTGGTTGCAAGTAGCCCCGTGCAAGCATTCTCGGCGATAAGGCAGGTGATATGGCTACTGTTCTTCCTGAGGGTGCTGTATCCCGGAAAACTGAAGGTCTGGACTGAAGATCTTTTCGCAAGGATCAGGTAGCTATTCTGCTTGTTTGGCTTCAAATCTCTTATATTCGGTTCGATCGACTATATGCATTCATTAGCTGAGAGGCGCCATCGTTTGAAGTATGGGCATGTTCTGATCACTTTTCTTTTGCTTTTCCTTCTGTTGACTCCTTCCTATGCTCAGGAACCGGGACTTTCCGTGAAATGGGTCTGGAACGATGGAAACACTCTCCCTCAATCGAAGGAGACATCATCGGTTAGCATAACCCTCTCCAATGACGGCAAGAAACAGCTGAAACTCGAGTTCGTTGGCTTGCACTTCGCTTGGATGCCTGAGAACGCCTACGCCTACGGAGGAGGAAGCGAGAAGACCAATCTTCTTGTCCCGGGCCAAAGCATAACGTACACAATCGCCTTTGGCATACCGAAGGACATTTCCCCGGGTCCCTACAAGTCCTATGCAGCAATAATCTACCACGTGGCCAACGATACGGCATGGACAAAGATCTCGACAGCATATTATCCTCCACAGAGCCTAGAGATCGTGCCTATGGTCGTTGTGACCATCACGTCAACAACAACCATTGGACAGCCTGCCGACTGGACCGTGGACCTTGCGCTTCTGGTTGCGTTCACGATCATCGGATTGGCCTTACTGGCGACTTTTCGATCAGCAAGAAAGCGAAAAGAAGAGTCAGCTAAGAAGTGACAATGGAATCGGATATTGGAGGTGAGGACAGATCAAGTACGGCTTGAACTGGGCCAGCAAGCACCTTCGTATGGACCTTAATGTGAAGGACCCTTACGACAAGGCTCTTGTCTACCTGCTCATAATCAGCCTTGCACTAAGGCTCATCTGGCTAGACCTACCTAAAGGCAGCCTGATATTCGACGAGAGGCAGCAACAAATGCTGCCCGTCAATGGTACTACGTGAATGCTGCCCGAAACATCTTAGGTCTGCCACAAAGCCTCGGAGGAGAAGGGAAACCTCCTTACGCTGATGCGGCGAAAGGACTTGATCCCAATCGTGAGCATCCACCGCTTGCGAAACTCATGATTGCATTATCGATGTGGCTCATTGGAAATAACGAATACGGGTTCAGACTTCCAAGTGTGTTGTTCGGGACGCTGTCCATACTGGTGTTCTATCTGCTGCTCAAGAGGGTGAGCGGCGACAAGCTCTTGTCGCTGATAGCAACGTTTCTCTTCAGCTTTGACAACCTCGTGTTCGTGCATAGTAGAATAGCAACCTTGGACATCTTTGTCCTCTTCTTCATGATTCTCGGATTCTACTGGTACTTCGGAGGGAAGATGATTCTGAGCGGAGTCGCATTTGCCCTGTCAACCTTATGCAAAATAGGAGGACTATATGGAATCCTAGCTGTTGGCGTCTACCACGTTGGCAAGGCCCTTTTCACAAAGAAAGGAGACTCGGAACAGCAATCCTTGATGCAAAGACTAGGAGACCTTGAGCGACTTGTCATCGCGTACGGCGTCAGTTTTGTGGGCTTGCTCTTCGTGATGGATAGACTTTGGGTAGGCTACCCCAGTCCGATAGAGCACATAACCTTCATCCTCAACTATACTCGCGCGTTGGTAGCTCCTTTCCCCACAGGTATCCAGAGCAATCCGTGGCAGTGGCTACTCAACCAGGTCCAGATCCCATACCTCAAGGTTGACGTGAATAAATTGGTTGATGGCACCGTCGTGGGAACCTATACATCGATCCATTTCAACGGAGCCATGAACCCACTCATAATCTACTTGACACTACCCACCGTGCTCTATCAAACGTACCTGTACTTCACTAGAAGGCAGGACATCTCGTTATTTGCGATCGCATGGTTCGCTGGAACATACCTCCCGTTCATTCCAATGGCTCTACTGTGGAATAGAATAATGTATCTATTCTACTTCCTCAACACCGTGCCTAGCGTGTGCATCGCCATAACGTCGATGGCATTGGATCAGAAACCGCCGAAGATAATCATGGGATTGTACCTTCTGGCTGTTGTCGGAATGTTCGTAATGATATTCCCGTTCAAAGCTGTGCCGTGAGTGGGCAGTTGGATTGCAGCCATTTTTCAGATAGGCGCATCCACTTCACAGTCGATTATGTGTCTACCAAAAAGGAGGACTTGATCCCTACCTCGTAGGATCTGGGTGCAGATCTTCCCCGTACGCACGAGATCTTGCGCCTAAAGGCGCATATCGATTAGCCCTCTCCTAACGAGCGCATACATCACGATGATGCTGAAGACAAGCTCGACCGCCAAATACGACCCATTGTAGATCGCAGAGTACACAGCAGGACTCATTCCTTTCGGGGCGTACATCCAGAAGAATATTACTCCAGAAAGGAAGTGACACACGAATCTGCCAGCGATGCCTGCAACCACTCCTGGAATCGGATATCGCTTGAAGAAGCCCGCAAGACCTAGGGCGCCGAACGCAAGAGGGTAGTCAAGGAGGAATTGTGCTGGATGCACTATGTATGGCTTAGGAAACATGTCCACGAGGCCATAAACCATTCCTCCGAGCACTCCCACCTTGGGGCCTCGCCGAAGAGCCAACCACAGAAGAGGAACCATGCTTACTGCGGTAACTGAACCTCCCTGCGGCAGCCGGAATATCACTACAAGGTTCAACGCATAGGCAAGGGCAACCGCAGCAACCGTCTCAGATACTATCTTTGTCTGAATCTTCACTCGATCCACGCTCGGGGGCGAGTAGAACCAGCGGAGAAACACCCTTCGCTCTCCCTTCGCCAGCATTACCTGGATCAGGTTCAAAGGGTCGGCGAATCCGGAATTCGCCCTCTCAGCCGGGTCTGCCCAGCTCCCCGACTGTTGCACGCAGCTATGATTCCTATAAGATTTTGTGTTGACAAGTTCTTCGGAGCGTTTCTGACACCAGAACGTCGAATACGGTAGTACGACTCCTGTTCGCCTAGTTATGAATGCGTGGACAGGTTCGATGAGGTTGTCAAATATCTGGGTCAGACGCTACGAAGAGGTTTCCTTGAATAGTGAGGAAATCAAGATAGTAAGCCATGAAATCACTGCTTTTGGAAGAAGGCAAGCTTGCGCTCATGACTGATCTCTACGAGCTTACAATGGCTGCTGCATACTTTGACAACAACGAGCGTCACAAGGCGGCCTTCGAGCTGTTTGTGAGAACATACCCGAAAGATCGGTGCTATCTCATAGCTGCAGGTCTTGAGCAAGCCATTCACTACGTGTTGAACGTCAGGTTCGATGAGGATTCAATCGCGTTTCTGAGAGTTCACCCTGCCTTTAAGACTGTTAGCGACGAATTCTTTGAGTACCTTAAAGGCTTCAGATTCGCAGGCGATGTCTCTGCTGTGCCGGAGGGCACCGTAGTCCTCACAGACGAGCCCATTGTAACGGTCACTGCACCGATAATAGAGGCACAACTCTTAGAGACCTTTCTGCTATCGACCATAAACTTTCAGACTCTCATTGCGACCAAGGCTTCACGCGTCGTCCAGGCCGCTAGAGGAAGAGGGGTAGTTGAGTTTGGAGCAAGAAGAGCTCACGGCCCTCACGCCGCGTTGCTTGCCGCCCGCGCCGCTTACATAGGTGGCTGCATCGGGACATCGAACGTCATTGCTGGCTATGAGCTTGGAATCCCAACCTACGGGACTGTTGCCCACTCATTCATCATGAACTATGACTCTGAACGAGAGGCATTCGAGAAGTACTGCAAGGTCTTTTCTTCAGAGCCTGCCGTTCTGGTTGACACATATGACACAATAGCCGGAACGAAGAGGGCGATAGAGACCGGCAAGAAGCTCTCCTTGGTCAGGCTCGACAGCGGCGACATATTGAAGCTCAGCACAAAGGTGAGAGAAATCCTAGATAGGGCTGGCCTCTCTGACACGAAGATCTTCGTAAGCGGAGACATGAATGAGTACAAGATCAATGACTTGATCTCAAGAGGGGCCCCCGTCGACGCATTCGGTGTGGGAACCGAGCTTGTAACATCTCGAGATGATCCAGCCCTGCCAGGAATCTACAAGCTTGTTGCCGTGGAGAGGGAGGGCAGATGGATTCCTCGCGTCAAGACTAGTGCTGGCAAACGAACCCTTCCGGGCCCAAAGCAGATCTTTCGGAAGTATTCAAGGAAAGGTCAGCTTCGGTGGGATCTCTTAGGCATGGCCGACGAGGAGCCACCTTCGTCAACGATCCCGTTGCTCGAGAAGATAGTTGAAGGGGGACGGCTCGTGTACGAGTTCCCTAGGATTGAGGAGATTCAGGAGAGGGCGACTTCTGAGGTGAAATCACTGCCGATGGCAACGAAGAAGTTGAGAGGCTGTAGAGTTCCTCGGGTCCGCCTGACGCCGAGACTCAAATCAGTAGCACAATCGCTATATGTCGAACATCATGTCCCGTGAGGGAGAGCCACATGACACTTCATGACAGACTTGAGCGGGCAACTGTTGGTAGGTTTCACTATGTATTCTTGGGCACTGCAGCTCTGGCTTGGGCTTTCAACGCAATCTCAGTGATGATCCTAGCTTTTGCGCTTCCTTCGATACTGCAGGAGTGGGCACTGCCGGTTCAGACGGGGGGACTCCTGGCAACGGTCTACTATGTTGGCATGTTCATAGGTGCTTCTTCATTCGGGCCGATAGCAGACTACATTGGCCGAAAGCCGACGGTCCAGCTTACAGTCGCCATCTACGCAACCACGACCGGTCTCTGCGCTTTCGCTTGGGACCCAATCTCCATGGGGATCTTGAGGTTTCTAGGGGGAACCGGGACAGGAGGAATCATGCCTGTCCTGAGCACGTGGCTCTCTGAGTATGTGCCCAAGTCAAACAGAGGCAAGTTCGTGGCCGTCCTGGAGAGTTCTTGGTCGTTCGGCGCACTATTCATCAGCGCTCTTTCTTGGTACCTGATTCCAGCCCATGGCTGGAGGGCCGCATTCCTTGTTTCGTTTCTTGCCCTCTTCTTCATTCTTCTAATCCAGCGGTTCTTGCCCGAGTCGATTCGCTTCCTAGAAGTCAAACGAAGGACAGATGAAGCATTGTCGATCCTCAGAAGGCATGGATTCGATGCCTCTCCTGCACTTCAAGAACGGGTGCAGACCGAGAGCGAGGGACCCAAGAGGCATCCCTTGGCAGAGCTTTGGTCTCTTCCTCTGAGAAGAAGGACGCTGATGCTGTGGATTCTGTGGTTCTGTATCGCGTACTCGTATCACGGCATCTTCGTCTGGCTTCCGACGATACTCTACTCTGAGGGCTTCGCCCTGGTCAGGGCTCTCTGGTACTCAATGCTCATCACGTCTCTGCAGATACCTGGATATCTCAGCGCAGCCTTCCTGATAGAGAAGGTGGGGCGAAAATACACCCTCGTGTCCTACATGGCAATGGCAGGTTTGGCCAGCTATTTTTTCGGGACCGCGCGAGCTGAGTGGAGTATTCTACTGTGGGGAGGCTGCATATCGTTCTTCAATCTGGGAGCATGGGCTGTGACATACGCATATACGCCGGAGCTCTATCCGACGAGGATTAGGGGAACCGGGGCAGGATGGTCTGGTGCGATTGGTCGAGTGGCTGGAATACTGGCGCCTTTGCTCACCGCGATCACAGTCTCAGGTCTCGGGATGTTCCCAACCTTCATGGTGTTCTTTGCAACGCATTTTGTGGCAGCCATTACCGTAGCCATCTTAGGTATGGAAACGAAGGGCAAGACACTCGAAGAGATATCGAAATAGCTTCAGTGAGCGGACCCAAGACAGAATAGTATGACGTACAGCCGTGAGGATTCTGGGCTCTGTCAACTCGGCGCATTGAGACGGGTATTAACTATCGGCGTATCGACAGAAAGGAAAAGGGACAATTGGTCAGGCTCCTTCATCCGATATGGTTTTATATCGGTTCAATCTATCCGATACGCAAAGGTATCGGGTGGGACAGATGAATCTCATCGATGCTCGGATACATGATAGAATCCTTGAAAAGAAGAAGAGACTAGACGCTCATCGGCCGCTTTCCTCCTCGGCCGTGCGCAAACTCCAACAACAGATGCAAATTCAATATATCTACAATTCCAACGCCATCGAAGGAAACACACTCAAGCTCAGAGAGACCCAACTGATCATAGAAGAGGGTAGCACAATTCAAGGAAAAAGCCTTCGCGAGCATTTAGAAGCAAGAAACCACCCGAAGGCAATCGAATATATTGAAAGGATAAAGTGTAAGGAACTGAAAATCCAACAGATTCTATCGCTTCATCAGATCATCATGAAGGCAATCGAGAAGGATGCGGGACGATTTCGGACGACTGAGGTCAGAATAGCAGGCGCGAACTTCATACCTCCACCGGCCTACGAGGTGGGATTTCGCATCAAGGACCTAGCTGATTGGTACAATCGAAATCCTGACGAACTGCGCCCGATAGAGCTTGGGGCCGTTTTCCACCATAGGTTCGTTTACATACATCCCTTCCGAGATGGGAATGGCAGAATTGGCAGGCTACTCATGAACCTGATATTACTCCGGAATAGCTACCCAATGACCGTGATCCTCAACACAGACCGAAAGAAGTACTTTGATGCGCTGGGAAGGGCAGACAACGGAGATCCCGTTCCATTCGTCAATTTCGTGGCAGGTATGGTTGAGCAATCCCTAGACATCTATCTCAGAGCCTTGGAGCCGACAAAAGAGGAGGACAGGCTGCTGACCCTGACGGAAGCGAGTAGGTTATTCCCGTCGTTCAGCCAGGAATACTTGAGTCTCCTTGCAAGAAAGAGAAGGATCGGTGCAGTGAAAGAGGGGCGAAAATGGGTGGTGACAGCAAGAGCATTGAAACGGTATGCAAAGGAAGTCGGGAAGGAGCTCAGTGCCAAGACACAATCAATTCGTTAGAAATGGTCAACGCAAAAGCCGCTTCTCGCAAAGAACCCATCTCCGACAAGAACACGAGTCACCGCACCCGACTAGAACTCACATGGGTATGCGTCATGAGGAAATCAATCTTCTCGACCTTGCTTGCCTGCTGAAAGAAGACTCCCCTAGCTGAGCCGAGTCAGCAGAGTCTCCTCGAATTCCTATCGCAATACTTCTCTGGCGATTACGAGTCGCTGGATCTCCGAGGTTCCCTCGATTATCGCTAGCGCCTTCGCATCACGCATATGTCGCTCGACAGACAACTCGCGCGAGAGGCCGTATCCGCCGTGAATCTGGACGGCTCGTTCTGACGCTTTCAGAGCGATTTCTGACGCGTATACTTTCGCCATTGCGGCGTGTTTCGTGAACTTCTCATTCCTATCGGCAAGGCGGGCGGCTTCATAGCATAGGAGCCACGCAGACTCGGTCTCAGTTGCCATGTCAGCTATTGCAAACTGTATTGCTTGGAATGATGCTATGGCTTGGCCGAACTGGGCTCTCTGCTTCGCGTAGGCTACTGAAGCCTCCAACGAAGCCTCGGCTAGCCCGACACCTAGCGCGGCCACTCCTATCCTACCGTAGTCCAACGCGGTCAGCGCGATCTTGAAGCCGTCTCCCTCCTTTCCAAGCAAGCCCTCTCGAGGGATCTTACAGGCTTCTAGGAACACTTCGCCATTTGATGATGCTCGCAACCCAACCTTGTCCTCTATCTTTCCAATTCTTATGCCGGGATTGTTTCGCTCAACGATGAAGGCACTGATGCCTCTTGAGCCCTTTGAGGGATCGGTCGAAGCAAAGACCAAGTAGATGTCCGCGGCTCCGGCGTTTGTGATGAAGCACTTGTTCCCATTCAGAACGTAGCTATCGCCTTCTCTAGCAGCAGATGTCCTCATGGCTGCGGCATCTGATCCTGCCTGCGGCTCCGTCATCGCGAAAGCGCCTATCCTCTCACCTCGGCTCAGTGGAGCGAGGAATCTTGCTTTCTGATCGTCGGTTCCGAAGAGCTGTAGGCTCAGAGCCACCATTGTATGAACTCCGCAGATGAACGCCGTGTTCGCACAGGCCTTGGCGAGTTCTCGAATCGATATGGCGAACCCGGTCACTCCTGCACCTGCTCCACCATATTGCTGAGCCACAGGTACTCCAAGCAGGTTCATCTTGGCAAGTTGTCGAACGTTCTCGAATGGATATTCGCCTGTTCGATCAATCATGGAAGCTCTCGGCGCTATCTTTTTCCGAGCAAAGTCCCCAACCGTATTCTTCAGAAGGACCTCGCTATCAGTGAGCAACGACGACATATATCCACCCTCTTGAGTCCAAGCCAATCTGAATGAAGATGAGGTTCTTCTCTGATAAGCCTGTGCTGAGGACGCGGGTGTTTGTGTCTCCAGATTCGTAGGGGTCCGAAGCGACTCGATGGCCACCGTTAAGACGAAGATTGGAAACGTAGAGTTCTCGCCAGACTTTTTTACTTGAAACGCTCTGTACCAGAGGCCAGTTGCTTGGTGATCTCTTTGGGCGAGCCGGCTGTAGGGGATAAGAGCGTGACGTTGGAGGAGGCTGTGAAGATTATCTTCGACGGCGCACATCTGTTCTGGGGGGGCTTTGGATATCAAAGGCCCCCTGCGGAATTCGCTCGAGAACTTATTCGCCAAAAGAAGAGGGACCTAACGCTTTACACCTGTGGCTCTGAAGTTGACATCGACATGCTTGCGGGTGCCAAGGTCGCGAAGAGGTTTGAGTTGGCGTACGTGGCGATCGAAGCGATAGGCCTTGCTCCGAATACCGGTCGGAGGGTCAAGGAGGGGTTCCTCGAAATAGAGGACTACTCGAACTTGGCGATGGCGATGAGGTTCTACGGAGGCGCGATGGGAGTTCCCTTCATGCCTGTCAAGAGCATGATGGGAACCGATCTTGAAAAGCCGAAGTTTCGCAAGGACAAGCTGAAGGTTATCGATTGCCCTTTTACAGGAGAGCGAGTATGTCTCGTTCCTTCTGTGAGACCCGACTTCAGCATTGTGCATGCATCAAGAGTGGACCCCGAAGGGAATGCTCAGATCGACGGCACAAGAGGAGAAGACGAGGAAGGCGCTAGAGCCGGGAAAAAGGTCATCGTTCTTGCAGAGGAGATAATTGACAATGAGGTTGTGAGGGCTCAGCCGGATCAGACAGTCATACCCGGACTGTATGTCGATAAGGTTGTGGAATGTCCTTGGGGCAGCCATCCCATGATGGTTTACAACTACTACGACTACGACCTAGAGCACATAAGGTTTTACATGAAGCAGTGTGATACAGAAGAGGGATGGCAGAAGTACTGTGAGGATTACATCACAGGGACAGATCGCGTAGGCTACTTGCGAAAGATTGGTTTGGAGAGGCTTCTCAAGCTTCGAGCCAGGAAGCCCTATGGCTACTAGGTGGTCAAGATGAAAGAATCGGAAAGAGCCAAGTTGGGCGAGTATTCTCCTTTGGAGATGATGGCGACTTGCGGTGCCCGAGCGATCAAAGATGGTGAAACGGTCTTCGCGGGTACGGGTCTTCCGGTCCTTGCAGTCATGCTGGCTCAGAAGACGCATGCGCCGCGTTCCAAGGTAATATACGAGGGAGGTTTCATTGAGCCCAGAAACATCGATCTACCTCTCTCGGTTGCAGACTCTAGACTCACCTATCGAGCAGCAGCTGCGATAGGCCTTAGAGAGACCCTTGGAGTTCTCCTTCAGGGCGGACGAATAGACATAGGGTTCTTGGGAGCAGCGCAGCTTGACGAATATGGAAACATTAACACGACGTATATTGGAAGCCTTGAGAAGCCTTCGGTGAGGCTTCCTGGAAGTGGCGGCGGAAATGATATCGCCTCATGCTCCAAGCGGATCGTAATCATAATGAGCCACGCGAAGAGGAAGTTCGTGAAGAAGCTTGACTATTTCACAAGCCCTGGACACATAGATGGTCCTAATGGGAGGCGGAGATTGGGGCTTCCGGGTGGAGGCCCGTCTCTGGTGGTCACCGACATCTGTCAGATGACGTTTGACGAGTCAACAAAGAAGGTTCGCCTGTTCTCGGTCCATCCCGGCGTTACTGTGAAGCAGGTCCTAGAGAACACAGGGTTCGAGCTTGCAGTTCCGAAGCAGGTTGCTGAGACAGAGCCGCCGACATGCTTTGAACTGGAAACGCTTAGAGGAATCGATCCTACTGGGATCTACATCCCGAGAATCGCGAAATAGCTACACGCTATTGGCGGTCCAGATTCCGTTGGGCCTTGGCGCTACTTCTTTTCTGTCCAGTCGTAGAATCCTTTCCCTGTCTTTCTTCCGAGAAGTCCTGCTCTGACCATCTGCCTGAGCAACGGGCTAGGCCTGTACTTCGGATCACCAGTCTCTCCTGACAGAACGTTTGTTATCGATATCGTGGTGTCCAGTCCAATGTAGTCAAGTAACGCAAGGGGCCCCATCGGCCAGTTGAGTCCTAGCTTGATCGCTTTGTCAATGTCAGCGGGCTCCGCGACCCCCTCTTGAACTAGGAAGATCGCCTCATTCAGTGCAGGAATGAGGATTCGGTTCACGATGAAGCCCGGTGCATCTTTCTTCACTACGACTGTTTCCTTCCCCATCTTCTCGGCGAACATTTTGATTGTCTGAACGGTCTCGTCTGAGGTCTTCACTCCTCTGACGATCTCAACAAGTTTCATCAGTTGAGGCGGGTTGAAGAAATGCATTCCACAGAACCTTTCAGGCCTCTTCGTCGCTGCAGCCAGCATCGTGATGCTGATCGAGGACGTATTCGACGCAATGACCGTGCGTTGAGGAGTAGCCTTGTCCACTTCCGACAATAGCTGGCACTTTAATTGAGCCTCTTCCGGTGCGGCCTCGATCACAAGGTCGGCCTCTCTTACGGCCTCTTTGAGCGAGAGGGTGGCATGAATCCTCTTCTTGACCTCAGCCCGGTCATTTTCCGTCAGTTCTCCCTTCTTGACGAATCTTCCCAAACTATCGTCGATCATCTTTACTCCCCTGTCAAGGAACTCCTGTCTCACATCGGTCAGATAGACCTCCGATCTCGCGATCTGTGCAGCAACCTGGGCGATTCCATGACCCATCAGGCCGGCGCCAAGAACAGCAACCCTAGCGATCTCCAATAGCGTCCATCCTCCTATCGTAACCACTATGCTCTGACAGTACAGTCGTGATGATTTGTGTAAATCTTACTGTTTCTCACTTATGCGCTCACCTACGTCTGTATGCGTCTTTGATCCAGTAAATTCAGATTGCTCCGTGCGATACTTCGATTTGCGTAAGCAATTGCTGTATGCAGGTACATACTGCGATCAGATCGGCGATGCCTGCTTCGCCCTCTTCTCTAGGGCGTTCAGCAAAGGCAGAACGCCAGCCCTTTCCGCCAGGCTTTGCAGATAGGTAGGATCTAGTTCTAGTCTGTTGTTTGCGAGGACACTCAGAACGTCGGCTTCATCTTGAATTCTTCTGTCTCTTCTTGAGAGCTTGTTGACTATGAAATCCTCCGGACCGATTATCCAGTACTCATGTCTACCTATCTTGGCCTTTCTTCTTCTGCGAAGGCATTCCGCATCCATGACTATTCCGTCGGGTTTGGTCCAGACCTCAAACTCAGCAACGGTCTTCGTACTGGTCACGATGAAGCAAGGTGTCTCCGGTGAGAACGAGGAAACCTGGAACTCGGCTTTCGTTAGCTCCCGTTCGAGGTGTGTAGGCTCCATTGGCCTCATGGCAATTGCGATGTCTATGTCGACTGTGGCCCTCACAAGGCCGTAGGCGGGTAATGCATAGCCGCCAATCAACATATAGTCGATCTTAAGTTTCTCGAACACTTGAACTAGATTCTGCAGAGTCTCTGATATTGAGAGCAATTTCGTTCAACTCAAGGAACCTTTCGTAGGGATCAATCCCTAAGTCAATCATTTTGTTCCTCAGTCCTACTTGATACGCCACGCTA
>Ga0315312_1002003_pt1 | contig 14690 bp, 12 predicted proteins | sample TDP7_MG_FD_203629 | JGI IMG/M metagenome (GOLD analysis project Ga0315312, IMG submission 203629) | Freshwater sediment microbial communities from Lake Towuti, South Sulawesi, Indonesia - TDP7 | ecosystem: Environmental > Aquatic > Freshwater > Lake > Sediment | place: Indonesia: South Sulawesi... | reverse complement strand
CAAGGATTCGAAAATGACAACACAATTACAGGCTGCAAGAACTGGAACGCTCACAGAACAGATCGAATCTGTCGCTGAAAGTGAAAACCTCCAAGCCGAACTTGTCAGAGCCGAGCTTGCCGTAGGTCATCTGGTAATACCGGCAAATAAGCTGCATCTAAAAACCAATCTAAAACCATGTGGTATAGGGCGCATCCTGCGCACAAAGGTCAATGCAAATGTCGGCACCAGTAGTGAACGCTGCTCGCTGGAAGCGGAAATCGAAAAGATGCAAGTAGCACTCGATTCAGGTGCCGATACCATTATGGATTTAAGTACCGGCGGCAACCTTGATGTTATTCGCTGCGAGCTTCTTGGCCGCTGCCCTGTGCTATTTGGTACAGTACCCATCTACCAAGCATTCAAAGACAGGGACATCGAAAATATAAACAACAAAATAATCTGCGAAGTTATTGAAAGACAGGCCAAACAAGGCGTTGATTTTTTCACCATTCACGCTGGAGTATTAAAAGAGCATCTGCCGTTACTTGAGCATCGCGTCGCCGGAATTGTCAGCCGAGGCGGAGCATTACTTGCCAAATGGATGCTATATCACAACAAGCAAAATCCTCTGTACGAAATGTTCGATGAGCTGTGTGATATATTAACTGAATATGATGTCTGCTTTTCACTGGGCGATGGCCTTCGTCCGGGTGCCATTGCCGACGCCACCGACGAGGCCCAAATAGCAGAATTAAGGACGCTGGGTGAACTTACTCAGCGGGCGCAAGAAAAAGGCTGTCAGGTTATGGTGGAGGGTCCCGGCCATGTGCCGTTCGACCAGATACAATACAATATGGAGATTCAGCAGAAGATTTGTCACGGTGCCCCTTTTTATGTTCTTGGGCCGCTGGTGACCGATATTGCACCGGGCTACGACCACATAACATCAGCTATTGGTGGCACTGCTGCTGCCTTCTATGGGGCGTCGTTTTTGTGCTATGTCACGCCGAGAGAACATCTGGGTTTGCCAAATGTAAATGATGTTCGAGCTGGCGTAATTGCAGCTAAAATTGCAGCCCACGCTGCGGATGTCGCCCGGGGGTTAAAGGATGCTTCTGAGCAAGATAAAAAGCTAAGCATTGCACGGTCGAACCTGGATTGGAAAACCCATTTAGCTACGTCACTCGATCCTCAAACAGCCGAAACCTTGCACAATGAGGCCTGCAAAGAAATGGGGATAAAACGAATTTCCTCCGCTGATTACTGCTCAATGTGCGGCCGACAATGGTGCAGTGTCAGAATAAATCGAGAAATTCGCGAGGCATTAAAGCGCCAGACCGGCGTGACACCAAGCTAACCGCCGCAGCGAAGGCTACGTTTTCATTAAATCCAGCTCGATAAAAGCCGTCGGCAGGAAGATAAAGACCGGCAGCCAGGCCCAAAACCCTATTTGATAAAAACTATTGGCTTCCGGAGCGAGCATCTTGCAAACAAAGGTAGTGACAAAACACACCCCTACTATAAAAAAGCTAATCATAACCGCAGACTTCATCGACTTTGGGTCACGACAAACCAAAATTGGTAGACACACCATAAGCATTGCCAGGTTGATAATCGGCTCAGTAACACGAAAGTGCTTTTGACTGAAAAGCTGACTAAGGTCTTTGATTTTTGCTCCTTGTTGCGCCTGTGCAGCAAGGGCAGCTAACTGTCGCCAGCTTAGCAAAGTCATGTGTTTGGACTTACTCCTGACGGGAATGTCTTTTGCAGTAATGTCACTGACGTAAGAAGCTATCGGCTTCGGACCTTTTGTAGAGTTTTTTCCAATAAATTGCCCGCCTGTCAAAACCCACTCGCCAGTTTTATGAGCGTCAACCGCCTCTTCGGCTGATATTCGGCCTGTCACCTCCCAAATACCTGTTTCGGTCTTACTTCGGATAATAATAGTGGGCTGATACAACGCGGAAGTTTTTACGTCAAATTTCCGTGAGCAAATCAGCGAACCCTTACCGTCAACAATAAACCATACATCGTAGGACTCCTGGCCGGGAACATCGTCATGGCTGCGGGCCAGCCTTTCGCTAAGTGACGGTATTACCAGTTCCTGGTCAATCACCAATAGAGTAGTCATCAGCAATCCAAATAGCACAATCGGCCCTATCACTCGCTTCAAACTGACGCCCGAAGCCATCATGGCAACTAACTCATTAAGGCGAACCATTTTACCTAACGAAAAGGCAGCTGCCACTACAGTTATCATCCCTGCAAAATCCCGAAAGTAAAGCGTGGTGTTCAGACCATAAAAGATAAATATGTTTTTAGTAACAGCCAAAGCACCCAGGTCAGCATGCTCGGTAAATTCATCGAGGTTTACGAACAAATCAATGATTATTCGCAAACCTATCAAAACGAAAAAGGCGATCGCATAACCAATCAGAAAATTCTTTGCAACATATCTGTCTAATATCTTCATATCTCATATCCGGTGAAGCGTATCTCGTACTGCGTATTTTCCATAAACAATGAACAGAAAAGATTTTTAGTTTTTCAGCAGCTTATGATATATCACCCCCGCCAGCAGGGATAAAAATGCCAGCCCTGCCCACATCAATACTATACCTGAAACGCCTTGTGAACCGAGGTTTTCGGTAATGTTTTTGCCGCACATTATGCAAACTATCAGCACTGCGGCGGGTACACAACTTGCTGCAAAAGCACTGAGCAGATGGCCGCCCCTTCTAATAACACCCAGCCCGATGCCGATTAAAATCATAGGAACGCAGCCTATTCCGAACACCAGCCGAGAATGCTGCTCCGCTGCTATTTCAGCCAACGTTTTCCACATCCTTCTTTGAAGCTCATTTTGCAGATTTTGCAGCTCTACGCTTGGCCCCTTCCGCAACACTGATGATTGTGAAGCCTTACCAATAGCATCCAGGATATTGCTGGTTTTGAATGTCTCTGTTATGTCCACGTTTTTTGGCGGGATCAAGCCGGCAATTCTAAGCTGTCCAATTGCCATTCCTTCTTGCCCGTCCGCCTGCCGCCACTGGGGTTTGTAAAGCTCCATTGTTATCGTAAAGACCAGCGGCAAACCCTCGCCCTCAATATGCAGCAATGCCTTTTCGCATCGCAAGGTTCTAAAGGGGAGCTTTGTGACCCCACCTGATTCAATGACCACATTGGATTCGGCGACCACAACATCTTGCGATAACTCGACTCTTTTCTCGCCTCGCACCCTACAATGACCGGCTGTAAACTCGACGAACTTATCTCCGCTGTGCAGTTTATAAAAACTGTTAGTGCCGCTGGCTATTTTGGTTGCGATGTCTTGTGCTAATAATTCCGTGGTAAATTGTGCACAAGTCCGATGGGCCAGTTCCGCGATGGGATCAAAGCACATAGGGTCAACCTGAATTCTTTTCATTTCATTGATCTTCTTGAACTTTATATCATCACCCAATAGCGAGCCGAACGTCATCCTGAACGACAGCCATTCGGACGAGAACCACAATTGGTCCTCAGAGCTGATATGGTACGGATTATGCGCAGTTATACTTACCTCATAGAATCTGCCGTGGGAATTAAACGCGACTTTGGCGCTGTCAACTGCGCTAATCTTTTCTAAGCGGTCGTTTTTCACCTCAGTAACGACTACGCCTAGGAGCACATCCTTTTGCGAGTTGACGTAGTCAGCATAAATCAGGTACCTCTGGTCCTGCGGCAGCTTATAATAGCCTCTTCGCTGTATGTTGCGGAAAAGTATCTGTTTGGCGTCAGCCTTTAGAGATTTCTCCGCCAGGTGTACGAAAATGGGCGTGACGTGAAAACTTAAGAATAGATTTGCAATCGTGACCATAATCGCCAGAGCCAGGCCCGGATAAACCAGCGTCAGCAGACTTATCCCACTTGCCTTGCAGGCATCAAGCTCATTATCGCTGGCGAATCGACCGTAAACCAAAGCCCCAGCGAATAAAGCTGCGATCGGCAAGACAAATGTCAATGTTATCGGCAGAAAATAGCCCATAATATGGACCGCTTGCCGAGGGCCTACACCGTATTCCTGCACGGGCCGCAGAATACTGCCCAGGCTGAGGATCAATGCCAAAGCCACAACAGCCAGGACGAAAACCTTGAAAAGCTCCCGAAATATGTATCTGTGCAGCGTAAAAACCATTCTTTATTGACTATTTTCTATTGACTATTTTGATCGTCTTTTTCTGTAGCCAATTGTCAATCAAACCCGGCCACTTTGCAACAAAATTCTATTCTGGATTCTGGATTAATCTGCCAACAACCGTGGTGTGCTTGTGGCCGATCCTGGATTCGGTGCAGTAGTCATGTTTGAAGAGCGGCTGGGTAAAGGTTTGTCTGCCAGGAAGCTTAAATCCGAAATTCGAAATCCGAAGCACGAAACAAATTCGAAATTCAAATACCAAATGACAAAAACGTTAATCTATATGTTTGGATTCCCGCGAAGCGGGGTCCCTTCGAATTTTGTATTTCGTTCATTTGGATTTGTTTCGGATTTCGATATTCGATATTTGAATTTATCTAATCTTCTCTAACTTCGCGGCGGCAATCCAAAAGAAATGGCTGCCGGTGTCACTAACAGCTTGGCAACGTTGATAGACTTGGTGCAGTCAACGTGATTCTCGCCCCTGCAACTTATATAGAACCCACCCATTTCAATATCCTGCCTCGTTACCTTTCCTGTCTGAGATCCGCCTAATTATCGATTATCCAATTTCTCAATAAAAATCCTTGGCTCTTATCCCTCAAAGTTGTCGACAAATATTATATCCTCAATCCGAAAAATCACAACTGCATTTTTTCAAGGAATTTTGTTTTACCAATGCTACGCACAGCTTTATCAACTCCGAAATTGTTTTTCGACTTCAATCTTGATCAGCCGCATTGCATCTTCCAAAGGGCTGGGAAGGTAGGTTCCGGCGGCCATCACGTGGCCGCCGCCGTCGAACTTCTCGGCGATTTTGCAGACATCGACAGCACCTTTGCTCCGCAAGGACAACTTGATTCGGCCATCCTTCAACTCCACAAACAAAGCTGCTACCTCAACCGTGCCAATCCGCCGACATTCGTTGATTAAATCTTCCGTATCCTCATACGAGGCACCGGTTCGCTCAAAATCCTGCTGACGTAGATATTGCACTGCGTATCGTCCATCAAAATGCAACTCCAGTGTGCTGAGCATGGTAGCCAAGAGCTTAAATCGCTGAGGTGAGAAATTTTGATACAGAGCATGATAGAGGCCCGTCGGATTTGCACCTGCGTTAATCAGCTCGGCGCAGGTGCGAAAAACCCTGCTGTCGGTATTACCAAACTGGAACCAGCCGGTATCAGTAGCTACCGCCACAAAGAGCTTCTGAGCGATTTTTTCAGTTATGGGCCACTTGGCACGTTTCAATAAATCATAGACAATCAAAGCCGTAGCAGCGGCTTTCGGCTCAACCAGTTCGACTGTGCCGAGGCCATTGGCGGTGACATGGTGGTCAATTACCAGAACAGGCCTATCAGTTTGTTTCAAATACTCCTCAAACTTCGGCAGTTGGCTGTAACTATTGGTGTCGATAATTATTATCAAATCAAATTGGCCAAACTGCCCTTGTACAAGCTCTTCGAGCTGGATATCATGGCCAAGGACAGGGACTTTTTCAGCAAATAAAAATGCGTACCACTCCGGCAGCGGCGACAGCAATAATAGTTTTACCTTTTTGCCGAAAGCAGTCAGGGCATCGCGCATTGCCGCGACCGAGCCGCAGGCATCACCATCCGGCTTGGTGTGCGTTGTTATCAAAATACTGCTGGATTTGTTAATTAACTCAACCGCTTTTTGAAAATTATTGCTATTTAGCATCAGATTCCTACCACCTCACTGCCGTTCGGGGCTCTGTTTCACCCCTTGGCAATCACCAGCAGCAGCCGGTTTGTCAGCGACGCTCACCACAGCCTCCAATATCTTCTTTCTGCGGAACTTACGTGGCACAACACGTAGTCCCCCGCTTTCGATAGCTTCACCTCCTTTGATACCCACCCCAGCCTGCCGCATCGACCACTCAGCCAAAGTTGGAATCCGGCCGGTGCCGAATTTGTCTGACCAATCCAAGCCTGCTGTAGCCGCAACTGTGTTCATTGGCACACCGCCACCTATAATCCAGCCTGAGCCGCAAGGATGAATATGTGAAGGTAAACGGTCAAATTCGTCCTCAATCTCGCCCACAAGCTCTTCAATAATATCCTCCAGCGTAACCATCCCAAGAACCGTTCCTTCCTTCGTCATCACAATCACAATGTGTATTTTCTGCTGGATCATCATCTCAAGAAGCGACGACAAGGGCATATCATCCTGAACTTTTTTAATTGGCCTTGAAATTCCTCTTACCGTAGGATCCGAAGGATTTACCCTCAACGCTGCAACAATATCCTTAAAGTTCACATACCCCTCGATACTCTGCGGGTCGTTCTCCTTCATGCAGACAGGGAACCTGGTGTGCATATCAAGATGTGCTTGGATAAGCGCATCTGCCAGAGAGCTTCCCACATAAATCATAGATATATCCTGCGCAGGTATTATGATATCACGGACAAGATGGGTCGATAAATGTGCTGCGGCTAAAACTATCTTCTCTTCTCTCTCCCCCAGAAGTTTCATCGTCCTGGCCAGTGAAATTGCAGCCTTTAACTCATGCAGCCATTGTCCTCTTGCGCCCGTTTCTACCAGGCTCTGCCTCGGCAATAGGCTGACCACAGCCTTGACGGTAGCTTCAATCACCGAAACAACCGGATGAGCAATCTGCGAAAGAACCTTCATAATTGGTGACAGCCAAAGCACCACTGGTTCCTTGTTATTTAGCGCAATCATCTTCGGAACAAGCTCGGCAAACACTATCATCACAAAAGTAAGCGGTATTACCAATAGCACAATCACCAGCACGCTGGATACAGTCTGCGAGATGCCCCATCGGTTCTGAAGGTACGGCGCAAACGTCTCATATACACCCGCCCCACCTGTTGCCGCAGCAATCACACCAAAAATAGTGATTCCAAGCTGAACAATCGCAAGGCTTGCCTCCATTCTGTCTTTCATAAAAACCGCGTCTTCAGCACCTCTTTTCTTGTCGTTTAGCAGAACCGCAAGCCGAGCTCTCGATATAGAGGCAAGTCCCATCTCATATGCTGCAAAAATTGCGTTAAGGACCAACATTAACAAAATAACAGCTAACTCATAACCGAACATCGTTTTTCACCTTAAATAAATTTAGAATTTAGAATTAAGAATGTAGAATCAGCATAAAACTTCTCTGGCAACTATGCAATCTTTTGCGATTTGGGCAGAAAGGTCTGCGTCTGTGTCAAATTTCTGCTGGCTTCGGATTCGCTTTACAAAATCCATTGCCATCCATTTGCCATAGAGCTTCCCGACGTCTTCTATCAGTAAGTGAGCTTCTATCAATGGTTGATATTCGCCGCACAGAGTTTCCGGCCCGATTATGCTAAAAGCGGCAGGGATTTTTTGTTTCGAGACACAAACATCTTCGTAGCGGTCGCCAATTTCTACCAAGCCGGCATAGACACCTTCTTCAGGAATAAGCTGCTTAGAAGGATAAATATTCGCCGTGGGAAAGCCAAGTTGTTTTCCTCTGCCTTGCCCCGGTACTACCTGGCCAATCAATCTATAAGGCCTGCCTAATGCAACAGCAGCTTCACCCACCTTGCCATTTGCCAGCAGGTCGCGAATCACCGTGCTTGAGACCGCAACAATCTGGCCGGTGGAAAATCTAACTTCCTTGGCTTCAACTACGGAAACCTCAAAGCCCATCTCAACCCCCAACTTTTGAAGCACATTGACAGAACCTGTTCGCCCGGAGCCGAAGTTAAAGCTTTCGCCCTCGACCACCACGCTGGGTTGAATATTTTTAACGATGAATTGCTCCACGAAATCCCGTGGCGAAAGACTTAGAAGCTCAAGGTCAGTTTTTGCAATACAAAGATAATCCACTCCAAGCTCAGCGAGGAGGTGCTTTTTCAACGCCAGCGGCGTCAGAATGCCAATGGCCTTTTGTGGGTACAAAACGGCAAGTGGATGCGGCTCGAAGGTCATTACTATCAATTCTGCTTTCCTTTCCGCTGCGATTTGTCTGGCAGCAGCTAAGATTTCCTGATGGCCGAGGTGAACGCCATCAAAATTTCCAACAGTCAGCACGCAGCCTTTTTTCACTTTCGCCAATTCCACAAAGTCGGACGTTGTGTCTATAATCTTCATTCAGTTTTGCCCATCCTTTTGCAAATAGCACTTATTTCGCTCTGCGCAGGCCCTAACCAATGCACGGTAGATCGCATTGCGGTGCACAGCGTCGTCCATTTGTTCGGGGTGCCACTGGACAAACAAGCCAAATTTCCCGTCGACCCGCTCCAGTGCCTCAATGATACCATCGTCGCTGCGAGCGACAATCTTCAAACCAAAACCTGCGTCCTTGACCGCCTGGTGATGGTTTGAGTAAACAAACGCCCTATTCGTGCCGAGAATTTTCGCTAAGATACTATCCTGCTCAATATTCAGCCAATGATGTACCTTATCTCCGCGATGCACTACCTTTGTACCCACCTGCGAGGGGATGTCCTGGATAAGTGTCCCGCCTGCGACCACATTTACAAACTGCATTCCCAGACACGTTCCCAACACCGGCTTGCCACCAGCCAGCCACAACGAAATCAATTTCCGCTCAAAATGGTAGCGCTGGCTGGGAATTACTTTTACTGTTTCGTGGGGCTGCTGACCATACGCGGATGGGGGAATATCCTCACCGCCCACCAGCACCAAGCCGTTCAGCTCCTCCACATATTGCCGTAAAATGTCTTCGTCGGTGACGGTCGGCAGAACCACCGGGACACCGCCGTTCTCAGCGACGGCTTGTACATAAGCGAAATTCACTAAAGTCGAAGCTGACCCATTCTCCTTATCCATTTTATAAACACTTGTAATGCCGATGACCGGTCGAGGCAGAATGCGGCTGCTTTGGCAGCCAGCACAAGCCACCAGAACCACCAACGACAGCAACACGAGAGTTCTCTTCATTGCCCGCCGCTGCGCAAATGCAATGTTCTTCTGCATAAAAATGCCTCCAACTGTCTGAAACCTTTCAATAAAAGGCTTAATTTACCCGCATAAAGCAGAATCTGCAATAGCTTTTTAGCAACGGCGGCAGCGGTAGGTCATGTACTTGCGTATTAAGTCGAAACCCGACAAAGAGACACAAAAAGAAAAAAATTTGCAACTTAGTTGCATTTTTCTCTTATATACTATAAAATCATTTGCACTTGTGGAAAGAACAGCTTGATTGAAAACCTTTCGGATGCGCTAAATGCAGATGCAAAAAAGACTGACAACTATTTTAACTGAACTAAAGGCCCATGCTCCATTTACCCTATTCGGGGCCTTTACGGGCATTGTTTGCATGCTGCTATTCAAAAACCTCCAGCAGCAAACCAGTTACAGAGTATTCTATGTATTCCATCCTACCCACGTGCTGCTAAGTGCAATGGTAACCACTTCCATGTTCGAACTTCACAGCACAAAACAAAAATTCATTGAGCTGCTGCTGGTTGGATTTTTCGGATCTATAGGAATTTCAACACTCAGTGATTCGCTAATTCCCTACATTGGTGAGTTTCTATTGGGCATGCACGTTCACATCCACGAACACGCCAGCTTCGCCGAGCGCGCTCACATCGGCTTCATTGAACAGTGGCAGATAGTAATACCAGCAGCCATCGCAGGTATATTGATAGCATATTTTAGGCCTAAGACAAAAGTTCCGCACGCAGGCCATATTTTGTTGAGCACCTGGGCTTCGGCCTTCCATATTCTCTTGGCAATGGGTGGACAATTAACGATATGGAAAGCCGCTGGAAGCTTTGTATTTCTGTTTTTGGCTGTGTGGTTTCCCTGCTGCTTCAGTGATATTGTTTTCCCACTGTTATTTGTGAAGTCATCCGTTGATCTATCTCATGCTCACAATTAATTTCTCAGGATACAATTATGAAGTTAAATTCAGATTCGCAGGCCCGCAAGATTTTAAAAGCTGCAAAGCTGTACTGCACTGAATGCAGAGCAGCAATATTGAAAGTACTGCTCAAGGCTGATGAGCCACTTAGCCAGGAGCAAATCGCTCAGCGATTGGGCAAAAAACGCTTTGACAAAGTCACGATTTACCGAACGCTGGAGAGTTTGTGCAGCACAGGGCTGGTGCATAGGGCATTTGTTCATAAAAGGGCGGAACATTTCGAGATTGCCGACCGATGTACCGATGCACAATGCCATCCTCATTTTACCTGTACAAACTGTGGCGACACGCACTGCCTGACTGGAATGATACTTCCTATGGCAAAGAGCCCACACAAGGGCTTTATTATTCGGCGCCAGCAGGTCCGGCTTGAAGGTCTATGTCCAGGATGCGCATAAAACAGCTTGGAAAGTTTAAATGTGATTCGCTCGATTAGAAAAATTGTTTTGATAATTACAATGCTTTTCCTTGTGGCTTCGGTCACAGGAATAATGTTGGAATTGCATCTATTGAGCCATAAACACCCCGAAAACCATAACTCAAGTCGCTGTTCAATTTGTCAGCAGTTGCTAATAGCACCGAGTAAATTTGCTCCGGAGCCAGAATCAAGTCTCTCCAATACAGACTTGCTAAAAGATGATATTGAATTTCCGCCCCGATCTTTTGTAGCCACATTTCGTCACAAACCTTTCGGTCCGCGTCCCCCACCAAATCGTATGGCTGGTTAATTGGTGAATGGTGAGTGGTTAATTAACCAATTAACCAATTAACTGATTAACTATAAATTTTCCGGACATGGTCTATGAATAAGAATGGTCTGGCATTTACACTGATAGAATTACTCGTGGTAATTGCGATTATTGCGCTGCTATTGGCAATTCTTTTGCCATCGATGAATTTGGCCCGCACCCACGCCAAACGCCTGGTTTCTGCAAGCAATATGCGTCAAATTGGTCTGGCAATGCAGATGTATGCTGAAGATAATAGCGGATTCTTTCCTGAGACGACCCATGGATTAACAGGCCAGGCGGCTCGCAAACGCTCCTGGATTTTTACTCTCAGCCCATACGTTAGCGACGTGAATGAGATTCGCATCTGCCCCGCAGACCCCAAAAGAAAAGAGCGGCTGTCTAACGGCCTGAGCAGTTATGTTCTTAATGAGTACATCGCGGTGGATAACATCGATCCGTTCGGACAAATCGTCGGCTCATCATACAGGAACATGTATAAGCTCAAAAGACCAAGCCAAACAATTACGACATTTGTCGGCGCTGACGATCTTTCAGTTAGTATGACTTCAGACCATACTCACTCGCGTTTATGGTTTCTTCCTCATCCAAACGTTCCGTGGAACGCAATTCGAAAGGACATTCAGCCGGACCGATATTGTATAAGCCGGTCACAGGACAACACCAGCGGCTCGTCTCTATATCTGTATGCTGACAGCCAGGTGGAAACAATCAAAGCAAAAGATTTGAAAGAAATGGCCGACAGGTTCGAAAACTTTGCAAAACCGCCAGATTAGGCTTCAAAAGCAAGAGGAGTCAGAAAATGAACTCACACATTTCTAAAACAACAAGGCTTTTAATTTCACTTATGTTCTTTACTGCAATCTCACCGCCAGTTTTGGCTGATGATAACTGCGCATTGATTTCCAGCGACGTTACTACCTTTTATTTTGGCATTGAGACGCTAATTCCTGATGCAAATCATCCGGCAACGATAGATTTCTTTCATACGGATATTGAGGTGTCTTTCACGCAGTCCGGCTGGGATATTATGGTATGCAGTGACGACCCAGCCAGTCCCTTCGGTGAAAGTGAAATCGCACCGGAAGATGCTCTTTTATATGGTAACAACAGCGCACGCGTGATGCTTTCATTCATTCCAAGCGGCTTTGAGTTCATTGGAGCCAAGGCAGGCGAGATGTTCTGGGTGCTGCCGCAGACCGAGGGTAGCGGTGCATTGCCTCTGGGCTTATGCGCGGGAGAGGCTGATATTAGCAATCTGTGTGACTGGACTCCTAACGACCAAAGAGGAGCTAATATCGAAGATAAATGGTTTGAAGTTAAGCTGGTTGATATACGCGGGCCAGCCGATGCAAATTTTTCCATGTGGCAGGCTGATGCAATTCATCCGCCGGTTGTGTTTGTCTCCACTGCTGAAGGCGGAATCACCGATGATGACGTATTTTACATCTCGGCTGGAAGTCATTCACATTTGAATTGGGGTTTTACCAAACCTGGCTTATATAAGGTCGATTTTAGGATTTCAACGGTCTATAAGTGCGACCCAGCCTTGACCGCAGACATAGCACCAACTCGTCTCGGCGAAACGCCGAGCCGCAGCCGGATAGGCAATGAATTTTACAGAGGTAATTGTATTGTTGACTTTTACGATTTTGCCCTGCTTGCTTCACACTGGCTCCAAATCGGCTGCGGCGGTGAACCAGATTCATGTGAAGGAGGAGATTTAGATGAGCCGGGCAATAGTAAAGTCGGATTTAGCGATTTGGCTATTTTGACAGCACAGTGGCTTCGATGTGGATACCCCGGCTGCGAAAATCAAAAATAATTTTGATTTTGAACACCACCATAATAAAATGCTTTTATGATTTTTTATCCACTGAAATTTCAGTCGATATTTAAGCAGCGAATATGGGGCGGCCAAAAGCTGCGGGAGATTTTCGACAAAGACATACCTCCATTTGAAAAAATCGGTGAAAGCTGGGAATTGGCAGATTTGCCGGATGATAAATCTGTAATCGCAAACGGCGAGTTGGCTGGCCAAACGCTCAGCTCGGTAATTCAAAAATATCCAAAGGAAATAACAGGTGACGAAAATTTCCTGGGGCCTTTCCCATTGCTAATTAAATTCCTGGATACTGAGGATATTTTGAGCGTGCAAGTTCATCCGGATCCGGAAACTTGCCAGCGACTTGGTAAGGGAGAGCCTAAAACAGAGTGCTGGTATATAATATCTGCAACACCTGATGCGAGAATTTATAAAGGGCTAAAAAAAGGTGTCACGAAGAAGCAATTTGCCGAAGCGATAAAGAAGGGCACCATCGCAGAGCTTTTAGCAAATGTTCCTGTCAAGGCTGGCCAGTGTCACTTTCTTCCAGCAGGTACTGCCCATAGTATTAGTGCAGGCCTTTTAATAGCTGAAATTCAAACGCCATCGGATACAACGTACCGCGTCTTCGATTTTAATAGAGTCGATGAAACCGGCAAGCCAAGACCGCTTCACATCAAAGAAGCTATAGAAAGCATAAATTTCGATATGAATAGTGACAAACTGCCGGTCACAACGGTCGGTCGGCTGGTAGATTGCGAATATTTCAAGGTCTATAAAGGCCACCAGGCCAAGAGCTGTGAGGTATTTCTTCCATCAGGTAAGATGAAAACGCTAATTATTCTAACCGGCTTTGGAACAATTCTCTCTGCCGATACAAGTCCTGTTGAATTCAAAGCCGGTGATACACTTCTTATCCCCGCTACTTATGAAGGAGTGATACGTTTTGCTGACGATACACAATACTTGACAGTAACTATCTAACCCTGATTTTTCATAGCCACAGACGCCGTCCTGAGCAACATCGAAGGAGGACACAGAACACACAGAGCAGTTACGGCCATTTTACGCAATTTTTGAAATATGTTTATTAATGCTACAGCGCAATCTAATATCGAAAATCCAGTTTTCTTTGTTAAAATCCGAAACAATACTAAATGTTCAAAATACTAATTTTCAAAACAAAAACGCTCGATCCGCCTGAGGCGGACACGTTTGGAATTTTATATTTCGGTCATTTGAATTTATTTCGAATTTAACTCAATTATTATAACTGCTTATACGATAATATATTGTGAGCGTTTGGTACCAATATCTTTCGCTGTAGTACTAACCTAAAGCCTCAACCTGTGCCACTTTTGCTGACGTCAGACAATAGTTTGTATGGCTATATTTGTAGCAACGAGGAACAGATGCGTTACGATGTGTTTCGGGCTAAGGGCTATGATATTGGCTCTGAAGCAGCCGAAGGAGCATGTAAGCGTGTCGTGGGTAAGCAGTTGAAACAGTCAGCTATGATCTGGATTCGTTTAGGCCCATCATCGGTGTTGCCTTTACGGGTTGTTTGGCTGAATGACAGGTGGGAACAATTATGGCAGTAGAAGCCTTTAGCTGCATAAAAAGTCTCTACAAGCATGACATGCACCCAAAAAGCAGAAAAGCAGGGATTTTTTCTTGATTGGTCCAGCGTAATGTACGATAATGCATTTGCTACGCTAAATATCCACAATCGTTACAACATCGATACGAGCTAAGATATTTAGACTTGTGCTCCGAAAGCCGATGGAGCGGGGGACAATCGGCGTTTATTAAGCGAACAAAAAATATGACGCAGGACGAGCATAAGACCAAGGCGAAGTTACTACAAGAGTTGGACGCTTTACGCCGTCGTATTTCCGAAATCGAACAAGCGCGCAAAAAGGCTGAGCAAGAACTGAAGCAATATCAATTCATAGTGGAATCCGCACACGATGCCATCTTTTTCAAAGACCTGAAAAGCCGATACATCGTTGCTAACAACAAGGTTTTAGAGGCTTTCGCATTACCTCG
>Ga0315312_1002002_pt1 | contig 14705 bp, 11 predicted proteins | sample TDP7_MG_FD_203629 | JGI IMG/M metagenome (GOLD analysis project Ga0315312, IMG submission 203629) | Freshwater sediment microbial communities from Lake Towuti, South Sulawesi, Indonesia - TDP7 | ecosystem: Environmental > Aquatic > Freshwater > Lake > Sediment | place: Indonesia: South Sulawesi... | reverse complement strand
GATTGGTCGGACTGAGTTCAATAGCTTTTTTTAATGCTTCTTCAGCCTGGGAAATTTTAGAAAAATCATAAATAGCCGGGTAGGCATTGTAAATTTGACCAAGTTTTAATTGGGAACGAAATTCCAGAGGAGATTCTTTAAGGCTTTTTTCTAATTCCTGACTGACAAAATTTAGTTCTTCTTTCAAATTTTCAGCTGAAAATTCTTTTGCTTTTTCTCCATAAATGGTCTCCAGAGTTTGCTGAGCAAAAAAATCTCTTATTTGATATTTTCCTAAAGGCGATTTTTCCAGAGCTTTTTTATAAAACTGAAGGCGCTCAGCCGGATTTGTAACCTTGAGGGCGGCGATTACATAACCATCAGTTTTGAAGGGATTAACTACAAAATTAAGGAAAGTAAAAATAAACAAAATAAAGATAATGCCATTAATCCAGGAATTTGAATGGAAAAATTCAGTCAGAGGTTGAAATTCTTCTTTTCTAGAGCCAATACTGCCGACAAATCCCAAGACCAGAAAGAACATCATATAACTATTTATCATGTCAAAGACGGTTAGATTCTGGACAAAATAGGCAATTAAAAGGACTGAAAAGATTCCTGCTTCAAAAAAACCAGTTAATTTTTTGAAATAGGCGCGCCATAAAACATAAAAAACTAAAAGAAAGATTCCCAGATAAGTTAGCAGTCCAAAAATTCCAGAATTTATTAAGGTATCAAGAATAATATTGTGGGTTCTATCAAACCAGACTTCTCCTCCGCATTCGGGTAAAAACATACAGGAATTAAAGTATCTGGTAAAGACTATTTCGAAATTTTCCGGACCCCAGCCGAGCCAGGGACGTTCTAAAAATCCCTTCCAGGCTCCCTGCCAGACCACTATTCTGGCCTGAGTTGTCAATTTAATAAATTCCTGTCTCAAAAAACTATTGGGTTGAAAAAATAAGAAAATGGAAATCAGAAAAATAATGAAGGAGGCTATCAGAAGAATTGTTCCCAGAATCTTCAATGATTTTCTTTGAGAAACAAAAATTAAATAGAGAAAAAACAACAAAACCAATCCGCCTAAAAAAGAAAGGGTTGCCGCTATGGCATCGCTTAAAAATAAAGCTAAACCAATCAGTGCCAAAGAAACTATGGAATAGGTTTTTTCTCCCTTTCTCTTTTTTATTAATAAATAAATAGCTAAAAAAATATTAAATAATAAATAAGTGCCTAGAAATGAAGTATTACCAATGGTAGCTCCGCCGCGAGTAGCCGCAGTAACCCCTCTCACTCTGTCAAACAAACTAATCAAACTAACCAAATTAGCAGCCAGAATTGAAACTTCAAAAATTTTAAACCAATCTTCTATTTTCTGAAAAACCGAAGAGAGAACGATAAAAAAAACAAAAAGATGAAACATCATTAAAAGACCGGCCATTCTTTCAAATTTTGACCAGAAACTTCGGGAAATATCGATTCCAAAAACGGTAGCCAGAATTAAAATAAATAAAAATAAAATCAGAGCCAAATAAAGAAGGTTAAATTTGGGCCGATATTTTGAAGAAGAAATTGCCAAAGCTAAATAGGCAAAAAAAATAATTTCCGCCAGAGCCATAAAATAAAGACTTTTGGGCCCGACAAAAGGAAAAAAGAAATTACTGTTGATTAAAAGCGGACTAAATAAAGCTAAATAAACACCCCAGTGCACGATTGTCAGCAAAGAATTTTCCAGAGCCCTGTTTTCTCTAAATCTTTTAGCCATATTAAATTATTTTAGACGATATATAAAAGATTGCAAATTTCAAAATTTTCCTTAAAATAAAAAATATGAACAATTTAAGGAAATTTCTGCTTTTTCTGGGGGATATTGCTTTACTTTATCTCTCCCTTTTTATAACCCTCTTTATCGGTTTTTTCAGAGGATTTTCTCTTTCAATCTTTTTTTTACACCTTTTACCATTTTCCATTCTCTATTTTTTCTGGTTGATTATTTTCTATATTTTCGGTCTCTACGACCTTTATTTAATTAAAACTAAAATCTCATTTTATCCCCGGGTTTTGGGAGCAATTTTTGCCGGAGTATTATTGGGAACGATTTTTTTCTATACCGTTCCATTTTTTGGAATTACGCCAAAAACAAATTTGGTTTCAAATGCTTTAATTTTTGCAATTTTATTTATTAGCTGGCGGTCTTTTTTTTATTCTATTTTCTCAGCCCATTTTCTGAACAGGGTGGCAATAATTGGCAGAGGTGTTGAAGTTGAAAATTTTAAAAAAGAAATATCTGAGAGGCCTTATCTAGGATATAAATTAATCCCGGTTAATATAGAAAATAATCTTTTTTCTCAAGTTCAAAAAGAAAATATTGACACCGTCATTTTTACCGAAGAATTTGAAACTGACCCAAAATTTCTGACCGCCCTTTATTTATGTTTGCCCTTGAGAATAAATTTTTTAGATTTTGCCAGTGCTTATGAACTAATTACTGAAAAAATCCCGGTCTCAATAGTTTCCCAAGCCTGGTTTCTGGAAAATTTAAAGGAAAGAGAGAAAGGCGTTTATGACAAAATAAAAAGAGTTTTTGATATAATTTTAGCCAGTTTTTTGCTGATTTTAACCTCCCCTCTTTGGCCCTTTATCGCCCTCTCTATAAAACTGGAGGATGGCGGCCCAATTTTTTATAAGCAAGAAAGAGTTGGCAAAGATAGAAAAAAATTTTTCTTAATTAAATTCAGGTCAATGATTCCCGGGGCAGAAAAAAAAGGTCCCCAATGGGCGAAAATAAGAGATGAAAGGATAACTAAGGTAGGGAAATTTTTAAGACAAAGTCATTTAGACGAAATTCCCCAGATGATAAACGTAATTTCAGGAGACATTTCTCTGGTCGGACCGAGACCGGAAAGACCGGAATTTGTCGCTCAATTAGAAAAAGAAATTCCCCACTATCATTTAAGACACTTAATTAAACCCGGTTTTACCGGTTGGGCACAGATAAAATTTAGGTACGGCAGGTCAATTGTAGACAGTAAAGAAAAATTTGAATATGACTTATATTACTTAAAAAACCGAAATTTTTTGTTTGATTTGGGGATTTTACTTAAAACTTTTCAATTATTTCTAAAAAAAGAATAAACCCGAATAATGAATCACAAAAAAGAGATTTTAAAAAATAGTTTTTCACTTCTCAGTGCCCAATTTATTATTGCTTCAGTTGCTATAATTTTTTTAGCTATTACCTCCCGTTTATTAACAAAAGAAGAAATGGCTATAGTCGCCACCTTTTACATTATTTCATCTATAATCTCGGTAATTTCTTCTTTCGGTTTTCCGGTCACGCTTTTGAGGGAAGTGCCAGCTCTTCTGGCTAAAAAAGAATTGAAAAAAGCTCAGAAGCTTATTAAAGCAACCTTTCTCTATCCTTTAATTTTTACTGCCATTTTATCCGTAATTCTTATTTTTTATTCAGATTATATTTCAAAATTACTCCTCAAAACCTCTCAATATGCTCTTCAAATTAAAATCGTTGTCGGAGTGGTCTTTATTGCCACCTTGTTAAATCTTTTAATAATTATTCTTCAATCGCTTCAGCAATTTCCAAAAATAAGTGCTCTTTTAATTTTTAATAATATTTTACAAAGAATAGCTGCTTTAGGTTTTTTCTCTCTCTGGAGAATAAATGGTTATTTAATTGGCTGGGGATTGGGAATTATTTTAACCATATTTTTGGCTCTTTATTTTTGTCGAAAATATCTTTTTATTCCCTCGGGTATATCAAACTTTCCCCGGCTTTTCAGATTTTCCTTCCCCTATTACGTTTCTTCTTTTGCGCGTTATTTTTTTACCCAATCTGACCAGTTTCTGGTTGGAATCTTTTTTACTCCTCAAACTTTAGCCCTTTATTACATCTGTCGTCGTTTTTTTGATTTTAGTTATCAGATAATTCAAAATGTCCTTGATCCTCTGGCTCTTAAAATTGCCGAATTCAAGGCTGAGGGATTTAAAAAAATTGAAAAAGCTATTTATTTTGGCATAAGAATTTTAGCCTATATTTTTGTTCCTTTCAGTCTGGGTTTGGCTTCTTTGAGTTATTTTATTTTAGAGCTATTTGGTGGTTCAAAATATATTTCAGGTTACCCAATTTTATTTTTACTTTCAGTCTCTCTATTATTTTTTGCCTATTTTAGTTTTTTTGAAACTTTCGTCTATATTTTAGACCTGCCAAAAAGGAAATTACACCTTGAAATTATTTTAGGAATTACTCAGCTTCTATTAACCGTTATTTTAATAAAAATTTTGGGCTTAACAGGAGTTGCTTTATCAATTCTCTTTACTTATTTAATTGGAATAAAAATAGCCTATCTTTGGGCAAAAGAAAAAATTAAAGTTAAGGTTGATGTAAAATCCCTTCTGAAAATAATCAGTTTTGGCTTAATAATGACCGTCATTCTTATTGGTTTACAAAAAATTTATTATAACTTTTATATCATCCCTCTCTATATTATTACCGGTGCTTTGTTTTTCAGTCTGGCCAGTTTATTAACCTTAAAAAAAGAAGATTGGCAGACATTAAAAGATATATTGCCTCCAAAAATTTTTGAATTATTACCATTTAAAAAATAATAATTTATGTGCGGCATTGCCGGTAGATTAAATTTTAATAAAAGTCAAAAAATATCAGAAAGTCTTTTAAGAGAAATGACTAAAACTTTGGTTCATCGCGGACCTGACGACGAAGGGATTTTTATTGACAATAACCTGGGCTTTGGTCATCGTCGGCTTTCAATTGTTGATTTATCTTCGGCCGGTCATCAACCAATGTCAGACAGGGAGGGGAAAATCTGGATAATTTTTAATGGGATGATTTATAATTTTTTAGATTTGAGAAAAAAATTAGAAAAAGAAGGTGTCATTTTTAAATCAAAAACCGACACCGAGGTAATAATTTATCTTTATAAAAAATACGGAATAAACTGCCTTCAATATCTGAGAGGAATGTTTGCCTTTGCCATCTGGGATAAAGAAAAAAGACAATTATTTTTAGCCAGAGATAGGGTTGGCAAAAAACCTCTTAAATATTATTTAAATAAAAATTTTTTTATTTTCGCCTCGGAATTAAAAGCAATTTTAAAAAATCCCGAAGTTAAAAAAGAACCGGATTTTGAGGCAATTCATCATTATCTAACTTATCATTATGTTCCTTCGCCTTGGACTGGTTTTTTAGGAATTAAAAAACTTCCGCCAGCTCATTATATAATTGTCAAAGAAAATGGAGAGATTGAAATAAAAAGATATTGGAAACTAAATTTTGCCGAGAAATGGGATTTGTCAGAAAAAGAATGGTCTGAAAAAATCCTGGAAAAACTTCGGGAATCGGTTGAAATAAGAACGATTTCCGATGTACCTTTAGGTTGTCATCTTTCCGGCGGCATAGATTCCAGCATCGTCGTTGCCCTGCTGAGTCAATTTGCCAGAAAACCAATTAAGACTTTTTCCGTTGCCTTTGAGACCAAAGAAAATTACTCTAAATTGTCTTCAATTCCTTTTTTCTCCACTGATTTATTTAATGAATTGCCCTATGCCAGAAAAATCGCTAAACTCTTCAAAACCGAGCATCACGAACTGATTGTTAAACCGCAAACTATTGAAATACTGCCCCAGCTATCTTATTATTATGAAGAACCTTATGCTGATAGTTCGGCTTTGCCGAGCTGGTATCTGGCGGAAATGACCAGAAAATACATAACCGTGGCTTTAAATGGTGATGGTGGCGATGAAAATTTTGCCGGCTATTTCCGCTTTAATTATCATAAAATCACCTCTTTTTATGAAAAAATTCCAGACATTTTCCGCTCTCTATTTTTAAAACCCGGTCTTCAACTCCTGGCAAAAACAAAATATCCACTCCTGGAAAAAGCAGCTAGGTTTACCAATAGTTTCCAGCAACCTGCCGAAAAATATTATCTGCGTTATCTCTCTCCTTATCCCGAAGAAGAAAAATGCAATCTTTATCAACCGGCTTTCAGAGAAAAATTAAAAAATATTCAATCAATTGAGATAATGTTAAAAACTTTTGAAGAATCGGGGACAAGAGATTCTATTGACAGAGCTCTCTATAATAATTTTGTCAGTTATCTGCCCGATGATTTAACAGTAAAAATGGATATTGCCACCATGGCTCATTCGCTGGAAGCCCGCTCGCCCTTTTTAGACCATCAGTTTTTGGAAATGACTGCCCGAATGCCTTCCAATTTAAAATTAAAGGGTTTTTTCAAAAATAAATACATATTGAAAAAAACTTTTGAGAATCTTTTGCCAAAAGAAATTCTCTATCGCCCGAAACAGGGTTTTAGCGTCCCCTTATACGATTGGTTCAAAGGAGAATTAGAAAATTATACTAAAGACATTCTTCTGGGAGAAAAATTTCTAAAAAGAGGAATATTTAAAAAAGAAGAAGTTGAAAGATTATTTTATCTTAGTAAAACTAAAAAAGAATTGGATTACAGTAAAAGATTTTGGCAATTACTATTTTTAGAACATTGGTTTCGCCAATACTTCGACTGACGCTCAGTATAAATATTTTGATTAAAAAAATATGAATTCTTCCACAAAATATAAAATTGCTTCAAAAATTGCCAGAAAATTATACAACAGGGCTTATGCCGAAGGTTACCGAAAAAGCGATGATGAAATATCAAAAAGTGAAATCTGGCAAAAAATGTCTGCTCTGTTGGAAGAAATTACAGGCAATTTCCAATATCCGGTTGTGGCTTTAGACCTTGGCTGCGGTAGTGGTAGATATTTTTCTTGTCTAAAAAATACCAGATTATTGGATGGAATAGATATTTCGGCCGAGATGCTTGAAAAGGCAAAAAATCCTATTTCAAAAGAGAAAATTACTATTGGAAAAATAAATTTAATCGAAGCTGATTTCTTTGAGTATTCCTTTGACAAAAAATACGATTTTATCTATTCAATCGGAGTTTTAGGCGAACATTTTCCATTTGATGAAATAGTTATGGAAAAAATTGCTAAAATAATAAAGCAGGGAGGAGTGCTCCTTTTTACTACCGTTGACCCTGAATATCGAATAAAAAGTTTAAAAAGAAAGATTGCCCAATTTATTTATTCAATTTCTTTTGGTAAATTGAAAGAATATCTCGGTTTCCGTCTTAAAAATTATTTCGCAGCTGATGCCAAAGATATCAGGGAAATTTTAAGTAAGTTTAATTTTGAGATAATAAAGTTAGCTAAAATCGGTCAAAAAACTTACCCTCATTATTTCTGCCTGGCTAAAAAATTATGAAAATTAAACCTCATAATATTATCTGGACCAGAAAAAAAATCGCCAAATTCTGGCAGGTCTACGAAACCAATCCAACCCTGGCTAATCAGTTTTATTCTAAAGAATTTTACGAAGAAATACTTTATGAAAGTCGCCAGTTTTTGAATAAAAATTTCAGGATATTAGATATTGGTTTTGGCAATGGGACTCTTTTTAAATTATTAGACCAAAGAGGATTTAAAAGTGTTTTTGGTATTGATGTGGTGCCGGAAAATGTTATGAAATTACAAAAGGAATTTCCGACTTTCCAATTAAAAGTTGGGGAGATTATTAAAATTCCATTTGAAAATGAAAAATTTGATGTCATATTTGCTACCGAAGTCATAGAACATCTATTAAAAGAAGATTTAATTAAAGGAATTTTAGAAATGCATCGAGTTTTAAAAAGCGATGGCTATTTAATTATAACCACTCCTTATGCCGAAAAAATTGTCAAAGTAGTTTGTCCTGACTGTCAGGCTATTTTTGAACCATACCAGCACCTTCAGAGGTTTGATAAAAAAAGGATTTACGGATTATTTCAACCACATTTCCAAATTGTTCTCTTTAAACCCATTCGTTTGTTATTATTATCTTTCTCTCCGGGATTGAGACATTTCATAAGGGAAATATTAAATCCAATAATGAATCGATTATTTGAACCGGGAGGAAATTTATTATTAATTCTCAAAAAATAAAAATTTATGTTTCAAAAAATTACCGATTTTATTATTTGCCCTCGATGCAAGAAAACTGAGCTATCCGAAGAAAAAGAACAAATAATATGTCCTCATTGTAAAAATTCGATACCAATTAGAGATGGAATATTAATCATGCCTGTAGATTCTGAAATAAAATACCTTCAAGAATTATTAGACAAGTTTGTTCTCACTAATTTACGTCCGTATAAAGATTTATCTGAATATTATTTAATTACCGGAATGAAACAAAAAATAGCTAAAATTCTGGCACGTTATATCGGAGAGGAAGGGAGATTCAGAATCATAAAACTTCTACCCAATTATCCACAACTTTTAACCTCTGTTGATCTGGGAGGGGGTAATGGATTTATTTTAAAACATATTCTTAATCACTATTCTTCAAATAAAATTAAAAATATTTACGGAATAGTAATAGACATTTCTTTGGAACATCTTAAACTTGCTACTCCTGAGATTAAAAATGACCAAAGATTATTTTTCATAAATGGTGATGCTGAAAACACTTTTATTAAAGAAGAAAGTATAGATTTAATTATATCCACTGAGTGTCTCGAACATATAGTCAAGAGAGATAAATTAGAAGCATATTTTAAAGAAATAGCAAGGATTCTTAAAAAGAAAGGTTTTTTATTTATAACTACCCCCAACAGAGATGGTTTTTCTTTTAAATTTACAGAATATTATTTTCCTCGAATTGTAAACTTGATAAAATACAATACCTTTTGGAAAAAAACAAAGGAGGAGATAGATAAAGAAAAGGAGTATCAGAAAATAAAACAGGAAGCCGAACGGATTTTATCTTTTAATGAAGTTAAATATTATCTTCAAAGAAACAAACTAAAAATTGTGAAATTAGAATTTAATCATCTTTTACCGGAAACTGTGTTTAAGCTTTGGAATGAATATAACCCCCCTATTTTTCTCCTTGAAATGACAATCTTTTTTTCTCAAATATTAAGAGTTCTCTTTAATAAGATTAAGATTTCTCAATATTTTGGATTTAATCAGGTTATTTTAGCTGAAAAGGTAAATTAATAAATGGCTATGAAAGTATTATTTATCAATCGGGGAATGGGAATTTATCGAGGAGGTGGGGAAAATTTTGATTTGAACATTGCCCGAGAACTTCAAAAACTGGGTTGTCAAATAAAATTTTTAGTTGGGAAAAAATTGTTGGGGCCTCCGACTCATCCGGTGGAAGAATTCCCAACCGATTATATTGCTACTCCCTATCTCAGAGGATTAAGCTATACCATGCCACAGGGTTGGATATTTTCTTTTTTTGACCAATTATTTTTTTATTGGAGAGCCCTTTCCTATCTTAAAAAACTTAAAGAAAAACCAGAAATTATTCAGCTTTGTAGTTTTCCTCATTTAGGCGTTTTAATTAAAGAAAAAATTAAAATTCCGGTAGTCATTCAAATGCCAGGACCTTTAAGGAAATTAATTCAAATTCCGGTAGTAGTTAGAATGCCGGGACTACCGGATGTTTCTCAGGTTAATGCCCTTTCTAAGGTTGATGCTGTAATTGCTAATGGAGATGCCTACCGGCAATTATCTCAACTCGGGCTTAAAAATGTATATAATATTAACCCGGGAGTATATACAAATCATTTTCAAAAAAATCAAGAAAAAGGTTTTCAAATTCGCCAAAAATATGGAATTGGAAAAAAGGATATTTTATTTATCTGGGTTGGTCGTTTGATACCAATTAGAGATCCTGTTTTTGCAATCGAAGGTTTTACTAAAGCATATCAGATAAATAATAAATTGAGGTTATTGATTGTTGGTGAAGGTCCGCTCAAAAACAAATTAGAAAAATTGAAAAAAGAATTAAAAATGGAAAAAGTAGTGACTTTTACCGGACATATAAATCATAATGATTTACCAGATTACTACTCAGCAGCCGATGCTCTTTTGGTAACATCGTCATATGATAACTTTCCGAACATTGTTTTAGAAGCAATGGCTTGTGGATTACCAATCATCTCTACCAAAGTCGGGGGCATACCAATGCAAATAACCGATGGTAAAAACGGGCTTTTAGTTAAATATCGAGATTCAGAAGAATTAAAAAATAAAATGTTAGAAATAGCTGAAAATAAAATATTTATGATAGAAGTTGGAAAAAGAAATCAAGAAAAAGTAAAAAGAAATTATGATTGGGAAAGTTCCGCCAAAAAGTTAAAAGAAATTTATGAAAATCTGCTTCATATCTCCCCTATCATATAAACTATTTCATCCTAATAATGAAAGAATTTTAGCTTTTAGTGGTGCTGAAATTCAAATTTATCAACTGGGGATGGAATTAGCCAAAGATAAAGATTTTAAGGTCAGTTTCATCGTTGGTGATTTTTATCCAGAGCAACCAAGAGTAGAGAAATTTAGAATTCAAATTTATAAAGTATTTAAATACTATCAAAGAATTCCCTTGATAGATGCTTTAGTTGATTTCTATAAACTTTGGCAGGTGATGAAAGAAATAGATGCCGACATTTATTTAATTCGAGGGGCCGGCTCATTGGCGGGAAAATCGGCTTTTTTAGCCAAAAAAATCTTAAGGAAAAAATTTATTTTTTCTTCAGCTCATGACCGGGAATCTAATTTGGAATTTTTTAAAAAGAATAATTTTTATACCAATTGGCTTTTTAAATATGCCTTAAAGGGAGCTGATATTATTATCTGTCAACACGGCAATCAGAAACAGTTTTTTAAAAAGAATTTTGGATTAGAAGCTCTGGTCATTAAATCGATCTATTCCATTTCTGAATTGAAAACCGCAAATTATAATCAAAGGGAATTCATTTTGTGGGTTTCTAGGTTGGAAAACTGGAAACAACCAGAAGTTTTCCTTAATTTAGCTAAAAATTTCAAAAAAGAAAAATTTTTATTAATCACCAGTTCAAATGCCTCCGAGTTTAAAAAAAGATTAAAAATTCCTCAAAATTTAGAAATTTTGGAAAATATTCCCTTTGAAAAAATGGATGATTATTTTCAAAAAGCTAAAATTTTTATTAACACTTCTCTTTCTGAAGGTTTTCCCAATACCTTTGTTCAGGCAACTAAAAATAAGGTTCCCATTGTTTCTTTGAATGTCAATCCGGATAATTTTTTGGAAAATTATAAATGTGGATTTTTTTCCAGAGGTAATATTAATCAGATGATAAATCAAATTGAAACATTAATTGGGAATCAAAAGCTCTGGCAAGAAATGGCAGAAAATGGCTATCGTTATGCTAGAGAGAACCACGACATCAAAAAAATTGTTGAAAAATATAAAGAAATATTTAAAAAACTAAAATGATTAAAATTTGTTTTCTTTCTATCGGCGCTCTGGCTAACTTTGAACCAGAATCCGGAAAGAAAATTGGCATTGGTGGTTCAGAAACCCAGCTTTATTTACTGGCAACCGAATTAGCCAGAGATAAAAATTTTTCTGTTTATTTTATTCTTGATGGGCGAGGCAATTTAAAATCAAAAAAATATCAGGGAGTTTTTGTTCAAAAAACAATTTCCAGTTTACCCGTAGTAAAAAAATTATTTACCATTTTTCAGGCCTGTCTTTTTTTATTAAAGGACCGGGCTGATATTTATATCAGTCGGGGTAAAGGAATAGAAAATTTTTTCATTGTCTTGATAAAAAAGATTTTGAATAAAAAAAATATTTATATGATGGCCGGTGACCCAAAAACCGATTTTCTTCAAAATAGTTTAAAAGAGAAAGTTTTTTTGTGGTCGGTTAAAAATTCCGATTTAATCGTTTCTCAAACTCAAAACCAAATTGATTTTTTAAAAAATAATCTCAAAAAAGATGGTGTTTTAATGAATTCAGTCTATCCGATAGAAAAGGACTTAAAAATAAACGATAAATTAAGAAATTCTATCCTCTGGGTTGGCGACTCTCGGCCAATCAAAAAACCCTATCTTTTTTTAAACTTAGTTCAGATGTTTCCTAAAGAAAAATTTGTTATGATTTGTGGAACCAATCCTAAATTTCCTGAAGAGTTCTCGAAAATTAAAAATGAGACAAATAAAATTCCCAATATTTTATTTATAAATTATGTTCCCTTTGCTGAAATTGATGGATATTTTAAAAGGGCTAAGATTTTCATTCATACCTCAATTTCCGAAGGTTTTCCCAACACCTTTGTTCAGGCAGCGAAAAATAAAACTCCTGTTGTTTCTCTAAATATTAATCCAGATAACATTTTTGAAAAATACAAAATTGGTTTTTGTGCCGATGGAAACTTTAATAAGATGATTGAATATCTAAAATTGCTTCTGGAAAATAATGAATTATGGCAAAAAATGAGTGAAAATGCTTATAATTATGCCAGAGAGAATCATGATATCAAAAAAATCGTTGAGAACTATAAAGAAATATTTAGAAATTTAATTTGATTTTTATGAAATTTCTCATTCGCGACGACGATGTAAATTATTTTACCAAACCAGAAGATTTAGAATTGATTTACAGGAATATCTGGCAAAAATGCCCGATTTCTTTTTCTATCGTGCCGTTTCAGACCGGTGTAATTTCCAATGCCATCCCAGAAGAGTACTGGCAGAGTGATAAAATTTTTCCTATCGGTGAAAATCAAAAATTGGTTAATTTTTTAGACCAAAAAAACAGGGAGGGAAAAATTGCTATTTTGCTTCACGGTTTCAGTCATAAAGATTATCCGGAGGGTCCGGAATTTGTTGCCGGCAAAGATTTGGAAAGAAAAGTTAAAGAAGGAAAGGAATATTTAGAAAAAATATTTAACCTAAAAATTATTGCTTTTGTACCGCCCCATAACAGTTTTTCCAAAGAGGGTTTTGAGGCAACAATAAACAATCATCTTAATATTGTTGGTATCCCCCATTTTAGAAGATTTGGTCGTTTAAAAAATAAAAATTACTGGATTCCTTTTTTAAAAAAATTATGTTATAAAATATTCTATCAAAGCAGTTATCCCTATGTTTTGAATTTTGCTAACCATAAAGAAGTGGGATTTTATACCGTTTCCCCGAGTGCCGATTATGATAAATTAATTAAGGTATTCAATTTTATCAGAAAAAAGAACGGAGTTTTTATTCTATCTACCCATTATTGGGAAATTAAAAAAGATGAAAAAACTCGAGAAAAATTTTATAATTTTTGGAAATATATCCAAAAATTTCCGGACATTAACTTCCTCTCTATAAATGAACTCTTCAAATAATTCCAATTTAAGAGAAAGGGCTAAAAAAGCCTTTAACGAAAATAAAGAATATTTTGAAATGTTGGAAAAATGGCATCAAAGTCATGAAGGAATAGCCGTGGAAAAGAAAGTTCTTGACCTAATAGAAAATAATATAAAAGTCGGTAATAAGGTTTTAGATGCTGGCTGCGGAGAAGGTTCCCAACTAATCTGGTTAGCTAAAAAACATCCGGATATCAACTTTTTTGGAGCAGATATATCAAAAATAGGCATTGAAATGGCTCAGAAAAAAAGTCAGCAATTAAATAACATTATCTGGCAAAAGGCCGATTTAGAAGGTATTCCCTTTCCAGAAAATTTTTTTGATTTGATTTATTCTCAATCTACTTTCGAACACATATTTAATTTTAAAAAAGCTCTTCAAGAACTAAAGAGGATTTTAAAACCGGGAGGAAAATTAATTATTAGAGTACCTAATGGCAACCGGACTATTGGAAAACCAAGAATGTTTTTTAACTATCTCTTCAAGAAAAATAAACCCATTCCCAGAAATCCTTCTTTTGTTATTGGCCAAAATAAATTAAAAGACCATATGACAAATTTTGATTTTTGGTATATCCCTTCCGATACCCTTTTGAACGAATTGAAGAAAATAGGATTTAAGATAAATTTTTTTTCCACCTCTAAAGAATGGGTTTTTGAATCAGAGAAATATCAAGGTTTTTCTTGGTTAAAAAAAATATTGGTTTTAATTTACTTAAAACTTAATTTTTTCCCCTTCAATCATCTGGGACCGGTAACCGTTATCTTGGCTCAAAAATGAAAATTATCTTTTTAACAACCTCAGCTATAATTGGTGGAGCAGAAAAAAACCTTTTATTATTGGTTAGAAATTTAAAAGATTATGATGTTTTAGTTTTAACTTTAAAAAATGATGGGTTATTAGTTGAGGAACTCAAAAAAGCTAATATAAAAACTCTCTCTTTAGATATCAAAAATAAATGGCAATTTTTTAAAATTTTTCGTCTCAATAGAATTATTAAAGATTTCCAGCCAGACATTTTACAAACTTTTTTATTTTATGACAATATTTTAGGCAGAGTCTTAGGAAAAATATCTAAGGTTCCTTTTGTTATTTCTGGCCAGCGTAATGTTGAAACCGAAAGGTCTTTCTGGCGCAATTTTTTAGATAAAATAACTGCGAAGTTGTGCAATTTAATCGTTGCCAATTCCGAAGCTGGAAAAAAAATTCTGATTGAAAGAGAAAAAGTGCCAGAAGAAAAAATAAGAGTCATCTATAACGGAATCGATTTAAAAAACTTGAAATTTTTGCCCAAAAAAGAAGCTAAAAATAAATTAGGAATTCCTGACGATAAACACATTATTGGTTGTATTGCTAAATTAGAAAAACAAAAAGGTTTAGAATATCTAATTGAGGCAGCCCACATTTTAGATGTTAGATGTAAGATGTTAGATGTTAGATGGATAATAATTGGG
>Ga0315312_1002001_pt1 | contig 14721 bp, 12 predicted proteins | sample TDP7_MG_FD_203629 | JGI IMG/M metagenome (GOLD analysis project Ga0315312, IMG submission 203629) | Freshwater sediment microbial communities from Lake Towuti, South Sulawesi, Indonesia - TDP7 | ecosystem: Environmental > Aquatic > Freshwater > Lake > Sediment | place: Indonesia: South Sulawesi... | reverse complement strand
TCCCTGATGCGCTTAATGTGTCTAGGAAATATGCTTGCAGCATCTTGAATCGTAACGTCGACGTAGACGATCTCATCATCAGCAAGCAGCTCTCTAAAGACCCCAATCGATACGTCAACAATGTAAACCAAGCCATAGCCGCTAAGAAGCTCTGCGGTCACGGGGTAGAGGTCACAGCGGGACAAACTGTAAAATATGTGATCTTGGATGCTGATAATAAGCGTCCTGAAAGGCGTGTTGTACCCATACAGTTGATCGCTGAAGAGAAATACGACGCAGAAGCATACCTCAAACTTCTGGTCGACGCCATTCAGACTATGCTTTCTCCCTTCGGCTACGCGCAAGACGATCTCATGCTGCAAATCTCTTCGGCAAGACAAGGCGTCCTTAACTAACCGCAACAACCAAAGAGTTTTCTAGCTCCGCAATGTTAGCCTATAGAGGGTTCAGTTCAGATATGGCTTTGGATCTTGTCGGTCTCGGCTCGGCAATAATAGACTTCGCTCCTGTGACCTTAGGCATCCCTTTAAGCGAGGTCATATCCTTTGTTCCTTCTGCTGGAGGCGCTGTCTCGAACCTTCTTGTGGGGGGCTTCGCGGCTTGGTCTCAGAACGGGCTTTCTAGGTTGCGTGGGGGACGACGAATTCGGCTCTCTTATCCTGCGCGACTTTGAACAGGAGGGAGTAGACACATCATGCGTCAAGAGGGTTAAGGGAAGGGCTACGGGTATAGCGTTTTACTCGGTTGACGAGAAAGGCGAACGGCACTATGCCTTCTACCGCCTTCCCGGCTACTCTGATCCTGAGGCCATGCTTAGGCCTGAGGACATAAAGGAAGAGTACATTGCGCAATCGAAGATGCTGCATTTCTCCGAGTCTTTGCTCAGAAGAAGCGAGATGCGTGATGCTGTCTTCAAGGCTCTCAGGATCGCAAGAAACCACGGCGTTTCAATCTCTTATGATCCGAACATGAGGGCAGAGCTCTGGGGAGACAGAAAGGGATTCCTTGAGACGCAGAGAGAAGCCCTGAGTCTTGCTGACATCTTTCTGGCGACATTGAAGGAAGCCTCGCTCATCGTTAGCCGAGGAACTGTTGACGTGACCGCTGAAAAGGTTCTTGCCTTGGGTCCGAACATCGTGGTCATCAGAGGGAAGAGCTTCTATCAAGTGGCAACCCCAAGCCGCAGCTTCAGAACCCCCGTTTTCAAGGTTAAAGCCGTGGACACATCGGGCGCAGGGGACGCCTTTGACGCTGGCTTCTTGAACGGTCTGATCAGAGAATGGCCTCTGGAGAAAGCCGTTTCACTGGGAAGCGCCGTTGCCGCCCTTAAAGTTATGAAAGCGGGCACAAGAGCTGGCCTACCCCGAATAGAAGAGACAGTCAAATTCTTAGAGGAACAGTCGAAGGTCAGCCTTTGAATGATCTCCTTGTGAGATGGACTATCTCGGGCTGTCAGGAGCCTTCCACGATAATCCCCTTTGCTTTGAGCTCCTTAAGCGACTCCTCAAACTTCTCTAAGGTTAGATGGATGTCTTGGTCGCTATGTGCGACGGATAGGATAAACCTTGATCCCATCGGATGGACACCCTTGTTTACCAACATCTTCCCAAGATTGCCTGACATGAACTTGTTCAATGCTTTCATCATCAGCTGGAATCGTACGAAATCGTTGATGTTTGAAACCTCCAGCCACTCTTCAGACATACCGACGCCGACGTAGGTTATGGAACCCGTTGTCCCCCAAGCTAGACCACTAACCCCCGCATCTTCAAAGGAATCATTTAAGCCTGCTCTGAATTTCTGGCCTATGTGGTTTATGCGCGGATGAACCTCACCTTCTGATATTAAGCCGAGACATGCGTTGCCTGCCGCTGCGCACAGAGGATTGGCGTTGAAGGTTCCGGGGTGACTGATCCGCCTCGAATCCCAACCTTCCTCTTTCTTAATGTCGAGCATCTCCATGAGTTCCCTCTTTCCAGTAACAGCTCCACCGGGATAGCCTCCAGCTAGGATCTTGCCGAGAGTCGAAAGGTCGGGGGTGACTCCGTAGCGCTCCTGTGCCCCGCCAGGGGCGTCCCTAAAGCCTGTTACAACCTCATCGAAGATTAGGACTACACCATTCCTCTCGGTTATCTTTCTCAGTTTCTCGAGGAAAGGCTTGCGGGTCGGTAGCTGCCCCATCGATGCGCCACCTGGCTCTAGAATTATGCCTGCAACATCGCCTTGATCGATTGTCCACTCAACGGCTCCTATGTCATTAGGCAACAATGCGACAACACTGCGGCAGGCTCCCTCCGGAACACCAGAAGGGAATGAACCTTTCAAAGTGGGAGAGTAGACCGGATTGTAGTCCACAACCGTGTAGTCAAGCCAACCATGAAAATGCGAAAGGAACTTCACAATCTTAGGCCTGCCGGTGTAGGCTCGCGCGATTCGGAGCGCCATCATTGTCGCCTCTGTCCCAGAGCTGGTGAATTCAACAAGTCCATTGCGAGTGCAAGGTACTAGTCGTTTGACCTTTTCAGCCCACTGGATCTCTAGCTCATGTGAAGCCCCAAAATGCGTTCCCTTGCGTGCCTGACTTACTACGGCTCTAGTGACAGCGGGATGAGCGTGCCCAAGGATGAGCGCGCCGTGACCCATCCAGTAGTCAATGTACTCGTTTCCGTCTACGTCCCATTTCCTCGATCCTTTTGCTTTGACGCAGTATATGGGCATAGGTTCGAAGAAACGCGCATCATGGGTCACACCTCTCGGAAAGAGCTTCAGCGCCTTCCTGTACAAAAGCCTCGAGTTCCTACGCTTGTCCAGATATTCGCTCTCGATATTGTTCACTGGACTTGCACCTTGGATCATGTGCACCTCAACCCCTACTGGACTTACTAACCTAAGTGTCGCCTCTGCTTTATGTCTTGCGACGGTTTCAAAGGCCTCAGCAAGACTGCGAAGAGCATAAGAGGAGACTCCACTCTTTATTCATCTGGGCAGAATCTTCTGTTCAGCGAGGCTGATTGACCGTTGACCTATGGCGTCTCTTTCATCGGCCATGTCTCGGTGGACAGGGTTGAGAACATCAACGGCGTAAGCGTGCAGCCCGGCGGAGCAGCTTTGCATGCAGCTGTTGCTGCAAGAACGCTAGTCGATAATGTCCGGTTGTTCTCTGTGATCGGTAGGGATTATCCCTTCATGGATGTCTTGAGCTCGTTCCCCCGTCAACTTCTGAGAATCTCTGGGATGTGTTCCACGAGGTTCAGCATACGTTACGACAAAGGATGGGAAGCCCGCTACCTCGAGGCGGACCACGGAGCCGGCTTGAAGATATCACCATTGACATTGCCCCTGCACGAACTCGAACCAGAAGGAACCATCCACTTATCGCCTCTGCCGCCCCCAAAGCTGGAGAAAATCGTGGATAAAGTCAGGGAAGCTTTGCCTAAAACGAGCATATCCATCAATACGTGGACAGGCTACCTAGGTAGCCGGAAAAACCGGAGAATCCTTAAGGAGCTAGCCTCTGAGGTCGATTTCTTCATAGTGAACGACACCGAAGCGAAGCTCCTAACTGAAGCCGAGTCGCTCTCAATCGCTTTGAGACTTCTGAGAGCCAAGATGCTCGTGGTCACTCTTGGAGAGTTCGGTGCCATAATAAACACTGACCAAGGTGAGGTTCAGATGGTGCCAGCCTTAAGGTTTCCGGTCGAGAAGATAGTGGACACGACGGGTGCTGGCGACGCGTGGTGCGGAGCCTTCTTGGCGGCATATAGTCTGACAAAGGACTTTGGGAGGTCGGTAGCAGCGGCTTCAGTGATCTCAAGCATCAAGTGTACAGGCTGGGGCTTCAGCAAGCTCCTCAATCTCAAGTTCAAGAGCGTAGACCAGATAGCCGAATATGTGATCGGACTAAGGGAAGGAAGCCTTCAAAAGAGAATCATGGACTATCTGAGGTGAAGTGACATAGATCTTCTTGGCTTCACTTTAATGTTCTTGATCTCGTCGGGTTCCTTCTTCTGAAAAACATTATTCTACTGATCGACCGCTTTACTCACAAACACTATCTGCAGATTCTGAGCACACTCCAGCAATTCATGCAACTCATTCTTTACTGCGAATCTGTATGCTTGTGCGTTTCCTATCTTTCTTGTTGCTTTGATGAATCCTAATCTTTTCAGCCTCCTGACTGCAGATAAGACTGTTTTGTACGATAGGTTGGTTGACTCCGAAAGCATTGAGATAGTCTGTTCCATATCTCCCACAATCAGGCTCTGGTCTAACACTTTGGCAACAGGATTCCCGAATATGGCCGCAAGCGGACCTACGAATCCAGATTCGTCTTTTACATTCTTTCTCAACCAGGTTCCTCCTGTCTTTCTAGCTTTTGAGATGATTTGTGAAGGTAAGGCTCTTCCTACCATTCCACGTACTCATATGAGTACATGGAATGGTGCGCTTTATATATTTTTTCCAAAGACTTTGGAGAAAATTCAAAAGTCCTATATGCAACCTCACTAGTATTGCCTTTTATGGCCTTCGAGAGAGGAAAGAGATGACCAATCAGGCCGAACACGAAATACCAAAGGAAGGGAACGACGCTCACATAAAAGGGTTTATCCTCAACAAACTCTACCTGGGAGGGTATTTTTTCGACCAGGAAGAGGCATCATGGAAAGCACACAGATGTTCATAATCTCCCAAAAGGATATCCTCTTAAGCATAGAGGGGGATTTCCCAGGATCATCAGGGAACTCAGGAGAGACGGCTTCATAGTAGCCTTTCCTTCAGCTGGTAATGAGCATGTCTGTGCCGTTCTAGACTCCGAGAAAATCGAATTGGGACTTGTGCTCTGTAATGGTTATGGAAATTCCGTAGGGTTGCCGCCCCTCGATAGAAGGTTCAAAGAGATTTTCGCGAAAGGAGACAACAGAGCCTCTTCATAGAACTCAGTGCCTTTCGTACACACGCTTAAGTAGACTGTTATTCTGGCGTCGAGAGTTGAGCATCTGCCTGGGCATCTTACCAGAGCCGAGATGAAAAGGAGAGACTGCTAGAGCGCTCTTTCGGCTGTTGTGCCAATCATCTTCTGAATGTTGCTCTCCAGTTCCTTCGGCAAGCCGAATATGCTTATGTCCATGAAGCCTCTGACTATGAGGGCTTCAGCTTCCGCCTCCGAGAATCCCCTCGCCATGAGGTAGCAAACCTGCTCCTCCGCAATCTTTCCGACCGCTGCCTCGTGAGAGAGCTCCGAACCCTGAGCCTTTGCCATCAGCTCAGGCACGGCGTGGATCATCGCCTTGTCGGAAAGGAGCAGACCGCGACACTCCAAGTGGGCCTTGCTATGCTCATGTTCGCCCTGCAGGAAGCCTCTTGCGTAAAGCTTGGCATTGTCCGTGGCTATAGCTCTTGCCACCACCTCGCCTCTGCTTCCTTCGCCTTGAAGTACGACTTTGGCGCCCGTATCTATGTACGAATTTCCTGAGCCATATATGATGCTTCTGAAGCTAACCCTCGAGTCCTTGCCTTTGCAGTAGGCAACTGGATACATCTGCAGGCTCTTGACTGGTTTGAAGCACATGTAGTTGCTTACGAAGATAGCGTTGTCCTCGATGAGTGCGGCGGTCCGGGGCCTGGTATCGAAGTCTTGAGCCCAGCCATGGATCATCGTGAAAGTAAGCTTGGCTCTCTCTTTCACGTAGAACTCAGAGACGCCTACGTGAAGTCCGCGGCGCACGTTCGAATGGACTGTGCATCCGGTTATGAGCTGGGCCTCTGCGCCGGGCTCGCAGATTACCACGTTGTGAACATTCTGGTTCAAGTTATCGGTTGAGACAAAAAGGCATGCCTGAAGCGGGATGGTTACTTTCTGGTCTTCCAGGATTCTTATGAAGTATCCTTGGTCCCAGTTTGTCTCCGCGGCCGATGTGTACTTGTCTGAATCAACCTGAACGATCTTCCACCAGTAGTCCTTAAGCCAGTCGTGCTTTTCAAGCGCCTCTTTGGTGCTCATGATCTCAACTTTGTCCCCGAACATGCTCTGGACAGCCTTAGAGACCACTGAGTGGTCTAGCTGAAAATAAGAGGCAGCTCTGGACTTTTCTTCGGGGACTATGCCTACCTCAAAGGCCCGTTTGAGCACGTCTTTCGGGAGACGCGGAAGAGGGCATGGTAGCCACGTCTTGGGCTGCCTCGAAAACTTGCTCAGTTCCACATCGGGACCTAATGTAGCGGGCTTATCCCTTGCTCTTGCCGCGGCTTGCCTAGCTTCGGACATGTCATGCACCAAGCGTATCCTTCATTCAATATCTGACCCAGAATCTTCACGGGTTCGCCCGAGCACGCGACGGTGTTGCCTATTAGCACGTGGGCTCTGTCGGCGTTCACATAGCGGAGGATGTGGCCCAGATGCGTGATTATCAGAGCTGATCTGTCCGTCAGCATCTCGTGGATAACCTTGCCTACTAGCTGGAGGTTCTCAACATCGACGCCCGAGTCTGGTTCATCGAGCATGACGAAGTCTCCGCCTTGCGCCAGTACTTGAAGAATCTCAGACTTCTTGATCTCTCCACCGGAGAATCCCAAATTGACATCTCTAAGGAGAAACTCGGATGGGAACTTCATCTTTCCGACAAGGTCATCTGTCTTCCCCTTACCAGGCGCTAGGCAATCCACTATCCCGCCCAGTTTCACGCCCCTGATGGCTGGGGGGTTCTGGAAGGCTACGCTCATGCCTAGCCCAACCCTTTCATTCGTAGGCAGGTAGGTTATGTCCTTTCCTTTCAACCAGATCTCTCCGGAAGTAACCTTGTACGACGGAAAACCCAAGATGGCCATTATCAGCGAGCTCTTCCCGGACCCGTTAGGTCCGAAGAGGATATGCACTTCGCCCTCCGGGATGTCTAAGCTGACATCCTCCAAGATCCTCTTACCTGAGACTTCGACGGAGAGGCCCTTGATCTCAAGTATGTTCTCAGGCAAGATAGGCTCACTGCTCTACTTCTGGTTAGTCACATAGATATGCAGCGCCTAATTAACGTTGCTAAGGAGTCCCCCCATGCCTCTAGGGTCTTGGCTTTATCTGCAGAAAGTGGTCCTAGATGAACTGTTTACCTTGTGGTTGAAGCTGCCATTCTGCCTCTTTGGAGGTAGGAAAGTATTTCGAAGATGACCTTCGCTGCCTGTATCGCCGTAACTCCTGAATCGTAGTGAGGTGTGACTTCAACGACATCGAAGGCAACTACCCGGTTGTCGCATACCTTGAACAGAAGATCCAGAAGCATGGTGGTGGGCAAACCTTCGGGCTCTGGATTTTGGACCGCTGGAGCGAAAGCTGGATCCAGAACGTCCATGTCGACCGTCAGATAGACCCGGTCGCGCCCTGCTAAGTGGGCGTTAATCTCTCTGGCGGTCTCTTCTACGCCGATCTGCACGATCCGATAGGGGGTTATATGTACGATTCCCTGGTCTTCTGCGTACTCGACTTCTTCCTTGCAGACAGCGCGGGTTCCCACTTCGACTAACATGGAAGGCTTGATTATTTCGCTTATCCGCCGCATGACGGTTGCATGGCAGACTTTCTGGCCGATGTACTCGTCTCTAAGGTCCAGGTGCGCATCAAAACTGAGCACAGCGAGGTCCTTGTCGATGCCTCTTACCGCACCCAGCGATAAGGTATGCTCCCCTCCGAGAAATACTGGGGTCTTACCGCTGTTCAAGACTTCGCCGGCTACTAGGCTCAACCTTCGCAAGGTTTCCTCCGCGTCTCCTGTCACGTGAAGATTGCCCGCATCATGAAGGTTCAGTTCCTCCTGATCCATTCCAGCTCTGAAACTGTAAGCCTCAATGTTGAGCGAGGCTTCCCTGATTGCGAGCGGCGCGAATCTCGAACCCGACCGGAACGTGCTTGTAATGTCAAAAGGAACTCCAATCATCACGTAATCGGCATCCGCAAACTCGCTTTGCAAGCCGCCGAAAGTCGCCGTTGTGGATGTGTACAAGTTCAAGTAGGTCGTCTTGCGTCACCTCGGTTACGTGTTTCCGTGTGGTTCAATGTGGTACATCCTTACTATGAGAATGCTAATCAGCTTTTCTCACATTGTTCGTGGCGACGACGCGGGCTCCTGTGCTCAAAAGATTGTCGATGAGGATATCGCCCGCCTTGACAGGCGCCTCCATCTCGATCTTTGAGATAGCCCTAACAGCTTCCAGAAGCATCTGTTTGGGGATAGGTTCATCTGTCTTGACGGACACCACGGGCAAATTCCCATCCCTAACCTTCACGACTGCCATAAGGACCCTGCGCGGATCAGCAGCCTCTCGAGCGGCATACTCCTTGCCTTTGGAACATCTGGAGCCCTTGATGTTGACGATTTGCTTCGGCTCCCTTCCTGTCTCCATCTCGAGTTCGCAGCCCAAAGGACAGACGATGCATATCATTCTCAGTTTCCCGGTTTCTTGGTTCATCGTCTTATCTCATCCTCTAGGTTCAACAGTCACTGTTATCTTGCCTTCCTTTAGCTTCCCAAACTTCTTACTTGTGATTGTAAAGGTAAGCATCTCGGGTGGTTTAACCCTTAACTGGCGGAATTCCACCTCGATCTCAGGTACCTTTAGGTAGACGTTCTCTTCGGGCTGCCTGACCCTCCCGTAAAAGGACACTTCTCTTCTGCCGCTGACGTATTGGGGCACAACAAGCCCTATGTTTCTGCCCTTGACGACGGGTCTCCAACGATCTGAGGATAACCTTTGGCTTTGGGTCAAGCCGACTGCACTCTTTGCCGCCGCCTCTCCCTGCATCGCAGCATAGTCAACAAGATCGTTTATGGTCAAGGCATTGCCTGCGGCAAACACCCGAGGGATAGATGTTTCCAAGAGTTCGTTTACAGCCGCGCTCCTAGTAGCCGGATCTATACGTGCGCCAGCCTTTTCCAGTAGCTCTACCCGTGGCGTCAGTCCCGCAGAAACGATTACCGTGTCGCACTTCATCTCGAACTCTGTTCCAGGCTTCTCCTCAAGCCTATCACCCACTTTGACTATCTCTACGGCTTTGACGCGCCTTTTTCCAAGTATCTTTGTGGCCTTATAGCTAAGGTAAAGCGGAATCCCGAAATCGAAGAGGCACTGTTGAACATTTCTTGCCAAACCCCCCGAGTAAGGGAGCATCTCTACCACAGCTTTCACGTCGGCTCCCTGCAGGGCAAGTCTTCTAGCCATTATCAACCCAACGTCTCCAGAACCTATTATAACTACCCCTTGCCCCGGCATAACTCCGTGAAGATCCATCATGGTCTGGGCTTCACCAGCAGTATAGACGCCGGCGGGTCTGTGCCCCACGATGCCGATCTCAAAGGAATTTCTTTCCCGCGCGCCAGTTGCGAAGATCACTGTCTTCGAACGGAACTCTGTGATCCCTCCGGGAGTGATCGCTCTAACGGCTCTTCTACCTTTGTGAGCGAGTAGCTCCATGGCATAGGTCGAGTTGAACGCTTTGACGCCGAGACTTCCAGCTCTCTCGTAGAGTCTGATGGCAAACTCAGGTCCGGTTAGGTCTTCTTTGAGGTAATGCAGCCCAAATCCGGGATGAATGCATTGCGGCAGAACGCCTCCAGGTTCTTCCTTCTCATCTAACAGGACCACATTTAGTGCACCTAGCTCCCGAGCTTTGGATGCGGCTGCCAATCCTGCGGCGCCTCCTCCGAGAACCAATACGTCTGACAGGACTTTCTTCATGCCCTTTTCTCGCCCTTTCTTCCGACGAGTACAGTGATGTCGCCTATTCCGATCTCTGACCCTGAGCCGGTCTTTGTTACTTTCCATACGGGAATGTTAAGTTCTCTTGCCAGTATCTGGGCAATTCGGAACTGGCAGAACGAGCCTTGGCAGTCTCCCATCATCGCTTGGGTCCTAAACTTGATCCCATCCAAGGTTGTTGCCCCCCTTCCTATGGCTTCAACGATCTCTGCTTCAGTGACCAGTTCACACTGGCAAGCGGTCTTGGCGTGCAACGGGTTTTGGTTGGACATTCTGTCTCTTACTCTGTAGCTAGACTCTCTGAACGGTTTTCTCCTCCTCCTATAGGGGTTCCATCTCCTCTTTCTGACAAGTTTGGCTCCTCTATCCTTCATAATGGCTACGATCTCACTGGCAACAGCGGGCGCCGACGTGAGACCAGGCGATCTTATTCCAGCTGCATTGATGAAGCCATCTACATCATCGTAAGCTCTAATTATGAAGTCTGCCGAGGGCTCTGGTTCTGCTCTCAGCCCGGCGAAAGTCCTTATGATCTTGTCTCTGGGGGGAAGCGCCTTCACGACCTTCTGGGCCTCGTTCCATGCGGAATCAAGCCCCTCTTGGGTCGTATCCGTCGCTTCGCTTTCTTCTCTGCGCAAGTCCTGCGCGTTCGGACCCAACATCAGATTCCCGTCCACAGTTGTAGTAACGACGACGCCCTTGGAGGTCTCGGTTGGTGTAGGAAATAGAATCCTCTCGGTCTTAGGGTAGGCATCTTTGCTGAAAAGCAGATACTCTCCCCTTCTAGGATGAATCCTGAAATGATCCACTCCGGCCATCTTGCTGATCGCCTCTGCGTACAGACCTCCGGCATTAATCACCCAGTCTGCTTCAATGCGTCCACGACTCGTTTTTACGCCCGAAACTTGCCCCTTTCTTGCTTCAACGCCTATCGCTTCGGTTGCGAGGTGAAGTCTAACCCCGTTGCTGACGGCGTTTTCCGCTACCCCAATCACGGCTTCTGCTGGATGCCGGAACTGGCCTGCTGAAGGCGCATGTAAGGCTGCAACTGCATTGGGAGTTATGTTTGACTCCAGTTCCTCAAGTTCCTTCCTGTCCCATACAATTCCTAGGTAGGGGACGCCGTTCCGCTTCCCCCTCTCAAGCAACATCTCAAGCGCCCCAATCTGGCCCTCGTCTGTTGCGACTACGAGATCTCCTGGCCAGTTTGCAGGGATGTCGAGCTCCTTCGTCCACGCCTCTCTCCATAGGGCATTTCCCTTAGAGCATAACCTGGCCCTTACCGGGAATCTTTCAGGGTCATCATCATAGCCGGCATGTATGATCCCCGTGTTGGCTTTGCTTGAACCCCAACCTACGTCGACCTCCCTCTCTATCAGATGAACCTCTAAGTTCCTATACATAGACAGAACTCTGGCTACGCAGGCACCGGAAACCCCTGCACCTATGATAGCCACTCGCTCGGTTCTAGGCATAGTGATTCCCCGAATCAGGAGAATAAAAGCACGTAGCCACAAAGGATGTTTTGTCCGTACGATATGCTCGAGCCCAAAGGAGGCTGAGAATGCAAGCCGACAACAGCGGTCACGCACCTAAATTCCGATTCCAGCCTCTCTTGGCCAATGCATGGTCAGCTGCACTGCCTGCTTCCAACGTTTGTAGAGTCTTTCCCGTGTCGATCTGGGCATTTTAGGCGCGAAGGTCCTGTCTACTAGCCATTTCTCTTTTAGTTCATCTAGGCTTTCCCAGAAGCCGACTGCTATGCCCGCGGCGTAAGCAGCTCCAAGAGAGGTTGTTTCGGTCACCTTCGGTCTTACAACAGGTATGCCTAGGATGTCCGCTTGAAACTGCATCATGAAGTTGTTTCTCGCTCCTCCTCCATCAACCTTCATTGCCTTGATCGCCATGCGTGATTCGGCCTTCATGACTTCGAGGACGTCTCTGGTTTGATAACACTCGGACTCTAACGTTGCCCTGACGAGGTGAGCCCTCGTGGTCCCCCTGGTTAAGCCTACGATAAGCCCCTTTGCATACATATTCCAATAGGGAGCTCCCAAACCCACAAAGGCTGGCACAAGATAGACATCGTTCGTGTCTGGAACTGTCTGTGCAATCTCTTCAGTCTCCTGCGCAGTGGTTATGATTTTCAGGTTGTCCCTTAACCACTGGACAGCGGCTCCTGTGATGAAGATGCTTCCTTCTAAGGCGTAGACTGCTGCCGCATCATCGATCCCGTAGGCTATTGTGGTGAGAAGTCCCTGCTTCGATAAGGAAGGCTTCTGACCTATGTTCAGGAGAATGAAGTTCCCCGTTCCATAGGTGGTCTTGATCTCCCCCGGCTCAAAGCCTGCTTGCCCAAACAGTGCAGATTGCTGGTCACCCAAGATGCCGGTTACAGGCACCTCTGCTCCGTCGAAGAATTCGTGTTGGACGTAACCATACGCCTCTTTGTTGACAGAGGGCTTTGGCGAAGGAAGGATTTCTCTAGGTATCTTACCAATCTGTTCAAGCAGTTCGTCATCCCAATCCAGACGCTCGATGTTGAAGAGCATAGTCCTAGAAGCGTTCGAATAGTCCGTGGCGTGAACCCCAGTCAGCTTCCAGAGTATCCATGTGTCCACCGTCCCGAAGAGCAGGTTTCCCCTCTCCGCTTCTCGCCGCGCCCCTGGGACGTTGTCCAGTATCCATTGGACCTTAGTACCTGAAAAATAGGCGTCCGGTATCAAGCCTGTCTTACGGTGGATTGCTTCGCTTAGCCCATCTTTTCTCAACTGGTCTACAAGTGGTGCTGTCCGGCGGCACTGCCACACGATTGCGTTGTGGATAGGCTTTCCGGTCTTCCTGTCCCAGACGATAGTTGTTTCTCTCTGATTAGTGATACCGAGTGCCAGAATCTCCGCTGGATTTACCTTGAACGTCTCCAGGACCTGTCTGATCAGTAGACGGACGTTCTCCCATATCTCTGCAGGGTCTTGTTCCACCCACCCCGGTTTCGGGTAGATCTGCGCATGTTCTCTGTATGCGTATGCGATGGGAACTCCATCGTGATTGAAGACTGCGACTCTTGTACCCGTAGTGCCCTGGTCAATTGTGGCTACGTATTTTTTCTCGACAGGCACCTTTCTTCCCCGTTCATGATAGTGGTTCTTCTTCCGGAAGCGGATCTTCCGTCGGCCTTTCTGGTTGGAAAGCCAGATTAGCACATAATGCTTGATCTCGCCTCTTCTATGCTTGCCTTTTCATGCACTATTCCCGATATCGCCTTCACCATCGCGGCCGGGTCCTTATGCCCGAAGACGTTTCTGCCCATTATCACACCTTTGGCTCCGGCTTCCATTGCCTCTTGCACTATCTTTAACAATCCTTCCGGATCGCTTGCGCCTGGGCCGCTCAAAACTATTATGGGTACCGGGCAGCATCTGACAACTTCCTTGAAGGTGTCTGGGTCGCCTGTGTAGTATGACTTGACTATGTCAGCGCCCAGTTCTGCCGCGACTCTGTCTACAAACTTTACGTGGTCGGGATCGGGCCAACGCCATTTGGCCTTCGGTCTGAAGTGATGTTCAACTATCTCCGGCGGAAGCGCCTCAACCACATGGGGCACCCCTAGTCTTACGCATTCTTGGGAGACTTTTCCAACCCTCTCCAAGTTCTGGGGCTCGTTCTCAACACCCATGAAAGCCATGGTTGCTACCGCGTCGGATCCACATACTAAAGCCTCTTCGACCGAAGAGAACAGTTTGTAGTTCGTTATGTCAGGGCCGAGAGTTGTAGTCGCGCCGTCGAGTCTGGCGATCACCCCAAGCTTACCCGCCATCTCTTCGTGGCACAACCTTATCATAGAAGGGTTCATCAATACAGCATCGGGCTTATAGTCGTCGCCTATGACTTTTCGGACAGTCGATCTAATGTTCTCAAGTCCGCTCACAGGTCCCAGCTCAACTCCGTGATCCATGGCGATGATGGAAGTTTTCCCGTCTTCTTTGAAGATTCGGGCCATCCTCATCGTCTTCCCGACTGAACTCACAGCGCTTCCCCCGAGTTTTGGAAGCTAAAAGAGAGGAACCGAATAAAAGCGTTGCCCTTGGCCCAGTTCTGCCTGCAATATGTTACTTGATCGCTGATCGGTTCGTCCCGAGAAAGTGTAGAGTGGCGTTCGTCGGGTTTTCCTATGCCTTACGGGTTTTCTCTTAGAAGTTCTGAACATCTGAAAATCTTCATGTCCATATCGTCTATGAAATTCTGAACGTCGGATATCTCCTTAGCAACTTTCTTTGAGGATGCTTGCAGAGCGCTCACCTTGTACTCGAAGGTTTTCTGGTCGAGCTCGCCGACTGCAAACCTCACCTCTACCTCCTTCAGGTCCTCCTTTGTTTGGGATGCCTTGAGCTCTAGGTTGACGGCCTGTTCGATCTTGTCGCGCCTAACAGAGGCCCATCTCTCCGAGATCGAGTTCAAACGGTTCTGGCATAGGTCCTTGACCCTTTTAACTTCTTCTGGTCCTACTTCGGAAGAGAACTTCTCCTTGACGAAGGATAGATACCGCTCGATGATTGATGCCTCCTGTTCCATTGTCAAGGATGAGAGGGCTGCGTCTATCTTGGATATGATACCTTCCCATGAAGAGAGTGGAGCGATCAGGTCCATGTGGCCCTTCACGTAGCCATCGTATTGGAGTATGCTATGATACTCTTCGCTTTCGAAGTCTGTTAGCCCTATCTTCTCTTTCGTCCACTCCAGTTTGGCTTTAGCCTTTGCTAGCTCCAACATCTCCCTTAGCCGGAAGATTTCCTCTACTGACTTCGACAAGTGATCGCCCAGTTCATCCAGAATGAGCCTGTGCACGTTTTCCGCTATCTCGCCTGACTGAAGCATCTTTGCCAGCTGCTCCAGCTTCAGCGAGGTCTCTCTAATCTCTTTGACGTAGGACTCGAATGCCTTAAGGTCGTCACTAACCTCGGTCTCAAGCTGGCTCATCGA
>Ga0315312_1002000_pt1 | contig 14725 bp, 12 predicted proteins | sample TDP7_MG_FD_203629 | JGI IMG/M metagenome (GOLD analysis project Ga0315312, IMG submission 203629) | Freshwater sediment microbial communities from Lake Towuti, South Sulawesi, Indonesia - TDP7 | ecosystem: Environmental > Aquatic > Freshwater > Lake > Sediment | place: Indonesia: South Sulawesi... | reverse complement strand
GGCCACTACGGTCGGAGTTCCCAACGCCTTCCGGAACCATTTCGACGGGGGGACACCCTTTGCCAGGGTAAATGAGCTGTTCATGAAAAAGAAGGGAGTTAAAAAAATTTCCACCTATGGGCAGACCGGCCATTCGGACTTCAAGAGATTTATCGAAGAGTATCTCCCCAAGGTTCCCGGCTTCAAAGTGCTCTCCACGGATTGGTATCCTTTTGGCGAAAAGGACTATTTTCCAGTCCTGACCAAGATTAAAGGCCTAAAACCTGAGGCTGTGCTGACTCATGGGTTCTTCACCGACGGACTCACCATGATGAAACAGGCCAGGGAGGCTGGTCTCTACCCGGGCCCCCTTTGGCTGAACCAGTACGCGGCCGCTCCGCTGATGATGGACGAGGCCTCCCGTAAGGTCTGGGAAGGAAGCTATGAAATCCTCGTTTCCAGCTTCGCGGCCGGTGAAAATCCTCCAGCCAAATCAAGAAAGTTTGTAGATGCTTATATCAAAAAGTTCGGAGAAAGAGGCTTGGGGGGATGGGTAGAATCAGGCTACGACAGCGTGAATATCCTGGCCAAAGCACTGGAGAAAGCCGGCACCGTGGATGACATCCCCAAGATCATCAGGGCTTTGCATGACCTCACTACTGATGATATTCCGGAACTGCTTCAACCCTACAAGCCGGGAAAGATCTTCGATGCGGAAGGCCAGGCCTATCCTAAAATCGTCGTGATGCAGTGGAAAGGAGGTAAGCAGTTGCCGGTATTTTCGGATTATGGCTTATGAAAAACTGGCAGGGATGAAGGCGAAACCATGATCCAGGTGGTAGTGAATGGGCTGGTCAACGGGGCCATTCTGGCCCTGATGGCCATCAGCCTGACGATCATCTACAGCATCCTCAGGGTTCCCCACTTTGGACTGGGGGGAATATTCGTCTGGGGAGCCTTTGGGGGATTTTTTGCTGTCACCCTGTTGAAAGTGAATTTCTTCATAGCCATGCTCCTCGCCGCGGCGAGCATGGCTGTTCTCGGGGTATTGATCGAAAAGGCAGCCTTCAAAAGGCTGCGGGCCGCTACGGAAGATGCCATGTTCGTTTCCGCTATCGGAGTGCTGATCGCCCTGGAGAATGCCGCCCTTCTGCTGTGGGGGGAGCAAACTCGCTCCATCCCCGTCCCGCAGCTCGATTTTGTTTTCTTGCTACCGGGCGGGGTTCGCCTTCCCGCCATGAGAGTCTTGATATTTATGGTGGTGGGGTTGGCCATCTTGGGGCTGTATTTTTTCGTGAAGAAGACCCGGATGGGCAAAGCGATGAGGGCGGTGGCCCAGGCGAGGGTTGCCGCCCGCCTCCTGGGAGTGCCCATCGACCGGGTCGCCTCCTTCACCTTCGCCATGGGTAGTGCGATGGCCGGTATAGCCGGGGCGCTCGTGGGCGCTTCCTTTACCTTCAGTTTTGAAATGGGAAGCTTAAGTGTGCTCAAAGCCTTCGTGGTCGTCGTTCTTGGGGGCCTGGGCAGTGTGGCTGGGGCGATCGCCGGTGGTTTCATGTTGGGGGTTATCGATAGTTTTACCCTGACCTATGTGACCTCCCAGTATAAACATTTAGTTTCCTTCAGCCTATTGATCCTAATCCTCGTCCTGCGCCCCTCGGGAATTTTTGGGCAGAAGCTGGGCAGGCCGCAATGAAGATTTGGAAGCTGATTCTTCTTATTGCCGTGGGCCTCCTCTTTCCTTTAATCGGCAAGGAGGGCTATTTAACCCATCTGGCCATCACCATCCTGATCTTCTCCATTCTCGCCTCCAGCCTGAACATTTTGATGGGCTATACAGGATTGGTGTCCATTGCCCATGGAGCCTTCTTTGGCATTGGCGCTTATACCTCGGGGATCTTGGTTTTGCGCCATGGTTTGCCCTTTTTAGCTGCCCTCCCTATTGCTGCTGCCTTCACGGGTCTGATCGCCTTGGGAATCGGGGTTCCCTCCTTCCGAACCCGGGGCGTATACTATATCATCGTAACCATCGCTTTCCAGCTCATTGCCAGTGAGATCTTTGACAGCTGGTACGCCATGACGGGCGGAGGCCTCGGTTTGAGGGGAATTCCCCGGCCTGGCGAGATCGCAATTCCCGGGATTGGTCTTTTGAGTTTCAAGTCCAAGTTTGGTTATTACTACCTGGTGTTTACTTTCACCCTTTTGATTCACCTGGGAATCAGGAGAATCATCCATTCTCCCCTGGGTGTCTCGCTGATGGCCATTCGGGACAATGAAACAAAAGCGTTGATGAGCGGGCTGAACCCTTTGTCTTACAAGACCTTCATTTTTGTATTGGCTTCCGCACTGGCGGGCCTGGCTGGAAGCCTTTATGCCCACTTCCTGGAGTTCGCTCATCCAGACCTCTTTAGCTTTTTCGTCTCTGTGGACCTCTTCTTGATGGTCATGCTGGGCGGCGCCGGGACATTTTTCGGTCCGCCCTTCGGAGTTTTCATCCTGGAGATGATCCGGGAATTTCTCCATGAGTTTGTGGCCCTGCGTCTTTTCCTTTATGGCTTGTTGCTGATTTTGATTATCATATTTCTTCCGGATGGACTTTTAAAGCCTCTTAGCCAATTGGGACACAGGTTGCGCTCAAAAATATTCTCCGCCAAAGAGGGGTCTGGTGACTTTACTGGAAATTAAAAATCTGTCCAAATCCTTCGGTGGTCTCATGGCCCTGAGGGATTTATCTTTGGGGATAGAAGAGAAAACCATTTTCGGGCTCATTGGGCCCAACGGGTCGGGCAAAACTGTCACCTTTGACTGTGTGACGGGTTTCCATCGACCGGACCGGGGCCGGGTCTTTTTCCAGGGCAGAGAAATTACGGGGCTCCGGCCCAATCAGATTGCCCTGCAAGGAATCGGCAGGTCTTTTCAGATCACCGGGGTTTTTCACAACTTGAGCGTCCAGCAGAACGTGATCTTCTCGGCCCAAGATAAAAGGGTCTTGAGAAATTTCCAGAGCAGCTTCCAGGCCAGCAGAGGCAGGCCTCCCCAAGCAATGGAAGAAAAGATCGAGCAGTTGCTTGATTTTACTGGACTCAAAGAGCTCAAAGGTGAAGTCGCCAGCAAACTCCCCCACGGGGTGCAAAAGATTTTGGAGTTTGGAAGTCTGATGCTTATGCACCCCGAGCCGATTCTCTACATGCTGGATGAACCTTTCTCCGGGCTCACCCAAAATGAGCTGGTCCGTTACTTATCGCTCATCCGGGAGCTGCGCAGCCGGGGGAAGACGTTTCTCCTCGTGGAGCACAACATGAGAGCGATCATGGACGTTTGTGACTGGATCGTGGTTTTGGACTACGGGGAAAAGATCGCCGAGGGTCCTCCCCGAGAGATTCAAACCAATCAGAAAGTGATCGAGGCCTACCTTGGCACCCCTGCTTGAAGTCCGCCAACTTTTTAGCGGGTATGAAAAGGTCTCGGTCTTGCAGGATGTTTCCCTGGCGGTGGAAGAGTTGGAGATCGTTTGCGTTTTGGGGGCCAACGGCGCCGGGAAGACCACCCTGCTGAACACGATTGCCGGCATCCTCAAACCCTCTAAAGGAAAAATATTCTTCAGTGGAGAGGATGTGACGGGGATGCATTCGGAAGTCCTGGCGAGCAAAGGCCTCTCTCTGGTCATGCAGGGAAGATCAGTTTTCCCCTTTATGACCGTCCAGGAGAACCTGGATATGGGCGCTTATTTGCTGAAGAGCAGATCTTTAATTCAAAGTCGGGTGGATCTGGTTTTTCAGCTATTCCCTATACTGGCGTCCCGGAAGACCCAGCTGGCCGGGTCGATGAGCGGCGGGGAACAGAAGATGCTGGAGCTGGGCAGAGTTTTGATGCTGCAGCCCAGGCTGCTCATGCTCGACGAACCCTCTCTGGGTCTGGCCCCTGTGGTGGTGAACCTGATCTTGGATCAGATTGTGGAATTCAGCAAAAAGGAGATGACCATTTTGCTCGTGGAACAGAATGTCTCCAAAGCAATGGAGATTTCGCATCGAGGTTATCTGCTGGAATTGGGTCGGATCAGGCTGGAGGGAGAGAGAGAAGACCTTTTGAGCAATCCAGAAATAAAGAGATACTACCTGGGGCTAACCCCAGAGTGAATACTTTCGATTAAAAAAGGAGGGATTGTGAAATGGCTATTACTAAAGAAGAACGGGGGCGGAAAGAGAAAGAAAAAGTGGAATATGAATGGGGTACTCTCTGGCCTCAGTATCACAGTGAGAAAATGAATTGGGGAAAAGGATTCAGGACCAAGGGGGATGTCGATATTCTTTTCCTGGCGGGCTCGACGGGAAGAGATCCGCTGCTGGATGCTCCCTGCCGGACCCCCGACCAAGAAAGGGCAGGCAGAGGCAAGGTGGTGGGCGGCATAAAAGAGCAGACCCGAGCTACCTTGATGGAAATCAAGAATTCCCTTGAAATCATGGGAGCCTCACTTAAAAATATCGTCTTTTTTAGGTATTATCTCCCTAGAAGAGAAGACGTATTTGACATGCGCGATGAGATGTACCGTTTCTTCAAGGAGTTTGAACCGGATCTGTTTGAACATCCACGGCCAGCCACATTGCTCCGGGGCGTAGGCATCGACCTTCCGGATATGCTGGTCGAAATCGAAGCCTGGGCAGTCGTGCCCAGGAAAAAATGAAGGTCCCCACAAAACTAAAAAGGGGGAATTTAGAAAACAAATAGGCAGAAAGGAGGAGAGAGATGTATAAGAAGAAACTGGTGGGATTCGTAGTTTGCCTGTTGGGAATTCTGGCGCTTTCCGTAATCTCAGCCCATGCCCAAACTTCCCCCCCAAAACCTACCAAGCCAATAACCCTGACTTTCAACTGGGAAGGGGCCTATGGGCGAGCAAACTGTCTGGTCTGGCCCTTCCGGCCAGGGGGAAGTTTTGAGCAACTCGTCACTCAGCATACCGAAGGCTTGATTAAGCTGGACATCAAAGAAAAGCTCTACGGGCTCATGGAGTCCGTTTTCGCCATTGGGGATGGGCGGGTGCAGATGGGCACCCAGTCGATCCCCGCAGCCACTGGGACGTATCCTCTCTTTGATTTTGGCGGAATCCCGGGCTTTATTGCAGATCCCCCACACGGGGCTTATCAGTGGGCAGAGGCATTCGTTGATCCCAAAATGATGGCCATCTGGGACAAGTACTCCAAACCGGCCGGATTCAAGGTTCTGGGTGCCGCTATCAGTCTGGCTAATAACTGTCTCTGGAGCAACAAACCGATTAAAACCTTGGCCGATTTCAAAGGAATAAAAATCAGGACCTCTGGCCGTACGCAGACCTCCACCCTAAGAACTCTGGGTGCCAGCCCGGTAACTCTTTCCATGGCCGAGGTAGAAGACGCCCTCTATCGGGGTACCGTCGATTCTATAACGACGAGTAAGAGTTATGGCTCTGAGCGGGGGCTGATTGACCTTTGCAAATTTGCCCCCATGTGGCCGGTTACCCCTGTTTTTGCCCAGTTCGTAGCCATCAACGCCAAAGTATGGGACGGCCTGCATCCATTCTTGAAAGAAGGGTTGCTTAAAGCTGGTGCGCAGTTGACTCGGGAGATGGCCCCTGTGGTCGAACAGATGGAAGTTACCTATACTCTTTGGATTCGTAGTAGCAAGTGCCAGCTGATAATACCGGAACCTTCTGAGGTAAAGAAGGCGATGGAGCTCATGAAGCCAGTTGTTAAAGAATGGCTAGACATGGCAGGTCCCTACGGCAAAGAAGTTCTTCGGGTGGGCTTAAACTATGCTACTGGACCTTCGGTGCCGTTTATAACAGAGATGGCCAAGTGATCGCGGATTCCCCCCTCACCTTTACCCTGTGGAGTATTGAATCTTACTCCACAGGGCAAGCCCTCTCCCGCGAGGGGAGAGGGCAAACATTTTGAAATTAAAAAGAAATTTCCTCCCCCTTGATGGGGGAGGGGAGGGTGGGGGTGAGATTCGGGATTTTTTCACAGCTTCCGTAGGCAGAGGGGGAGTATGATAGCTGGAGGAAGAAGGGCATGGAAAAGTTATGGCAGGGAATAGATAAGGTTTCCTATGTCGCCGGGTATATTGCCGGGTGGGTTTTAGTCGGCATCATTACCCTCACGATGGCTGAGGTGGTGACCCGGTATATTTTGCGCCAGCCGTTGATCCTGTGCGATGAATTCGGCGGTTACAGCCTCTTTGCCATTACCTTCCTCGGGCTGGCATATTGTGCAAAAGAAAAAGGGCATATCCGCATTACCTTCCTGGTGGAAAGATTACCATCCAGGCTGGCAAGCCGGCTGAGATTTTTCACTCTGTCTTTAGCCCTGGTTTACATCGGGGTTGGCAGCAAGATCAGCTGGGATTTTTTGATCAATTCTTTTGATCGGAATATCAAATCGAATTCCTGGCTCATGGTCCCTTTAAAGTGGCCGCAAATGGTTCTCCCAATTGGGATGACGCTTTTTTCCCTTATTCTGGTTGTGGAGATTGCTAAAACCATAAAGGCGATTAAAGCAGGCGTGCAGGTGGAAGAAACCGGGGGAGAAGAGTTCTGAATTAATGAAAGAATGAAGGTTAAGGGAGAACCAGCATGAGTCCGGAGTTAGCTGGGATCATTCTTGTGGGGGGGCTGCTTTTGCTCTTAGGCTTGGGGGTGGAAATCGCCATAGCGATGGGGGTTATCGCCTCCATGAGTCTCTTATTTTTTCAGGGTAAATCCCTCATTCAGATCGCCTGGACGGCCTGGGAGTCTCTAAATTCTTTTACGTTACTCGCCATGCCGCTTTTCATATTCATGGGTTCCGTATTCTCTGGCAGCGGCGCGGTCCGGGCACTTTTTGGGGCTTTGGACAAATGGGTAGGTTTTTTGCCAGGAGGATTGGCTTCGGTGGTTATTGCGGCCAATGCCGTATTTGGAGCCATATCGGGGTCGAGCGTCGCCGCTGCCGCTACCTTCAGCCTCATTGCCTACCCGGAGATGGAGAGACGGGGATATGCTCCCAGATTATCCATTGGCTCCATCGCGGTGGGAGGGACTTTAAGCGTTCTCGTCCCCCCCAGTCTCATTCTGATTGTCTATGGTTCCTGGGAGAATCAATCCGTGGCCCGGTTGTTTGCCGCAGCCATGATACCGGGGATCATCCTTTCGCTATTACTTCTTCTGACTGTTATGTTTTGGGTAAAACTTAGCCCGGATATGGCTCCCCAACCGCCTCGGGCTTCGTGGAAGGAAAGGTTTCTGGCCATCAAGCAGTTGGTACCTTGGATAGGGGTTGTGGCGGCCGTCTTGGGGTCCATTTTCGGAGGTTTGATGACCCCCACCGAAGCTGCCGCCTTAGGGGCTGTCCTTTCTCTTGTCGTGGCCTGGGGGTATGGGAATCTAAACTACAGAATGGTCAAGGAGAGTTTTTTAACTGGAGTTCGAGTGACCGCGATGATTGGCTTCATCATATTCGCCGCGCGCTTGCTCTCCTTCTCTTTTCAAGATATGGGGATCACGCAAAAAATATCTTCCTACATCCTGAGCCTACCCCTGGGGAAATATGGCATCATGACCTTCCTGGTTATCCTATACCTTATTTTGGGGATGTTCTTTGATTCCCTGGCCATGATGTTATTGACCCTGCCGTTTGTCATGCCGGTTCTGATTAATCTTGGCTATGACCCGATATGGTGGGGCGTAACTTTTGTAGTCCTGGCTGAGATTGGGTTAATTACCCCACCTTTCGGCTTAAACTTATTTACCATACATGGGGTGCTCCCTAAGTATTCCGTCATTTTTATTGCGAGAAGTTCGCTGCCTCTGCTGGGGACGATGATCCTCATGGTGTGGATCCTTATATTCTTCCCCAAACTATCGTTGTGGCTGCCGAAAATTTTGTACTGATGAGTAAAAAATGGGCAGGGTCGAAGGGACAGGGGGAGGGCCAAGAGGTCATTCCCGCGAAAGCGGGAATCCAGGCTTGTCCCTGCCAAAGCAGCAAAAGCCCAAAGTCGATTTGCAGAGCGAATAGGTACAGGTACAGAGATAAATATGGGGTTACTCATCGATTCAGAAGCCTGCAACGGATGCCGAATCTGTGAGCTGGCCTGTTCTTTTCATCATAAGGGAGTTTTCGCTCCGGATCATTCCAGCGTGAAGGTCTCCAGTGATTACCGGGAGGGAAAGATCCAATTATTCGTCGATGCCACCTGCGATCTATGCCCCAAGGAACCTCAACCTGTGTGTGTGCAATACTGCGTTACTCGAGCTTTGAAAAAGGGGAGAGAAGATGAGCCTTGCTAAGCTCGGGGGCCTGGCAGGAAAGATACTGCGAGTGGATTTGAGCAGTGGGAAGATATCCACGGAAGAGACTGAGAAGTATGCTCGGAATTTCCTGGGGGGCAGGACTCTCAACAGTTTCCTTCTCCTTAATGAAATGGACCCGAAGACGAAATCCTCCGACCCGGAGAATATGCTGATCTTCGGGGTGGGTTGCCTGGTCGGGACGATGGCCCCGGGTGCCTGCCGGGTTTCCATCGACACCAAAAGTCCTTACAACGACGGGAAGGGTTCGGCTAATTTTGGAGGCCATTTCGGCCCCGAGCTTAAGTACGCCGGGTTCGATCATGTAGTGATCACCGGGAAGTCAGCAGAACCTGTTTACCTGTGGATCCATGATGGAGACGTAGAAATAAAGAAGGCGGCTTCCCTATGGGGCAGAACCACGGGGGAGACTGAGGCCCTCTTAAGGGAGGAATTGGGTGATGGCCGCATCCAGGTGGCTTCCATTGGCCCTGCCGGGGAGCGGGGAGTCCGGGGCTCCATCGTCTTTAGCAGTCCGGGGAAAGCCGCCGGTGGATCTGGGGTCGGCTATGTCATGGGTGCAAAAAGGCTGAAGGCCATCGCGGTGCGGGGACATGGCTCGGTCAGAGTCGCGGAACCAGACAGATTCATGGCTGCGGTGCAGAAATCCTTTGCCAAGATCCAGGCTTCTCCTTATGCCCAAGGCTGGCGGAAAGGAATCATTGAAGCCAAATTTCTCCCCCATTCCCCTGCATGGGACTTTTTTGCCTCTCCCAGGAACGGGCAGGACGAATACTGGCCGATGGAAAAACGGGCCAAGCTGGCAGGCCAAGAGAGCGGGGTTCCGAGGTATAAAAAAAGGATGACTGCCTGCTTTGGCTGCCCCATAGGTTGTTTGCCCTATTCCGAGATCGAAGATGGCAAATACAAAGGCACCAGGGGGGCAGGATACTGGATCAATTCGGCAACCTACTGCACCAAGCTGGACTTGGATGACCCGGCGGCCTCCCTCCGCTATCACCTGATGCTCAATGAGCTGGGGCTGGATGGCGATATGTGCTCAACTTCTTTGGCTTGGGCCTTCGAATGTTTCGAAAAAGGTCTGCTGAGCAAGGAGGATTGTGGTGGGCTCGATCTTCGTTGGGGAGACGGCGAGGTCATACTGACCATGCAGAAGAAGCTGGCCTACCGGCAGGGGATTGGCGATTTTTTGGCCGATGGGGTGAAGGAATCAGCCCGGAAGCTGGGCAAGGGCTCGGACTATCTGGCGACGCACATGAAAGGACAAGATTCCGTCGATCCTTACCGGTCGGCCAAGGGGTGGGGGTTTGGAGTTTCCATCTCGCCTGTGGGCGGGAGACACTTGCGCGGCGCCGTCAGTACTCCAGAAGTTACCGGGCCCAAAAATCTTCGCTGGTCTCCTACCAGCTATGAAAACATTCCGGAGGCGGTCTTCTGGCAGTCCCAGACAAAAGAAATAGAGGATATGGCCGGATTCTGCATTTTTGTGGGAACCTGGAGCGGAGCACATGCGCTGGAGGTGTCCGACTATGTGGAACTGATCGGCGCAGCCACGGGCATGGATTTGACTGAGGGAGACCTGGTGAAGATCGCTCGCAGGGGGATTCATCTGGAGAAGGCCTTCAATACTCTCCATGTCGGATTCGACCGAAAAGATGATTACCCTCCCCGAAGATATATGGAGGAGCCTGTTCGATCTGGCCCCTATGCCGGGTGCAAGTGCGATAAAGAAAAATGGGATGAAATGCTGGATAGGTTCTATGAGTTAAATGGGTGGGATAAGAAAACGGGCTGGCCAACTCGGAAAGGATTGGAGGAGCTTGATCTTGGAGAAGTCGCTGAAAGGTTGGAAAGGGCAGGAAGGATAGAGTAATATAAGTTCGAAATCCGACGCACGATCCCGCGAGGCGCGGGACGAAAGAAATTCAAATGCCCAAATCCAAAATTCAAAAAAGAAAATGGGCCATAATTTCAAATTTCGACTTGTGTTTTGGAATTCGATATTCGGGGTTAATTAAGAGGATGGAAGATGAAGCCACTGAACATTACGGTCAACGGTGAACCGATTCAGCTCTTTGTACGAGACGATGAGTTCCTTCTGGATGTTATCAGGGATCGACTCATGTTGACAGGGACCAAGCGGGGATGCGGGGAGGGCCAGTGCGGACACTGTACGGTCATTTTGAACGGGAAAGCAGTCAACAGCTGCCTGACAATGGCTTTGGAAGCTGAAGGAGGCCAGGTTCTGACCATAGAGGGACTGGCTGAAGGAGATCGCCTCCATCCCATTCAGAAGGCTTACGCGGAAGCGGGAGCCATCCAATGTGGTTACTGCACGCCGGGCATGATCATGGCCATCTACTCCCTTCTGCAGCAGAGGCGAAAGCCCAATGAGGAGGAGATCCGCGAGGCGATTAAAGGCGTCATGTGTCGCTGCACTGGGTATTACAAAATCATCGATGCGGTAAAGAAGGTTTCGGCCGATATTCTTGAAGGCAATTTTCATGATAGCTTCGTCACCCGGGCATGACGAAAATTTAGATTGATTCCCCTCCCCCTTTTTGATGGGGGAGGGCCAGGGTGGGGGTGGATATAATAGGTCCCCCCACCTTCATCCTCCCCCGCATGGGGGGAGGAGAACTAAATAGGATTTTCTGATAACCCTCTTGAGAATGAATAAAGTGGAATTTATTCCAGTGCAAAACTTAATACAAGCCAGCCGCCTGATTAAGGAGCGGCCGCCAGCGGAAGCGGTTCTGATGGCTGGAGGTACTGATGTTTTAGTTTTGAAAAAGCTTAAACTCATCAAACCGCTGTCCATTGTTTATCTGAAACGGATTCCGGGCCTGGCGGATATACGGGGAGACGGGAATGGGGGCTTCATCATCGGAGCCATGGCGACGCTGGATGAGATAGCCCGTCATCCGGGGATCAACCAGAGCTACCCGATGCTGGCTCAGGCAGCTTTTGCCGTAGCCTCTCCCCAGATCCGCAGTAAAGCCACCATCGGCGGCAACATCTGCCTGAATAGCAGGTGCTGGTTTTATAATCGTTCTCCTTTCTGGCGATCTGAATATCCTGAGTGCCGCAAGGCGGCGGGAGGCGACAAATGCTACGTACTGCCCAAGAGCCGCAAAGGGTGCTTTGCTCTGCAATCTGGAGATACGGTGGGGCCTCTGGTGGCCCAGGATGCTAAATTGCGGCTGGTTTCCGATGAAAGAGAGCGCCTCATCAGCATAGAAGATTTCTTCTTGGGAGATGGGATTGATTACTTGGCCCTCGAGCCCGGTGAAGTCCTGACAGAAGTGCTCCTCCCCGCAACAAATGGGTCCGGAGCCTTTGTCAAGTTCCGGCCGCAGAAAAACCTGGACTTTGCCACCTTCACCATTTCTGTGCTCCCGCCCCGAAATGGGTCTGGATCTCGGATCGTGGTAGCCAGCGTGGCGACTCGACCGCTCCGGGCACGGAAAGCGGAAATGATGTTAGATCGAGGAACCCAAAATCCCACGGCCGTAGCCCGGCAGGCTGCAGAAGAGCTGACCCTTGTTTCCTTCGTTCGCGGCTCAACGGAATTCAAGAGACAAGTCATCGAGGCCCGATTGACGGAAATTCTTAATTCCTTTTTTGGACGCAGATTCACCCTGTTAGATGTTTAATATCTAACAGGGTAAACGCAGATTGGCTGGATTATATCACCCCCACCCTTCCCTCCCCCCTCGGAGGGGGAGGGTTAGGGTGGGGGGGCAAAGGGCATAAGAAAATTCCTATCTGCGGTAATCTGCGAAAATCTGCGTCCCATTAAGTTAGGAGACTTCATGCCGGAGTTTAATATTATTGGCAAGAGGGTGAGTCGTCCAGATTCCATTCCAAAGGTCACTGGGCGAGCCAGGTACACTTCCGATCTATTCCTGCCGGGCATGCTGATCGGAAAGATCCTGAGGAGCAGTCGGCACCACGCCCGCATCCTTCACCTGGATGTATCCCCGGCCTTGAAGGTTCCGGGGGTGAAAGCAGTCATCACGGCCAAGGATCTGCCTCCTGTGGTCTATGGGTTTGCTGACCGCAGGGCGGACATGGCCGTTTTCGCCGCGGATCGGGTGCGCTTCAAGGGCGATGAGATTGCGGCGGTCGCAGGCATAGACGAGGATGCCGCCACCGAGGCCCTGGAGCGCATCGTCGTGGAATATGAGGATCTGCCAGCGGTTTTTGACCCGGAGGAGGCGGTGAAGGACGGGGCGCCGCAGCTTCATGCAGATGCTCCCAACAACATCGGCGTGCGCATCCAGATCAACAAGGGGGATATGGATCGGGCCCTGGCCGAGGCTTATCTCATCCGGGAAGATCGGTTCGAAACCCAACGGGTTCACCAGTCCTATGCCGAGCCTTACGCCTGCGTGGTAGAGTGGGATGCAGGGGACAAGATCACTGTATATACCGGAACCATGAACGCTTCGGGCATTCAGATCATGCTTTCCCGCGTTCTGAAGGTCCCTGTAGGCCGTATTCGGATCATTCAGTGCCATACTGGGGGATCTTTCGGCAGCAAGGTTGTCCTCAACTCCATATACCCAGCCTCGGCTGTTTTGAGTAAAAAGACGGGGCGGCCGGTCAAGATGGTCTACACCCGGGAAGAAGAATACTTTGCCAGTCGCCCCCGCTATGCCGGCCGCTACTATGTGAAGACCGCCGTCAAAAAAGACGGGATGATCCTAGGACGCGAGCTCCACTTCTTTTACGACGCCGGGGCCTATGCCGACATGGCTGCCGCCATGATCATCGTCTGCTCCCACAGAAACGACAACCTTTACCGCATTCCAGCCATCCGTACGGATGCCAAGCTGGTCTATACCAACAAGAGTCCAGTTGGAGCCTACCGGGGATATGGAAGCCCGCAGAACACCTTTGCCTTCGATTCTCAACTGGACATCATCGCCGAAGACCTCGGTATGGACCCGGCGGAATTGCGTCTGAAGAATGCTACCCGCTCTGGAGACATTACCGTCCATGGCTGGAAGATCAGCAGCTGCGGGCTTTCTGAGGCCATCGAGCATGTTGCGCAGGCATCCGGCTGGAAGGAAAAACGAGGCTGCAGGCGCCACTTGAAACAAGGCATCGGTATGGCCTGCACCATCCACGAGGTGGACGATCGCCACTCCGACGGATTTGCCGGGAGCAATGCCCACGTCGAGATCCTGGAAGACGGGGAGGTGGCCATTTACTCTGGCGAAGGAGAGTATGGGCAGGGCCGGGACACGACATTTTGCCAGATAGCGGCCGAAGTTCTGGGTGTGCCACTGGAATCCGTCCGCATACTTCTACCCGATACAAATATCACTCCCTATTCTCTGGGCCCCTGGGGTTCGCGGGTCACCTATTCCGGTGGCATCGCGGTGATGAGAGCCGCCGAAGAGGCGAAGCGCATCCTTCTGCAAGAAGCTGCCGAAATGCTGGAAGCGAATCCTGCTGACTTGACTGTGCAGGAGGGAAAGATTTTCATCCGAGGCTTAGCTCAGGCCAAGGCCAGTGTGGCCGAGGTTGCGCGCCATGCCCTCTTTCGGAAAAAGGGAAGAAGGATCAGGGGGAGTGGTCAGGACGAGCCTGATACGAGCAAAATGGACCCCACAAAGCAAACCAATCCTTGCTCCACTTATTCTTTCGCCTGTCAAGCAGTTGAAGTGGAGGTGAACGACAAGACGGGTGAAATCAAGGTCCTCAAAGTTTGGACGGCCAATGATGGGGGAAATATTATTAACCCTATTGGAGCAGAAGGGCAGATCGAAGGACAGGTCCTCCAGGGTTTGGGTTTTGCCAAAACTGAGGAGATGGTCTATCGGGACGGACACTTGTTGAACGCGGATTTCATGACCTCCGGGACGCCCGGTCCTTTTGAAGCGCCGCCCCTGGAAATCTACTTCACGAAAACCTATGATCCCTTCGGTCCTTTCGGCGCCAAAGGGGTGGCGGAAGTCGCCGCGCCCCCCACGGCGGCAGCACTGGCCAACGCTGTGTATGACGCCCTCGGCATCCGGATAAAGAAATTGCCGCTATCTCCGGAGAATGTTCTAACAGCCATAAATGAACTGAGGAAACGGGGGGTTTAAATCTCTCGCCTCTCTTGGGAGGATGTGTCATAATTCGTCATGCCCGCGAAGGCGGGCATCCAGGCGGGTTAAATCATTGGACAAATATTACCAGTAAGGTACCTTTCGTAATATCAAGATTGCACTGGATTCCCACTCCCCGCTTTCGCGAGGACAAGTTTCGCGGGAATGACGGCTCCTTTCTTTCATTGTGACATAATCTTTGGCGGGAGCGGATGATGGGGAGGCAAATTCGCGGGTGACGAACCAGCCATGGGGATTATTGAGATACGAGAGATAGCACATTAAGGGGGTTAGTATGGAGCTTGAGTATCTGGAGGAGGTA
>Ga0315312_1001999_pt1 | contig 14731 bp, 16 predicted proteins | sample TDP7_MG_FD_203629 | JGI IMG/M metagenome (GOLD analysis project Ga0315312, IMG submission 203629) | Freshwater sediment microbial communities from Lake Towuti, South Sulawesi, Indonesia - TDP7 | ecosystem: Environmental > Aquatic > Freshwater > Lake > Sediment | place: Indonesia: South Sulawesi... | reverse complement strand
CAGAAGAGCTCTATGACTCTCCTAGGATCTCCAACTTCATAGCTCACTGCAAAGGAAACGCGCTCTCTTGGGCTATCCTCAGCGCAAAATACAGCCTGTTCTTCCCAGACGAGAAGCAGCCAAACTACAACGTGACCTTCAAGTCTGACCGTTACACAAGGCAATGCCTGGTGCTGGAGAACAACATCCGTCTGAACGAGGCGAAAAGCCGGGCTTGGTTAGACAACTTGGCCGCTGATGTCAAACAGAAGATTCGCTCCCGCGATGTCAAGTCTATTATGTTCTGGCCGGGAGAGCCTCGCGAGGGCGTTGACCCGTTGATGAGGGTGAAGTGCTACCTCAAATTCCTTCACGCGGGCGCAGACCAGTGCGCGGTCGAACACGACTCATGGCAGGAGATCGTGCGGCACATAGATACCTTGAGCAAATCTGGCGATGGCAAGATCACATTGGTTGAGAGGTTGCCTTAGTAGGCGGTTCACATGGACGATGTCCATGCGCGCCTAATCGAGTATGTCAAGGCAAAATCAAACATAGTCGATCTCCAGTTCGATCCGACCAAGCTGCCGCAGCTTCCCTTGGATCCATACTCGAAAGACCCAATGGAACGGCAGCGAATCGCGCACTACCTACTCCTAGTAGCCTCCGTGGACGAGGGTAACGTAGTTGGCGAAGCAGATAACGCGAGAAAGCTACTCGTTGGACTTCACTCCATCCTAGGAGACGCGCTATTCTCTGCGGATGAGACAGCATTCCGCGAAGCGTTGTCAAATCTAGACATGCACTTCCAGACTAGAGAGGCGAGGTTGATTCCGAACATCTTAGCCTCAGTGAACTCGTTCTCCAGGGATCAAGCCAGAGGAGATCTCGTCAACTACAGCGAACAATTCGCCATTGCCGCTGCTCTCGCAGAACAAATCGCCATGAATGTTCTTCGCATGGGTCGCACAGTGGGCTCGACCAGGAAGAAGACTTGGGTGTACTTGCGGTGGATGGTCAGAGATCGACCTGACCTGCGGCTATTTGGCCATTTTCACCCTGGGGAGCTGTTTGTTCCAGTAGACAAGAATGTGGCCAGGGTGGCCATCTGTCTCGGGAGAATCCCTGAGGATCATCTGAAATCTCTGACATGGGATGATACCGTTGAAGTCACTGATCTAGCAAGGAATCTGTTTCCGGACGATCCTGCGAAGGTGGATTACCCATTCTTTCTGCTCGGGCGGAGACTGCGGTTCAGCTCCACCCTCTCCGAGAGATCTCTCCTTTCCGCGATTGATGAACTCACCGACAGCTCGAATCGAAGCAAGACTTGAGGGAACTCGTCTGCGGATCGAGAAGGAAAGCAGTGATGAACTTCGTCTGAGCTTCAAGCCAGATAGAATCAGGGTCTCGTTCGTTCGCGAGGAAGAGTGTCGGCTTTAGTTCCTGAGATACTATTCGTAAACACCAGAAACCCGGTGCAAATAATACATTTGGCCGCAGTGCTGTGGTCCCACAGTTGCTCCTTTCGTCCTCACTTCACTTGCCGTTCTTCTTGTCTCCTCCAAACCTCGTCTACCTTAGCTTTCATTTCTTCGAGGTCCCTAGATACTTCCTCTACCTCATGTTGCGTCTCTACGATCTTTTCCCGGTCTTTTTCATTGAAGTCCTCCTCTTGTGCCACTTTGGCCCAGCCTAGGTCAAGCAACTTGCCCACGGCCCATCCGGCCACGAATGGTGCCATCCACTCTAGTAAGTGATACAGTTCTGGCGGAATGCCCGGAGCAAGCCATAGTTCGACCGGGCGTGGATTAGGGAGACTGAACCTGTCATCGAAGTCCTTCACGAACTGCTCTATCCCTTTTATGGTTCTATCTCTCTCACGGACAAGAGCTAACAGCCGTGAGACTCCTTCCTCTCGGTTCGCCGCTACTAGGCCCGCTAGTTCGCGAGCCACCTCAGCGCGTCCTTCTTCGTCAACATGCTGTTCGGGAGCCAGAGCCTGTATTATTCTGCGCAGAGGCTGCCCTGGCCGTGAGGCTGTGGCCACAAGTTCTCTCAGCGCTGCGTCTCCAACTCCCGCTCGTTCAAGTGTTTGAGATCTCTCACTCCAGAACCGCCCGACTCCATATCTCACAATATCCAACAAGGCATCGAGCGCGTACTTCTCGAGTATAGTGAATTGATCTAGAGAGCAGCTGGTGACTATTGGTTTTAGGTCGATTCGCTTAACGGGATCTTCAAGCAAGTTCTTCATTTGAACTAGCGAATCAAAAGGAAGTTTCGCAAGATCGGCGCGGTGCGCAAGGCCGATAACCTGAACAATGCCCGAAAGGTCTTTGAGACCAGACTCGTCGCACTCTTTACGAGCTGAATCGATCAACTCCGAGAGTGAATATTGTCTGAAAACGTTTCTGAGACTAGGCACGAAATGTGAGTATTCCTCGGCCCTCAGAAGCAGGGAAACGCTCACCACCTTGCCGAAAAAGGATAGTTTGACCAGTTCTGCAATCGCCCAACCTAATGAGGTGCTCACTTCTTCTCTCATGACCGGCACCAAATCAGGGGCCAGTCCAACATCCGCTATAGGTCTCATTAACTCGAAGACGAAGACGGAGTGCGCGAGTACGTTGGCTAAGGTCGGCTCAATAGACCCGCGTGTCCTTCGGCTGATTCCAACTAACCAAGACACGAGTGTCGAGTATGTGTCGTAATGCAACAATGTCTGATGCTTGCCGACAGCTTTCATATTGAAGGAATGATACAACAGGCTGTCGACGACATTCTGTTGCCGAAGCGCGAGAATCGCTTTGGCGCTGTGATATATGTCAAGGCCCGCGCCGGGAGAAACACGGCCACGATAGAGCTCCTCCAGAACTCTGCTAGCAGCCTCATGATCATCTGTCAAGAATAGGATTACTGCTCGACAGAGGGCAGAATCGTAGAGAGCGACAATGTTGTCGGCAAGTTGCTGGGAAGATGACTCCAACTCTTTCTCAAGTTCTTCGAGATCAGATGCAGCGCTCCGCGCAAGAGCCTTTAGCGAGTCGTATTGGTCGAGAAGCGTCCTGCCGGGTGGATTTGACATCGCCTTCACGATTTTGAGCTTCCTAGATATCGCATGCAACGGATAGTCATGCTTTCCAGCATCGGAAACGGCATACCTCAACAAGATTCTTGACATCTCGAAGAATCTAAGTTCGTCCAGCACAATTAGAGGACGATCACTCAAGCCTGAACCCCCCATATTTGGGCGTCTGTCTCAAGCTTAATGTTTCTTCCCGTAGCCAAGAACTGTGCCTGAACTCCAGAGCTAAGCTCTGGTCATTTCATTCAGCACTACAACGACTATGAGAGAAAGACTGGGCACAATCCGATTTCCGCATAGATACGTCCAATGGTCAAGCCTTCGGCATAGGGCAACTGCTGTTGTTAGGAATCTGGAAGTGTTGCTTGGACGCTGGGGTTTGAACCCGATTGGGTATGCATCCCGGCGGCCACACCACTCTAACGGTTAGAACTGTGGGTTCAGGAACTCTTTTGGAATGTATGTATTGTTCGTGCCAAGACTAGGCCTGCGGCTGCTCCGACAGCAGATCCCAAGCCGAGGTTGAACAGTAGCAGGTAGCCCCTTGCGAACGTCAGCCACATTAGCAACGCGTCAGTTCCTAGCGACCACATAAACAACATTAAGGCCGCGACGGCCCCACCAAGACATGCTGCTGCAACCTCTCCTGAATGCAACCATGTTGGATGAATCCTAGGCAGGATGCAAGCCACAGTGACAGCAGTCCAAACCATCGCCGCGAGAGACCCGTCGAGAAGTGGGGTGTAGAACAGGCTGAAGTGCGATAGCATTAGCGCAACTGGAAGACCTGTGCCGATGCCCATTGCGGCGAGCAGCAGGTAAGCATTGCGTGGACCGGATAGGATTGCAGCAAAATCACCGAACCGCATACTCAGACGCCTTTCCCATGTGCGCACTGCTATTGCAACCACGTAGGAGGCAAGGACGTAGACCCCGGATGTCAGTACCAGCGCCTCTGCACAATACAGAACCAGAAGAGTGGCGGTGAAGTCGCCCATCAACATCATCATGATAACCACTATGGGAAACGGGGCCAATCCAAAGACACCCATCCATCGAACGAAACCATCGAAATTGTTGACCTCGGCGTTCCAGATGCTCTTGAACAATGGAAGGCCGATGAAGAACGGGAAGGAAGCGAGCACCCAAGCCAAGGCTACTCCATGCGCCACACTCTGGACGCCGACCTTCGGCAGCAAAGCAAGCCAGCCGGGAGTAAGAACTACGCCGAGTGCAGGAACCGCGAAGGAAACTGGAATCAGCCATTCTCTAAGCTTCGCCCTTGCGCCTCTGCTCAATTTACCTGGAGGCCGAATGAGCAGTAGGCTCACAACAGCGGGAAAGCTGAAGACAAGGAGACCGAAGACTTGATTCAAGTCGAGAGCAAGCAGGTCGATCGAATAGGAATAGAATAGTAGGGGAATTCCGGCAAAAAATGCAAGTGCCAGAAACGAGAGTCCCCTAGGATACTGCACGACATGAAACGCGCGCTGCCAGAGTTCATCATCCATGTCCAAAACACCCAACTTCTGTTTCTTCCCGAGGACCGATGGTGCCCTAGAAGCGACCCAAGTGAGTGCCGCCACCACCATTGCAAGGGCATTGGTCAAGTCTGCTCCGTCAAGCGCAAGGAAGACCGATGTTAGAAGCATCGCATTTGTCACCCGCTCGTATCTGTTTCGCTTCTCAAAGTCACTGACAGCCCTAATGTCCGTGAACAGCTTGCCCCAGCGAAACTTCCGACTGAATGCTTGGAAGAGGGCGCAGATCGACGCCACGAAAATCAAGAAAACACCAAGGACGATCAGCGTCTCTCTCCATCCGATCTCCACGAAGGCAGGAAAAAAGAGATTGACCGTCCCTCCCACGAGAAGGAACGCAAGGCTGCAGGACGACGCCACGAATCTATCACGGATGGGATCCGCAACCTTGAGGACTCGGATCGACGGGTCAAGGGAGAGGACCAAGAGGTAGATCCCTAGACACGCCAAGCTCAAGGAGAATGCCCTTCCGAAATAGTTGCGAGCCAGGAGCCCGAGCAGAAAAGCCGCGGCGAAGAGCAGGAACGAATATCCAGATCTTGCTTCGCTCTCCGAGCTCATGCAAGCCACCAACAATGATCTGCTGGCTTCCCTCTTGGGCATGGGAGCAGGGCAGCCTGTCTTCAGTCTTATCGCAGAATTCTTGACACTTTCGCTTCGTAGCCGGAGGGCAGCAGCGAGGCTGAACTAGAAATCAGCTTACCGGGTCTGCAAGTGGTGCATCTTCATGATCCGGAGTATCATCACGATTGGAGCTAGTGCTTTTCTCCGGAGTTCACTGTAGGTTCGCAATGGATCTTCTGACTGCATGGCATCTAGACGATTGTCAAGCTCGAGGCACTTGTACACCTTGCAGAGGATGGGTGTCCGCCTGAGATACGCCTCAGCCTCATCCAGCTGGGACTCTTCTCTATCCGATACCGTCACCCGCAGATGTTGCTCCTGCACAGCGTCATGCGACCGAAGTGGAACGATGGCGCACATCTGCCTGAAGTAGGATTGAGCCTCATCCACCCAGGACCACCTGTCTTCGTCAGCAGCTTCCATCTTTGCTCGTGGGACCGGGAGTCCAACTGCTCGAGGGGCGGTCCACTCGGTTCTGTCGTCTGTCGCAGTCTTCTCCATCTCGATCACCCTTGGCTGAACGGGACTGGCCTGTTCCCAGGAGATCCCTTTCGTGAGCCGATAGACCGTTGACTTCGATATCTTCGCTCTACGAGCTATCTGCCTTAACGAGAGGCCTCTACGCCTCAGTTCGCGGACTATGTCGGCCGTCTCATCCGATACTTTTCTGCCTTTCATGGCTCCGGACCGGACAGTTGGACCGTGACATGTCCCAATCGTGCCAGCTGGTCCGTTCATGTGGGTGCAAAAATAGGTTGTCCACCCGGATTTTCACTCTCTCTCGGGCCCTGAAAGGACTTGAACTATTGGCGCACGTCCCTCTCCCGGCGCCAAACCTCTGGTTCAACCCCTGACGCTCCTCCGCGAGCCTCGCCTTAAAGGAGCTCAGGAGAAAGCCTACGGCGTCCCAGATGCGTGAACCACACGCAACAGACATCCACAACTACCCTAGACGACTCGAGCGAGCCATCAAATTCCTGAATGCCCACCGAGGAGTCTCGGAGCACAACAAGACCCTCGTGATGCAATTCCTCGACAGGTTGAAGGCAGAAGGACTAAGCCTAGCACGGCAAGCGGGCTACGTGCAGCGACTGACCTCAATCGCCGTCATACTCAAGAAAGACTTCGACAAGACAAACCAGCAGGACATTGAGCAGCTCATCAGAACCGTCAACGCGAAAGACTGGGCAGAGTGGACGAAGGATAACTATCGTGTCACCGTGAAGCGCTTCTGGCGTTGGTTGAAGGGACTAGCGAGAGGAAAGGATCCGCCTGAAACCGAATGGATAACGATAGGCAAAGCCCAGAGCAGAACCATACTACCCGAGGACCTCCTAACCAAAGAAGAAACTCGAAAGCTCATCGAGACGGCTGAGCATCCACGCGACAAAGCCTACGTCGCAGTAGCCGACGAGAGCGGAGGGCGCCCAGGCGAAGTCTTAACCATGAAGGTCAGGTCGGTGACCTTCGACGAGTACGGTGCCGTAATAGTTGTTAGAGGAAAGAAGGGCGAAAGGAGAATCAGGTTGGTCGCATCCGCTCCCGACCTAGCGGCCTGGCTGCACATACATCCGGAAAGACAGAATCCAAATGCACCGCTCTGGGTCAACATAGGAACCACGAATCATGGACGCGCGTACGACTACTACGCGGCGAGGAAACTGCTCAGAGAGCTTGCTGAACGAGCCCACGTAAGAAAGAGGGTGAACCCGTATAGCTTCAGGCATGCCGCCGCGACCTACATGGCCAACTTTTTGACTGAGGCGCAAATGTGCGAGTACTTTGGCTGGAAGCAGGGCAGCAAAATGCCGAGCGTCTATGTCAGGTTAAGTGGACGTGACATAGACAACCGATTATTGGAGCTGCATGGCCTCAAGCCCAAGCCTAACGAAAGACTAGAGCAGACTGTCAGGGCCTGCCCGAGATGCGAGCAGAAGAATTCGTCAGCAAGCCGACTCTGCAGTAGGTGCGGGTCAGCCCTCGACATTCAGGCCGCAATAGAAAACGACACGAGGATAAGGAGGGCTGGGGAAGTCATGGAAACACTGCTGCGGGACTCAAAGGTCAGGTTCCTTCTGATGGAGAAGATGCGTGAGCTTGGCCTTGTTGACAAGCTCTCGTAACTTCCCGCCCCTTTCGCATCTTAGCTTCTCTCGCAATCTCCTCTAAGAGCTTAATCCAGTTGGGAAGCCCGAGCTTGGTCTGCTCCGCGGTCATGAAACGGCTCTTGACTATGCCTTTTAAGGGCAGAGAGTTCTGACCATGGCTGTAGCAAGGACTACCGTCGCGACGACACGCACGATGACCCAAGAGATATGTCTGGCCGTAGACGGTGTGATGCTCACAATTGACGAGCTTGAAATTGTTTTTCCCCTGGACAACGCTCGTTCTGTTGCTGGATGTTGCAGAAGTCCCTACTTAGACGGAAGGTCAAGGTGTACCGGTCTCCATAGCTCGGATAGGCAAGATGCGGTGCGTCTATCAACGAACCCAACCGCTCTTGAACTTGCTACATGATGACCCGCTGCAAATCGGTCAGCCAAGAATTCGTAGATCAGGCTCACACGTGCAGTGGGCTATGCAATTGCGGCAAAATGCGGATAACAGAGAGCCAGGCACTGAACAGCCACACGCTGCAAACATGAAAGGGTTGTTCTTCGTTGTCTTTTGAGGCGAAGCAAACCATACCTGCCCTGTCTGCGAATTGGAGCAAGGTCCGGTCAGTGCGTGAACACACGACGGGGCACGTGGGGCGATGTAACGAAAGTGACAGCTGGGGCCCCACTTGTTACTTCCGTTGCTATCGTTACTTCCGTCGACATGTCAGCCGGTGACAACGCTCCTGACATACTCGCCGAATAGTGGATTGAAGAGCTCGTAATCGCCTCTGCCAGTCTTGATGACGCAGTCTTTGTCCACGAGTCTTCGTAGTATCACGCGTACCGCCTGAGGCAAATGTGCGGCCTCCCCGATCTCCTTTGGGCTTGCCTGTCTTCCGAGCTTACTCATGGCGAGCAGGACCTTCCTTTCCTGCTGGCTGGTCTCCTCCAACCTGTCCTTGAACATTTGAGTTGAGAGCCTGGATATCACTCGCGGCAGCAGTCCTTCGATCAACTTCGCGTCTATCTCAGAAGCCCCTTCTTCGAAAGCGTGAAATCCGAATGTCTGCACGACGTACGGGTGACCTCCGCTCCAATGGTGAATCATTTGAATGGCTCCATCTGAAATCTGTCGGGAAAACTTCGCGAGAGGTTTCTTTAGAGCGTCGGCAGCCTCATCTAGCGTCATGGGTTTGACTTCGATTGGGATGAAGAATCTTTCCATGGGTGAGAAGATTTCCTTGATTCCTTTGAATAGGCCAAGTTTTCCTGATACCACTAACATGTAGCCCGCATTGTGTTCCGAAACTCTGGTAAAGACGGATCTAAGGAAGCTCCATGCTCCCACTATGCTCTGAAGTTTCTCCGCCTCGTCCAAGAGGAAGACTATACCAGACGTCGCGTCTCTCACGCCGTTCCACACGTGTAGGAGTTCTTTGTAGAAGTAATCTTGGAATGCTGCAGATGTACTGAGCTTCTCAATCGAAAAGCCATGTCCCATGACCGAGACCCCGAGCTTGTACTTTAAGAAAAAAGCACCAATCTTCCTCTTCGCCGCTAGGGTTCGTGGCATATGCGAGGCTCCTTGCGACTCCAAGGCCTCCAGTATGAACATGACGAGCGACGCGATGGAGTCCACAGTGGGATCCAGTTCGCGGCGAACCACCATGCAGTCACGTTGCAATGCTAGCTGCTCGAATTTCCTCAGCAGGGAAGACTTGCCGATTCCTCTCTCGCCTATTATCGCCAAGTGATGTGGGTTACCGGCGATAGAGTAGCGCAGGGAGGTTTCAAACGTGTCCTGTTCCTGCGCCCGACCACCGAAATACTCTGGGTCGACCGGCATCCCAGGCTTGAAGGGGTTCACGACTTGCAAGGTAACAGATGTAACGACAGCAGCAGCTATTTATCAGCTTTGTTACTTTTGTTACTTCCGTCCCTGCCACACCAGCAATCCTCTACGTGTAAGGCTACGTGCATCGAGCCCAGGGCAAGTCCATGAAACGGCTTGCGCAATCCCTCGGACGATCGCCGAGAAATCCCGAAGGAAGCAACGGAGCACAATTGGACAATGTGTTACCGGCGATCTCTCATACACATGACCCCGTACGGGGACCCTTCTTCTTCTCTGACACCCAATCTAAGACAAGGTTTCGTGTGAAATCGTCCGTGATGCAAGAGATTACTTCTTGAGCACCGGCCGAGCTGCGTACCTCTTGCTCTTTGAGCGTCTCACGAGCCCTCTCGGGGATCTTCAGCAACGGGGGTTCGTGCATGCAGAATGTGAAGCAAAGAATGCGTCGAGCTTCTTTCCCAAATTTATTACAACGTTGTAGTAAATCTTCTTGGGCTTCCAGCCCTTCCTAATGTTGTACGCGGAAGCGAGGGCTTTCTTCGGGTCGTTCTTGACCGCCGCATGCTCAGGGGTTCCCTTGAGCTCTACGTCCAGCACGTGGAGAGAGTGTGTTCCGCTTCTTCAGCGCCTCCAGGTCTGGGCGATGCGTCGAACTCGTCAGCGAGCTAAATCTGCCGTGCGAAGCAGAGTGCTATGGAAGACCCGCCACATGTTCCTTTGCCAAACCCATACTTGTCACGCAGCTATTGCTCAGACTAGTAGCAACGTTGCTACTAGTTTGCTGGGCTCCGAATTACTAACAACGTTGTTAGTAATCCGCGCCACAGTTCGCTTGGCTCCTAATCGATTAGTGGGCAATTGGGCCCTCGTGACGAAAAAAGGCCGACAACGGAACGGTTCCAAGATCATGCTTATGTAAGGGGAGCACGAACGGTATGGCCGTCGCAGATTAGAGCCAAGATGCCTGGTCGTCAGACTGATGGCAAGCTTGTGAGCAGTCTGCTACCGTTGGATCACGACTGCGCGCGTATCCAACGAGGCTTCGCGCCAACCTATCGTTGATTGTGAATCAAGGAAAAACCACACGGGATCACGGCGGATCACGCCAACCACCCGGGGGATCACCCGTACGAGAACGCCCATCTTTCAGCTCCTCGCCAACCCCAACAGGACCACTCCAAGACCAACTCTCCAGGATCACTCTCCACCTAGTCCGCAGGATCACCGCTTTTGCAAGGCTACTCAGCACCCTGGAGTAGGTTGAGATGGAAGAGGTCGCTGCATTCCTTAAAGGAACAAATGACCAGCTTCAGTATGCACATCGATAGTTGTCCGAAGTGTGGTGCACCTGGCTACGTCGTCCGGAAATTCGTGAAGGGACATGGACCCTACCCAATCGTTCAACACTACGACCACAAGTCAGAGAAAGGAACGACTAGAGTGCGACAGTGCTTCATTAGTCTAAAGAAACTCCATCCAAGCGAAGAGGACCGAATCAACAGGCTACTTGCTCGTCAGAAGGCTCGCGAGGAGAGAGAGCGCTGAAGGTTACAGAACGAATCGATCCCGAATCTATTGGTACAACTCGTCCGACTATTCCCTCTGGCTTCTTCTGAGAGTCGACGCCTCGAAGATCAAGGCACGCCATGCGTGCCCACGCTGGCCCTGTTTTGTTGGGTATGTTTATTTTATCCACACCCTCCCCGGTTATGCTCTCTGCTCTGTCGCTTCTCTCTTCCTTCCCCTTTCTACTCGTTGTTCCAGTGTTCTCTATTTCATTGTCCCGTCATCGTTTCTTGTTGCTTGATCGTTGCTTCTTACGGAGGGATTGCTGGGCGAGGTTTACGACGGACCCGGCGTTGGCGGACATGGTGCAGGCAAAGGAAACATGAACTATTCTTTCTTCTTCGATTGCTGTTCGAGTAGGTTTCTCCTCTCTATCTTCTTCCGTATCGCAGATTCGACCCAAAACGACGAGGAGTCAGTTCAACAATTAAGACAGGCCATTAGTCGCGCGCGTGAGAATTCAGGCAATTTGACAGAGTCGCAAATCGAGAAGATGACTGTGCTAGATAGCCCGTGACAAGGCAGCCCGCCGGTCCATTATCGTCAACCTAGAAGAACAAACCTCTCGACGCAGTCGAGCCGACCGGCAGGCGACAGATCAGAAAGCCCAGACAGTCAACGGCCGAGCAAAGTCAAGCCTGAACCACTAGCCACAGGCGAAGCTGTCAATCCTTTTTTCTGGCCCGAGCGTTAGCTCCCTCACATCCCAGTTCAAGGAATCTCCCGACTTTCGTCGCCGGGGAGTGCCAACACGCGAAAATTGAATACTGAGGGTAATGAACGCAATGCCGAAGCATCCCAAAGACACGGCCTAGAGCCGACGACTATGGCTAAACTGCTCTCATGCTTCCAAGCGAAGACCTGAACTTGAAAGTTGTATGTGCAACTGAGCGTAACATTATATCCATAACCAGAATTGATCGGGCTGAGAAAAGCTCAGAATGAGGCGTTTTCGGAGAGATAGAGACGCCGAGCCGTAGCTATTCATGGTCAGCAATATCTAGCACAAGCTTCGCGTGCGGACAAATTCGAATACGGATTAGAACCTCACTCTATACGTCCTCGGCGTCACAATCGATTGTGGCTCGCAGAACATCCTCTTCGTCCCTACACTGATCATCTTGCCCGTTGTGAAAATAGAAACCTTGGCCCGTGTCTTCTCGTCCTTGAAGTAGGCGCAATTGTAGACTGCCCGATCGTACAAGAAGCCCTCAGCACCAGTCAATCTCTCAAGATCAATGAACTGGCCCAAATCTGAAGTCGCAACCGTATTGACGACAGTGAGTTTTGGAACGCGGCGCTGCAAGGCTGGAGCCGCTGGAAGCTTTTTGAGCTCCCGGACACAGGTTAGTATCACCTGCCAGCGAACTTTTGGAGGGTGAGACGATGCCAAGATCAAGCGCTCAGAACAACTTAGCAGAAGTCGATACCCGTGCGCTTGCAGACGCAATCGTGAAGCATGCTTCGGAGACAACGAGAGAGGAAGACCTCAAGATTAGAGTCGAGCTCACATTGAGACCCATTCTGGAGAAGTGGGGAATCCAATGGGCTTGGTTGAGGTGATAGTAGTGGGTGGAGTGAGGGCCAGCCACGCGACCCCGTTGAAAGAGATGGTCCGAGAAGCATTGGACTTGAAGATGATGCAACACTGTGAGGGTATGCATAATCCGTTGGTGGATAGAGTAGAAGCGTTGGAAGCTAGAGTAACTGATCTAGAAAAGAAACTTGAGATACATTGCGACACATACGCACATACGCATACAGTTGCCTGAAGAAAGCACACACACAATCAAGGGTTCAAGTCAGAAGCCCGTCTTGAGTGACTAAATCAAAGTAACCTCTTGTGCCACTGTCCCTCCTTGCTATCCTTGGGCAGCATTTCGGCTGCCAGGAGTCCAGTGATGAGCAAAATAAGAAACACGTGTCTCCAGTACAGGTGCGTCAAATGCTGTTTGAATACGGAGATGCTGCTGAGCAGTTCAGATATCCGGCAGATAAGAAGTCTTGGCTTCTCTGAGAATTTCTTCATCGTCAAGAAAAACGGAAACTGGCGCCTCAAGAATCTGTCAGGAAGGTGCGTCTTTCACAATGGCCAGCGATGTTCTATCTACAATTATCGTCCTGAGGGTTGTCGACTCTACCCGGTCATTCTCAACGAAGCCACGGGAGAAGCAGTTCTCGATCCATATTGCCCACATCACGAAAAGTTTCAGTTGACCCCAAGCACTTCACACGAAGTCGTCAAGCTTGTTCGAAGATTGGAGACGGAGAAGGAAAAGGGACTCCGAGATCCAGCGGAACTGTGAACGTCGAGGGCATCTCAGCTCCTCGACTCGCCTGTGCTCCCTGACCTTGAGTGCGCGTGGTCTGGCGCCACACCCAGCTAGCCATTGCAGATCGTCATGTATTGGAGAGCCGACCAAGGACCCCTCTCCTACCCAGCGGCGCCTGTGCATGCCTGCGATCTGAACCGAGAGCTTATTGAGTGTGCTTCGCTTGCCTCTATCCATGGCAAGGATCAGTGTGTTGGTTCGCCCGCATAATAGGAGAGAAGGCGGAATTCACACCTACGAAACCACTGATGAGATCGCTCACTGCTGGCAATTGCTTACCCGGGAGCAGCAAAACAGTTTGCATGATCAGGCTGCGAAGAGTAATGAGGAATTGCCAGTGCTTCTTGAAAGGTTGTTCAAGGAGAGAAGGCTGTAGTAGTGCAACCGGGATGTTCTTTGAACCAAGATTTGTTGGAAGCAGATACTGAGGGGCGGCGCGTTTCCCATCTCAAAACCTTGAGTGGCAAAGCCTAGAGGGTAGTCTCCTTGAAGCTTGCCGGTGCGAGCCGGGATCATCTGAATCGGCCAAGATTTCTACTTGATTTCGTGCGCTTCCTCATGCGTTGCTTTTTCTTCTGTCGCTTTCGCATCACATAGCCTGCCCTGCTCAATTTATGTGCCATCCTACCTTGGCCCACGTTGCACCTTTGTGTGCCGGCGCCCGTATTTCAGGATGGCTGGTGGAGGTGGTTTCGGTTTGGTTGAACTGGAACTGGTCGTCAGTACTTCGCCACGTGACGATACAGTAGCCTCAAACTGTTCTCTTACGCCTGCCTCCGTAAGGTAGGTTCCGTTGACTTTCCAAGCGCCCTTGTCGTCCGGACCCTCAGCCTTTTCCTCCATGGTCAAAGTAACAATCTTCCCGTGGAAAGTCCTGGTGCCGAGGAAGTACTTTCTTACCAAGCTTCTTGCGTCTTCAGCGTTATCTATTCGCATCTTGGGCCCCGCTTCTACCGGCCGAGTAGAGGAAGAGACGAAGATTAGAGCACTTTGGTTGAAGCCACAGCTGGGATGCTCTTCAACTATGGTCACGTTCACAACGGGACCGAAGATAGCTGTAGTGAATCCATGATAGAAATCTTGTCACATCATGCCCATTCCGGGAGGCATACCTCCCGGCGGTGGGCCAGCGGGTCCCTTCGTTCCCTTAGACGAAACGACGTCGTCGATACGGAGAATCATACATGCTACCTCCGTTGATGACTTAATGGCTTGCTGCTTAACGCGAAGAGGTTCAACCACTCTTTCGTTGAGCATATCCGCCACCTTTCCATCATGCACGCTGACTCCAAACCACCTGTGTGCGCTTTCCTGGTGCTTCATTCTAAGTTCAACCATGATGTCGATAGGGTCGAGTCCTGCATTCTGTGCGAGCGTTACTGGTATTGATTCGATAGCTTCTGCGTAACATTGAACAGCCAACTGTTCTCTTCCTCCAACTTTGACGGCGAAGTCGCGGAGCTGTTTTGCTAGTTCTGCCTCAACAGATCCTCCGCCCGCCACGATCTTGCTGTCCTCAACGACGTTTCGGACTACGCAAAGGCCGTCGTGAAGGGATCGTTCAGCTTCCTCGATAACGTGTTCGGAACCGCCTCGTATCACAATAGTTACCGCTTTGGGGTCTTTGCACTCCCTAATGTAGAGGA
>Ga0315312_1001998_pt1 | contig 14733 bp, 13 predicted proteins | sample TDP7_MG_FD_203629 | JGI IMG/M metagenome (GOLD analysis project Ga0315312, IMG submission 203629) | Freshwater sediment microbial communities from Lake Towuti, South Sulawesi, Indonesia - TDP7 | ecosystem: Environmental > Aquatic > Freshwater > Lake > Sediment | place: Indonesia: South Sulawesi... | reverse complement strand
AAGAAAGATGAAGAAGGCTACTACTACTTGGTCGATAGAAAAGATAACATGATAATAACAGGCGGAGAACACGTCTACCCATCAGAAGTTGAAGAAATCATATCCCGCTATCCGAAAGTGTTCGATGTTGCAATAATCGGCGTACCAAACGACATATGGGGAGAAGCCGTCAAAGCAGTTGTAATTCTGAAAGAAGGCGAAAAAGCAACGCAAGAAGAGATAATAGACTGGTGCAGAGAAAAAATAGCTGGATACAAAAAACCAAAATCAGTTGACTTCATAAAGCCTGAAGAAATGCCAAGAACAGCAACGGGAAAAATCTTGCATAGAAAACTAAGAGAAAAATATTCTACGCCACTTTAAAACGCTTCAAAACTTTAGTGAAGAATTTTTCCGACACCTTGATAAGTTAGTTTTTCATTAAGATGCGAAAGCTTGTGGACTAAATGACAGATAAGGCTATAGTTGCACAGCATCTGTGCAAAGTCTTCAACGTTACTAAAGGGACCATTCGAAGGACAAAGACTCAGGTTGTTGCAGTAAAAGATGTCTCCTTTGAAGTAGATTACGGGGAACTCTTCGGATTGGTTGGACCAAACGGCGCAGGCAAAACAACAACCATAAAGATGCTGACCACAATGCTCATTCCAACCTCAGGCAAAGCCACTGTTTTAGGGTATGATGTTGAAAAAGATGTCACAAGAGTCAGGGAGAAAATTGGCATTGTTTTAGGCGGAGAAAGAGGCTTATACACAAGAGTAAGCGCAATGGATAACCTTCGCTATTTTGCAGACCTCTATGGAGTGCTAGTAAGTGTCAGGGAAAAGAGAATTAAAGAACTGCTAGAATTCATGGGGCTAAGCGACCGAGCCCGAGACCGTGTTGAGACATATTCAAAAGGCATGAAACAGCGACTTCATCTGGCTAGAGGTTTAATCAATGACCCTCAAGTAATCTTCTTAGACGAACCAACACTAGGATTAGACCCCGAGATAGCTAAAGATACAAGAAATATGATAAAAGAACTCGTGGAAAAAGGAAAAACAATCCTACTGACCACGCATTATATGTTTGAGGCAGACGAACTCTGCAAAAGAGTAGCGATAATAAGAAATGGCGAAATTGTGGCGCTCGATACGCCGGTAGGATTAAAAAAATATGTTATGGACACAAGCGTTGTTGAAGTTGAAGGCTTCGGAATAACAGAAAAAGAAGTTGCAAAATTTAAAGAGATTAAAGACGTTCTCTCTGTAAGCGCCGAATTAAGCGAAAACAAACAAATCCTAAAAATTCAGACTCCAAAAGGCTCCGAAATAATTTCAGAAGTGCAAGAAATTTTGAAAAACAGTCGCATCTACGACCTCAAAATTAAGGAACCAACCCTTGAAGACGCTTATCTTAGGCTTGTTGAAGGGAGTGTATGAAAATGCCGCCTCAGACGCTAAGAGTTGTTTACAGCGCGTTCAGAATGGCTATGCTTCACTGGGTTGCAGACCCTCAGTGGGTTATTCCAAACGTTATTGCACCTTTCGTTTTTACTGTTGTAGCCCTTACACTTTTCAAAGAAGTCAGTGGACCCTTTGCTCTCTATGCCATTCTAGGAGGAGGAATGATGGGAATGTGGGGAAATACACTTTACTCCTCAGGATTCGCCATCGAATTCGAAAAGTGGCAAGGAACCTTAGAGGAAGTTTTAGCAGCTCCATCGAATCTTATGCACGTGATCGCTGGAAGATCTGTTTCTAACGCTCTAATGGGTCTGACAAATATGGTGGCTATACTTCTCATAGCATCTTTGGGATTTAGAGTTCCCTTAGGCGTTGCAAATCCAATTCTGTTTGCTGTTTCGCTAGTTCTAACGCTTCTTTCAGTATCGGCTCTTGGCTTAATTTTTGCCTCCTCCTTTGTGCTCAGTAGATCAGCACAAGTGTTTACAAACGGATTGGAATTTCCAATATACATAATTTCTGGCTCCATGTTTCCAATAGCACTCTTGCCCTTTTGGATTCATCCTGCATCGTATATTTTGGGGCCAAAATGGGGAATCGACGCTATTAGAGAAGCCGCGAGCAGTGAGAGTGTTTCTCTTTACTTTTGGGAAAATTTAGGCGTAATGATTCTAATTACTGTAATTTACGTGGTCACAGCCACTGCGCTTTTCAAGCTTGTGGAGAAAAAAGCTAGAAAAGATGGGACGCTGGTTCAAGCATGAGCCGTCTAAGAATATTCTTCAGCAGTGCTATATTCTCTTTCAGGGCGCAGTTCAGTTGGCTAAATCCTCCAATGTGGCTAACAATGAAATTTGCTCTTGGGTTGTCTCAGATGGCGTTCTTTGTATTCGTAGGACAATTCATTACTAACGATCCCAACGTAATTTCCTATATAGCTATTGGTAACGCCTTGCAAACAGTCTCATGGAACACTGTCTTCTCGGTCATAACTATCACAGGTCACGACAAATGGGATGGAACCCTACCGCTTCTGATAACTACGCCAGCAAGCAGACTGCCCATCTTTATTGGCAGAGCCATGATGCACGTGCTTGACGGCATGCTAAGTGTTGCAATATCCTTTGTCTTTGCCATCTTCTTATTTGGCGTAAACTTCGCAAATGCAGACTTGTTAGCTCTGAGCATAGCGGTAGTTTTAACGGCTTTCACAATGGCAGGGTTTGGACTACTGATCGGAGGTTTCTCATTCTACTTCCGTGAACCCATTGTACTCGCAAATATTTTCACATTCGTTCTTCTAATATTCTGTGGAGTAAACTTCCCTATTCAAGAGCTCCCTCAACCACTTCAACCAATTTCATATGCATTTCCATTGACTTACGGCATAGACGCAGCCAGAAAAGCCATAGCGGGAGCAACATTAGTTGAAATCTCTCCAATTTTAGGTCTAGAGTTGATAGTGGGCTTGGTCTCAATAGCCATTGGGTACATCTTTTTCCAATCCTTTGAGCGTGCAGCTAGAAAAACGGGAAGGTTAGAGGCAGTCTAGTCGAAGTTTATGGAAGTTCTATTTCATTAAGCTCTTCCAAATTTTCTAGGCTGTTCATTTTTATTTTCTTGCTAGAAATTGTGTAGAGCACGTTGTCTATGTATAGTGACCTCTCCACATAGTAGGCTAGGTGAGTGATTTTGCCTCTAAACACGAATCCTTCAGGTAAGGTTATGTTGAAGACGTATATACCTTGCCACTGACTAGTTAGAATGTATACGGAGACAGGAAATGCTAGCAAGTTTTTGACTTTGCTGAAGAGAAAAGCCTTGTGCTCGTTCAAAACCGGAGTGTCTGACCATGTGCCGTTGATCGTGTACTTGTCTATTTCGATTGGTTTACTTACGTTGCTGACATCAAAAAGCGAGATTTTTACGACGTTTCCATCTTTTCCTACGCCTATAATATGGTTTTCGTCGTATGGATGCAGATATCTTGTGAATCCTGGAATCTTTAAATAGCCTAAAACTTTTGGTTCAATTGGGTTTGCCAAATCTATCACAAAGAATGGATCTCTCCGTATGACCGATGTTGAGAGGTAACAGCGGTCTCCGATGAATCTTGCTGAGTCCATGGTTTCGTCCTGTGGTGAAAAGTTTTCTAGTCTTCCAACAATGTTTAGGTCCATGTCAAGAACGTAGACGTTATTTTCAGGCCCTGCTTGCCCCCAGTTTGTAGTTGCTATTCTGAAGTAGCCGTTGTATTCGTCCATGGAGAATTGATTTAGCACGTTGCCTATGACACTGCCGCTTGGTCCAATTTCTATATCACTGTTTTCTATACGGAGTCTATGAATAGTTGTTCCCCATACAGGAATACTAGTAGGTGACATTCCTGTTCGTGAATTTGGCGTGATTTGTTCACCAATATATCCTTGGAAGGTTATGTAGATGTTGTTCATTGAAACATACATGCTGCTTGCCGACCCAAGTAGGATTGTCTTTGAAGTTGGCTCCTGGGCATCGTCTTGTGTGTTTATGGCAAGTACAGTTGTGTATACATTATAGTAATCAGAAATACTTGAGTGGTAGATTTCTGTGGCCTTTATTTCCTTGATTTCTCCGTTGGAGTAAATTTTTGGAAGTGCTACCCAAGTTTCATTGACATACACATGCTCATTTATTACCGCGTAGACGTAGTCGCCTATCATTCTAGACGCAAAGTAGGAGCCGTCCAAAGTGACATTTCTCGTTTGGATTGGGTTGGCTCTGTTTGAGACATCAAAAACTTTGATAGAAATAGTAGGCAATACTACATAGTATGGAGAAAACCTAACTGCAGTGGATACTACTACTTCTGGGGTTAGTATTTCATAGTAAACTGAGTTATCATTGCCTTCGAAAACTACCAATTTGTTTCCATTGATGTATATGCTGCTTATGGTTCCGTTTAGTTTGATTTGCGAGAGGATTTCAGCGTTTTCTGGGGGATATGCTCTCACAATTGTTACGTTCCTTCCTGACACGTGGTATATATATTCTCCATCAGTTTTTACGATGTCTCCTTCATCGACTCCTTCAACTTGGATGTTTGTTTTCGAGTAGTCTGGGGAAATAGAAAGAGGGCTGAAAAAGTCGAAGCTGCTTTTTCTTAAACCTGCCAATTCCAACGTTGGCATACCCCAGGTATAATAATAAGGAGCACTTGTTCTCACAAAGTTCTTCAGATCTTCATAGGAAGAGAATCGTTTTAGCGTAGTTTGACTCATGACTATGAAGCCTTCAAAGTAGAGTGGAACAATCAAGCTGACTGCAACCAACATAACAACGAGGAACAGGATGCTGCTTTTCATATTTTTTCCACCAAAGCCGGGTATTTTGCACCTTTAAACTACGTGGCTGATTACTTAATGCTATGTTTTAGAACAAGCCGTACTAAAAATAGAACACCTAGAACAGCAAGTTCTTGGGTTTATCTTTTTTGGCTTAAAATTTCGAGAAAGCCCTCTATCTTAGCCTTAACCTGCGCTTCATTATAGTTTCTCCAGTCTGAAGAGTCAACGTCAAGAATCAGGCTTGGAACTCCAAGTTTTTCATAAACTGCATCCTTAACAATTGTCTCATTTACAGACATCATTCTGCATCCCCAATTGGTAGGAAGAATTACCCCATCAGCATTGAAGCCCTTCACCAACTCAATTACTAAGTTGATTTTCCTTTCAATACTTGCGTTGGCAAAGTTTGGAAGATATTTTCTTGCTAAACTTTCCAAAGGCTTTGAAGTGTTCAGTCTGCCCATCCACACATGTGAAAATGTTTCAGCTACAACTACAGCGCCTAGACTATTCAAATATTCAAAAATCTGCAAGTTAAACCACAAAGGCAAATTATCCCAAATCAGCCGATATTTTTCATCTGCGATAACTCCCACCTTATTCTCCGCTCGCCTTTTAACCTCTTCATGTAACCTTTCGTAAAAATCAACAGCCATTTTCGTGCCAGGGGTGCAGAGCATAAAGAAAACAGCTGAAAATGCATCCCTTGCATCCATAGGCGTTGGAATAGTTTTCCGATAGTCTTGAATTTGGCTCCAAAGCATGCTTGCGCGGTCTGAAAGTCTTATGGTTTCTTGCAATTTCTTCTCGTCCAGTTTTGTGCCAGTCAGTTTTTCTAAGAGTGCGATTAATTCTTTCAACTGAGAGACATACTGCTCAATGTGATAGTTTTCAAGGTCTTCGGAGTCGGCGCCCGATATGTTATAAGGCGCGTCTAGAATAAAGAGCGGACACTTCAGCATTCGACTTACAACTTGAAACCATTTCATGTGAGTGTCGCATGCACCAGTTGAAGCAACTAGAAAGTCTGGTTTTGGCAATCCACCTTCTGGCAAGTCTTTTGTGTCAAATAGGGAGCCAAGTACACATCTTGCATAAGAACACAAGTCTCTTGAGAAACCTTGTCTTTCAAATGCCTCGCAGAGTCTTACAGAAATCTGCCTAGCCGCGCAAACAGAAGCATAGTTTTCAGGCCAAACTGGAAAAATGTCCATAGCCAATAAGATTTCTACTGGAAAAGTTGAGGTAACCCATGCTACTGGGCGTTTTTCAGCTTTCGCTCTATGTGCATCCTCATAGAATTTTTTAATGTAATCTCTGTAAAATCCTTTTGTTGTCTGCAGACGTCTCTCAGACATTGTTTATGCCACTCCACCTACCATTTCTATGAAAGCCTCAATTCTCGTCTTCAACTGCGCTATTCCACTCATAGCATGTTCCCATTCTAGATATAGGACAGGTAGCCCTTGTGCTTTCAGTTCTTCCATGAGAATTGGGGCGTCAAATAGGTGTGTGTCACAAAACTTTAAAACAAAAATTATTGCTCCTTCAACATCATACTTCTTGGTCAATTCTAAAGCGTGCTTAAACCTGCCTTCAGAATGAACTGTGAATGGACACGGAACTTTATCCAAATAGCGGTCTGCGATAGCACGCAAGGGATCAGTAGTTGGATTCACTAAATCCCAGAAATATCTTGACCCAGTGCATAGGTCGTCAGCAACCACGTTTGCTCCTGTGCCTTCAACAATTTTCATCATTTCAGTATTGTCGATTACGCTCCCTGATACGAATAATCTTGTACCGCCTTTTGGTGTGTCAGTTCGATCTTCAATTTGACTTAGCAACTGTTTTAGCAGTCTGTTATGCTCCTCTTTTGACGTTAACACGCTCGACAGAACAATTTCTAGGGCTTCAACGCCAGAAATAAGCGGCGGCTTATTCTTCCTTAGGTTATAGACTTTCTTGAGAAGAACTCTGTTCTCATTGTAAACTTTAATTGCGTTTTTCAAAGATTCTTTTGAAATGTCGGTTTTGAAATTGCTTTCTAACGATTCCTTGAGTCTACTGACCTCTTCATAAAAGAAGTTGTGTGCTTTCTTGCTTCTTGTATGTGGAGTGTTGATAAAATAGAAGAAGGGAACTTTGACGTGATATTTCCACATGTTATACATCATTCCACAATTGTCGCATGTGTTGGAGACAATGTAGCCGTCTAAATAATCGTACTTACCCCTCAAAGTTTGGTCAAAGCAACTGCGACAAAAGGAACAAACATTCTGAGGCAAATAAGCATCAGCTAACGGAGTTCTTTCTAAACTGCCCAAAATCCTAATCGGCAAAGCATTTGCGGCATAAATAATTTCTTCAGGCGTGTAGGTGCAAGTCCATCCAACTACGTGTTTGCCTTCTTTTTTCCATCTTTTCGCTACATCATGTCTCATTAGAAGCGAATTTCTAAATGGCTCCAAAGCATGCACGATGAAACACTCCATTTCTTTGTTATTGCATTTCTTAAACCGTGGCAATATCAGTAGTTCTGTGACTTGCGAAACAAATCAATGTGTCGGTTTATTAGGTTTTATTTCAAAGGCAACTAGGTCTGAGAAAGGAAGCCAAAATTATTTTTTCCTTCTTCTTCATCTTCTTCACTTAAAGTGCCTCTTTTATTATCTTTAAAATAGGGAAGAATTCAATAGAGCTAGAAGACCTTAAATGTAAACCCACATTGATTGGGATATCAAATCAAGGTGCTCTAGCATGTCAAAGAAAAAGGTTGTAATGCAGAAAATTGCTGGATTATGCGGAATAATATGTCCTCTAGCGGCTCTTTCATTCATAGCGCTAGCTATTTCTTACTCTCTCTCTTGGTTCCGCTGGACAGAAAACGCTCTCAGCGACCTAGCTGGCACTCAAGCAACTGCTACCGCAGCCGCCACATTCAACTCTGGTCTAATCATCGGCGCTATTCTTGGCATAATATTTACAGCTGGTTTGATGCAAGTTCTGCGCAAGCATATACTTGGGTTTATGGGAACTTTCATTCTTCTCCTAGCCGACATTAGCCTCTTTGCTATAGGCGTTTTTCCAGAAACTGCAGGACGTGTGCACACCTATGTTTCTGTAGCCTTCTTTATGCTATTTCCAATTTCACTATTTTTCATAGGTGCCTCTATGGTAAAGGAAACATCTGAAAAAATCTTAGGTTTTGCTACAGTATTGTTTGGCATGTTCGTGGTTGTATCAGCGGCTCCCATTATATTAGTGAGAGTGAATGATGTTGGAATTCACGAGCTTCTTGCTGCCCTTTTAGGCTCGGCGTGGTCAATAGTCTTCGGCTTTGAGCTATGTAGGCAATCTATTCTACATTGAGTATCTGCTTTCTATCGTCTTTAATAACCCTGTAAAAGTGGAGTTAACAGGTGTTGAAATCCTATATTTTTCTCCGTAACGTGCTATTGCGCCGCTCATGAAGTCAACTTCGGTAGGTCTCTTATTTTCGACGTCAATAAGCATTGAGGGCTTGTGTGCACCGCCTTTCTCAAGGTATGAAGTGAATTTGGCTAGAGCATCTTTGCCGAAGTCATATCCGTCTGTTTTAGCGACTTTCAACCCTTCCTCAAGTATTTTCACTGCAAGATCATGTGTATACTTGTATTCCATTGCTTCCTTCATTGTTTGCCCAGTTACAGCGCAAATTGAACAGAGAGCAGAGTTTAGGATTGTTTTCTCCCACACATGCTTCTTAATGTCTGACGCCTCTTCTGTCCTCAGCCCAGAAACTATCATCATGTTGGCAATATATTTGGTAGTTTCGTCGGTTACGTATTTTCCCTTATGAAAGGCGCCGATAAAGTTAGGCGGCTGAAACCAATTCATCTTAACATTTCCAAGACCTATAGTATTTCCCGCATAGTTGATGACCACACGATATGCTGTGTCGATTCCCAATTTCTCAGCAATAAACTGTTCATTGTCAAGCCCATTTTGGAAACTCACAATTTTCATCTGAGGCTTGTATATCTTCTTAATTTCAGGAAGAATGTTTTCCAGCATGCAGGCTTTTGTTACAATAAATATTATATTTGGACCAAATTTTGAGAGTTTAGAGATTGAATTAGCAGTTTTGCCTATCTTAGCAGTTAATTCCGTGATTCCAGATATGTTCAAGCCTTCTTTCTCCACCTTCGACAAGAGGTTTTCTAGGATGTCTTGCGCCACAACATCTTGACCACTCTTAGCCAAATGAGCAGCTAGAATTGAGCCTACGGAACCTAAACCTATAATTCCAATTGTCGGCCTTTTTGACACCATATCTAACTACCCAACCTACCGCTTTTGCTTAAAACTGCATCTTATGGGTTTAAATTATAAGAATGATTATTAAGGATTTATCTCAGTCGAGACGCTGTAGCGTGAGACAAATGAGAAAACCACTTTGGACACCTTCAAAAGAGCGCATAAAACATGCTAACATAACTCGATTCATAAAATTCATCCATAAAAAGCATGGTCTTCAAATTAACTCTTATGATGACCTGTATAAGTGGTCCATTGAAAATATACAAGATTTCTGGGCAGCTATGTGGAAATTTGGGAAGATAAAAGCTTCTCGCAGATATGATGTGGTAGTCGACGACTTAACCAAGTTTCCAGGTGCAAGGTGGTTTGTTGGCTCAAGATTAAATTTCGCTGAGAACCTTCTAAGATATAGAGACGACCATTTAGCTTTTATATTCAAAGGGGAAACGCAGAAATCAGTCAGAATGACTTATGCGGAACTTTACGATTCTGTAGCATGTCTTGCTACATCGCTACGTGAAGCAGGAGTCGCCCCCGGAGACCGTGTTGTTGCCTATATGCCTAACTTGATGGAGACAGCTATTGCTATGCTTGCCACTACAAGCCTCGGTGGCATATGGTCTTCTTGTGGCACTGAACTCGGTCCAGGAGCGGTTCTAGATCGTCTTAGTCAGATAGAACCGAAACTCTTGTTCACTGTAGATGGAAATCCCTATAAAGGGAAGACCTTTAACATCTTGCCTAACGTTGAGAAAATCGTCAAAGGAATACCCTCGCTGAAAAAAATCATCGTAGTCCCTTACATGCAAGAAAAACCAGATATTAGTCATATTCTAAACTCTATGCTCTATAATGACTTCATATCTCAAGGAAAGCGACCGCAAATTCGATTTGAGAATCTGCCTTTTGATCACCCTGTATATATCATGTTTTCCTCTGGAACGACAGGTAAGCCAAAGTGTATGGTCCAAGGAGCTGGAGGTATTCTCATAAATCACTTGAAAGAGCTGATACTTCATACCGATTTAAAACGTAAAGATAGAATTTCTTACATAACAACTCCTAGCTGGATGATGTGGAACTGGCTAATAAGTTCCTTAGCAGTAGGAGCCACTGTAGTGTTATATGATGGCAATCCAAATTATCCTGATTGGGGCGCCATGTGGAAATTAGTCCAAGATGAAAAAATAACGATTTTTGGTTGCAGTGCAACTTATATTAATTACCTCAGAAGTGTAGTCATCAAACCCGGAAAAGCTTATGATTTGTCGTCGTTACGTGAAATTTCCCAGACTGGTTCGTCGCTTTCAGCTGAAGGATTTGAATATGTTTACCGAGAAATCAAAGATGACTTGCACTTTAACTCTATCTCAGGCGGCACAGACATCAATGGTTGCTTTGCCATAGGAACGCCTATTCAGCCTGTGTATGCCGGTGAATTGCAGGGTCCAGGTTTAGCGATGAAAGTGAAAGCATATGATGAAAAAGGCAAGTCTATAGTTGATCGGCAGGCAGAACTTGTTTGTGAATCGCCTTCGCCTTCTATGCCTCTTTACTTCTGGAGTGATCCAGATGGCAAAAGATACCTCGATGCTTACTTTGGTGCTTATCCTAATGTTTGGCGGCACGGTGACTGGATCATAATTCGCAGCGATACAGGTGGAATAACTTTCTTAGGTCGTTCTGACTTCACCTTGAAACCTTCTGGAGTGCGCATAGGACCAGCTGAAATATATAACGTTGTGGAAAAATTTGAAGAAGTTGCTGATAGTATGGTTGTAGGGCAAGATTGGAAAGGAGATCAACGCATTATTCTGTTTGTCAAACTTGCCACTGGAGTTCAGTCAACAGAAGATTTAAAAAATAAGATTAAAAGAGACTTGCGTGAAGAGGCTTCGCCTAGACATGTTCCAGCCTTAATCATTGAAGCGCCAGATATTCCTTACACTTTCAACATGAAGAAAGTGGAAAGCGCTGTCTCGAACATAATACATGGCAGACCAGTCACAAACAGGGATGCTCTGATTAATCCAGAATCGCTGGATTTCTATGAAAAAATTCTTCCCGAACTACAAAGGGAATAGCACAATATTAAACGGTGAAAAACATAAAAATTCACAAGGGACTTGCCGAAAAAGATTTCCAGCAGGCATGAATCTTGAAAACCCATGTTATCAACTGCTATCATAGCGAGAAAGTTAACAGAACCCTTAGTGACCTCTGTTTCAAAATTGGACGATTAGGATTATAGTTTCTTTTGGTAGTTGATGAAGAAAACAAAAAATTTTTTCCAGTGGTATCACACAGAGAGGAAGAAAGCTCTTTTCGGCATAACGAAAGCAAAAAATAGTTATTGGATTATTGCTATTGGTTCTCCTCTTTTTACGCTTGCTCCTTCCGAAACTCTAATTTCCTTAACTACACCAGCCTTTTGAGCAGTTATTTCGTTTTCCATTTTCATAGCTTCTAGGATACAGAGCCCATCTCCCACTTTCACAGCGTCTCCTACGTTCACTTTTAGCGCTACAACTAAACCAGGCATCGGAGCAGTCACAACACCTTCTTCCACAACAATTTCTCTTGGACCCTCTCTAACGGGCATTGGTAATGTTAACTCCATGATTTTCGGCGCCACTCTCTCAGCAACTTCATGCTGAACCTTGAATGACTTGCCATTAATTTTAATTGAAAATGGCGCTTTTTCATTGACTTCGCTGAACTCTACTTTAATTGGTTTTCCTCTAATTCTCATTGAAATTGGCATGTCATTCTTGAATTCTTTTATAAGCTCCACCTCGCATAGTTCGTCATCAACTTCAAATATGAAAGAAGTGTCTTTGACTGTTCTAAGAATTTTGACCTTGTGTGGTTTTCCATCGACTAAAATTCTGTAGTTTTTCAATTTATCTTCTTCCACTTCTCCACGCAGATGACCTTCTTGCTGCTCTTTGTGGAATGACTGCTAACCCCTTTCTATTTTTGGTTAAATAAACGACCAGAACTGCTGACAGGGCAGCTGCTTTTTCGGCTTCAATCGTTTCAGGAGCTAAAAGGTCGCCTATTCTTTCCTGAACGAAGGTTGTGTCCATCCCTCCTTGTCTAAAATATTCGTCGTTTATAATCTTCTTATGAAAAGGTATGGTTGTTTCAATCCCCTCTATTTCATACTCGTTAAGAGCGTTTTTCATGCGTTGTATGGCTTCATTTCGATTTATGCCCCAAGCCGCTAGCTTAGCAATTAATGAATCGTAGAAGACAGGTACAGCGTAGCCAGTGTACAAAGCGCTATCAACTCTTATGCCATTACCGCCTGGAGCATGATACCTAGTTACTATGCCTAGGCATGGTACAAAATCGTTGTAAGGGTCTTCACAGTTGATTCGGCAGTTGATTGCATGTCCTCTGGTTACTATGTCATCCTGCCTATACGCTAACTCTTCTCCTGAGGCTATCTTAATCTGCTCTTTAACAATGTCGACTCCTGTAACCATCTCAGTGATAAGATGTTCAACCTGCAACCTCGTATTCATCTCCAAAAAGAAGAAATTCCCATCTTTATCGACCAAAAACTCGACAGTGCCAGCGTTAGTATAGTTCACAGCTCTTGCTACTTGCTTCGCTGCTTTCGTCATAGTTCTTCTAAGCTCATTAGTCATCATAGGCGAAGGCGTTTCCTCGATTAATTTCTGATATCTCCTTTGGATAGAACAGTCTCTCTCGCCCAAATGGATAATATTGCCTTTCTTGTCAGCCAATAGTTGAAACTCTATATGCCTAGGCTTCGCTAATAGCTTTTCCACATAGACTTTAGGACTTCCAAATGCGAAGCCTGCCTCTAAGCGGGCTAACTCCATAGCCTGTGATATATCGCCCTTGCTGTTTGCAATACGCATGCCTCTGCCTCCGCCACCATAAACCGCCTTAACAAGTACTGGATAACCAACATTCTCTGCCACCTCCATCACAGCATCTTCGCTTTCAACTGCCTCTCTGCTCCCAGGAATCACTGGAACACCTACATTTGCAACTATTTCACGAGCCCTAATCTTGCTACCCATTTTCTTTAAGGCATCACTAGATGGACCTATGAATTCAATTTCACTGGACTCGCAAGCCTCTGCAAAAGACGAAATCTGCGCTAAGAAGCCGTATCCGGGATGAATTGCTTCACATCCAAAGTCTTTGGAAGTTTGGATTATTTTGCTAATGTTCAAATAGCTTTGCTCAGGTTGCGCTGATCCAACACAATAGCATTCGTCTGCGTATCGCAGATGTAAAGATTCTTTGTCTGCTTCTGAATAGATTGCAACCGTTTTGAGTCCCAGTTCTCGACATGCTCTGATAATTCTTAGCGCGATTTCTCCTCGATTGGCGATCAAGATTTTTTTAAACATAGTTCATCCTTGCATAGTCCATGCTTATATTTGACATTTTTTAAATAAGAACTTTGTCAGCCGTGTGGATGAAGAAAATGATAATCATAGATTTTCATTTCCATGTAGCAAAATACCACATGTGGAAACCGTGGGTTCACGAGTACATGAGAAGCAAAAACCCAAAAATATACAAGGATTTTGATGAATTTATGACGCCGAAAAGCATCATAAAATTGCTAGATAACGAAGGCATTGACTTTGCTGTGTTATTGGCAGAGATTGCACCTTTAACGACTGGAATTGTGGAAAACGAGCTTATAATAGAATTTTGTCGCGAAAGCGAAAGATTGATTCCATTTGCGTCCATTAATCCAGTTAGCGATTCAAATCCGTCGGAAACATTGGTCAAGTTAGTGAAGGATTATGGAATGAGAGGGCTAAAACTCTTGCCGCCATATCAGCATTTCTATCCGAACGATACTGCCATATACAAGCTTTATGAAAAGGCGCGAGAACTGGAGATTCCTGTAGTTTTTCATACGGGTAGTTCTATCTTTCAGAATGCGAGGTTAAAGTATGCCGATCCTTTATACTTAGACGATGTTGCAGTAGACTTTCCAGACTTGACAATTGTTCAGGCGCATGGGGGCAGAGGTCTATGGTATGAAACTGCCTTCTTTTTGGCAAAACTCCACAAAAATGTTTACGTTGACATTTCAGGTCTTCCACCACAAAATCTTCTGAAGTACTTTCCTGAAGTGGAGAAAATTGCTGACAAAGTTATTTTTGGCTCTGATTGGCCAGGAGTTTCAAGTATCAAAAAGAATATAGAAATTATTTGGAAACTATCATTGAAGGAAGAGACAAAGCGTAAAATCATTGGAGAAAATGCGAAAAAGATACTGAGGCTGTAGCCACTTAGTGATAACAACTATTTTTCTTCACTTTTTAGAATTGCGTTCATTAAGTTGCTGAATATCTTCATATCCGAAGCCCTAACTATTGGGATTTGCATGCCTTTTTCCACTTCGTACACTTTAACGTATTTTGGAAAACTTGCATAGCATACTTGGCTTATTGGGAATTCTTTGTTTTCCATTTCACGTTCAAATGATGCCTCATAAACTTCTACGCATAGTAGGTGTCCGTCTACCCAGAAGAGGCGGTTTATTCCGTACGTGGTGGCGCACCATGCTAAGTCCTCTACAGACCTTTTATCCACTCCTAAAACGACTATTTTCTTTGTTGGAACAATTTCTATGTCCATGCCCTTTTTTTACT
>Ga0315312_1001997_pt1 | contig 14734 bp, 13 predicted proteins | sample TDP7_MG_FD_203629 | JGI IMG/M metagenome (GOLD analysis project Ga0315312, IMG submission 203629) | Freshwater sediment microbial communities from Lake Towuti, South Sulawesi, Indonesia - TDP7 | ecosystem: Environmental > Aquatic > Freshwater > Lake > Sediment | place: Indonesia: South Sulawesi... | reverse complement strand
AGGCGGATTGATCGCATATATTTGCCGCATGACGACGTGAACCAGAACTAGTTGACTTTGATACTTCTTCGCGAGGTCCATGGCGAAGTCAAGTGCTTTCAGAGAGTAGTCTGACCCATCCAGACCTACCAGGATTCTGGAAAACAAAGCTCTCCGAGTCAACTGCTGTCTGTGACTCAAGATAAGAATTGCCCTGTCCGCTTTCCGACGAACAAGAGGACTAGACTTCGCTGTCAAGACGGCGGACTAGCCCCGGAACGTCCAAAAAAGAACCGACTATGAAATCCGGCTGCTCCTCCAATAGACGCGACGCTGAGAAAGGCCCCGTCGGGACAGCTACGCTCCTCACCGAGGCTGCTTTGGCCGCCTTTATGTCAATGATAGCGTCACCAACCAGGATAGCCTCGTCAGCTTTGGCTCTGGCAAGCTTCAACGCCTGAAGAACAATCCCGGGGTCTGGCTTCAGCTGGTCAGCATCGTCTCTTGTGACGACGCCGTCGAAGATGCCGCGTAGCTGCAGTCTTTCGAGGCTTCGCTCAGCACCGAGCCTCCCGTTGTTTGTCACCACAACTATTCTCTTTTCCATCTGCTTGAGCTCGTCGAGGGCCTCTCTTGCGCCTGACATCAGCTTAACCTGCCCAGCCGCTTCGAGTTCCAGCCGCTCTATCCTCTCGTAGATGCGTTTCTTCACGTCACTCAGTCTATCAGCCTCGATGGTGCGACTCAGCTCCTTCAGCATTATGTAGACGCTCATCTGGTCGCTGAGGCCCGGGAGCAGAAGACCTTCCTGCTCTAGCAGCTGAAGGGCGAGTCTTCGCATGCCCATGTAGTCAAGGTTGAACCTGGTGAACGTGCCGTCCATATCGGTCAGTATCGCCTTGACTTTCAACCTTGACACCTATGCTCGTCCGGCCAACCCTACTTGAGACGCCATGAAGGCGCCTCTCTCAGCTATTAGAACATCGACCTGACAAGGTAGTACGTCATCCAGCAGCTTTTGGGCGTCTTATGCGGATACTTCTTCCATGGTCAGTGGCTGTGGTTTGGGGTTACATGGTGTATTCGGCTGTGTCAATGCCGCCACGAAGCCGGACTTGCATTTGATCCGGACCAGCGAGCGTATAGAATGTGTTTAGATATCCTTAACTTGGTCCGAAATGGGCTAGAGTGAGTGGTTGGTCAGAAGAATGTTCTATTACGCGCCAGGACCCCTACTCTGGGTAACCCCACTTTCGGCATTTCCCACGCCTGTTCCCCCGACAGCAACGTATTACACAGTCCCCGCCTACTATGTTCCTCCGGCCGCGCCGGTTGCTCCAGTCGCGTACGGCGCGCCTCTCGCATACCCAACGCCGATGGTGTATCCACCGTCTTTCTACACCATCCCTGAGGTCTCACCTCCTCGCGGGGAGTACCGCGTTGGACGCTGTCTGATGATCTGCCAGTAGCTAGACATCGCAGTTCTGAGACGCCGATTTCCTGATTACAAGCGAAGAGCATCCTAGCTGGTTCGCAACATCTCCTCTAGAGGTACGTTTCGCCAAGCATCTTCCTGAACAGTCTTGGCAGCTCCTGAGGTGACAGATCACCGTCTTCAATGATCAATCTAGAGACGAGTTTGCTCGGAGTCTTGTCGAAGTATGGGTTTCTCACAGTCAGGGGGCCCTGAGACGCATAGGGCAGGATCTCTGTAGGATCCATTTCCTCCACCCCGTTCTGAGACTCAAACATCGACCTCAGGTTGAACTTGGATTTCTCACATAGGACAATGAACGGCTTGCCATGCTCTCGTGCGCTCATGGCGAGTGGAAATGTTCCAATCTTGTTGACCACAGTTCCGTCGGAAAGGATGCTGTCCGCGCCGACGATGCATAGATCCGCCGTCGGCATGAGATGACCTACCGCTGCATCCACCGCCAGCGTCACTGGAATACCGAGCGCAGATAGCTCTTGAGCAGTGGTTCTGCCCTCGAAGAGCGGCCGAGATTCCGTGACGATGGCGCGAACTTTCTTTCCCGCATTCAAGGCTGCCCTGAACCCCGCAAATACGGTTGCGCTCCGGCTGTGCGCGAAGATCGTCATCCCGTCTTGTATCAAGTCGGAGGCACGCAGGGCAATCTCATATACAGCTCTTTGGGATTCTTCGATGATCTGCTGACATCCATCTGTGACCGTCTGCCTGAGCTGATGGGGGGAGGACGCGCTGTCCGGTGTGACTTCAATGAGATGTAGGAGTCTACCAACTAGGTTTGTCAGCGCTGCCATGCTGGGACGCGAATCCATTAGCTCCCGTCCGAAGACCCTCAGCTGAGTAAGAAGATCCCTAGAAGTGGCCGCGCCCATGAACTCGGCAAGTAGTCTCATCGCATCCAAGGCCTGACGTGAAAGCTCACTGGCGCCGCGTGTTCTGTCGTGTCTGATTTCTTCTAGCTTTGCAAGCACGGCTGGATGAACCGAGCGGAGCACTGAAGCATGCTCGAGCACTCTCTCTAAGGCTTCATCAAGCTTGGGAACGGTCTCAAACCTGCTCAAGTCCTCGCCTCTGACCCATCGAAAGGCGTCATGCTCCCAGTCCAGACTGATCTTCACGTGATCAGTCGAGAAGAGAAATGGGTGGACAACGAAGAGAGTGCCGATATCCTCATCCAAAGCGGGGAAAGACCTGCCCACCTTTGCGAGTGAGACATCTGCGCTGTCCAGCTTCACTTCTTCCGAGATTTCTTTCAGCGCACGCTCAAGCGGAGCCTCGTTGAGCTCAATGTAGCCGCTGATACCAGCCCATCTCCCGCGGTAGCTCCCAACTTTGTTGCTCCTTCGCAGCAGCAGTATCCGTCCATGGTGGGAAACGAACACAGTGACGACTTTCTTGACGGCGAGTGACGCGGGCCCTTCAGTCTGGCCGGTCCTTTGATCCTCCGATGATCCTTCCAAAGCCTGTTTTCCTTGATGCGAATGCTCGTGAAGATACAATATGACCATATCGTCCAGTAGCCAGGCGGTGTTAGGGAGGTGGTCTGGAAGAGAGAATCGCGCTCACTTGCGGGTCCTTGTGACCTGTGTGCCGCTCTTTCCGCGCATGGCTTCTCTCAGCTTGCTCAGTTCAGCGATGATGGCTCTCTCGCCGCCGTTTTGAACGAATCTCATGGCTGCGGTGATCTTTGGCTCCATACTGCCCTCCTTGAAGTGCCCCTCCTTCATGTGCTGCCCCAGCTGTTCCGCAGTCGCTTGCTCGATCATGGTTTGTTCCGCTGTACCATAGTTGAGGTATGCGCCGTCGACATCAGTGAGAATCACGAATACTGAGGCGCCGATCAGCGTCGCCAATCGTTCTCCCGCGAGGTCTTTGTCGATTACTGCCTCGACACCCCGCGCCTGGGTACCTTCCTCTACTATCGGGATGCCCCCTCCGCCGCAAGCCACGACAACGAAGCCGTTATCGACCAGACTCCTGATCGCAAAACGTTCGGCGATTATCTTCGGGTCCGGAGAGGGAACGACCCGGCGGTAGCCTCTACCCGCATCTTCTCTTATCACGAACTCGGGATGCTGGGAGCGGAGCCTGTCGGCTTCGTCCTTCGTGTAGAACGGGCCGACCGGCTTCGTGGGATTCTTGAATGCCTCGTCATCGGGGCTCACGATCACCCTCGTGACAACCGTCACGACATATCTGTCCAAGCCTCTCTTCTTCAGCTCGTTTCGAAGAGCCTGCTGGATCATGTAACCGATGAAACCCTGTGTTTCCGCACCGCAGGCATCCAAGGGAAACGGCGGAACAACGTTCTTGCCTGCGTCATGTCTCAGAAGAGTTGCTCCGACCTGGGGGCCGTTCCCGTGAGTAATCACGAGCCTGTATCCAGCTTGGACAAGGTCGGCGATCCGTTGAACGGTGTTGCAGATGTTTCGGTACTGTTCTTCAAACGTGCCCCTTTCGCCTCGTCTGAGAATCGCATTGCCGCCGAGCGCAACAACGACGAGGTTACTACTATGCAACTATACTCGCACTCCGGAGGGAGGCTCAGATTGAGTGACGATCGCTTATCAATCTTGCATCAGTTCTGCAAAGGAGGAGACGATCTGGTAAACCTCTTTTAGACGGGAGTATGTCCGCCTTACGGATCAGGATCAGTGAAGGAGGAGAAGAAGTTAGTCGATCTTTCCGGCCGCGATCTCATAACCACTCAGGAGTGGAGCGTCGAAGAACTAGAGGCCGCGCTTCGACTTGCGGGCGACCTGCGAGACAAGTATCGAAAGAACCGTGTCATCCCGCTGTTGCGAGATAAGACGTTCTTCGCCCTCTTCTACGCGTCTTCGACACGTACGCGCGCCGCCTTCGAGGCTGGAATGACCTACCTAGGCGGTCACGCTCAGTACATTGACGCGTCAACGACTCGGTTGGGAGCCGGAGAAGCGATCAGAGATGTCGCAAAGATGTACGAGCGATACGGACACGGGCTGGGCGTCAGAATCCTCGACGAGATCATCGACTACGTCTACGGAAGAGGGATCGCTGTAGTAAGAGAGTACGCGAAGCAGGCAAATATCCCCGTCATCAACATGGCCTGCTGTACTTACCATCCAACGCAAGGCCTCGCTGATCTGACGACACTTCGCGACGAGTTCGGTGCAAAGAAACGCAGGAAGTACGTCATCATGTGGGCCTACTCGAAGAGCTTTCGAGGAAGATGCAGCATACAAGAAGACGCGCTAATCGCCTCCAGATTCGGACACGATGTCGTGCTGGCACACCCTGAAGGGTTCGAGATAGATCCAAAAATCATTGCGACGTGTTCAGACAACGCAGCGGCGTCAGGCGGAACCCTGACCGTCTCACAAGACCTCAAGACGGCACTTGAAGGCGCGGACGCCGTGTTTCCGAGGAACTGGGCGAGTAAAGCACTACTTGAGGTCGGCGCAACGAGTTTCGGGAAAGAACGAGAACTGGAACTGCACGAGAGATACAGGCACTGGTGTCTCACAGAGGAGACGCTTGATCTTGCTGACAAGCGAGGAATAGTCATGCACGTCCTTCCTATCCTCAGGGGAGAGGAGGCGACTGACGACGTCATGGATGGACCTCGGTCTCGAATCTATCCTCAGGCCGAAAATGGCCTTTACACGAAGATGGCTGTGCTAGCGCTTACGATGGGCGGAAAGAAGAAGCTACGCTGATTGACCGAGCCGAATTCTCGACTGTCACTGCTTGAGGCCGAGAACTCTCTGCAACTGGTTTACGTCGGGATCAATCAACGGAGCCTGCGCAGATCCAATCACATTCAGGTCCTTCAGTCCGCTTCCCGTGATTTCGACCACGACGCAGTCATCTCTAGGTATCCGGCCTTGGTCTCCCAGCTTTTTCAGGCCCGCCAACGCTGTGGCTCCCGAGGGCTCGGCGAATATTCCTTCTTTCTTCGCCAGCGTTCTCTGGGCTTCCATGATCTGTTCGTTTGAAACCTTGACCGCAGTTCCCCTAGACTCGTGCAACGCGATGAGGGCTGCGTCGCCGTCCCACGGATACGGATCCATAAGCCCGGTGGCGACGGAGTCAGGATGTTCCCAGGGAACTATCTTATGAGGATCCGTCTTCTCCTCGAAAGCCCGAACAAGTGGTGCGCATCCAGTTGATTGGACAGCAACCATGCGGGGCACACTTCCAACAAGGCCGAGATGTTTGAGCTCTCGGTAGCCTTTCCAGTTTCCAGCAAGTAGTCCCCCGCCACCCACCCCGGCGAAGATCCAGTCCGGGGCAGTCCAGCAGAGCTGTTCCGCGATCTCGTAAGACATCGTCTTCGATCCTTCGGCTTGGTAAGGATTGAAGGGGCCCATGCTTGGGCACGGGTACCATCCGAAACGCTTGCTAACAATCCTCAACATTGTTACAGTGGGATCGACGCCGCTCTCAAGGCCTCTGAATCTGACGACGTGTGCGCCGAACATGTTTAGCTGTGCAATCTTTCCGGGGCTGGCCATTTCAGGGACAAACGCGTAACAGGTCAGTCCAGCCCTAGCCGAGTATGCCGCTAGGGCGGCCGCGGCGTTCCCGCTTGACGCGCCGACCACAGTATCGTATTCGAGCTCAACAGCTTTAGAGACTCCCACAGTCATTGGCCGATCCTTGAATGAGGCGGTGGGATTCTTCGTCTCGTCCTTGACGTACAGATCGCCGAATCCGAGCGCCTTGCCGAGGTTTTGACAGCGAATCAGCGGAGTCTGAACCTCACCAAGGCTCACGATGTTATTCTCATTCTCGATCGGAAGGAGTTCACGATATTTCCAGAGACCCCCTCGGCGACGCTCGAAGAAATCGCGGCTCAGTATCCTCGCCAACGAAGCATAGTCATACTCAACTTCCAGCCTGCCTTCATCCTTTCCGCAAGTCAGCACACGATCCTGAGGAGCGTATGTGCGTCGACAATCGGAACAACGTAGCTGAGAAACATACGCCATACCCTACACCTGTTTATGCCGATCACCGACTAGGAAATTCGGCCCTTTCTAAAGTGCGCGATGACATGTTCCGCCTTGGCGACCACTAACATCATAACTGGAACCGGGTAGACAGAGACAAAGGTCGTAGTCTGTTTGCCTGAGAGCTTCTTCCGCGACAAGTTCAGGAACGCTATGATCGCGACAACATTCCGCGATGTGATTCTCTCCATCGGACGGTCAGAGGTTGAACCCGAAGACGTTAAAGTGCAAACGAGGCTGACCAAGAATCGTCAGATGAGGATCCCGTTCATCTCCTCTCCGATGGACACGGTCACCGAAAGCGAGATGGCAATAGCACTCGCCCGCCACGGCGGCCTCGGCGTGCTTCACAGGAACTGCACCGTCGAAGAGCAATGCGACATGGCGAAGCGAGTCAAGAAGGCGGAGGCCCTAGTGATCCGGGATGTTGTGACTGTGACGCCTTCAACGACAATAGCCGAAGCGCTCGCGCTCATGCAGAAACATGAGATTTCAGGGTTGCCAGTTGTGGATAGTGACCGGCTAGTTGGAATCCTAACCGGAAGAGACGTAAGATTCGCCGACCCGTCGCTGAGAGTGGAGAACCTGATGACCCGTAAGGTAATCACGGCAAGAGAAGGTATCACGATCGATGACGCGAAGGAACTCCTTCACCAGCATAGGATCGAGAAGCTCCCGATCGTTGACGCTGACGGAAAGCTGAGGGGCCTCATCACGATAAAGGACATCATCCTTCGAGGAAGATTTCCTGACGCGACACGAGACGATGAGGGCAGACTACTGTGCGCAGCAGCAATTTCGCCATTCGATGTGAACAGAGCGAAGGAGCTGGACAAGCATGTCGACATACTAGTAGTCGACGTGGCTCACTTTCACAACGTGAGAGTCTTCGAAGCGACTAAGAAGCTCATGAAAGAAGTCAACGCTGAAGTTATCGTGGGAAACATTGGAACCTACAAGGCCGCAGAAGAGGCAATCGCGAAACTAGAGAATGTAGCTGCGTTCCGCGTCGGAATCGGGTCAGGATCGATTTGCTCCACAACAGCTGTGACAAGGGCAGGCGCGCCGACCCTGTTCGCGACCTGCGAGGTTGCTGACGCGGTCCGCCAGTATCAGGCGGAAATTCCAATCATAGCGGATGGCGGAATAAGAGGCGCAGGCGACATCGCCGTAGCCTTGGCAGCAGGCGCCTCAACAGTGATGATCGGGAACCTGTTCGCCCGTTGCAAGGAGGCCCCGGGAACACTGCTTACCATCGGCGGCCGCCACTACAAACAGTACAGAGGCATGGGCAGCCCATCGGCTCGTGCAAAAAGGTACGCGCTCGACCGTTACAGCACACCCTCGAAAGGATTGCCGGAAGGCGTGGAGGGATGGGTTCCCTACAAAGGAGAAGCCTCACTATTACTGCAGGAGCTAGTCGCGGGCCTCAAAGCAGCAATGGGGTACGCGGGCGCCGCCAGCATATCTGACCTATGGGAGAAAGCGCGCTTCCTCATGATTTCACAGTACGGCGAGGCAGAAGCAAGCCCACATGATATCCTCCTCCCTAGCGAAACTGAACGAGGCTAAGAGATTGGCCTTCACTTAGGCCAGCGTGAGAGCGGGCACGGATCACTCTTGGGGCAAATTGTAGACGTTGAGGACCTCTGGTTCCACTACAGAGGCTCATCAGACTGGGTCCTCAGAGGGGTGAATCTGCAAATCGCCTCGGGCCAATTCATTGTAATAATGGGCCCAAGCGGATGTGGAAAGAGCACACTAGCTCTCGCGTTGACTGGTGCGGCTTCCCGACTGCTCTTTGGCGAGGCCAAGGGAAAGGTCGTTGTCGACGGGATCAACGCGCTTGAGGCGCCGAGTCATGAGATCTCTCAACACGTTGGGATGGTGCTCCAAAATCCTGAGACGCAGCTCGTCACCATGACTGTTAGAGAAGAACTTGCGTTTGGCCCGGAAAATTTGCAGCTACCGCCTTCCGAAATCAGGCATAGGACGGAAGAGGTTGCGGCGAAGATGCGACTGGGTCCACTATTGGATAGGCCCGTGAACGCGCTTTCGGGCGGAGAGAAACAGGCCGTTGCCGTTGCGAGCGTTCTCACTTTGCGCCCCAGGGTGGTTATACTGGATGAGATCACATCGATGTTGGACCCTGTCGGGATGCGGATGATTACGGAGTTGATAGAAAGGATGCATCAAGAGTACAAGCTCACAATTCTTGCAATAGATCACAGAGTGGAGTGGGCATCGGAGATCGCGAATAGGATCGTGGTAATGAATGAGGGAAGGATCGACTTGGACGCGCCGCCATGCGAGGCGTTCAGGGAAAGAGAGTACGTTCGAAGAATCGGTTTCAGGGCACCGCAGGTAACAGAAGTCACCTATAGGATGATGGACAAGGGGCGAGTTGTGACAACGATACCTGTCACGCTGAATGAGGCAACAGAAATGTTCTCCACACTCTTGAGGCGAACAAGGTATGCCGCTGATTGAACTGAGGGATGTGCATTTTTGGTATGGCCGTGAGGTGGAGGCGCTCCGAGGCGTAAGCCTCCAGATAGACGAGAGCGAGTTTATTGGACTTCTTGGTCAGAACGGCTCCGGAAAAACTACACTTGCAAAGCATCTGAACGGTTTGCTGAAACCGACCTCGGGAACGGTCTTGGTCTCAGGCAAGGACACGCGGGGCGCGCGAATCGCTCAGCTTTCCAGAATCGTAGGCTATGTTTTCCAGAACCCCGACCACATGATCTTTGCGAAGACTATATTTGATGAGGTTGCCTTCGGCCTTCGCAACGTCAAGACACCTGAAGCAGAGATCTCGCCTCTTGTAGACAGAGCTCTCGCCCTCGTTGATCTGACGAAACCCCTTAACGAGGACCCTCACTCCCTCAGTATGGGCGAGCGACGTCGTTTGACGATCGCTTCAGTTCTGGCCTTAGATCCAAAGGTGCTGATTCTCGACGAGCCTACCACTGGAGTCGATTACCATCGCGCCTCACTACTGATGGAAACCGTTGTCAGGCTGAATCGACAGGGACGCACAATCGTCGTGATCACTCACGACATAGCCCTCGCGGCAGAGTATTCGAATAGAACAATTATCTTAAAGAACGGCACCATCGTGGCTGACGGCCCGACAAGAAACGTTCTGAGCAACTCCGACGTGACATCACAGTCAAACATCATACCGCCGCAAGTCTCGCTGTTGGCTCAGCGACTAAGCACATTCGGTTTTCCCACCCAGACCGTGAGAATAGGCGAGGCTACCGACTGGCTCCTAGAGCACACATGAACTGGGAAACTAGGGTCGTGAGGTAGGCCTGAGGGCCAAGCGATAAATAGCAACCGCTGAGAGGTTGAAACTGGAGATTGCATTGGTTGTCCTAATGCCAAACGACTACGGGATAATCGGCTTCGTCGTCTTCGTGCTTATTGTCGGGGCTGTCCTATACGCGATGAAGAAACCAGTAGGCAAACTGATCCTTGCCCTCGGCGTAGGCGGTATCTTCACATTGATCGCCTACTTCATCTTGATCTTTGCCGGAATCTACGACAACGTAACGGGGGTATTGAATCCGACGCCTGTCCTCAACGTGTTCGCAGTGATAGTCATTCTTGTGGGTCTTGGCGCTGGATACTATGCAGTCCAGAGAGCGAGGGTGAAAACATGACAAGCAAGGAAGCTCCGAGCTACAAACTAGCCGCAGTAGTAGTGGCCATAATCGTGTTGGCGATCGCCGTCTACGGCACCTACTCCTTCCTGTCATTTAACTGGGCGACAGGGCCTGGCGACCTGCTCGCGGGGAAAGGGTGGACCTTCGGTCAGGCATTCCTGAACCTAGGCTTCGACTTCTGGCTCGTGGTAGGTGGAATAACTTGGCTCGCGGGGACCATACTCTTTCTGATGGAACTCGGCGGCGTAACACTGGAAGGTCTGAAGCTTCGACGGTTCTCACTCAGATGGGATGCGGTGGACATCGCAACGACCGCGCTCTGTGCCGCCGTTTACGGCGGTGGCCTCTTCGCAACCGGCGGCCTAACAATAATCCCAGGTTTCACGTGGATACGGCCTGCAAACGCGTTGACTCCCATCTTCGGCATACTCTTCGGTCTGCCAGGCGCCTTTGGGACCGCGATTGGGAACTTCATCGCCGACGCCTTCGCAGGGTTTCTGAGTGTTGGCAGTATCGGTGGTTTCGTCGGAAACTTTCTCCTCGCCTGGGTCCCATACAAGTTCGTCAAAGACGCCAGCATGCGAAGCGGGAAGTCTTGGGCACAGTTCTACCTCTGGGGAGTGTTAGTCGGGTCGGTTTGGTGTGCGATCTACATCGGGTGGTGGCTTTACTTCATAGGCCCGCAGAGCCCCGTGCTCGCCTCGTTTCCGCTGACCGGCCTTCCGGCATTCCTCGTGTGGGGCTGGTTTACGCCGTTCGTGGTGATCAACAACGCCATTGTTACTGCGATCGTCAGCGCGCCCGTGACGGCTGCCTTGTTCCCATACGCCAAGAAGTGGGGCCTTTACTGGGCAGACAGAATCCAGTACAAGCCATAGCACGAGCAGACGACAGAGATGGGCTTCGAGCTTGGACTCTACGTCGAAGGCAATAGCTTCATGCACAAGCTTGACCCGCGGGTCAAGCTGCTATTTGCCTTCTCCCTAATTTTTTTGCCCGCTTTCTACCGAGACCCTAGGATCAATGGCGCGATCTACGGAGCTTTCCTTCTCCTAGCAATCCTCTCCAGAGTCGGGATCAAGCGTCTACTTATGGTCCTCTCGATCTCTACCGTAATATTTTTCATGACATTTCTGATTTGGGCGACATCCCCTCTTGTCTCAGGCGGAAGGACGATCTTCGTACTACCGCTCCCGTGGGGAAGCACCATTAACTATACGGAGTACGGAGTCTTGTACGCATTGAATAATGTCTTCCTGATCCTCATCCCTGTGTCAGGGATGTTTCTCTACGTAAGCGTGACCACACCATACGAGATCGTGCAGAGCTTTCAGCTGCTGCATCTGCCCTTCAAGATAGGATTCGCCTTCTCAACCGCATTACGTTTTCTACCCGTCATGTTCAATGATACGAAGCAGATCATGGAAGCTCAGATGAGTCGAGGCTTGGATCTTCAGAGCGGAAATATCTTGCAGCGCATGAGGGGCTACGTTCCGATCTTCATACCCTTGCTCGTCAAGATGATGAAGGGCGTGCAAGAGCTCTCGCTCAGTTTGGAAACACGGTGCTTCGGCGTGAACCCGAAGAGGAGCTTTGTCAAGGAGGCGAAGCTCAATTTGCCAGACTACGTTGCGACAGGCGCAATCGTCTTGGCAATCGCGTTCAGCATATACGCAAAGATTGTGGGAATCGGCCAGTCCCTAACCTGGACCTAATGGTAAGAATCCTCTTAGCGACCGTAAGAACAGCAAGATTACAGCCGTACGGCTCCTCGTCGAATGGTCAGATCCTACGATCCGCCTACAGATAATGGCGCTAGTTTTCAACTCGACACAAACCAAACTTCACCCAAACGGCAAAGTACTCATTGAGACAATCGACTGATTCGAGAGCATAGGAATGGAAGCATGTTGGAACGTGTCGATTTGCTCATTCGAGGATGCCAAATCCTCACCATGGATCCGAGGGACCGCACATTTCGGCAAGGGCTTGTCGCTGTAAGTAATGGTCGCATACTCTACGTCGGCTCCGACGGCGTCAACTATGCAGGGACCATCGAGATCGATGGACGAGGGAAACTGCTGATGCCGGGTCTGATCAACGCCCATACTCACATAGCTATGACGCTCTTGCGAGGCATCGCCGAAGATATCCCGCTAGACGAGTGGCTCGAGAAGGTCATCTGGCCGCGCGAGGCCAAGCTGAAGCCTGAGGATGTGTACGCCGGAACCTTGCTTGGATGCGTGGAACTGATCAAGACCGGGACAACCTGCTTCAACGACATGTACTTTTTCATGGATCAAGTCGCCGAGGCAGTGGCGAGATCCGGCCTTCGAGCAGTACTCGCTGAGGGCATGATAGAGCAAGGCGGGCTTGGAAGAGGTCGGGAAGCGCTTCGAAGAGGCGAAAGCTTCGCGAAAAGTTTTGACGGATTTGCAGGATGTAGGGTCCGGACCAGGCTTGGCCCTCACTCCGAGTATTCGTGTAGCCCCGAATTCCTACGTGCGGTGAAAGAGAAAGCTGATTCGCTGGGCGTCGGGATACACATGCATCTGGCGGAGTCAAAGAGCCATGCGGATTCTGTGGCCAGAAAGCTTGGGAAGAGCGCCACTAAGCAGCTTGAAGAGATCAGCTTCCTAGACGAGAAACTGATCGTGGCACACAGCATTCACATCGATCATGAGGAGATCAAGATCTTGGCAGATCATCGGGTAGGCGTTGCCCACTGCCCCGTCTCCAATATGAAGGTCGCCCTAGGTACAGCGAGGGTTGTTGAGATGGTGAACAAGGGAGTTCCGGTAGGAATTGGAACGGATGGGCCCGCCAGCAACAACCACCTTGACATGCTGAAGGACGTGAAGATTGCAGGGCTTGCGCAGAAGAGTCTCTACAACGATGCTACAGCTCTTCCGGCGAAGAGGTTGCTGAGAATGGTTACGATCGATGGTGCCAAGGCTCTGGGACTCGAGAAGATGATTGGATCGATCGAGCTTGGGAAGAGAGCTGACCTGATCCTCATCGACCTGAATAAGCCGCATCTAACGCCGCCTACCGACCCTTGGACTACGATCGCGCATGCGGCAATGGGAAGCGACGTCGACACAGTAATCGTAGACGGAAGAGTACTAATGCAATCACGCAGACTCACTGAGCTGAACGAGCAAGAAGTAATCCTGAGAGCAACTGAAGTCGCACAAGAGCTTGCGTCAAGGTGAATGAACCGCGACGCGGATGCAACGCTCCGGCGAAGTAGGTTCTGCTAACGAGTTATCCGCCGGAGATTCCAACGGTTTACATATGCTTGAGACTACTCAGCGTTGAAGTGTCGAGAGGGTGATGATCCAGGAATGAGTACTGTGAAGGATATCTCGCTTGCGTCCGCTGGGCTACCGAAAATCAAGTGGGCTGAGCGGCGCATGCCCGTTCTCTCCAAGATTCGGAATAGGTTGACCTCGGAGAAGACGTTTGAAGCACTAACAGTGGGAATGTGCATTCACTTGGAGATGAAGACAGCCGTTCTCGCGCTCACACTGAAAGCTGCCGGAGCAGAGGTTGCCATCACAGGAAGCAACCCACTATCGACACAGGATGATGTAGCGGCCGCTCTTGCAAGTTCGAATGTAAACGTGTATGCTTGGTACGGCGTGACACCTGAGGATCATAAGCAGAACCTGAGTAGGGTCCTCGCTCACAAACCCGATATTATCATCGACGACGGAGCTGAACTCTCAGTAGCCATCCACAAGGAACATTCGGACCTCTTCGGAAAGACCCTAGGGGCATGCGAGGAAACCACAACAGGTGTACTGAGGTTTCGGGCGATGGAGAAGCAGGGCGCACTGAGGTTTCCTGTCATCGCTGTAAATGACGCGCAGACGAAGTATCTGTTCGACAGCCAATATGGAACCGGACAGTCCGCACTTGAAGGCGTGATGAGGTCAACGAACCTTCTGATCGCGGGCAAATCATTGGTGGTGGCGGGGTACGGTTGGGTGGGGCGCGGTATCGCCCACAGGGCTCGGGGACTCGGAGCCAAGGTCACGGTAACGGAGGTCGATCCAATGCGAGCCTTGGAAGCTCTGATGGACGGCTTCGATGTCACTCCAATGCTGGACGCCGCTCGACACGGTGACATATTCATCACAGCAACAGGCTGCAAGGACATCATAACTGAAAGAGAGATCATGGCCATGAAGGACCAAGCCATCCTCGCCAACGCTGGCCACTTCGATGTGGAGGTCAATGTTCGCGACCTTCAGAGGATGGCTAGGGAAAAGCGAACCGTTCGCGCAAATGTTGAAGAGTATTTGCTGACTGACGGACGAAGGATATACCTTCTAGCCCAAGGAAGGCTCGTGAATCTCGCTGCGGCCAACGGACATGCCGCTGAGGTGATGGACATGAGTTTCGCAGATCAGGCCCTAGCTGCGGAGTATCTCCTGAAAAACAAAACAATTCTCAAACCGGCTGTTTACGCGATGCCCGTTGAACTTGACCGCGAAGTAGCTCGGCTCGCATTGGAAGCCTGGGGGAAACGGATAGACCAAGTCAGCGACGAGCAGAGAAGATATCTAGAAAGCTGGGAGTAGGGCGTA
>Ga0315312_1001996_pt1 | contig 14740 bp, 21 predicted proteins | sample TDP7_MG_FD_203629 | JGI IMG/M metagenome (GOLD analysis project Ga0315312, IMG submission 203629) | Freshwater sediment microbial communities from Lake Towuti, South Sulawesi, Indonesia - TDP7 | ecosystem: Environmental > Aquatic > Freshwater > Lake > Sediment | place: Indonesia: South Sulawesi... | reverse complement strand
TACAAAGTTCTAAACATCTTGTGGACTACTTTGAATGATCTTTTTATATTCGATATTCTCGTGACTCATCCCCACTTTAATTACTATATTGCCTTAATTTTTCTTTTTCCTCTCTAGATTCGACGGCGTTCATCCTATATAGATAGGCGTTGCTGACAATTACATCATCATCGTCCTCAAGAATCTGTAAGCGGATCTAACCCTTGCGTGGACACACGATTTCTTGAGAAAAAGTGGAATTGATAGTTGTTACCGCGAGATATCTTAGGTTTCCCAAGATTTGTAGAGGTTTACTTCTTAGGCAATCTTATAAACCTTATCTTCTTCTCTCACTCTTTGCTCCACTTTTAGCCCTATACTTTGACCGGCTTGAGCCGATGATACGTTCTTGTGTTCTATCTGCATAGAAGAGACTGCCTGCTCAAGATTTGTAGTTGAACCTTGGATGAGGATTCTATCGCCAACTGAAAGCTTGTTAGTCAACTCTATCACTGCTACCCCTATCTTAGTGAAGTAATGAGTAACTTTGCCAACCTCCTCCAATTCCTTCTCAGACATTCATTCTCACCATACGGTTCATCAATAGGTAGACTCTGCTTAAATTATTTTTCTCCTAAAGAACGAAAACCGCTTCTCTTCTAAGCAAGAAAACGTAGGAAAAGAGTCTCAGCCTTGCAAAAATTTCTAATAAATTAGGGGAAGTGTACTGTTCAAAAGTTAGCGAGAACTTGGAGCGTTCTATATTGTTCTACGAATTGAAGCCCTTTTTGGGTTGTCTTAACCTTTCTTTCAGTTCCATTCTCCTTAGAAATCAGGCCCTGCCCCTCAAGCCTTTGTAGATAGCTCTCAAGGATCGCGTGGTTTAAGTTAGCCCTGTAGACAATATGCGTCTTCCTTGCGCCATTCATGGCTGCGTCGAGTATCTCGGCTGTTATCTCAAGATAACTTCTTCGCTCCATTTAGGATTCCTCCAACTCTCAATTGGGCTAAGATTGCCTCAATCTTTGCCTCTCTTTATAGAGCTTCTTAATCAGAGAGGCAAGCAAATCCGATTGGAGTTCGAGTTTATGAGCCTTTTTAGCCATTTTCAATTCACTTCCTCTCTAATTCTCTGAGACAGCAGTTCGCTGGGAAGATATTTAAACCTATTCTAACGGAAATGGAAGATTTTTTCCATTTTTGGAAAAACAAAATCCCCTTTTTACCATCTTCGGAAACTATCTTACTAATGTAAGATCCATATTATATTTCTATGCTCCGCGCGCCCATCACCCGTGTCCACAAAGGCAGAAAGTCAACCAAAAGACTTAATATTCAACTCGCCAAAACGGTTTAGCTCAGAAAGAAAAAGCGGGGGTGTCCGAGTGGTCAAAGGAGGCAGGCTTAGGACCTGCTGGCGTAGGCCTGCGCGGGTTCGAACCCCGTCCCCCGCACTAAGGCATTTTTGAGCAACTATCACCATATATAAAGTTTATATCTATGGTATTTCAATTTTTTGTATGGTGAAAGATTTGAATGAGACGGCGACAGTGACAAGTAAAAGCATGGTTACAATTCCTGCGAAAATTAGGCGTAAATATGGTATTAAGGAAGGCATGAAGGTCGAATTTGTCGAGCTTGAGGACACAGTTTTAATTGTACCCCTAAGAAGTCTCAAGCAACTTAAAAGTGTAGATAAGGTTCACGAAGAAGTCTTGAGAGAAGCCATAAGAGAACTCAATGAAGAACATCGGAAGGAAGCTGGCGAATGAAGAAAGCCGTCGTTATAGATGCTGGTGTCTTAACTCTCCACTTTATCGGTGACCCGCGGGTGGATGAATATTTTAATGCCATAGATGATGAGCGAACATCTGGATATATCTCTGGTATTAATCTATCTGAGTTCTACTACAAGACCTGCCAAAAGATAGGTAGGCAAACCGCTGATGCAAGATATTACCAGATTAGAAGAACTCGCCTTCAGATTGTTCACGACGATGATCTAACAAGAGACGCGGGACTGGAAAAGTGTAGGCAACCTTTAAGTCTATCGTTGGCTGACTGCTTCGCACTAGCTCTCACCAAAAGAGAGAAGGCGCTATTGTTGACGACTGATAAAGAGCTTGCAAAGGCAGGGGAGATTGAGGTTAAGTACTTTGAAGTCTAAGCCCATTACAAAAAGCGGGGGTGTCCGAGTGGTCAAAGGAGGCAGGCTTAGGACCTGCTGGCGTAGGCCTGCGCGGGTTCGAACCCTGTCCCCCCACTTGGAAATAAACCCACCAACCATGACGTTGATTCTGAATCATGTCAGAAAGCGATTAAGGGGTTTCATAGTTCAGTATGGGATAACTCACTTAATCATCATTGCCTCAGCTAGGTCTCTGAAATGCTCATCACCGGTTATGATCTTGTGATTGCCGAGTCTTGCGGTCGCTAATATTATTGAATCTGCCATGCCCCAGTGTCTGACTGTCTTCCTTCTCCCGAGGCTTAGCCTTCCAGCGAGCTCTGCTATGTTCTCATCCAAAGGGATTAGCTGTGAACGAAGTTTCATGAACTTCAATCTCTCCCTAAAGTCTATGCCAAGTCTGCCATATTTCTCAGAAAGCTCAGCAACCACTATCGTAGGCGTCAGAGTCTTTCCCCCTTCTATGTGGCTTCTGACAATCTCTCCAGCGGGCGTTCCTAGAAAGTATTCGAACCAAGCAAAGGAATCAACTACGACATAGCCTTTTTGAATGACCATGTCTGCTACGTCCTATGCGTATCTTCTGTGATCTCTTCATGTTCCTCTTGGGTGAAACTGATCTGGCAACTTGCGTCAACGCCGAACATTGACCTCTGAACTTGCTGTGATCTCTCTAACAGCATGTTAATCAGATGATCGAAGTCCTCTGCCTTCTCCTCCTTAATCAAATCTTTGAGTTTTCTCCAAGTATCTTGGCTCACAGAGATTGTTTTGGACATACTAAGCACCTCAAATATTATGATCCGTATTATGTAAAATACAGACTGTAAAATATAAAGCTTCACAAGTCCTTTCATAGTCGATTTCACAGATAAGGAGACTGAGTATGAGACCTGCTGGCGTAAGACTGGACGGGTTCGAATCCCATCCCCTGCACCAATAAACTTAATAATTAAGATGAGATGGTGGTTTACGGCTGTGGGCGTTTCCCCGTTTGGGTGACGGGGTAAACGCACGTGACCCTACGTGACCGCCCGCAGCCAATGTTGTTCCTTTTACATTTCTGCAAAGCTTTTAGGCATATCTAGAGTTGAAGAGTTCCAAGTAAAACATGCTCTAATTCAAGAAATCACTGACATTGGCATTATTAGGCTGACAACAAACCTTCTAGGACCTCTGCACAGATGCTAGGCTTCACAAGGAAGTGCAGATATCCTACGTATTTGGTTCTTATAGGTTCTTTTAATTGGGGATATTAGACATGGCGTTATTGAGGTCAAAGATCTTTCCGGGATTGAGAATGTTGTTGGGATCGAAAACCCGTTTTATCTCTTTTATCAGCTCTATCTGCTTCTCTTCCAAGGCTAATGGTAGAAATACCTTCCTTGTGAGACCGATTCCATGTTCACCTGAGAGGGTACCGCCAAGGGAGACACTTAGCCTATAGACTTCGTCTATGAGCTTTGGTATTTTGCTACTCCATTCCTCGTCGCTCATGTTCTTCTTTAGGACGTTTGTGTGGACGTTTCCGTCGCCTGCATGACCGAAGTTCTGGCATTCCACTCCATATCTCTGAGAGATATCGTTCAAACCCTTAATGAGGTTGGGTATCTTGTTTCGGGGAACAACACAGTCTAGAACTTCAATGAAACCTTCGGCTTTGGCAGCGTCTATTATACAGCTGCGCCCTTCCCATGTCTTTGCTTGTTCCTCTTTTGTGTCCGCCACAAGGATGTCTAAGGCGTTGTTCTTCATGCATATCTCCCCCACTGCCAAGTAATCAGAGTCGACTGCCTCTCTGTCGTTACCATCTATGCGGATCAACACAAAGGCAGGGGCGTCATTCCGAGGCATGGGTCTCCTCAGGTAACGTTCAGCGACAAGGATTGAAGATTGATCCACAAACTCGATTGCAGGTGGAACAATCTTGTTCTTAATTATCTCTGAAACCGTTCGAGAAGCGTCTTGAAAGTCCTTATAAGGCGCATAGAGGGTGACGTTAATCTTAGGCAGCGGCACGAGTCTTAGAATAGCCTTAGTAACCACGCCTAGTGTACCTTCAGACCCTATAATGAGATCTATTAGAGAGTAGCCAGTTGAATTTTTAACAGTCTTCCCACCCATATGGACTACATCGCCTGTTGGTAAGACCACCTCCAGCCCTTGAACGAAATCTCGGGTCACGCCGTACTTTACTCCTCGCATTCCACCCGCGTTTGTTGATATGTTCCCACCTATGGTGCCCATTTTCTGGCCAGGGTCGGGTGGATATAGGAAACCGCGCTCCTCCACATAGGCATGTAAGTCCATTATGAAGACACCGGGTTCAACTGTCGCCATTAGGTTCTCCTCATCTAACTCAACAATTCTATTCATCTTCTCAAGGCTCAAGAGTATACCGCCATAGATCGGAATTGCGCCCCCACAAAGTCCCGTCCCCCCGCCTCTAGGAGTGACTGGGATCCTTTTCTGGTTAGCAAGACTGAGAATTTTAGAGACTTCCCCTGTGTTCTCAGCCTTGACGACAACTTCGGGATAGTGAAGCTCAATGGAACTCTCGTCATGTGCATAGTCTATCAGCTTCTCCTTGGTGAGGATGATATCGTTAGGTCCGACGATGGCCTCCAATTGTTCTAGAACCTCTTCATCCACTTTCCTGTATTCCATGTTACACACGAAACCCAATCTGTTAGAGTACGAATGTTCTCAGATGATGTTATATAATTATTCCTTGTGCTATTGAAGCCAATCTAATGGATCTAGATTGAGGTCAAGACCTGTTTGCAATTATAGCATCATCTATTGCCACAATTGTTTACTACGTAGCTTTGAGGATTGGAGGTTAACTGGTCAAATCAACAATTCTGTCCATCAGAGGCATCTTTGTGAATAATTTGAGCTCTTCCAGTAGAATCCTTTGTAGCCTGCTTGCTCTTTCTGGTCACATAAACCTTTCCGTATACATGCAGGAGGTCAACTCATTATCTCTGGCAGTTTACGATAACTAAGAAGGTTAAGCTCGTTGAAAACCATGTTGGTTGGGGAAAATGTTTTAGCCTTAGATAAGAGACTAGGTTCGGTTAGATCTGGTTTGAGTTTTTCATCGAAGAACATCGCTTTGGTCGGGGTGTTCGCAACCTTACATGTAGTGCTTTACCTCGTCTCTATAGATTTATGGCGAAACTGGAGCATTTACTTGGAGCCTCTTGAGGGTATAATTTTGGGTCCATGGGTCGGCTTCCTTGCAGCGCTAGTAGGTAGCGTCATAGCGAGAGCTGTTAAGCCCACCGATTTCTGGATGTTTGGGATAATAGCTGAACCTGTAGGCGTCCTAGCCTGTGGACTCATAGCGAAAGGAAAATGGAAGCCTCTTTTAGCGTTATACGCGGTTATGCTAGGGGCTTACTTCATCCATCCCCTAGGAAGATGGCTTCCGATATGGACAATCCTTGATATTTTGTTAGCCTTGGCACTCATATACCCGGTAACCAAAATCTACAGAAACCTTTTCAAGGAAGACATAAGGCGTTTAGCCTTCTTGACATCGCTCATCGCCTTCATTGGAACCGTAACAGATGCGCTGACCAGAATCTTTCTGTTGGTCCCCATGGGCTTACACATGGTCTTTCTCTGGTTTCCTGAAACTGTTTACTATGTATTCGTAGTTGGCGCTGTTGGCTCCTACATAGAGGATTTGATCGTCGTTCTGGTCTCCTTTCTTATAGGAGGACCTATACTTGCAATGATACGGAAAATTCCTGGACTCAAATTTCCGTTAAGCTAAGGAAGACAAGCGAATGTCTATCTCTTTAACACGTGATATTCACACAGAATTTCTCCCAGATCTCTTCTTATACAATCTTGCCGCTACCATTCCAAATGATACGATAGTAATGACGGTAGCCCCGTTACTGGCAAAGTGGATTGGTGTTTCTACATAAGTTATGGTAATATGGTTTTCGCCTTGGGGCATCTTCAGTTTTATAATACCGTCCTGTTCAGTGACTATCGCAGGTTTATTATTGACCGTAACATATAGATGAGGGGACCAAGCCATGCTTACTAAGACATCCAATGTTTTATCGCTTCTTACCATGTATTCTTTCTGAAAGGGAGACTCACTAATCACATGGTAGCTGATTGCCCCTTTTTCAGTTACGCCTTTAGGTATGCACAGGCTTTGGAGAAGCTCTATCTCGGCACTGTTATTGTATAATAGGGCGTGGTAGAAGAGGTTTAAGCCGACGAAATAGACATTGTCACGAAAACCCACCGCCTTGTAGATCTCGTTGACTTCTAGGAGCGTTTGGGAGAATCCTTGATATGTCATAGCAGTCCAAGCTGAACTTAGGTAAGCTCCTTCTGAAAATGAACCGTTTATGGGCAATGCTGAGTATGTAACGCGGAAGGGAGAACCCCAGCGATCCATTTCAGGCCCATCGTAGATGATCTCTCGAGCAAAATGAACACCTAGAAAGGTACCTTCATTTTGTAATTCTCCTGAGATCCGGTACCCATCAATATCCACGATAAGCAATTTTCCAGATTCTGCATAGCTTCGCAGTAATGACTCAGCGGCATCCTTGTTATAATGTGTGAAAGAGTAAAGCACTAAGGCATAGTGGCTTAGGAGTTCATCTAGACTGTAGTCATCAATATACGATGAGTCACTAGTTGTAATTGTTATATTGAATGGTCTCGTCTCAAGTATGTTCTTTACGATAGAGCTAGGATAGGTCTCCCCGATCACCAAGATGTCGCTGACAGATTGTTGGATTACGCCTTTGTACCCCAGATATTTGTAGACGATGTATCCCTCGTTCACGTAGACCGTTTGGAGAACATTCAGTCCCAGAAGTGAGGCTACTCGTTGGACAAAGCTCCTATCGACTGTAACATATTCGACATTAAATAGCTTAAACATGCTCAGGACACGAGTGGTTTCATTCTGTAACAGAGCAAAGGTTCTACAGTACTCTATAGGATAAGAGAGTTTTGAACCTTGAACATAATAACCCCCAACAATGGCTCTACTAGTCAAAGCCGGAGAATGCGAGTAAAGAGGAGCATCCGGACCAATAAATAATACTCGCCCGTCTCCTGACCCTTGTTCCTTAATATAACCGCAAACATCATTGAAGCTGGATACTGGATCAGCGAGGTTAATCAACGGAGAGATAGACGATGAATCTACAACAGTGAACACCATTACTAATATACACAGCCCTATAGCCAAGAACCTATACTGTGGGGAAAATTTCATGTCAGCAAACTTTTCAAAAAGACTTCCCGAGGCTGAAGCCAGACTACAGGCGAGACAGAACACGCAGAGGACCATCATCCGGTCCGGAAATACTCCTAGACTAACCAGGGGATTCAACCAACTCAGAGGTGCATTTACTCCGAGAGCCATATAGCAAGAGATAACTAACATAAGAAGATAGGTCAGATTTTTTGTAATATGCAATCTATTGACAAGCGCGATGGCTAAGATGAAGATTGCGAGCATGCCTAGGTAAGTAGGTGCAAACCCTACTTTCATCGAGGGATTGAACAAATCCTCCAGCTTAACTGACGCAATAGGGATACTCCACTCATATCCCCTGGTGCTCGCCAAAGCTCCTTGCTCATAATAGTAAGGAATGACCCAAAAGGCTGCAAGGCCGAGCGAGAACAAACCTATACTAAGCAAGGAAGCAAACCTCTTCATAACATTGGTCCTTTGTAAAAGAATCTCAAGAATGGAGTGAAGTCCGATCCCGATGGCTGCGAAGAACCCCACATAAGCGTGGGCAAGAAAGGCACCTGCTAAGAAGAAGGCACAGCATGCATAGCTAATGATGTTGCGGTAATGTCTGCTTCTTAAATAGAAGTAGAACGACACCGGAAGGAAAGAGAAGGCAAACGCTGCGGGTAAGTCGTTAACAAAAGTTATGAAGTTGACCAGATAAGGGTGGTATGCAAAATAGATGGAAGCTACAATAGCCACCAAGTAGCTAAAGATTTTTCTTAGCTTGAATCCGCATGCAATCTCTATAGCCACAAGATATGTTGCCAATGAGGAGATCAGAAACGATGAGGCTATGCCTATTCTAATACCAAGACCAAAATCACCAAGCAAGTACGCTATGATTGCATACAATCCGTAGCTTAATGGGGGGTAGAAATGGTAAGGGTGATATCCTAAGTACCAAGCGTCGCTCCAGTCAACATAAGCTCCTTGCCGTATCCTATCAACAAGCTCTGCAACTTTATGGGCATGGGCCATTCCATCCCCTCCAAAGATGTAATCGCGGCTTAACGTGCCTTGCACCATATAGTTCCGAAAAGCATAGAGGTTGAAGCCTACCAAGATCATGAAAACAAGGACGTTAAATGCCGCCTTATCTGCAAAAACCCCTTTTAGTCTATTCCACATGCCTGGCATCTCCCAGTAGAGATTGCAGCAATTCCTTAAATATGCGGGGGATAATTCTTATAAATCACTGTGCATCTGTTGAATGAAAGTTGGTGAATGTCCAGTGCCAAAATGGGGATACTCAGTGATAGGCTTGGAACCAGATACAACAGCGAAAGCCAGCGGCAGAGAGCTAAAAGTATCGCCTAAAGCAGCCAGGGAAGTGTGCACCACGATCAAGGGGATGAAACTTGACGAGGCAAAGGAGTTCCTAGAGCTGGTCAGACAGAAGAGGAAAGCTGTCCCTTTTAGGAGGCATAATAAGAAAGTGCCTCACCGAAGGGGTTTGCAGAGAGCCGCCGCAGGTAGATACCCAATTAACGCTGCAGAGAAGATCCTCCGGGTACTGGAAAGTGCTGAATCAAACGCCATGTATAAAGGGCTTGACACAGAAAGGCTGAGAGTGGTTCACGCCTCAGCTTACCCTGGATCAAAGATCAAGAGGTATATCCCCCGAGCCATGGGAAGGGCGACACCTCGCTTTGAGACGATGTGCCATGTTGAAATAGTTCTGGAACAGGCTGGAGGGGAAACCTGATTGTCCTCTGTTAGGCATTTTATTGACGAATCCATTAGGAAGACGGGGGTAGACGAATTTCTATGGAAAGAGTTTGAGAGAGCAGGTTATGGTGGCGTGGATATCACAAAAACCCCTCTCGGCACAAATATAGTTGTTTATGCAATGCGACCCGGAATAATCATTGGACGTGGAGGCTTAACAATAAAGAACTTGGCGAAGGTTTTAGAGGAGAACTTTGGTCTGCCAAACCCCCAAATCTCTGTCGCTGATATTGAGGTTCCAGAACTTAATGCTCATGTAATGGCTTCACGTATCGCTGCGGCGCTCAAACGTGGCGTTCACTTTCGAAGAGCAGGTTTCTGGGCCTTAAGCCAGATAATGGAAACTGGAGCACTGGGCGTAGAGATCATTATTAGCGGTAAGATGAGGACCCAACGGGCTCGTCGCGAAAAATTCCGGGAAGGATATGTCCCGAAAAGTGGTGAGCCAGCCATTAAATATGTCCGAAAAGCTGTTGTTCACACTCAACTTAAACCAGGTATTTTCGGAGTGAAGGTCGCAATAATGCCTCCGGGACCCGAACTCCCTGACCAAGTGCATATATTAGAGGAAGGAGTGAAGGAAACCGAGAAAGCCGTTGAAGCGGCTGAAGAGATTCCAGCAGACACAACCAAGAAAGAACCTTCTGAAACACCGACCGAACCGGAGGGCGAAGAATAGATGTCAAGCAAAAGAATGAAGGAGATTAGAGGTATTACTACGGAAGAACGGGAGAGGAGGCTGACCGAACTCCGAACAGAACTGGTCAGGATGAGGACCATGGTGAAGGCTGGAGGAGCAGTTGAGAATCCATCAAGGATCCGCGACCTCAGAAGGACGATAGCTCGCATCCTGACAGTCGTAAATGAAGAGGCCAGAGCGGAGAAGTAATGAAGATCACACCATCCATACTTCAGCAAGAATTCATAGGGCTAAGGGCAAAGGTGGTGCAAAGCTCAAATCCTAGCTGCATGGGGATCTGTGGCAGAGTCCTAGACGAAACTCGAAACACCTTCACAATATTGCACAAAGAAAAAGAAAAGACAGTAGTCAAAGAGACATCGGTTCTTCACTTCACCTTGCCTGACGGATCAGTGATCGAGGTAGAGGGGAAAGTCCTTGTTGGTCGACCAGAAGACCGGGTTAAAAGAGTTTCTAGGAGACGTTGGTGATGACGCTGGCTTCCTTCAAGAAACCAGAGAAACTGTGCAACGATCCCAATTGTCCATTTCACGGCTCATTGAGTATTAGAGGAAGAGTCTTAGAAGGAACAGTCACAAGCGCCAAGATGGATAAAACCGTCATAGTTAGGCGTGACTTCCCTAAGTATGTACCAAAGTATAAACGGTACGAACGGAGACACAGCCATATCCCAGCACACAACCCTCCTTGCATAGGCGCCTCTGAGACCAACCATGTAAAGATTGCCGAATGCAGACCGATAAGCAAGACCGTTTCATTTGTTGTTATTGAGAAAACAGAGGTGTGACTTGAAAAATGGCAGCCAAAGCAAAGGGCAGAGCCCTTGTGGCCAGAGGGACGATAGCACACGGATTGAAGGTCACAAGAGGTCTACAGGCCGGGTCCTTAATCAAGTGTAGTGACAACTCCGGAGCAAAAGTGCTGAGGCTTGTCCAAGTCGCAGGATATAAAGGAAGACTAAGGCGTGTGCCAGCAGCTGCGATCGGAGATATGGTGATTGTTTCTGTCCGGAAAGGAACACCGGATATGAGAAAGAAACTATTCCGCGCAGTCATAGTCAGACAGCGACAACCCTACAGGCGCCCTGAAGGAAATTGGATTCAATTTGAAGATAACGCTGCTGTGATAATAACCCCGGAGGGTGAGATGCGTGGCTCAGAGATACGTGGTCCTGTTGCTAGGGAAGCTGCAGAAAGATGGCCGAGGATAGCAAGCGCCTCAAGCATGATAATATAACAGTGTGTTCTAGGACGGTATGCACATGAAAACTAAGACAAGAAAACCGGGCAAGCAGAGAAAAAAGCTATATAACAAGCCCCACCATAGGCGTGGCAATGTTCTGTCTGCTCATCTCTCATCAGAGCTGAAAGAGTCTCACAATACTCGCTCTATTCCTGTAAGGACTGGCGATACTGTAAGAGTACTTAGAGGCGACTACAAAGGATTTGAAGGTAAGATCCTAAGGGTTGATAAGAAAAATTATAGGATATCTATTGAGGGCATAACCCGGGAAAAAGCTGATGGAACTCCGGTGAATGTTCCGGTTCATGCATCAAAAGTCGAGGTTGTGCGCTTAAACATGGGCGACAAATGGCGGGATAGAATCCTCAAAAGGAAAGGGGCTATTAAAGAGGCACAAAAGCTAGAGGGGGAACCCTCAGAGAAAATGGGAGAATTGAAGGCGCTTGAGGAACCTGTAGAGACAACTTCCAAGGTTGAGGGAGGGAAATAGTATGGGGAAGAAAGGGGGAAGCGGACATATGAAACGGGAAACGGCACCGAGCTTCTGGCCTATCCACAGGAAAGAATTCACATGGGCAGTGAAACCTAGCCCTGGTCCTCATCCCATTCACCAAAGCATACCGTTAGTGGTCATAATACGCGAGATGCTTGGTCTAGCCAAGACGAGAAAAGAAGCAAAGAAAATAATCTCGCAAGGTAAAATTTCTGTCGACGGGGAGGTCAGACAAGACGAGCATTTCCCTGCCGGTTTAATGGATGTAGTCTCTATACCTGTTCTCAAGGGAAACTATCGGATTCTACCCTCGGCGAAGGGGCTTTTCCTGCATCCAATAGGTGAGGACGAAGCTAAGTCTAAGCCTTGCAGGATTGAGGACAAGAAAACCTTGAGCAAGGGATATGTACAGATTAACCTCCACGATGGCAGAAGTTTCTCGGTTCACGTTGAGAATCCACAAAATCCTGCAGAAGATGTCTATCAAACCTTGGATACGTTGAGGATAAGCATTCCAGGTCAAGAGATACTTGAGCATTTGAGATTGGGGAAGGACAAGATGGCACTGTTCGTAGATGGGAACAATATGGGCAAGTATGGAACGATTGTATCAATCGAAGAGCAAGCCGGACGGAAACGCAGAAACCTACTCGTAACAATAAAGAATGAGAAAGGAGAGATTTTCCAGACAATACTTGACTATGCCTTCATAGTTGGCGACAAAACTCCTATAATATCATTGCCAGACATGGAGGGCAAGTGAATTGTCTTCAAAAGAGATCAGTGCGAAATGGCAAGAAAATCCTATGCTGAGGCCAAGGATCGAGAAAGTGGCTATCAACGTTTCTGTGGGCAAGTCGGGTGAGCCGCTTGAGAAGGCCATGACGATCCTTGAAGAGCTAACAGAACAGAAGCCTTGTGTTAGAAGGGCGAAGAAAACAATAAGAGATTTTGGCATAAGAAAGAAAGAACCTATAGCCTGTCTTGTCACTCTCCGAGGAGAGAAGGCTCAAGTATTTCTCAGGAAGACTCTCCAAGCGGTTGATAATAAAATCCCTAGGACATCATTTGATCAGCAAGGTAACTTCTCCTTCGGAATTAAGGAACACATTGATATAAGTGGAACCAAGTACTCTCCCGAACTTGGTATAATTGGCATGGACATCTCAGTCATCTTGAGGAGACCGGGATATAGAGTAATACATAGGCGAAGGGCTAAATCCAGCATAGGTTCGAAGCATTTATTAACCCCAGATGAAGCCGAATCATTCATGCACGAAGAGTTCGGTGTTGAGTTTACCTAGGTGCGGTCATAATGAGCAAACAGACCGGCAGGAAGGAACGGAAGTTTGGCAAGGGAAGCAGGCCTTGTAGACGATGCGGATCCTACGGCCCTATTATAAGGAGGTATGGTCTTAACCTCTGTCGACATTGCTTCCGAGAGGTTGCGGAGAAGCTCGGCTTCAAGAAATACCAGTGAAGGATGGATTGTGAAGATGGACACGGTCGCAAATGGCTTGACTACGATAATGAACAATGAGTTAAGGAGGAAGAAGGAATGCATCATAGCACCAGCTTCCAAACTCTTAGGCAATGTGCTTAGGGTTATCCAGATGAACGGCTACATTGGGGAATTTGAGTTTGTTGATGACGGCCGCTCCGGGAAATTCAGGGTCCAACTCCTAGGTAGGGTGAACAAATGTGGAGCTATAAGGCCTAGGTTCACAGTTAAAGTCCAAGATTTTGAGAGATGGGAGAAGATTTATCTACCATCAAGAGATATCGGCGTCATTGCAATCTCGACATCTCAAGGCGTAGTCTCTCACAAGGAAGCCAAACAGAAGAGTATGGGCGGCAGTCTATTAGCCTTTATCTATTGATATGGGGTTTGATGATGCGTGAGATAGAGACCAAAATAGTCGATGTCCCTCAAGGTGTGACAGTCAGTATAGAAGGAAAGACTATTGAGGTTAGCGGACAAAAGGGGAAGCTGGTTAGGGATTTCTCTCATGCACCCGTATCAATCTGGCTGGAGGAAGACAAGATCATAGTCTCAGCCTCTTGGCCTAGAAGAAAGGTGTCTGCTCTTGTCGGAACAGTGTCCTCTCACCTTCAAAACATGATAAAAGGTGTCACAGGTGGGTTTACTTATAAGCTGAAGATCGTCTTTTCCCACTTTCCTATATCTGTGAAAATGCAAGGGAATAGTGTTGCTATCGGGAATTTTATAGGCGAGAGGAATCCGCGCATAGCTAAGATCGTAGGCGACACTAGGGTCACCGTAAAAGGTGACGATATCATTGTGCAGGGAATCTGTATTGAGGACGTAAGTCAAACCGCAGCGAACATCGAACAGGCAACAACGGTCAAGCAAAGAGATCCAAGGAAGTTCCTCGATGGGATCTATATCTATGAAAAACTAGAGGGAATGAAGGATTGACAGAAGAAAAGATGAATAGGGAGAAGCTAGTAGCCAAAAGGAGAAAAGAGAAGGCAAAGAAGCCGAAGTTTCGCCGTCAAGAGAGCTGGCGATACAGACGCCTCAAAGAAAACTGGAGACGGCCTCGTGGCATGGATAACAAGATGCGCAAGAAGGTGAAGGGGTGGCCTTCCTCTCCTAGCATCGGTTACCGGGGCCCCAAAAAATCCCGAGGGCTGCATCCCTCATCCTTCAAAGAAGTTAGAATTTTTAATCTTGATGATCTGAGCAAGGTTGACCGTAACCTCGAAGCTGTCACGATAGCTCATACTGTTGGTGATAGAAAAAGGACCGAGATCATCAACAGGGCAAAGGAGATGGGGATACACATTTTTAACCCAAAGGAGTTTAAGGAACTAGAAGAGCCTACAACCGAGAAAGAAGAGTCTTAAGGGTAAAACACAGTACGGTTGAGGGGGTCTGGGTTTGAGTCTGAAAAGCCAACGTCGGGTTGCCGCTGAAATCCTAAAAATAGGTCAAAATAGAGTGTGGATCGACCCCGAAAAGATCGACGAAGTTGAAGTAGCTATCACAAGAGAGGAGATAAGAAGGCTCATCCACGAAAAAGCTATTCGCAAACTCCCTGAAAAAGGAGTCAGCCGGGTTCGTGCTCGCATCCTTCACGAGAAAAAGAAGATCGG
>Ga0315312_1001995_pt1 | contig 14742 bp, 10 predicted proteins | sample TDP7_MG_FD_203629 | JGI IMG/M metagenome (GOLD analysis project Ga0315312, IMG submission 203629) | Freshwater sediment microbial communities from Lake Towuti, South Sulawesi, Indonesia - TDP7 | ecosystem: Environmental > Aquatic > Freshwater > Lake > Sediment | place: Indonesia: South Sulawesi... | reverse complement strand
ATTTATGCGGGTTCCTTATTTAAAAAATCAATTTTCGTGCTTTTTTCAGGTATTATATAAAAACTCTGTGCGCTCAGTGGTTAAATTTCCCTTAAAAGAGATAACTGAGAGAATGATATCCTTTGCTCTCTAAGTTCATTCCAATTTAGAGCCTGCTTGGTTATAGAATGTCTGTAAAAAGGCAACGGCTCAGTAATTTGGGGTGAGAAGATGAGATCTATCAGATAAAAGGAGATAAACCTCCAAAATAGAGGGATGGACATAGGGGAGCGTGTAATGGGCTAGCTTAGAGGGTAAGAAATGATTATGAGGTTAATAATTTAGAGGACACAGAGGGGAGGAGAGAATAATTTTTTTAACTCTTTGAAAACTAATAATTTCTCTGAGGTCTCTGTGGTTAGATTTTGACAATACATGGATGCTAGGGGGGAGGTAGCGAATGAAGGATTTGTTTAATCTGAGTGGTAAAGTAGCCATTGTGACCGGAGGAAATGGAGGCATCGGCTTGGGAATTGCCCGGGGATTGGCCGCCGCTGGGAGCAAGATTGTCATCGCCGCACGCAACCAGGCCAAGACAGCGGAGACGAAGCGCAGGATCGAAGAAGAATTTGGTGGGCAAGTAATGGAGATACAGGTGGATGTCCGGCAAGAGCAGCAGATCCAGGCGATGGTGGAGCAAGTCGTCGACAAATTTAGGCGAATCGACATTTTGGTGAATAACGCTGGCACAAACATCCGTAAGATACCCCATGAATATTCAGCGGCAGAGTGGGATGAAATTTTGGAAGTGAACCTGCGCAGCGCGTTTCTGTGTTCTAAGGCCATCTATCCGGCGATGAAGAGAGCAGGCGGCGGGAAGATCATCAACATTGGCTCGATGACCTCCATCCTCGGGGGTGCGAAGCTTGCACCCTATGGGGCAAGCAAGGGAGGGATTGTGCAATTGACGCGCAGTCTCGCCGTTGCCTGGGCACCGGATAACATTCAGGTGAATGCCATCCTGCCGGGATGGATTAATACTGACTTAACCGTGCAGGCGCGCAAGGATATGCCTGGCCTGGAGGAGCGCGTGGTAGCCAGAACACCCGCCGGCCGCTGGGGAGAGCCCGATGATTTGAAAGGGGTGGCCGTTTTCCTGGCCAGCCGGGCCTCGGACTTCGTGACAGGTACCGCCTTGCCAGTGGATGGTGGCTTTTCGATTATGATGTAAGAAATTTGGCCGGCAACAAAGTTTTAAGCGATGGGAGAAAAGGATGCGGGAGATTTTTTATCCCAACAGCGTAGCCGTGATCGGGGTCTCCAACTCCCCTGACAACATGGGACGGGGGATTGTCTATAACCTTACCGAATTCGGTTTTCAAGGGATTATTTATGAAGTGGGCCCCAAGGGAGGTGTTTTTGCCGGGCGGAGAATATATAAATCCATCTTAGACACTCCTGACCACGTTGACTTGGCCGTTATCCTCACACCGGCCCGCACCATACCCAGCATTTTGGAAGAATGCGGGCAGAAAGGAATCCAGTGGGCCGTGGTGGAGTCTGGGGGTTTCGGCGAATATGGGGAAGAGGGGAAAAAGATGGAGGAGGAGATTGTCCAGGTGGCCAAGAAATGGGATATGCGCTTTGTGGGCCCAAATTGCATCGGGGTCATCAACATGGAAAATGGCCTTTGCACCCCTTTCCCCCCTCTGAAACGCATCGTCCGCCATGGGGACATCTCCATGATCTCCCAGAGTGGTGGCGTGGGTATGTCCGTGCTCAACCTTATGGCCAATGAAGGTTTGGGGCTGAATAAGTTTGTTTCTGCCGGAAATATGCTGAATATCCAGACCGAGGAGCTGCTGGCTTATTTCATCGAGGACCCGGGCACCAAGTACATTCTCCTCTACCTGGAAGGCATACAGGATGGGCGCAAACTCATGGAAATAGCCAGAAGATCTCCTAAGCCCATCGTCGCTTTCAAAGCCAACATCGGAAAATTCGGCAAGTCCATCGCTTCCTCTCACACTGCCTCCCTTTCCAGTAATGATCGGGTAGTGGAGGCAGCTTTCCGTCAATGCGGGGTCGTCCGGGTTCATGATGCTACAAGCCTGGGCAATGACCTGAAGATTTTGCGCCTCCCCCCGATGCGGGGAAAGAACCTGGCGATCATCTCCCGCTCTGGGGGTCATGCGGTGATTGCCGCCGACGCCTGCGAGATGTCCGGGTTGACCCCGGCGCAGTTTCCCAAAGAATTCCTCGAAGAGATCGAGAAGCACTTCCGGGCTTCAGTGATCAAGCTGACCAATCCTCTGGACCTCGGGGACCTTTTCGATCTGGAGATTTATCTAAAGATCATCGACCGCACTCTGGCGCAAAAAGAAGTAGATGGTATTGTCTTCCTGCACACCTTTAATGCCACCTTCGAAGGGCAGGCCTCGCGAGACCTATTCGTCCGGGTCATTGAGCTTTCCCAAAAATATGATAAGCCTGTAGCCTTATACGTGTCTACCGAGGACCAGGAAGTGAGTTACTTGAAGAAAAATCTTAAACATCCCGTATTCACTCAGGTGGTGGAAACGATTCGGGCCCTGGAATTGAACCGGCGGTATTTTGCGGAAAAGCAGCGTATCCAGCAACCGACCGAAATCCCCTGTTTGGCGGTGGAAAAAGAAAGGGCCAGGTCAGTGCTGGAGAAGCCCCGACTGGAAAGGCGCGATCCGCTCCTTCATGAAGCGGCGGAGATTCTCAGGCTTTACGGGATTCCTATCGTGCGGGGGATTCCAGTCCCGGATGAAGAGGCAGCGATTAAAGCAGCCAGGGAACTGGGCTTCCCCGTAGCCATGAAAGTCATCTCCCAGCAGATCTCCCACAAATCCGACATCGGAGGGGTGCAGTTGAACCTCCGCAGTGAGGCGGGCGTGGCGGATGCTTACCGGGACATGGTGAAGCGAATCCGCCAGGCTTATCCTGAGGCAAAGATCGAAGGAGTACTGATTCAACCGATGGTGACGGGAGGCCGCGAGTTGATCATGGGTGGGCGACAGGATGAGCAATTCGGACCCGTGGTTTTGGTGGGGTTAGGGGGGATCTTTGTGGAAATTTTCGGCGAGGTGTCCGTGCGGGTCGCTCCTATCTCCCGGCGTGAAGCCATAGAGATGATCGATGAGCTGCGCGGGTCAGCCATCTTCAAAGGAACGCGGGGTCTAAAACCTTCGGATATTGACACGGTCGTGGACGTTCTGCTACGGTTTTCCCAGCTCGTCTGCGATCTGCCTGAAGTTCGCGAGATGGACATCAATCCCCTGCGTGTCTTCCAGGAGAAGGAAGGCTGCCTGGCTCTGGATGTACGCATGATTCTCTCTCCCCTTCCCCTGCGACTCTTTATGTGATATATATCATTGGGTCTGAACAGACGGGTTGAGTATTTTGTTTTTTCTGCAGTATCCTCCCCCTGGCATGAGACTGGATTAGCATTTTCAAGGGAGGTTGAAAGTTCAGATGGAGAAAGAAGGGTTTCACGTAGGATTAGATGTTGGCTCGGTGAGTGCAAACACGGTCCTGATTGATGAAAAAAAGAATGTGGTCGAGGAGCATTACACTCGCACCAAAGGTCAGCCATTAGAGACTGTTCTGCGCGTTCTGGCCGAAGTCCTCTCCCGGGTTCCCGTGGAGCTGATCAAAAGCGTATCGGTCACGGGCACCGCCGGGAAACTCATTGCCGAGCTTCTGGATGCAGAGTTCGTGAACGAGATCATTGCCCAGGCAAAATCCACCACCTACTTCTACCCCCGGGTGAAGACCATCATCGAAATGGGGGGAGAAGATTCCAAGCTCATCCTGGTGGAAACCGATCCTGCGAACGGTGAATACAAGATTCTGGATTTTTCCATGAACACCATCTGCGCCGCCGGGACCGGTTCCTTCCTGGACCAGCAAGCGAACCGTTTACACCTGACCATCGAGGAGTTCAGCGAGCTGGCCTTGAAATCCAAGACACCGCCGCGCCTCGCCGGGCGGTGTAGCGTCTTTGCCAAAACCGACATGATCCATCTGCAGCAAGGGGCCACCCCCGATTATGACATCGTCGCCGGTCTCTGTTACGCTCTGGCACGCAACTTCAAATCCAACATCGGCAAGGGCAAGCCCTTTATTCCGCCTGTTTCCTTCCAGGGAGGTGTGGCAGCCAACGCCGGGATGCGCAGGGCTTTCTTCGATGTCCTGGAACTCAAAGAAGGAGAGTTTGTCATTCCCGAGCATTTCGCCTCCATGGGAGCCATCGGGGCGGCCTTCCTGACCATGGAGAACGGCCTAACCCGGAGAAATTTCCAGGGCCTTGGCCAACTCCGGGATTACGTTAACCGACCAGTCCCACCCGAAGCCCCGCTCGAACCTCTTTTTTTCTCCGAGCACCACCTCAAAGAGAGCAGCTGGCAGCCTCTCCTGCAAGCCCCTCCAGGGAAAAGGATTCCTGCTTACCTGGGTATTGACGTGGGCTCTATCTCCACCAACGTGGTGGTCATCGATGAAAATAAAAGGGTCCTTTCCAAGCGCTACCTGATGACCGCAGGAAGGCCCATCGAGGCCATCCGCCAGGGTCTGCGGGAAGTGGGCGAAGAAGTCGGCCACCTCGTGGAGATCAAAGGGGTGGGCACCACGGGTTCGGGCCGATACCTCACCGGAGACTTCGTGGGCGCAGACGTCATTCGCAACGAGATAACGGCCCAGGCAACGGCAGCTGTGCAAATTGACCCGAACGTGGACACCATCTTTGAGATCGGTGGCCAGGACTCCAAGTACATCTCTCTGGAGCGGGGAGCCATCGTGGACTTCGAAATGAACAAGGTCTGCGCTGCCGGCACAGGCTCGTTCTTAGAAGAGCAGGCTGAGAAGCTGGGACTCTCCATCAAGGAAGAGTTCGGTAACCTGGCCCTGAGTTCCCCATCTCCCGTTCCTCTGGGTGAACGCTGTACGGTATTTATGGAATCAGACCTCGTGCATCATCAGCAGAGGGGGGCCAAACGGGACAATCTGGTGGCCGGGCTGAGCTATTCCATCGTCCTCAATTATTTAAACAAGGTAGTGGGGCACAAGCGTGTAGGGAACAATATTTTTTTCCAGGGTGGCACAGCCTTCAACAAAGGGGTGGTTGCGGCCTTTGAAAAAGTGACGGGCAAAATGATCACTGTTCCGGAGCACAACGAAGTAACCGGGGCTATCGGCTGCGCCATCTTAGCCATGGAGGAGAATCGGTCGGGAAAGTCGAACTTCAAAGGATGGGACTTGAGCGATCGACCCTATGAGCTTACTTCTTTTGAATGTAAGGAATGTCCCAACCATTGCGAGATCCGCAAGGTGACCGTCAAAGGGGAGAAGCCCCTGTTCTACGGCAGCCGCTGCGAGAAATATGATGTAGATCGAACGAGGAAACGACGGGATGATTTACCTGACCTGTTCGCCGAGCGCGAGGAGGCTTTGATGGCCTCCTACGTGGAAGAAAAGCCTGTCCCAGAAGATGCGCCGGCGATCGGCATTCCGCGCCTCCTGTTCTTCCACGAGCTTATACCCTTCTGGAGGACTTTCTTCTCCTCCCTGGGGTTTCGCCTCGTTTTCTCGGAAAGGACGAACAAACGCCTCATCCACAAAGGGGTAGAGAAGATTGTGGCCGAAACCTGCTTTCCTATCAAGGTAGCCCATGGGCATCTTTTAGACCTGATCGACAAAGGAGTGGATAGAATCCTCCTCCCCAGCGTAATCAATATGCCCCTCAGTCATCCTTCTTTGGATCGGAGTTTCGCCTGTCCGTACGTTCAGGCCTTCCCGTACGCGGTTAAATCGGCCATCGATTTTAGGGCCCAGGGGGTGAGAGTCCTCAGTCCGATAGTCCACTTCGGCTGGGCGCGGAAAAACTTGGAGCAGGCCCTGGTGAAAATGTGCCGCGATCTGGGCAAGGAGGAGGATGAAGTACTCCAGGCCATCGAGAAGGCTCAGGCCGCCCAGGAAAGCTTCTACGCTTCTCTAAAGCGACGGGGGAAAGAGGTTCTGCAGAACCTGAAAGAAGGCGACCGGGCTATGGTCATCATCAGCCGGCCTTACAACGGATGCGACCCGGGCGTAAACCTAGGGCTCCCCCAGAAGCTTCGGGACCTGGGAGTCATCGCCATCCCCATGGACTTCCTTCCCCTGGATGAGGTGGACCTGGTGGATGAGTGGCAAGATATGTACTGGAAATATGGGCAGAAGATTTACAGCGCTGCGCACATAGTCCGCGACAATCCCCGACTGCACGCTATCTATATTACCAATTTTGCCTGCGGCCCAGATTCTTTTATCCTCCATTTCTTCAACGAAAAACTCTGCAGCAAACCTTACCTGGTGATCGAGGTGGACGAACACAGCGCAGATGTCGGGGCCATCACCCGCTTGGAAGCCTTCTTGGACAGCCTGAAAAACATCCGCGAGGTCCGAGGGCGGGAGGAGCGAAAGCCGAAGACCATCGTCCTAACGAAAGATGCCGACCACCGCAAAGTTTACATCCCCTACATGGCGGAGCAGGCCCATGCTTTGGTGGGCGCTTTTCAGGCCTGTGGCATTGATGCTGACCTCACCCCTGAGTCCAATCCGGAGACGATCTATTGGGGAAGAAAGTTCACTTCTGGCAGGGAATGCTACCCCTGTATCCTTACCACGGGGGATATGGTGCGGGTAGTCAAGAGCCCAAGCTTCGACCGAAAACGAGTGGCTTTCTTCATGCCTTCGGGCAATGGCCCTTGTCGCTTCGGGCAGTACCACCGTCTCCACCGTCTGATCCTCGACGATCTGGGGTATCCGGATGTGCCCATTTATTCTCCCACCCAGGACGAGCACCTGTACCGAGATCTGGGCATGTTGGGAAAACATTTCACCCGATTAGCCTGGCAGGGCATGGTGGCCATGGACCTGCTGGACAAGAAACTGCGCGAAACCCGGCCTTATGAAGCGGGGCCCGGTGAGACGGAGAGAGTTTTCAACTATTTCTTAAAAAAGGCTTATGAAGTGGTGCGGGACAGCCAGGATGATCCCAATCAATGTCTAGAAGGACTGATCCATGTTCTGCGGGAAGCCCGGAGAAGCTTTGATTCGATCAAGCTGACCAATCCCGGATCCAAGCCGCGGATCGGCATTGTAGGAGAGATCTACATCCGCTCCAACCGTTTCAGCAACGAGTTCATCGTCCGGGAGCTGGAAAAGCTCGGCGCGGAAGTATGGCTGCCGCCGGTCTCTGAATGGTTCCTCTACCTGAATTTTACTTCCCTGCGGTATAGCCTGCGGAACAGACGTTTGGGAAACTTCTGGCGAACGTACATCACGCAGCTGGTCCAGAAGCGTGACGAGCATAAAATGGACCGGATCTTCGAAAGCAGCTTGGTCAACCATCCCGAACCTTCCATTGGACAGACGCTGAAAGAGGCCAAGCCTTACCTGGACGATTCTTTTGAGGGAGAGGCTGTGCTTTCGGTGGGCAAATGTGGCGATTATTTGAAAAAAGGCGCCTCCGGATTAATCAATGTCATGCCCTTTACCTGCATGCCCGGGACGATCGTGGGCGCAGTAATGAAACGATATCGCGAAGATCACAACGACATTCCTTTTTTAAACATGGCCTACGATGGACAGGAGGAGACAAACACGTTGACGCGCTTGGAAGCTTTCATGCACCAGGCGCGGCAATACCAGCGGCAACTCGAAAGCCGCGGAAATAGATCCTGGAAGAACTGAAACATCAAAAAAGCGATCAGCGATCAGCTCTCCACAAAAAAACAATTAAAATACCCTCTGCCTTGTTGGGAGAGGGCTTCGGCCGTGAGCCTTCGGCCCGAGCTCAGGCCGAGGGCTCCCTTCGGTCTGAGCTCAGGGTCGAAGACAGCCGAGCGGCCAGGGTGAGGGTGAATGCTAAAAGCTTCATGGCCAACCATAACTGGGACCTTTACAACTGTCTTTCTAACGTGGGCTCTTTTTTTACCGCTGATCTCAATTTCCTATTCCTCTGAGGACCCCAGCACCATAGCAGCACGCAAAAGGATGGTCGACCGTGACCTGAAGGGCCGGGATATCAAAGACCTGCAGGTCCTGGAAATCATGGGCCGGCTTCCCCGCCATCTCTTCATCGATAAATCTTTGCAGAGCCAGGCCTACGCCGACCACCCCCTGCCCATCGGAGAAGGACAGACGATCTCCCAGCCCTACATCGTGGCGCTGATGACCCAGATTCTTCAAGTCAAGCCAGGAGAGAAAGTCCTGGAGATTGGCACCGGTTCAGGTTATCAGGCTGCCGTCCTGGCAGAACTTACGGAAAAGGTCTACACCATTGAGATCCGGGAAACGCTGACCCGGCAGGCCGCTCAGCGCCTGAAACAGCTGGGGTACGAAAAAGTGCGCGTAAAATACGGGGATGGATACTTCGGGTGGGAAGAGTACGCCCCTTTCGATGGCATTATCGTCACCTGTGCAGCCAACCATATTCCTCCGCCGCTGATCAAGCAGCTCAAGGATGGAGGAAGGTTGGTCATTCCGCTGGGAAGCACCACCTATTTTCAGACGCTCACCCTGCTTACCAAGAAACACGGGAAGACCGACATCCAACACCTCATCGGCGTGGCCTTCGTCCCCATGATTGGGGAGGCTCAGAAAAGATAAAGCGGGCCTTTTCCATTCCGCCGGTATTCTTCTCTGGAAAAAATTCCCCTCACCCTACCCTCCCCGCAGGGGGAGAGGGCAAACATTTTGAAATTAAAAAGAAATTTCCTCCCCCTTGATGGGGGAGGGAAGGGTGGGGGTGAGATTCGGGATTTTTTCACAGCTTCCCCTATTGGGCAGAGAGGGATGGGGTGAGGGCGAAAGGGTGGGATGCAAAATTTTTTTTGTGCTTGTGTTCAATGGAGAGCCGATGGGAAAGGCTAAAGCCGGCATCATTCGAAATTTGATGCAAACGACCGGAGGGTGCTTTTCCAAAGGCTTGGGGATTGACCTGCCATCCGCGCGTCGGGAAGAAATATTCCGGTGGTTTCTGGCCTCAATCTTGTTTGGAGCGCGCATCTCCGAGAAAATCGCTATCCAAACCTTTCGGGTCTTTGACCGGCAAGGGGTCACCTCTCCGAAAAAAATTGTCGACGGGGGTTGGGATGGATTGGTTCAACTTTTGGATGAGGGGGGATATGTCCGTTATGATTTCAAGACGGCTACCAAACTCTTAGAAGTGGCTGAGGCATTGCAAAGCCAATATGGAGGCGATTTGAACTGGTTACATGATATGTCCTCCGACTCATCAGATCTGGAGGATCGCCTTCGATCGCTGGCCAAAGGAATCGGCCAGGTCACCACGAACATCTTTCTTCGGGAGATGCGCGGAATCTGGGAGAAGGCAGGGCCTCTACCGGGTGACCTTTGCATTGTTGCCGCCAAGGACCTGGGCCTTATTCGCAAGAATATTAGATCCAAAGGAGCCATTCTGGCAGAGCTTAAGGCTCTGTGGAAAGCCCACGGAGTCCCGGGAAAGGATTTTACCGATTTTGAAGCTGCTCTGGTGCGGAAGGGAATTGAGGACCGCCGGACTGCTCGCTTAACCCCCTCAGGAAATTTTTAAGGATCCGTAAAAAAAAGCTTGACAGAGTTTCTATTTTATCTTAGGGTTAATAAGTATCGAAACTAATTAATTTCTAAAGAAACCGGATAAAAGAAATATGAACACGCTGGCCATAAGCATGAAAAAACGTACTTCTCGGCAATTGTTGTTCTGGTGGATTTTGCCCCTTACCGTGATTGTAGGATGGCGCTATCCTATCTTGGGATATTTTCTACCGCTCTGCATGATAGCCGGAATGAGTATAGCCATTTTTAGAGGAAGGTATTGGTGTGATTGGTTGTGCCCGCGGGGGAGTTCCTGGGATCTTCTTTTGAGGCGCATCAGTTTTCAAAGGAAAATTCCCCTCATATTCCGGGATACAAAATTTAGAATCCTCATGATGATCATTTTAATGACCGTCCTCTTTACTCAACTTCCACGGGTATGGCCCAGCATCGATGGAATGGGGCGAGTTTTTGTAATGATGCTGAGTGTAACCACCATGGTTGGGATCATCCTGGGGATTCCTACGCACCATCGGAATTGGTGCACATATTGCCCTGTGGGCACCATGGGGAATTGGTTGGGAAAAGGCAAATATCCACTGACGATCAGCTCGGAATGTACCCAATGCAAAAAGTGCGATACTGTATGTCCCATCCAGATCAACAGATGGCAATATCGACCTGAAAATGGCGAGGCTGCCGTTGTTCCAGAATGGGATTGCCTAAAGTGTGGTCTCTGTATCCAAGTCTGCCCCCAAAAAGCCTTAGCCTTTAGAGCCAATTAGGAGAAAAAAATGGAAAAGATCTTCGAGCTCCATGCCGATGTGTGTAAGATTTTCTCCCATGCCAAAAGGTTGGAGATTCTCCACACTCTCAGAGACAAAGAGATGACGGCCGGTGAGTTAATCGAGAAGATTGGCCTCAGCAAAGCAAATCTCTCTCAGCATATGAGCGTACTAAAATCGAAGGGGGTAATCCTGTCCAGACGAGAAGGGGTTAGCATTTATTACCGGATCTCGAATTCCAAGATCCTCCAGGCCTTTGATCTGATCCGGGAGGTCCTTTTGGAACAACTGCAAGAAAAGGGGAGGATGGTTGTGAGCCTCAGGCGCCTAAAATGAGAATCCCTTATTTCGGTCACTCCACCCATCAGGTTAATTCTTCAGGGTTTCATCGTTGGCTCATCGAATCGGCTAAAGCTTTTAGCTTGAAAGGAGGGAAAGCAATATGGCTATGAATAAAATGAATCTGGAAGAAATGAAAATTTTTATGGAGGGGGTTAAACAGGATTTATCAAAGGCCAAGAAAAGTAAAAGGATTGAATGCTCTTGGAATTTTGATGAGGGAAAGCCTCAAATAGAATCAAAGGTCCAGCATCCTAAAGGTGAAACCATTCTTCGGTCAGACTTTGCCCCCTTTATGGGAGGAGAGGGTTTAGCACCAGATCCGATTCAGTACTGTCTGTTTGGTCTCGCCGCCTGTTTTGCTGGGACATTCATGTCCATAGCTACGATGATGAGGATTAAAATCCAAGAACTTAAAGTTTCTGCTGAGAATTTTACAGACCTCAGTAGAACATTGGGCTTAACGAATAACCCGATTGTGGAAAAGGTAAAAATCATCACCACCGTGAAGAGCGAGGTAAAGGAGGAACAGATAAAAGAACTTAAAAAATTGGCTCACGAAAGATGCCCAGGGGTATATTGCCTGGTCAACCCCATTCGAATCGAAACAGAATTAGTCATAAAATAGATTCGTTACCCCCGATGTCTTCCTGAAGGTCGCCAGCCGCGGGATTAGTGAAGAGGCGGGGGTTTTGTTCCCTCCCCCGCTCTCTTGGCCGAAGTCAATCCAATGCCCTCTACTTAGACTTCTTAATTTTATTTTTGTCTTTTGTGGCCTTTTTGCCTTTCGGCTTCATTTCCATGCATCCGCAGCCACAAGGACTCTTCTGCTTAGCCATTTTTCTCACCTCCTTTCCGGGGGATGCTCTGTTCGCCTTGTTCCTGATGCCCGCTGAAAATCTGGAAACTTCATCCCCTCTTTTCTCTTCGAAGATTTAGACATCCTTTTGAACAAATAGGTACCCCTTTGGATTGTGGTTCATGAAAGGCGCTCCTTATCCGAGGAAGGATTTAAGCAATAGCTTAATAATATAAATAAAAAAATTTCCTACACCTTTCGCGACTGCATTTCTTTTATCCTTTCTCGGACAATTCGCATCTCATTTTGTAGTTCTTTTTCGTATTTTCTAAGGAGTTCTAAACTTGCGCCCTTCAGTTCCTTCTCCCGGAATTTACCCGTCCCCCGGCATCCACATGTGCAAACTTCGCTCAATACCGCCCCGCAGTTTTCCAACGCTTCTTCGTCTAGCGAATAGGGTATCCAGTACCCCTTTCTTTCACTCCTGACCAGACCAGCGAGTTTCAATATTTTTAGATGCTGGGATACCGCCGCGGGTGTTATTCCAACCAGTTCTGCAATATTCTTAGCTCCCAGTGGACCCTTGGATTTTAAAAGGTCAATTATTTTAACGCGCGTTTCAACGGATAATACTTTGAACATCTCCGCGGGCTGTACGTTCATCTTTCTCCACCCACATATGATTAAGCATTTTAGCTATTGCTTAAATATATATTTTCCTGAAACGATTGTCAAGAGTTTTTTAAAGGGACTGGAAATTTTTTCCATTATGCCTTGAAGGGAATGGCTGAACTATTTCTCTAACAAATGGATAATCAATCCCTTGACGAACAAAAAGCAAAAGGGTATCTTGGGCACAGGGTAGATATTTTGAAAGAAAGGAGAATTCCCATGGCGCAGGCAAAATTGGATTTTGAGATTCCCATCCACCTGAAGCGGGAGTTTGTTTTCCAGACAGCCGGTATTCTTCCGCCCAATGGCATTCTTTTCGGATTCAACGCAGTTAAAAAAGTCGGAGAGCAGGCCAGGAAGCTCGGAGGCAAGCAGGTTCTTGTGGCCACAGACGAAACGATGGTGCAATTGGGCTATGTAGATTTGGTCAAAGAACTGCTGGAAAAGGAAGGAATGAAAGTTGACGTCTTCGGAAAAGTAGACCCTGAACCGCACATGGAGACGGCTGATGCCCTCTACGAAATGGTGCGCAAGGCCAAATCAGACCTGGTAGTTGGCCTGGGCGGAGGTAGCTCTATGGACATGGCCAAATTGACGGCCATCGTCGCCACTAACCCCCAGGCTCCTCTCGAACTGATGACCAAGAAGGTGGCCAATAATCCTGCTTTGAAAAAGATCCTCATCCCCACTACCTCGGGCACGGGGAGCGAGGTATCTATGTTCTTTGTATGCTCAGCAGGTAAGGATAAATATTTCATGGGCTCTCCTTACGCTTACCCGGAGATCGCTATCATCGACCCTGGCCTAACCCTGTCTATGCCCCCTAAAATTACAGCCTCCACGGGCATCGATGCCCTCTCTCACGCCGTGGAGAGCGTGATGAACAAGCTGGCTAACCCCTTCTATGATTCCTTGGCCTTTGGCGGAATTGAGCTCATCGCCAAGTACCTTCGCCGGGCCACCTTTAATGGCCAAGACATAGAAGCTCGTTATTACATGTCCATGGGTGCAACCATCTCTATGATTTCTATGACCGGTACGGGAGGCCTTTATTCTCACAGCATCTCTTACGTTCTGGCCATGTTCCAGCCCTTAGCCCATGGAATCGGTTGCGGGCTGGGGCTTCCTTACACTATGGCTTTCAACCTTCCAGTGATTGAGGAGAAGCTGGCTCTCATTGCCAGGGCTATGGGGGAGCGGACAGATTCTCTCTCTTCGCGGGCTGCTGCCCAACGAGCGGTGGAGATGGTTTATGAGTTGATTAAAGACGTAAAAATGCCCGTGAGCTTGAAGGAGATGGGCTTCAAGCACGAAGACGTACCCAAGATGGCCGATATCTGTATCACTAAATACCCACGACCCAACAACCCACGACCCATGTCCAAGGAAGAATGTTTGGCCCTCTTTGAGGCCATGTGGGAAGGAAACATTAGCAAGGTCTAATCAAAAAAAGGATATAGGCAAGAAATAGGTTATAGGTGATAGGTTATAGGTGACGAGCAAGGAAAGTAGCTATGTTTTCTTTTTCTGAATATCTTGAAAAAGTTTCTTGTGATATTCCGAATACACGACACAGCCAGTTTGCGCCTGGGAGCGGAGCAGGAGAGAGCATCCTCCGCAGGCCAAGCAGTAGTTGATTTCTGAACTTTTTCCCTGAAGAATCTTTTGAGCAAAGAGGGGATCGGCCAGAGATTGGCGGCCGATCCCCACCATATCGCAGATTCCTTCGCCGAGATTTTTTCCCGCCCAATAGGTAAAACTGCGTTTATGGGGATCGGGCTCTTTCAGATCATTTTTTCCATCCCGCAGATAGCTGTATCCCGAGCCAATTACTGGAATGCTTACGGCTTTCTTGACCGCTTTGGCCCATCCGAAGTGACGGAAGACGCCTTCTGGGTAATTCTTCGTGGGGCGAACAATCTCGGGAGTTATAGCGGGAATTCCAGCGGAGACATTGATGTAATCGAGTCCCAATTTCTCCATGAGCCTGGCAAACTCCAAGGGTTCGGATAAATCTTCGACCACTTCCTCTGGGCCGGATGTGCCAAAGCCGCCTGGAATGCCCTCGTAAACGCTGAACCGGGCCCCGAGCAGAAAAGAATCGCTGCCCACAGCTCTCTTTATCTTTTTGACAGTCTCCGTAAAAAAGCGGGTCCGATTTTCAAAGCTGCCACCATAACGATCCTTCCGGATGTTGGCCGGGCGCAGCATTTCGGCGCATAAGTATCCATGGCATTGTTTGAAGTCGATGCCGTCTGCTCCCACATGTTTGGCTATCAGAGCAGCCCTGGCAAAATCATTTCCGATCTCTTCAATCTCCCGCTCCGAGAGCACATGGGCTTCTTCATCGGCCATTGGATAAACAGTAACCAGTCTGGAAAAAGTGGCCTCGCTCTGCCTCCCGGAATGGGTGATCTGGAAGAGGATCAACGATTCGCGGTTGATTTCCCTCATCTCTTTAATAAATCTTTTCAGGGTGGGGGCCGTCTTCTCATAGATTCCCAGCTGATTTTTTCTGGCCCGACTTTCCTGGGTAATGGTCAGCGCCTCGATGAAAATAAT
>Ga0315312_1001994_pt1 | contig 14745 bp, 18 predicted proteins | sample TDP7_MG_FD_203629 | JGI IMG/M metagenome (GOLD analysis project Ga0315312, IMG submission 203629) | Freshwater sediment microbial communities from Lake Towuti, South Sulawesi, Indonesia - TDP7 | ecosystem: Environmental > Aquatic > Freshwater > Lake > Sediment | place: Indonesia: South Sulawesi... | reverse complement strand
CTCTGGAGCATGCGGACCCCAAGATAGTTGCCGAGATCGTCGATGTAGTGGAACATAGGCTGGGGAGACCGGAGCAATTCGAGGGATACTCCTTCACCCACGAAACCTATGATATTAACGAGGGTAACTTGAGGAGCTCATATACAAGTCTAGGCGCGATGTCCAACAAGCTGGAGGGGCAACTCGCGCTTGCCGAGAAGCTTCGAGCCGTGGACGCTAAGGAGGTAGCAAGGAGGGTCCTTTCGACCCACCTTCTGCCCGATATAGCCGGAAACTTGAAGGCCTTCACAGGGCAGAAACTCCGTTGCAAGAAGTGCAACGCCAAATATCGAAGGATTCCTCTCCCCGGCAAGTGCTGCTACTGTGGTGGAGAACTTCTTTTGACGGTGCATAGGAAGGGGATAGAGAAGTACCTAGATGTAGCCGAGAAGACCGTGGGGAGATACGACTTGGATCCTTATTACGGGCAAAGGCTCGACCTTATTCGGAGCGAGATCAAGGGCCTCTTCAAGGAGACAGAGAAGCCCCTGGCAGGTCAGGGCAAGCAGATCAAGCTGGCAGAATTCATGTAGTTGACCTCTAAGTCGCTAACTTATTATGTGCTGCTGCGAAGATGAGAATAGGTGAGTGAGCAGCCCAATGGTTACCATTACCTATGAAGAGTTCAAGAAACTGGATATGCGTGTGGTGAAGGTCACGAAGGCGGAGCCCATCCTGGGAAAGACTAGAATCATAAAGTTGGAACTGGACATAGGAGGAGGAGAGAAGAGGAACGTGATCGCCGGGGGCGCCCAGTTCTACAAACCCCAAGACTTCATCGGAAAGAAGTTCATAGGTCTCGTCAACTTGACTCCGAAAACTGTGGCTGGTGTACTCTCCGAGGGTATGATCCTCGCAACCGACACAGAGAAACCCCTTTGGCTCACCATAGATCAAGAAGCGCCTATCGGCTCACGAATCATATAGAAAAGCATAAACCCGTCCATTCCCTGACATACGGGTTGGTTCGAGTTGAGTAGGCGAAAAAGGCGGGAAAGTGAGGCACCCATGCCCCCCTCCGGAGCTGGGCTCCCAGCCTTCTGGGGAGAGAAAACGGATTCCATAGCGAAGATACGCCCAGAGCTCGTCCTTATCCTCGCCGTGGCTCTCATAGTAGTAGTAATCCTAGGAAACGCCTTCATTGGTACCTTGTGAGTCTAGAAGTATTCCTTGAGCAGCCTCTGGTCTAAAGGTGGTAACGGTCCCGCCTTCACCCCAAGTTTCTTCCTCAAGTAACTCGCAAACTCATCTGTGAACCCATGCACCGTCAAGACCTCTTTGGGCCTTGCGCGTCGAACATAATCTATTAACTGTGGAAAATCGGCATGCCCACTTAGAGGAAAAGCAGCATCCACTCCCTCAAAGCGCGACCCCAACGCCCAACCCGTTACGACCGCTGTGCATGAGTTCCTATGGCTCTCCAAGCCCTGGCTCTTTGATGTCAGACAGACGCACTCGCCAGACCTGAGAAGCTCCTGAGCCTCCACGGAGGTAGAGTCAACGTATCTGAGGTTCACTCCATTTTTGATGTAGGCTCCAGTTATGCTGGCAACGGCGCCCTCCACGATGACTGGGACCTTAGTCAAGGCGTTGAATATCGCCAGAATCTCCTGTGCTTTTCCTCCGGAGTACGTCTTGAAGACTGGAATTCTTCCGGCCTTGATCCTCCCTAAGGCCCACTCCACGATTTCCGTCGACGTCTGCGTCAGGTCAGGGAAGGAGTAGAAGGGGATCCCATAGGTCGTTTCCAGTACAAGCACGTCGCACGATACGATCTCAGCGGCACGCGTTGTGAACATATCTCTGCAATTTATGTCGCCGGTATACACCAAAGTGAAGTTTCGAGCACGCACCTCAAACTGGGCGGATCCCAGCATATGACCCGCATTATGGGCGACGACCTCTAGTCCTTCGGCTTCCACAATGTCTCCAAGACGAACGGGGATAAGACGCTCCGCATCGACGCTCCGAATGGCGCGCACAATATCTAAGGTCTCAGGCGTTAGGTAGCTTTGCCCTTGTCGGCTAGGTCCCCCTAGATGGTCCCTGTGTGCGTGAGAGATGAAGGCTGACGAGTTAGGGCTTCTTTGGTTTTGGGGGTCGAAGCGAAGGAGGCCGGTTCCTGTAATGAGTGTTACACCGTTGAACCAGCCGACCTGCAGACGCATCTAGAGGCCCCTGAGAGGTATGGACGATCTTCCCCGTCTCTAAGTGGGAATCGGGATAAAAGACTTCGCAGACGCGGTTCTAGTGGAGGACCTCTATCCGCTGGACGGAGTTGAGGTTGATGAAGATCTCACTCCTATCCTCCCTTCCAACGACCTGGGGAAGTGGATTCGCTAGCGTAGCCCTCATGATTACGGCCTCAGAGTCTGATAGCCACAATCCAGGCGGGTCCTGAGATACCGCTACTACTGTCCCTTCAAAACCGAAGCCCCGCTCAACGACGGCCCTTATCCTCTTACCATTGTACTTCTCCAGAATTTGGAGAACCGTCGGGCTGACTCCTGAGGACATACATAAGATATTGGTGCTCAACTATAGGATAAGGCTTTTCCTAGGGTTTTGTAGTTACAATTGTTTGAGATCGTAGTCAGCTTCAGTGAGTGAGAATTGCGGACCATGGCGGAAGAAGGGCGCAATTATTTGGAGAGAGCGATACGCCATTACTCCTCGTTGTTCACCTTTCCCTCTTACCCAGTTCTTCTCGCTTCCATGTTTGTAGCCGTCACGGCAATAGCCGTAGCCGCGTTCTTGATAGTTTCCTCCTCGCCGGAAAGCCTCCTCAAGGGCGTCATATTCAGTCTGGAGGTCCTGTTGCTCCCCACGGTCTGGGCTGACCTTGTCGCTTCACGACTCCTCACAGACAAAATAATGAACCTCAGGAGGTTGGGGGCTCTCTCCACAGTGACGACCGTGGCATGGGCGCTTACAGCGGCTGCCGGGACCGCTGTTCAGGCGGCGACTGGCTTTCTGGGCTTGGTCCCATCCATCTTCTGGGGCGCTTCGCTCATGATCGGTTTCAGGTTCCTAGTGCTCCGAAGCGTAGCCTCGCTTAGGCCTCTGGATCGTCTGGTGGCTGTGCTCCTCCAGCCTGGCCTGTGTTTGGGAGTGGCCACTGTTCTATGGACACCATCCCCACCCCATCTCTTCGTCTTGACAACGGTTACATCGGCATCGTTACTGGTCTTTGCGGGGTGGCTCGTTCTTCGGGTTCTTGATAAACACAGCGAGAGATCCGTTGGGATCAGGGCACTAAGGCTCTTCCGCGGCTTCATAGCCGACTGGCTGGAAGGAATCGCCGAACCCCTAGAAGAGTGCTTGGAGGAGATAGCGGTACCTGCGGATGCTTCAGCAAGCCTGCTTGGATTTGCTAGGAATGGAGTAGCCCAAGGGCTAATTGTGGTGTCTGACATTCACCCAGGGCCCTTCAAGAATATAGGCAGTAGCAACATCCCCTTCGAAATCCAAGTTGCCCTGGAGAATAAGACAGGAGCCCTGGTCATGGTTCCACATGGGGCCTCCGGCCATGAACGGGACTTGGCCTCGAAGAGGCACTGCAAGAGACTGGTCGATAGCCTTGTTGAGGAAGTTAACCCCGATTACTTCTCCAGCTTAGCAACGCCTATGGCTCGATTTGGCTCGGGGAACGCGTATGCGTCGTGCCAGTTCTTCGGGGACATCGCTTTGATGACCATGACTTGTGCCCCGTATAGCATGGAGGACCTTCCCTTCGAGCTCGGTGTTGAGATTGTTGAGGTGGGAAAGGCATTAGGTGCAGAGGACGTCGTTGTCATCGACGCCCATAACAGCATAGGGAGTACAGGGGAGGTTCCCATCCTCCTTCCTGAACAGTTGAGCGATCTGAAGTCCGCGGCAGAATCAGCGATTAGAGCGGCTGCGAAGTCGAGTAGAACAGGCTTCAAGTTTGGTGCCAGCCGCGTCATACCAAAGGAGTTCGGGCTACGAGAAGGTTTGGGTCCGGGAGGAATCGCTGTGACCGTGGTCGAGGCGGAGCATCAGAAGGTTGCCTATGTCACGTTTGATGGAAACAATATGGTTAGGGGGTTGAGAGAGGAGATAAGAGGCGCTCTGAAAGATATGGTGGATGACTCTGAGGTTCTGACAACAGACACCCACGTCGTCAACGCCATCTCCACAATTGAGAGGGGCTACAATCCTGTGGGCGAGATGGGAAGCCGCGAGCTGCTACTCTCCTATGTTAGGAGATGTGCCTTAGAGGCGTTGTCACGACTGGAGGAGTCTCAGTTCGCCTATTGTAGGATCAATGTCCCCGGAGTGTTGGTCATCGGAGAGGAGAAACTCAGGAGCCTCAGCCTGCTCGTCGACTCGTCCATCGCCCTATTGAAGCGTCTCACGATATTGGTCTATGGACCGACCTTAGCCCTCACGACCTTGATGTTCCTCCTTCTTCCATGAACCGATGAACAAGTGTTGGAACGCCTCTCCCCATTTCTTGACGTCACATCCGCCCCAGTATTGTCCAGGGCTTAACCAAAGGGCTACCTAGGTCCACTAGGAGGTTTGAAGGGAACGATTAATCGTCATACAGCCACTAGTCGTTCTAATGGTTGCCAAATCGTCCTTACTACTCTGGCATTGTATATACAGTCTTTTCAGCCTAGGTAGTCCGATCCCAGTCCAAACTTAAGTACTTCCGTCTCCACACTCCAAATTGGATGTCGTTATCCTCAATAATGAAGGAGAGCCTCTGGCGTGAGTACTGTATTCTCTGTCTTCAGGACGGAAGAACCCCTAACAGGGACGTCTTCGAAGCCTGGATCGACCCAAACTCGACCTACAATGAGAACCTCTCCCTGATAAGAGAACGCCTTAAGATCGTCAAAGGGCCTTCTAAAGCCCCTAAATCTCACGTCCAGCCTATGCATCACATTGGGATTGTTCTTCTCCTACTTTCCGTCGCTACCATATTCATGTATAGACCCGCGCCTGAGGTAGACGCCGAACCGGTTTCTGCTATGGAAGCCTTCGCGGTTGCAGCTAGTAGCGCATCGACGGAATTTGAGGACGCCCGTCTGGTCTCCGTGATCTCTGGAAACGGATCAGAGACCATATCTGGAAGTTTCCTGAACCCAAGACAGTATTCAACTGACGGCAAGTCCTTCCATTGGTATTGGACATTCCATTCCCTCAGATCAGGCAGGATAATACAAATAACGACCTCCGGCAAGACTGTGCAGAAGGTGGTGACGGCTCCGTATGGGAATGCATCTTCAGGCTATATTGGCTCTGAGGCCTGGAGAATAGACAGCACAGGAGCTGTTAACATAGCCACTCGGATTATCGAAAATTCGTGGAGAAGTGATGGCCTCGTACCAGTGGAGCTTGAATTACTGAGGTCTCAAGAGAGAAACGCGGTTCTATGGTTTGTCACCCTCTTACCTAGGAGTTCAGGGAGAAGTTTGAGAGGTTTTATCGTGGTCATGGACGCTGGCATGGGGGATGTATTGTTCTTAATAGAGCGTAATTTGTACTTACCAGCTACGTAGCGCCGCCCGACAACAGTCACTCGTCGAGACTGATCGCGTTAATGTGGCCACGAGAAAGACGGTTCGTGGCTTCGGCCTGATTCCTCCCCTTGCAAGAGGGGGCTGTTGAACTTCTACTCAAAGTATCTGTTTTCTTACAACCCGTGTTCATCCTATGCTACGCATCAACCTTATATTGACGCCTCGGTTTAGGTAACCCCAATCTTTCCGGGAGGAAGGCCTTTGGCGCGGGACGACTCATCGGCGGGTATGGTTCTAGTTGGGAAGAAACCGATCATGAACTACGTTGTGGCGTGTCTGACACTCTTCAACTCAGGCAAATCGCCAGTTATTGTACGGGCCCGTGGCCACGCTATCTCCAGAGCCGTCGACACGGTGGAACTCCTGAGGAACGCTTTTGTCAAGAACCTAGAGATCCAGAGCATTGACATCGGAACCCAGCAATTCACTATGCCAGGAGACATAGAGTCGAGCACCTCCACCATAGAGATAGTCATCTCGAAACCACCCTCGAACATAGCACAGCCCAGACCGCTCGAAGGCAAAGGCCTCTGAAGGTCCTAGGTATCTGCAATGTCCTACCCAAGGATTGTTGTGACCCCTCCGGGTCCTAAGGCGAGGGAGATCATTCGGCTAGACGCCAAATATTCCTCGCCATCGATGAATCGTCTCTACCCAGCCGTATTCGAGTCCGCCCAAGACTGTATAGTAAGGGATGTGGATGGGAACGAGTTCATAGACTTTGACTCGGCCGGAGGAATCATGAACGTTGGACATAACCATCCAAGGGTTTTGCAGGCGGTTCGGGAACAACTGGAGAAAGGGATGCACTACGGATATGGTGTCGGCCTGTATGGGTTGGTGCCTCAGCTGTCCAAAGCCCTCGACACAATCGTTCCAGGAGGCTTAGGGAGGCGGTTCTTCTATAGCAACAGCGGGAGCGAGGCCTTCGAGGCCGGGATGAAGGCGGCCGCATGGCATACGCGAGGTAGAACTTTTCTCGGCTTCATGGGTAGCTCGCATGGAAGGACGCTGGGTGCCCTAAGCCTCTCGGGTGCGAAACCTATTCACAAGAAGTATTTCCCGTCTCTTGAGAGAATCGTCACCGTTCCTTACCCCTACTGCTACAGATGCCCTTGCGGGCAGGACTTGCCGGAGTGTGGTTGCCTCTGCTTGGACATCCTTGAGAGCCACCTTAGGACAGATGTGTCGAGTGAAGACGTGGCAGCGCTGGCCTTGGAACCGATATTAAGCGAGGGATGCGTCATACCTCCTGAAGCCTTCTTCAAACGTCTCAGGCGGCTAACCGAGGAACATGGCATACTCCTCCTAGCCGACGAGGTGCTGACGGGGATCGGGAGGACGGGGCGTTGGTTCGCCTTAGACAATTGGGGGGTGGTCCCAGACATTCTCTGTGTTGATGGCTCGCTCTCCTCAGGCCTTCCATTGGGCGTTACAGCCGCTCGCGCAGATGTCATGGACTGGGAGCCAAGCTCCCATGCTAGCACATTGGGTGGGAACCCCCTCGCCTCCTCTTCGGCCCTTGCGGTTCTGGATGTCATTCGGGAGGAACATCTGCTCGAAAACGCCACGCGACAAGGAAGGCACATGCTCCGTCGCCTCCAAGAACTTGTTGGGAAGTATCCGATTCTCGGTGAAGCCAGGGGGAAAGGCTTGCTAATCGGGCTGGAAGTTGTGAAAGATGCGCAGACGGGGGAGCCAAACCCTGAGGGTGCGAGGCAGATAGCCTTGAAGGGTTGGAGGAGAGGGGTCCTCTGTCAGACGGTCGGAGCGTCGACAATACGTTTCTGTCCGCCCCTCACCATATCCCAGCCCCTTATAGACGCTGCCCTCGAAGTCGTGGAAGCGGCAATCCATGAGGTAGCGGTGGAATATAGTCGTTAAGGCAAGTTTGTCAGAAAAGGGGTAGGTGAGGGTGGCGAGTATAAGGCCTCAGACCTGAGTCTCCAGTAGCTCCCTCCCCTTTTGGGTAACTAGTTCTCTCAACTTGGCCACTGCTACCTCACACTTACGCTGGCAGCCTTCATCGCTCCGGTCAAAGGCCAGAACTTCGACGGGGAGCCCTTGGTCACGGGTTGACTCGCCGACGAGGGGTTTTAGGTAAACCCCTTCAAGGTTCTTAGTTACCTCCGAGACCAAAGGGGCGAGTTCGCTCTCGTACATAGTGACCCTTACACGCTTTCCGTAGCTCCTAATGCCAGTCGCATCCTCTATGCGTTTGGCCAGGTGCTCGTTGAAGCAGGCCTGTACCTCTCTCGGCGGTCCAGGCATCGAAACTATGGCAGAGCCACCAAGTTTCAGTACCGTCACTGGTGCCCATCCAACTGGGTTTATGAGGCATTCAGCGCCTTCCAATGTACTCGCCATCTTAATCTGCCCGGGATTGAAGTTTCCGGGTGAGATCTTGCGCCGCTCAGACATTATCCTTAGGACCAGTTCCGAGGTCACAACAGCCTTTCCTGAGAGCCCTGATAGGGCGCTTAGAGTCAGATCATCTTGGGTGGGTCCGAGGCCTCCGGTTACGAAGAGGAATGTTGGAGACCGATCGAGGGAATCCCTCAACGCATCGCAGATCTCCTTTTTGATATCCCGGAGGCAAGTTATACGTTGGACCAAGACGCCCCTCCTAGTCAGCTGGTCGGCCAACCAGAAGGAGTTGGTATCATATACTCTGCCGTAGCATAGTTCGTCGCCGACGGCGAAGATCTCCGCTGTCGTAGGCAACCGTTCTCATCCCCTAGATGCCCAGAATAGTGGCTGGTGGAGCCTTTTATCCTATTCCGAAGGAATAGCAGGGACCTCTATAGTCCAGATATTCCTAGTAAGGCCCTTGCAGAGAATGGCGACACAATGTCGTGCTTGGCGACGGAATCAAGGCATTGGCGCCGGGGAAGGGATTCGAACCCTTGAGACCCCGAAGGGCCACGGGCTCTCAAGGCCCGCGCTTTCATCCTCTCAGCCACCCCGGCCTATCCTGTCCAAGGGGGTCGTGCTCTAAAAAGGCTTCTCGAGATTTAGCTGTCCAAGAAGAAATGAGTTGTTGAGTCCTAAATTCCGCAAGAGGCGGAGATTGGGGTTCTATTGGCGATCTCAAATGCGGCTCTCGGGGTCGCCAGTCTCTTTGCCCCAATGATGAATTTGTCTGCACCTATATTGAACGCGTATATGATGAGCATGGTTTCTCGAGATGAGAGGGCCTCTGCGTCAGGGGTGATAACTATGGCGTGGAATGGCACCTATGCTGCCGGCAGCGCAGCCTCAGGGGTCCTAATGGGTATCTATCTAGACTCCCCAATCTATGTGGGCTCACTGCTCTATATCTCTTCATCCATCGCCCTCTACGCCTACTTTGGGGGTTGGGAAAGAAGTTGTTAAGTAGTGGAAGGATAGCTAGCTCGACCTTGGAGACCAGACTTGAAGAGGCTTTGGCCCCCTCGCAAATTAGCCTCGAATCGGGCTTTGTTTTGAAGCTTTAGTGCTCGAAAACTGAACTCAGGTAGGTTGCTTTGGTCGGGCCGTCTAGTCAGTTGAGTTAGAATAAGATTACGCGTCTTTCATACCAGTGTGATCTCGATGTAAACGTTATCTGGGACCTTGATCCTCATTATCCGCCTCATTACCCGCTCGTTTGCATCAATGTCTATGAGACGCTTATGAACCCGTAGCTCGAAGTGGTCCCAGGTTTTCGAGCCTTCACCACAGGGCGACTTGCGAGTGGGCACGACAAGGTGTCTTGTGGGGAGGGGGATGGGCCCAGCTATCTTAACACCTGCCTTTTCTGCGATTCCCTTAAGTTCGTTGCAGACGGAGTCGAGGTTGGCCCTATCTGTGCTGGTCAGGTGAATTCTAGCCTTCTGAACCATCTCAGATTCTCCCACCTCGCCAAGGCGCGCTAGGACGATACCTACCGACTTATTTTAAGCTTCCACCTCAATTAACAAAACTAGTACAATAAAGGAGGGAAGGAACGGCGGCCTAGACTCTCTCCGTTATCTTCCGGACCACACCGGCCGCTATCGTCGTCCCCATGTCCCGAATTGCGAAACGGCCTATCTGAGGGATGTTGGAATACTCTTCCAGAACTAGGGGTCTCAGGGGACGGAACTTGACTAGAGCTCCATCGCCTGTCTTCAGGAAAGCAGGCTTCTCCTCCACAACCTGACCTGTCCTAGGGTCGACCTTCTGCAGGAGCTCGGCGAAGGTGGTTGCGACGGTGGCTGTATGGGCGTGGAGCACAGGCGTGTATCCTGCGGCGACGGCGGTAGGATGATAGATGATGATGATCTGGCCGACGAACTCCTTCACGGCTGTGGGTGGGTCCGAGACAAGGCCCATAACCTCGCCTCGGTTCACGTCTTTCCTGGCGATGCCTTTGACGCTGAAGCCTATGTTGTCTCCAGGAAGCGCCTGAGGAATCTGAACGTGGTGCGTCTCTATGCTACGGACCTCACCTTTCGCGCCACCAGGCATGAAGATGACGGGGTCACCAACCTTCAGAATCCCTGTCTCAACCCTGCCAACTGGAACTGTACCCACACCTGTGATCGTGTAGACGTCCTGAACTGGAACCCGAAGAGGCTTGTCTGTTGGCTTGGGAGGAACGGACAACTGATCTAAGGCCTGATCTGTCGTCGATCCTTTGTACCAGGGCATGTTGGTGCTTGGCTTGATGATGTTATCGCCCGTCCAGCCGGAGATTGGTACGAAGGCAATGCTGGATACCGGGTAGCCCGTCATCTTCAGGAGGTCGCCGACCCCATTCTTGACCTCTTCGTATCTTTCCTGACTCCACTTCACTGTAGGGTCGTCCATCTTCGTAATCGCTACTATAATCTGCCTCACGCCCAAGGTGTAGGCCAAGAACATGTGCTCCCTAGTCTGTCCTCCCGGCCCCGTTCCGGCTTCGTAGTCGCCTCGCTTGGCTGACACGACGAGGATGGCGGCGTCGGCTTGGCTCGTTCCAGTGATCATGTTCTTGATGAAGTCTCTGTGGCCGGGTGCGTCGATGATTGTGAAGAAGTACTTGTCCGTCTCGAACTTCCAGAATGAGAGGTCTATGGTCATGCCTCTCTCCCTCTCCTCCTTCAGTCGGTCAAGGACCCATGCGAACTTGACCTCATCGATGCGCATACCGTATTTCTGCGCCTCAGCCTCATGTTCCTTGATGGCTCGGTCGCTTATCATGCCCTTGAGAAGCAGCATGTGACCTACGAAGGTGCTCTTGCCGTGGTCAACGTGGCCTATGACTACTAGGTTGAGGTGGGGCTTCTCGCTGCTCAATTCTCTCCCGTCCGTTCCTGTCCTATATCCTCAGGCTTCCATTAGATAAGGGTTAGGGGTATGGTTTACAGCTTCTATTAAAAGTATTGCCGCTCCGAGCCCGCGACCCGGGGACCTTGTACACGAATCGAGGAAGATTTATATTCAAACCTGTGGGTTTCCTTCACCTACATGTAAGGAAGAGTTCCGTCGTTGACCGAGGAGACAGAAACGCCAGAAGATTCAGAGACTGTTAAGCTGTGGGGCAGATGGAGCTTCGAAGGCATAGCGGTCCGTGACCCCGGCCTAAGACGCTACGTAGGTCTCCGACCGGTCTTCATCCCTCATAGTGGGGGTCGGCATGAGCATCAACGCTTCGCCAAATCCAACGTCAACATAGTCGAACGGTTCATCGACAACATGATGCGCCACGGCTCCGTGGGCGGCAAGAAGGTCAAGGCCATGAACATTGTCCGAACCGCCTTCGAGATCATCAACCTCAAGACCAGCAGGAATCCGATCGAGGTATTGGCGGCAGCGGTGGAGAATACTGCGCCCTGCGAGGACACGACCCGCATCGGGTACGGTGGGATAGTCTACCATAGGGCTGTGGACATCTCCCCCCAGAGGAGGGTCGACTTGGCTCTCAGGTTCTTGGCGGAAGGCCCTAGGAGAGCGGAGGGTAGGGGAAAGCCCATCGAGGAGCGGGTTGCCGACGAACTCATCGCTGCGTCTCAGCGGGACAGCAGGAGCTTCGCCGTCTCTAGGTGTGATGAGATGGAGCGGGTCGCCCTAGCATCACGCTAAGAAGCAGAACTCGTTATTGTAAAGAATAATTCGCTCTTAGTGATGGTCTTACCTATCCGTTCCATCATTTCATACTGCTCTTGAATGGTGTCACGTCTTCCCCTCTTTGAGGCTTCCTGAATATGAATAAATGCTCGTAAATAAGGAGAAGAAAATCCGTATAGTATCTTTTCTCTTCTTTATCTATATCAACCCAACATTCTTCTGCGGTTTTGGACAGGCCTTCCCATATTTCTCGTGTCGACTTTGTTCGCCATTGATATTTCATCACATCTTCCCTTAGAACAAAGCCAACGTCTAAGAAACCTTGCATGACTCTGAAAGCGATAGGTACGTGGTGTCTATGCTTCCTCGTATCGCCCACAAGTATGGCGCAGAATCTGCCGGGTCTTAAGACTCGGAAGCTCTCTTTTGCGATCTCTCTCATTCCTTCCAGATATCCAACGAGTGTACGTGCGAACGAAAGGTCTCCTAGGACTTGGTTCTTTCTGTTTGAGTAAGCAATTATGTTGGCATAAGGCGGATGGGTCGCAATGAGGTCAATACTATCATCTTCAATCAGGTTGAGGTTCCTAGCATCACCCAGATAAGTTTTTATTGAGACCTTTTGGATGCTTGAATCGAGAGGGTTATGCTCGAAGTTTAGTCTATCTCTCGTCAGCATAATACAGTCTGGGTTAATGTCTAGTCCTATAGCGTTCCTTCCGAGTAATTTGCATTCGATCAGAGTTGTGCCAGAACCACACATCTGGTCCAAAACAGTTTCATTTGGCTTGGAATATCTTAGGATTATATTGCGAGCCATCTGTGGTGGCCAATTTCCTCTGAAGTCACCGCGATGCGTTGCCCAGTCGCCTCTTTCAGGGAAAGACCAAGCATTGGTTCTTTCGAGTTCGAATTGTTCTGGCTGATATCGCTCGATTTTCTTTGATTGTCCAATCTTTATTTTGACGGTTCCTATTGCGACTTCCTTGTGCATTTTAAGGAAAGCTTTAAAGTCTTTTCCTGTTATTTCCCTCATTGAAATGTATTCCTCAGACATTTTGAGGCCTCTTTCGATTCTTGTTAATCCAATCCTTGATTGCTTCTTCTATCGCCTTTTTCAAGAAACCTTTCTTAGCTTCAAATTTCTCGACGGCAATCCTTCGGAACTCTTTCTCTAGTTCGTCGTCGATTTGGAGGTTTACTTGTCCCATCGACAGCACTGAAACAACATAAGTTGTTTTCTATTTATAAAGTTTTGCCGGCAAATCTTTTACGTATGTACAACGTAATAAATCCACCAATCTGTTTTCGAACCAAATTATGACCGAGAGGGTAAGGAATGGCTCGACGAACTATAAAACCTCGACCTGTAGGACGTCCAGGAGTCTCAGTGCGGTTTGAGAAACTCAGAATCAAGAATTTACCTCCGAATGAGTTTCGTGAAAAGGTCTTGAAGCTTCCTCAGCTTGCTTATAAAGTGGAAACGTTAGAAGATGGAAGGGATATTATGATTACAAAACCAGGTGGAAAAAGTGCTGATGACATAATGGTCTGGGTTTATGAAGGCCCTACAGGAGTTCACTGGCGTCCTAGTCATAAACAAATTCGCAATGATCTCATAGAAAAAATAGGATTTAACAAGGAAAAAGGATTAGCAGTTTTAGAAGCGCTCGAAAGAGTTTACCGAGGCGAAGAACCAGAAGACGTCTTGACAGAAAATCCGCAACTTGGGAAAAATCTTCCTGGGTTGCCAGCAGACCTTATCTTGAAGGCTTATAAGTGGATATGGGTCCAAGAGGACTGCAATTACCCACCGCCACGCTTCAAGGGACGCGAGATGTCAATGGATGAACTGAGAAAACTAAGAACATAAAATACTAGCCTTCAGGATTGAAATTCCCGAGATTTGACTCTTAGACAGCGCTTATTCAGGAGAAATATAGGCAGAATAAAGACTGAGATGAAAAACATCTAGCGTTCGCGTTTGCTGGGCTCGTAGACTCCTTTGTCGACGCGCCGTATCAATCCCAGTTCCAAGAGTCTCTGAACAGCACCCCTCATCGTATTGTAGTTCATGTCAATCGAAGCTCTCATCTCCGCAAGAGAGACAGGTTTTCCAGCCCTTTTGATGGCATCAAGAACCTTTTTTGTTTCGCTTCCTCTCATCTCATATTCAGTCATGTATGATCGCTTGAGATCAGCACGATCTCCTTAAATATAAAGCTTCTCCAGTCGCACTAAGAATATTCGTGTAATCGGTATGCCGACACGGAGGAGCATGAAGTGCCCGACATAAAGGTAATGGATGAAGTATCTATCATTGCAAAGGACAAGAGATACGTCTACAAGCTTCAACAAGTCATTCATAATAGAGAAAACGAACACGGAGTCACAGAGACAGTAAGTGCCTTAAGGATTGCCTATTGGAAGAACGGCAAATATAAACAAGACCCACCTATCATGCTCGAAGAAGAACTAATCGCTTTGGTCGTGGCTGGGGCAAGACATGGTCTGTTCAAAAACCAGAAGTTGACGAAGGTTCTCAGAGAACTAGTTTCCCCAGAATAGCACATAACGGGAGCAACGGCGGTTTGACGTCTCTCTTAGCGTCTAGCGTTCAAATGCCGTAATGTAGGCTAAAGGTTAAGGGAGTCAAGGCTTTAATAACCCTAGGCAGAACAACACCCCGTGGGCTACCCTTTCGTGGACATGGAACTTGGAGACATCCGAAGGAATAGGACAAAAAGGGTGAGAATACTCGCCGACCCAGGTGCCGGCTTCATGGCCCTCCCAAAGAGCCTATCACAGGAACTATACATAGAACCAGTCACAAAGATAGACGTGACCCTCGCCGACGGGAGAAGGGAGAAAGTAGACCTCGGATTCGCCTACGTCAAAGTCCTGGACAGAGAAACCATAGCCCAAGCCCTGATACTCGATACACCGGAGCCCCTCCTAGGTTCCTTCACCCTCCAGCTACTGGGCCTCACAGTAGACCCCACGAGAGAGGAAGTGAAGCCATCGAGGAGCTTCGGCCTCGGCCTCCTAGGTTCCACACCTTAGAGTGACCACCCAAAAGACCATCATTAGTGCTAAGTCCCAA
>Ga0315312_1001993_pt1 | contig 14748 bp, 17 predicted proteins | sample TDP7_MG_FD_203629 | JGI IMG/M metagenome (GOLD analysis project Ga0315312, IMG submission 203629) | Freshwater sediment microbial communities from Lake Towuti, South Sulawesi, Indonesia - TDP7 | ecosystem: Environmental > Aquatic > Freshwater > Lake > Sediment | place: Indonesia: South Sulawesi... | reverse complement strand
ATCGCGTAGGCTTTGGCAGCCCTAATGGCGGCTGCTCGGTAGGTGGTTGCTCAGGCTGCGGCGCTGGCGTCGGCGCACGCGGAATCTCTCCTAGGCTAGGCTTAGCTGGCTGAACGGTTGCAGGCTCCGCTTTCAGTAGCGTCGCCTCGGCTCTGAGCTCTCGCCTCTCAGCCACTTCTTCGGGAAGTCGAACAGGTTTCTTCACTTCGCCTGGAATCTCAATCGTACGCGGCACAATCTCACGGGCAATCTCATCCTTCACGAGGTTATCGTAGACGGTGCAACGATGCGCGTACCACATCATCGCAAGCCAAAACAGTAGGACGATGAAGTACCAGGTGGGAATCCAGATCTTGACTGCTGAGCGCCAGGGATCCTGCAGCCACACTCCGCCCAAGAACCAGTTCGTCCAGATCTCGCTTGACAGGCGATAGTTCGGATCGGGATAGAACCAGAAGAACGCGAAGTCCTCAACCATCCAAGAGAACGGATAGTTACCCGCGAATGTGATCAGAAAGTACCGTTTGCCTTTCATGAACATGGAGCGGCCTTTAATGAGAGCGAAGCCGCCTGTGATGCAGGCGAAGAGCACGGCCATCGCAAGTGAGTATGTGGAGAAGTGACCGAGAAACCACCAGACTTGAGCGCTGGGATACCGCCATGATTCGATGGCAAATCCCTCGATCCATCCGTACGTCCCGGCCGCCGCGATGGTGGTCAGGATCATTGCAAGTTGTTCGATGTCTGATTCGAGGATCCTATGCGCGGTGTCTCGTGCTGAACTTGCGACCTGCACTAACCACTGCTTGCGACTCACGCTCATCCTCCTCCCTTAGCGGCGTTGCACATTTCGAGCAGAACTTGTCATCAGGCCCGACCGGGGCGTCGCATTCCGGGCATATTCCCGATTTCTTGACCTCAACAGCAGGCTCGGTTGGAAGGGCGAGCTGGGGGCTCGGCTCTTGGACCGGCGCCGCCTCAGCAAACACAACATCTACGATACGCTCGAGGTACTGTTCTTTGAAGCGCTTCTTCGCGTCCGCTAGTTCTCGCTCGTAACGAGCCTTCAGGTCAGTCTCGAACGCGGCAAGATCCGTTCGGTACGCTCTCTTGACTTCAAGTAACTGTCTTAGCTCACCATCACAATTTTCAACTGTCAATTCTTGAGCTCACCTCCGCCCACACGATCAATCGATAAGACAGACTACGCTCTTTCGGCGGCCGCCTGTGCAGCCTTGTTTGCGAAGTAGAACGCCAGAACCATCACTGCGAGGGGCGCAACGATATTCAAGATTCCCACGATGTCTTGGAACGAGGTGGCCCTTGCAATGGCGATTCCGGCAATCAGGAAGAACCCGATGGTCACGATGTACGCTAGTATCGATTGTGTCTCGCGTGGGTTGCCAAGGTCGGCTGCTGCCTCAACACGTGGCTGTTCCTCTTTCGGACTCACATCTTCACCCCCTCAGATGCCACATGAATCAATGAGTTGTCTAGGACATCGTATCGTCAGTCAGTCGTTTTCGAGCTGCTCACTCAAGGTCGAAGTGCGCAATTCGAGAGATGGGAAGGAGTCTGCCTTTAGACAGGCCTCTTGCCGGCCCAGTAAGCTCTTGTTCTGCTCTTCTTTCCATTTCTTCCCGTGATGGGGACGAGTTTCGCGGTCAGATATCCTTCTTTCACCAAACGCTGTAACATCTTGTCCTTGGTGTTTCGTTTCCAACCAAAGTACGTGCAGAGTTGACGTGCCGTGATTCCAGGTGCGTTGCGGACTACCTGCACGGTCTGGTACGCTTGGGGCCACAGTTCCAGCATTGATTTCGGCCTAATCGCTTCCCTGAGGCGCTTGGCATCAATGATTATGACGTTTCTCATTGCTGCAAGATCACCGTGCTTTCTCGAACTAGGGGTGTCGGGTAGACTATACGATCAACCAGTACTCGATCGCGAGAGATAGACAATAGGACGGCTCCTACGTCAGGGACCAGCCTCAGAGGGCTCCGCTTTGACATGTACTCGTCTTGCCCCTGAAAACCTGGCCCGACGATGATGTGTCGGTCGGCCTCGCCCTTCCAAGCGCGCTGAATGTGTATCCACTTGTGCCAGTGTGCTCGAAGCACAACCTCCACGTCTGGAGTCTTCCCAGCGACCGAGGTTTGGTCGGCGAACATTCCCTCTCGTGCGAGGATCTGTTCGTAGTATACGAAAGCTGTTGAACTTCCATGCGATAGATGGATCGTGTGTCCTTTTGCGTCGAGAAACAAGTGATCATCACAGAAACTGCCTCCGAGGGATTCCACGATCATCTGGTGCGAGTCGATGAACTCGCTGCTCGAGTGGTCACCGCCGGCGAGTCCGTATATCTCGACGCCTTTGAGCGGAATCATCCTTAGAAGAGCTAACGCGCATTCTGCTTGTCTAGTCATGTTGGTCGTGGTCAGGTATCTTCCCCCGGCACGGTAGTTGGGCCCGTCGATGAGATCGCCGTTCAGTAGAAGAAGCGTTGGTTTCCAATGATGTAGGAATTTGCAGAGGTTCATCCAGTACCGGAAGAGGACTTGCTGAACCGGGTTCATCAAAGCAAAACGGTCAGAGCTGAAGGACCTGTGCCAGACTCCAAACACGCTGCCCGTGTGCGTGTCGTTGAGCACTAGCGCCCTGATCCATCTCATGAAACACATCGCCGAATGGGAAGTCAATACGGGTCATGATCGGCCGCCAAGACGAAATATTCGTGAGTACCTGGGCGATCTGAGCACCTCTCCTCGGACCACATCGATCTCTTCAGAATCCCTTAAAGAGACGATCTCAGATCGCTCTCTGTCTATGAATGAGTCTTGGAAGACGCTCCGCAATGAAGCTTTGATGCTGAGAATCGACAGATGCTTCCTGACTCGCGATCTGTTTCGAATATGTCTCGATGGGGTTGAATGGCTCTCGCGTAAATATTCAATCGCGTTAGGGCACATTTCTTGAACCGATCTGGAGCGCCAGAGATGAGGCTTTGTCATGAGTGGTCCAGTCCCAAAAGGGCGGTCGCAAACGCGGGCTATCGTGCTGCTTATTGCCGCTCATGGTGTCGAGGAATTAATTAAGGCCGGTTGGGAAGCGTTCCGATGCGAGCCGCAATCTTCCGAACGCTTCACACATTTTGCGAATCTTTCACTCTCGTCAGCCCGAGAGCCTTTCTCGCGTCTTCGCTCAGTATGCCCAACTCGCCCAATCGTTCCTTTAGTAGCCTTCTGACGAGGCCGCTGAATGATGGCTCACTCAAGTCTCGTCTGATCTGCTCCAGTGTCTTGATCAGCTCTTCGTCAAGGCTGACGCTGACTCTGACTCCCTTGGGCAGCTTCTCGTCTGCGGAGAGTTGGAGTTTCCTTCCCGGCCTAGAACTCTGCATTAGAGACATCTGCGCTCCACTGATGACGCACGCTTCATGAGGACAGCGTCGTCAGAGCGTATTCAGCTTTGCAAGTCTCAGATGGGTTCACAGGCCTGGGCAAAACTGTTTTCGCTAGCGAAAACGGCTAGGTCTTTCGATCCCGCGTGCGTCTATTTGAAGGACCGTTCACATCAGTATGGCAACGCTCCGCCCGGGTTCGGCCGTTTTGACGGGCAAGCTTTTCGACGGTCGGAAAGAAATCCGAGCGTCCGGCGGGAGCGATGACTATGCATTCGGCTAGCCGGCGTGCTTCGAGTTCAATTCCTAGGCTGGGTTCGGCGATTGGGGGCGGGATCTCTAGGTAGTAGCGCGTGTATCGGTAGACGCGCTTTCTCATGTACTTCTTGGAGTAGATTCGAGGCTGAATCCTCAATGTCGCATGACCACTTAGGCCAACAGGAATAAGGATGCGACGGGGTCGATGCGGGTCGGTGTCAGACCTGGCGTCATGTATTGTGGGACTCATGGCAAGCTGGGTCCGATTCTATTCAGCAGTTTGGGTCGCACAATGGTGGTTCAAATCTGGACGCCCGCACCAAGAAAGTGAGAAGAATCCCCTAACAGGAGACCCACCTATGAAAAGTCGCAGGTATTCCAAAGTCCTGCCCAAAGTGCGGGACTTCTCCTCTCACCATGAGAAACTCGAAAAAAGTCAAGCACGTGTACAGCTCCAGCAAGCGGTGGCACCTGTTCAGCGGGTAGTCAAGGAAGTCTTTCGGGAACGCGAGACGGTGCGCGAGATAGTCAAAGTGAGGAGTCATCACTGTCGGACTCTTTTCGAGGAGGATTTGAATCGGTGCCCAAACTGCGGAGCTCCGGCATAAGTCTGGTGACGCGGACAAGTTTGCCAGACAGGTCGTCGACACGAGGAACTACTTGACTCACTATGACCCCGAACTCAAGAACAAGGCGGCTAGTGGAACCGAACTTCCCAAAATTGCTGAGAAACTGAAGATAGTCTTGCAGGTTTGCCTGATCAGAGAACTTGGACTGAGTGAGGGCCTGATCAAATTCCTACTCATGAAGAACTGGAGATTTCAACGGAGACTGGGTTGGCTGAAGTGACAAGCACTGAAGTTTGCCTAGCATGAGGCACCTGCTTGGTGCGCGCGCAGCAAGAAACACACGCGGTGTCTACTGACGGGCACCAGGCTACACTAAGAATGATGTTATAGCCTGACGCAACCAACGTGTTCCTGACTTCTCTTGGTGTCGGCCAGAGAAACCGTGAAGAACCTGCCGTATGTCACGATCGTGATACTGGTAGTAGCTTACATCATCTCTGATCTTGGTTTTATCGCGCTTCCTCTTTCGTTTGCTGGATATGACCCTTGGATGCTTGTACACCCGTTCTTGCACATCAATAAGATGCAGCTGTTCGAGAACGGCGTAATGTTCTTCATGGTTGGTGCATTGATCGAGTCTTGGATGATACTGCGCCACAGGTATCGCTACTTGATACTCGTCCTCTGTTACTTCTCAATCCTAGTGGCGGCCAATGTTAGGACCATGCTCAGTGGCCAGTCTTCCAGCTTTGGAGTCATCACTTTGGAATTGGCGGGATTATCAGGCATGGTCTCGGCGGGTCTAGCCTTTCTTCTAGTATACTCCATGCTATATCGCAAGAGAGTTCGGTTCGATGGCGTGAGCGCCTTCGTGCCTGTCGGCATACTCTTGTTCTTGGGGTTCACTCCGCTCTTGTACAGTCCGGCCATTTACGTTAGCCACAACTTGCTGGTGTTCTCTGTTTCTCTTGCCCTTGCTGTGGTTGTGCTGACGACATTGCAAAAACGGACTTTGCTCTTGTCCTACGATGAGCCAAAAGCCCGCTAGGCACATGATACTTGCTTGAGGTCCATTGCGCCACGGTGATTTCGTACTCGGGATCAACGAGTTTCGCGTTGAACGGAGGCGTCGTCACATCTTCTAAATCGAACACGCGAGCGGCACCATCGTTTAGGGCGCGGATCTGCTCAATCTGATTGTAAGCCGAGTCGATGGTTGAGGCGCGGATCTCCCCGGTGACTTTGACGGTTTGACCTAGATTCGCCTTGTCCACGCTGTAGGCCACATTGCAGTTCGGAACGACCCGCCCAGTCTCCTCGCGCGCATTCGTTTCCGTTCGGCGATTCGTTTCGGGATCTCTAGGTAGTAGCGCATTCTCATGTACTTCTTGAAATAGATTCTAGGCTGTATCTTCAACGTGGCATGATGGTTTCGGTCGACCGGAATAAGCGCATGGCGGGGTCAATTCGGGTCGGTGTGAGAGCTAACGCGATCTGTCCGGCGACTGGTATACCATAATGCGTAAGAGTTTTGGTAGCTGGAGTTGTTTAAACACTCAGAGGCGTGTCTGATTCCCGAAATCTTTGGGTCCTAAATCCTTGGACCCGCTTGTGGAGTCCAAGCCTTGAAGATAATGGACTTGAGCCGGGCTTTTGGTATTGCCGTTTCGATCAGGGAATTCAGCTCCTCGTCCTGAGTGGCAACTATCACCTGTTTCTCCTTTGCCTGGTCAGCGAGTATCGTTGCAAGCGCCTTCTTGTGGTCCGAATCTAGCGACTGCCCGGGATCGTCGAAAATGAGCATGCCAAGGCGCGAGGTCGTTGCGCCAGCCATTGCTAGGAATAGAGACAGTGCAGTCACATTAGTCTGAGCATTGCTGAATCTTGTCTGGACATAGGTAGAGTAGCTCTTAGATTCATCATACGCCACTATGCGATACACAACCCCTTTCTTTTCCTCCTCGGGTGTGAGCTGAAGGTTTACGAAGTAAGGATGCCCCAGTATTCTTGAGTAGTAAGAGCTGACGTTGACCTGCAGCTTATCCAGTGTCGATTCAAGGATCGAGTCCTTCTCTGCTTTGAGTGCCTCGTGAATGTCGGAAAGGCCCATGAAAAGCTCCCGAAGCTTTTCGGACTGCTCTTCAAGCTCTTGGATTCTTTCCTTGGCACCTGGTATCTCCTCCTCAAGCTTCTTGACTCGCTCGCTTTCCTCAAGATACTCCAGAATCTTCTTGAACGTGGAAAGTTCTGACTTTAGCGTGGGGAATCGCTCGTTTATCTTCTTGAGATTCTCAATCTGAGTTGCGGCGGTTCTTATCTGCTCCTGTAACGCCTGAATGAGTTTCGCATCCGTCTGCATCGATCCAAGCGCGCGCTGAATTTCGTCCTCCAGCTTCTCTTTCCTCCGCACAGCTTCTCGAAGCTTCTTGAACTGAGCGTTAAGTTCCAGAGATTTCTGCCTCAACGCCATAATCTTCTCATCAAGTTGCCTAGTCGAGTCTTTCAGATTGGCGACGTGTGTTGCTATGAAATCATCGAAGGGTTCCTTCAGTTTGACTTTGATCTTCCTCTCAATCTCTTCGATTTCATTCGCCAAATTTGCGTCAGCCGTTCCGATTTGCTCAGCAAGTTCGTCGATTTCTGCCGCGGCGTCCTTGTACTCTTTCTTCTTGTCTCTGAGGTTATCAATGTCTGCCTCGATCTTTGCAATCCTCGCCTCCTCAGTCTTGCTCATGCGCGACAGGAGCTCTTTTCTTAGCTTGGCATACTGCACAGGCCTGTTGCAGATGGGGCACTTTTCGGGCTTGGCTTCGGCCAGAAAATCGGCCGCAGACTTCAGCAGCTGGGTATACGCTCCGATCTCCTTCTTGAGCCTCGCCGCTTCCCCCATTTTTTGCTCAAAAGCCCGGATAGCTTTTCCGATTTCCTGGGTGGATCCATACTTCTCTAGTTTCTTCAGCTTGCCCTTTGCCTTGTCGGCTTCGCTCTGAAGACCCCTTAGCGCTATCTTCTTATCATTCAGGAAATCGGCTAGGTCCTTCTTCTCATCTCGTTCGACTTCGAGCGGTTCCGTATCAGCCTCCACCTTGTCCATATTTTTCTGGAGTTCTTCTAGGTCTTGCTCCTCAAATTCCGCCAGTTGATTCCGAGCCTCGGTGTACTTGTGTAGATAGTCCTGAAGTTCCGATCGCGTGTTCTCGGCTCGCTGGAAGAAGTTGAATCGCTCACGGTCAAGCTTGTCTAGATACGCGCTAAGTCGAGTGTGACTGTCCCCCAAGAAGGCTACGTCTTCCTTGACAGGATCAAATTTCAGAGGTGGGGCCTTTAGGGTGGTGGCAATTTCAACGAGCTCAATGGCAATGCCCTTTGTCATCTGCACCAGGTTCCCGGTATTGAGCTTCTTCTCGGTGAATCCCTGCTTCAGCAATTCCTCTTCGTAATTCGTCAACTTCTTTTTTGCGAGTTCTAGCGCCTGAATCTTGCTCTGTTGTATCTCCGCGATTTCCTTCTCCACCTTTTTCACCGCGGTCTCCACATCCCTCACTGCGACTGCCTCCGACAACTGGCGCAGGGTTTCCAAGCCTAGAAGCTCATCAATCACCCTTCCTCGGACTTCTGCGTCGCCAACTATGAAGTCGCGTATGGCGTCTTGGCGAAGATAGGTGGCTGCGTAGAATTGTTCTGGAGTGAATCCCAGCAGTTCAACGAGCTTCTCTTCGGCGACCGGGCCTTCATATTCATACTTGCCATCGGTTAGGACAAGCTCGCTCTTGCCTCTTGTTGACTTGCCCATCTTTCGTTCTCGCTTGAGTTGAAGCTCTTTCTTTCCATCTGTCAGTCGGAGCGTGACGCTTGCTTTCTTGTCAGAATGAAAAATGTTGACAATTGCATCTTCTCTACCAAATTCGTCAAGTTCCATGTGGCCGCACTTGCCCAATAGACACCATTCAACCGCCTGCAGCACCGTGCTCTTTCCGACACCGTTGTTTCCGTGAATCATTACGGATTTGTTCTCGAAGTCGAGCGCGAGTGGTTTGTTAACTCCTCTGAAGCCCTCGATTGTGAGACCTAGTATTCCGAGAGCCTCTGCCAACTCTATCCCTCCCTAGTAGAGTCTACTTGTTTCTTGACCTCGTCCTTGACCTTCTTGGCACCGCCTTCATCGAACCACTCAAGCACGTCCTTGAGCAAGCTTGCGTGCTCTTTCAGAGCCAGTCTTTGCGCAAGCTGGTCGTACAGTCTCTCAACTCTCCTTGACATGGCTAACCTACCAATTTCTTGAAACTTCTGAATTTCTCTTCGGCGACCTTCTCGAAGACAATGTCGAATATCTTCTGGTGATTCTTCTTAAGAAATTCGGTGTCGAGTTCAGCAAATCCAGCGTTGGCTCCCTCCTCAATGATAGTGAAGAGCGCCTGAAGTATGTGTCTCGGCACACCTCCCCTGATATAATGGACGTATTTTACGGTCTCCTCTTCAAGGGGATACAGATTGTTTTTCGGCTTGCTGTCGGGAAGCCGGAAGTACTCTAAGTATGAGAGAGCAATGTCAACGGCTTCGTCCATCGTTATTTCCTTGATGTTGAGCTTGTGTCGTTCGTCAAGACCTGCCAGGCCTGTTAGGTGTTCGCCTCCTCTTTGTTCTAAGATCTTCTCTGACTCGGGATGAAGCGTGACGATGAGTGTTCCTCTTCCTGCGCACGCCTCCACGACCCTTCTCATTTCTGAGCAGAAGACGCCGAGTTGATTCTTGCCCTGATTCGCCTGAACTGCAGCTTCAAATTGATCGATGACTAGGTAGTTGTATTTCTTCGTCCAACCAAGTATTCTCAGCAAAGTGGCAAAATAGTCAGTATCATCGTGACCCTTTACCTTCAGAGTGTTCCATGCCTCGATGAAGTCGGCCGGTGAGGTCAGGTACGTTTCGAAGAGAACTCGGGCTGCCTCTGGGATTATTCCGCTTTCTCTCCTCTGGGCGCACTTCTGCATGTCACTCGCCACTTTGACTTCACGCTCAAACGTGAAGAGGCGAAGCTGCACTCTCTCGGGCATATGGGGGTAGTATTGCAGAAAGGAATCAATCTTGTTGGGCCTGATCATTGGAGAGGCCGAGTTCTTGTAATCTTGCAGCAGGGCTTTGAAAGCCTCCCACAGGTATCCGTCACTATGCCACCGCCTAACAATATGGTTGCAGAAATCTGAAGGCTTGAACTGCGCAGATGCCCTGACGTAGGCCGCAGTCACGTCACCCCTTTTCTTGAGAGATCTCCAGCAGTAGAAGAGTAACGCGGACTTTCCAATGCCTCTCTCCCAGCCCAGCCCGCCTCCTGTTACGTAAAGTACGTTGATCTTGGCACGTAACCTGTTCCAAAGGTCTGCGATTTCCTCAGCGAAAATCTTCTCATTGAATATTTCTCCGCTCGTCCTCGGGTCGCCACTGGCGGGGTCTAGAGTAGGCGATTCGGGAAAGGGGTTATGCCGTAGCAGGTAGCCCTTGTACCTCGGATTTGATTCCGATGGCAAGCTCATTTCGTTCTTTCCAACTTGAGATAGGTGATGTACTCGTCCGTCCCGGTCTTCGCAGGCAGGTCTCTTCTAAGCATGTCGACCCCTGGAACTCGAGGGACTGCGCCTCCCCCCGCGTACACCTTTGAACGGTATCGGTCACGTGTGCTAATCATTCGTCCGATTACCCTGTCGAATTGGACGCTGCTGATCAAGAGTCTCTCACAAACTCTCTCTCTTAGCTCCGAGAAGAAAACTGGTCGCATTGCTCTTTGCCCCGTCATCGCGAGATATTCACTCCAAAGAGTTTCATCGAACTCCCTCTCGTCTGGCTCGGTCTTTTTCACGAACATCGGGTCTTTGAGCTGAGAGACAACAAGGTAACCCTTCGAAATCGCGCAAGACAGAATATCCTCCTTCGGCAATGAGCGAGATCGCAGTCTCAATTCTGTTGCGAAGCGTTTCACGCATCGATCTCGGAAAGACACGATCTTACGTGGGATCATCCTTCTCAAGTCAGACAAAGTCACAATCTCACAGATCAAGTAGACCTTGTGCTTCCTCTCGTCGCCATGGATTTCCCTTTTCCAATTGAGAAGCTCCAATTGCGTGCTAAGGTCTCTGGTCATTTCGTAGTCCCATTGGGTGCAGGTTATGCCGTACTTGGAGGCAGCTTTCTGGAAAATTCTGTTTCCCCTCTCCATCGGAAGAACAATGGCTCCGTTGCTATTCCTAATCGCTTGGAGCACTTCTCTGAACGGGGAATACGTCTGCAGGAGATTCGTAATGAGCTGCCTCTTTCTAGATTCGTTTTCGAGTCCATCCTCAAGCGTCAGCCTGCCGTCTTCTGATAAGCTCAGTTTCCTATGCCCGTCTTGCTTGACCAGTCCTAGGTGCAGCGCGAGTTGCTGACTGCTGTTGGCGAGGTCTCTTCCCTTGCCACGCTGCAATAGTTCCATCTTGTCAAACGTTCTGCCCTTCTTCAGCGCCCGCATTTTCTCCTGCTGGAACTTGGTTCGCTCTTCAATCATGGCATTCCTTAGCGACTGTGAATCATATGTACCGCGCTCGACGCAACGCAAGAAGGTCAGCAGGTATTCAAGATCCCTGACCCGCGGAACTCTACGAAACTCTCTGGCGGGCTCAAGCATAACCTTTGGCCTTCCAAGCACGATAAAGGTAAGCGAAAGCTTCTTCCAGTCTGTGCCCGTTTCGCTTTTCATCCAAGACATCGGGCGCGTAAGCACTTGTCATGTCGCCCAGTTTTAGCAGCTCTTGCTTCAGAGCCCCATCATTTTGAACGGATTCAATCATGTGCTCTATCGGAGGCACCACTGGGTCTATCGGAATAATGCCATAGGCGAACGCGAATACTCTTGCACTTTCCCCTAATTCCTTGGTTGAAAGGAAGATTCCTCGCATACGGAGTGCTATGCCGTGTATCTTGAACCCCAGAGCGTGATCGAGAAGCTTCGCATTGAAGGTGTAGAGATGTTCGATCTGGTGTCGTGCTGCCTTGCACTCGATGGGATAGACCGCTTTTTCAAGAAAGAAAATATTGTCGAATGTGTGCCTGATGCCCGAGAAACTGGGGTATTCAAGCTCCGTTCTCGGGGGGCGACTAGTCACGCCGTAACCTTTGACTATCTCATATATCTTCCTTGACGCTCTGTCCTCAAAGTCATAACCCAGCTTGCTCGGGGTGCCCTCTTTCTGCGACTTAGCCTCTTCCCTGACAAACCTGTATAGTGCCCCCACTATCTGGTTGAGGGACAAATCGAAGTCACTAGACGGACGGGTCGGGTTTTAGTTCGTCACCCAACGTAAAATAGTTTGCCTTGTCTACCATCGACAGACCGTTCAGTCGCAAGTGTTATCATGTGAGACCGGAGCTCATATTCATGGCCGTTTTCGCGCGCACCAACATTTCCAGCGAGTCCTTAGAGGAGAACTGGAAGAATCTACCCCGAGACTGGGGCCACTCGCTGCATCGTATTTGCTCTAGGACCGGGTCATTTCCCCCTTCTCTCGCTCACTACTTTGTTACAAAGTATTCAGACCCAGGCGAAGTCGTTCTTGACCCGTTCTCAGGACGCGGGACTGTCCCCTTGGAAGCATGTGCTACTGGGAGGATAGGGTTAGGTAGCGACGCGGCACCCGAGGCGTTCGTCCTTACTCACGCGAAGGTGAGACCGATCAGCGTAGGAGTTGTGGAGAAAGCTATTGCTGAACTACGCGACGAAATGGTTGGATCCAGGTTTGACGTGAGAAAGGTTGACCCAAGAGTCAGGGTTTTCTTTCATCCCGACACCCTTAGGCAAGTCCTCTGGATTCGTGAAGCGCTAGGAGAAAACAGATCGCAAACCGCTATGTTTCTCAAGGCCCTCATGTGCGGGATTCTTCATGGCTCTTCAAGGATCTCTCTTTCGGTCCCGTGTTCTCATGCTTTCTCGATGACGCCTTCGTACCTCAAGAGATACTGCGAGCGCCACGGGATCCAGAGGACTAGAAAAAACGTGCTCTCATGTCTAGAAGCAAAGGCGCGCGCCTCGCTCATTGACCCCTTGCCTTCTCAGCAAGGACTCGCATTCATGACGGACGCCAGGAAACTTCCTCTTGATGACGAAAGTGTGGACATGATCTTGACGTCACCTCCATATTTCGAGAAGCAAACATACGCGAGAGACAACTGGCTGAGGTTATGGTTCTTGGGCTACGATCATAACGAAGTGAAGAAGTGGCAGATGCGAACTTCCTCCAGAGACACGTTCTTGGAATTCATGAATCAGTGTATGCATGAGATGTACAGAGTCCTGAGGGACGGTTCTGCTTGCTTCATAGTCTTAGGAGATGTATCCCATCGGGATCGTTCAGTCAAGACCGCGAACCTGCTCGGGAAAGTGGCTGCGAAAGAAGGATTCAAAGTCATTCGCGTGATAAGCGACGCCATTCCAAAGGCGCACAAGTACTTCATGTTCGTTCCGAGCTCCCAAGGAGTCAGGACAGACAGAATCATAGAACTTCATAAAGGGAGAGTGAGGGAACGTACTAGACGCCTCAACTGGGAAGATCCCTATAGTTGACGAGCGAGCACAAACGGTTGTGTCTTAATCGACCATATCAGCCCTTCATCGATGCGAACAGCGGCAAGCTATACGAAGAGAAAACCGAGCTCTATTGGAAGAAGCTAGACTTGACAGTAGAAGGCTACATAGATCATCCTGAAAGCAAGTTCGAAAACGGGTAACATGTCGGAAGGATGCGCCGTTGTCATCTACTTGCCTGGGGTCCGTCGCGCCACGGTGATTTCGTTTTCATTGTTTGGGTTTCGGTCCTTGTTTTCCGCTGATGTCGTCGACTGAGATACGTACGATTGCGACCTTTCCCACGGATTCTTCATCGCCCGCGAGGCGGGCGAGTACGGTCTCTGGCTGGGGCTCATGCTTTCGGGCGAGGAGTTCGAGTCCGCGGCGTTTCTCAGCGAGGTCTGTGACCACGTGCGCTTTCCCCCCTAGGATGAGTGAGCGGTAGGCGTGGTCGCATTCGCCTTCGATGTAGCCGCGGTCCTCGACGACTGTCACGCACACGCGCGGGTTCGCTTTGAGGATGTCCATCTTTCGGCCTTCGGTAGCGGAGTGGAACCATAGCTCACGCGCTTGCCGATCCCAAACGAAATCCACCGTGAAGAGATATGGCTGGTTCTCCAGACAGCACGCGACTGTCATGATCCTCGCCGAGGCGAGGACTTGCTCAATCTCCTCCGGGTCGCTCAGCTCCTTGTCGGAGCGGCGAAGATGATAACGCTTCATGGCAAGGTATCCTTTCGATGTGTACGAGGCGCCTCGGATCGGCTGCGCCGTGGCGCCGGTCTCCGCAGCTTCCTCATTCTACCGATTTAACTTCGTCTACGGAAAAGAGCAGAGGCGAGTCTTCAGTCACTGCGATTCTTCTTTTCCGAGGACGCGAAGGCGATTCCGGCGCGCCTCCGACCAACACAAGCGAAGCTAGGTGAGGCGCCAGAGGAGTGGGCTTGTCAACCGTCGTGACTACACCGCCCACAAGGGCTCATCATCACGTCGTACCACATGCGGAACTATGTGTCGGCATTTCGCCGTCTAACTAGCATCATCCCATGCGCGGAGCCGTTTCCGCCTAAGGATACCGAGCCACAACCCCAGCGCGATTCCCACCAGCAGTGATTCGAGCGGGAATCCTGGGACACCGCTGCTGGTTCCAATTGAGACCGCGGGACTCTTCACGCCCTGAGCGTCGGCCCTTATCATAAATAGCCCGCCGCCAGGCAGTTGCCAGGAGTAGCTGAAAGTACCGTCGGTCGCGCTTGTGATTTGGGTTATGTGTTGGTAGCTCGCGCCCTGCGTGTCGCTGTACTCTAGTGTCACGTTCACTGGGCCGCTGGGCACTGGGTAGATCGCCCCAGATATGATTGCAGTAGGAGGATTCGTAGAGGATTCGAGGCGGACATCGAGCGAGACGGATGTGTACGGCTGGAGGGCAGGATTGGTCAACGATCCAGTGTTCTGGCAGTACCATTGAACTGTCTGGTCAGACGTGAGCGCGTATGAGCCCGCACCGACTTGGCCCATCACGTACTGTTGTGTTTGCGGGTCGTAGACCCAGTATGTCCAGTAGAGGTTAGCTGCTGGGTTCTGCGCCACGCCGTTTATGGATGTGACAAATGCGCCGGGAAGCCCGGGGCCTGTGAAGCCTGAATAGTTCGTGAACTCCACCGTTGCCACTCGCATGGTCGCGTTCAACAGAAACTCACCCGATGGCACGACGGTGCCGTTGTGCCACGTAATCGTCCCGTTTCCGTAGTTTATCCCAATGTTGACGGTTACAGTTGCCTCCTGCTCAATCATCGTTGCGTGAATGATGCTAATCGCGCCAGCCGCGGCCGACAATGCAAGAATAGCGACAAGGCAGAACGATACGACCGGTTTCATCTCCGGGAGCCTAGTAGGTTAATTAACCTAGACATCTTATATGGCTTCCGAGC
>Ga0315312_1001992_pt1 | contig 14750 bp, 13 predicted proteins | sample TDP7_MG_FD_203629 | JGI IMG/M metagenome (GOLD analysis project Ga0315312, IMG submission 203629) | Freshwater sediment microbial communities from Lake Towuti, South Sulawesi, Indonesia - TDP7 | ecosystem: Environmental > Aquatic > Freshwater > Lake > Sediment | place: Indonesia: South Sulawesi... | reverse complement strand
TTGTCGAATAAGTCAATTTCACTTCGAAAGCTTTTTTTCATTTCTGCAATTACTAGTATGTCATCTAGACCGTACTTTTCCCGTATAATAACCTTATATTCTGCAACTCTGGGAATTCCGAGTATAATTTCCTCAACATCCTTAGGATGAAGCAGAACACCTTTTATATTTAATACCTCATTTGTTCTCCCAGTAATCCTGCTTAATCTAATATTAGTCCTCCCGCAGGTGCATTTCTCAGTATCTAGTATTTTAGTAATATTACCCGTCCTATATCTAATGATTGGGTGTGCAATATTTTCTAGACTAGTAATCACTAATTCCCCTTCCTCACCAGGTCCGAGTCTTTCATTTGTTTTAGAGTCTATGATTTCAACAATAAAGTAGTTCTCCCATACATGCAGACCGGTCCTTTCTACGCATTCTGCAGCTATGCTCGGTCCACCAGCCACTTCGATTAGTCCAAGTGCATCATAAGTATATGCATTATATGTTTCTTCTAATATTCTCCTTTTGCTTTCCGATAACACTCCTGCCGTTGGATTATCGATTAATTTTCTTAATCCGAAGTCACGAGGATCAATCTTCTCTTCTTCAGCTACTTTAGCTATTCTTAGTAGATAACTCGTTAGACCAATCGCCGCCGTCGGCTTCATCTCCTTATTCAACTTCCCTAGCAGTATAGGGATTTGAAGCTCCTTTGTCATCCCTGGCAAGGTTGATATAATCTTCGCACCCAATCTCTGCAATCCCAGTTGTGCAATCCATGTGGGATATAATCCTGAAGGAAATATCCCAAGAACCTTGTCTTCATTGTTGATGGTCGCGCAAGAAAATGATTTTGCACAACAAATTGACATGATTTCCAAATCCTGAGGAGTTGATCCAAAAACTATAGTCCTTTCGGGGAACCACCACCAATACCTTACTAGTTCTATTTCAGGAACAGCTAATCTTTCTAAAAATGAGTATCTTTTTAAATCATCTCTGACTGTAAAAGGTATTCTCTCTAGGTCTTCTAATCCCCTGATTTCATTGACACGCATTTCCCTAAATTTGTCATGATACATTTTTACCTTCTGATAAGCTCTTGTAACAACATGATGAAGTTTTTTGTTCTGGAGGTCTTCTATATCGTACCTATTCATCCTTTCCATTTTTGGCTCGAATATTCCCATTTCTTTTCCCATCCTCGTATAATAAGATAATTTTGTAGGTGTTCGTGGTGCTAGACTCGCCAACCCTAACATATTCTTGGCAATTGTTCCCCTACGAGCATATCTATGATCCGTTTCCCTCCAACACCTGTCTTTAAAATAACAGTGCTAGTGGGTTTCTTTATGACTGTTCCTATAACTTCGGCGTTATGACCATACTTGTGTTTTCTCATACATTCCAATATTTCAGGTGCATCTTCTTGATCTACCATCGCAATAAGCTTACCTTCGTTTGCCACGTAAAGGGGATCAATCCCCAACATCTCGCATGCAACTCTCACTCCTTCTCGTACTGGGATCTTTTCTTCGTCAATAATTATTCCCACCTTAGATTTGAGGGCTATCTCGTTAAGCACTGTTGCGACACCGCCTCTAGTGGGATCCCTTAGCACATGGATATTTTTACTAGTCTTAAGCATTTGGTCAACTAACCCATTTAGTGGCGCACAGTCGCTACTAATGTTTGCTTCAAAGCCTAGGTCCTCCCTTTGGCTCATTATACTAATTCCATGGTCTCCAATGTAGCCGCTTACAATTACTTTATCTCCTGGCTTGGCGTTTAAGCCTGAAATATTTACTTCTTTCGGAACTACTCCAATACCAGAGGTATTAATGAAGATCTTGTCTGCATTATGGGCATTTACGACTTTGGTATCCCCTCCTACAACTTCTACATCCGCCTCTTCTGCGGCATTCTTCATGGATAGGATTATCCTGTTAAGATCAGAAATGGGAAATCCCTCTTCGATGATCATCGAAGAGGTAAGATAAAGGGGGGTGCTTCCGCACATTGCTAAGTCGTTGACTGTACCATTTATTGCCAGTTTACCGATATCTCCTCCCTTAAAAAAGATAGGGTCAACTACAAAACTATCAGTTGAGTACGCTATTCTTATACCACCTAGGTTCATGACAGCTGCGTCGTCGAGCATCTCAAGGATGGGATTTTTGAAGGGGGGAACGATCAAGGTCTGTATGAGTTCTTGCATTAATTTTCCCCCGCTTCCATGAGCCAGAAGTATTCGGTCTTCTTGCATCTCTATCAACCTCTAAGCTTTGAAAATCGACCTAGTAATCCAGTGGATGAATGAGAGTGATAGGCGAGAGTACAAACTCCCTGGGGATTGTCCATACAAGGGCCAATAGTCCATGAGGGATTGCATGTCGTGCCAAAGAGTGGGCAGTCACTGGGGGTAGAGACACCACGTAAGACTTCACCACATATACAGCCTTTGGGCTCTTTAGTTTCCACTTTGACCTTACAGGCTCTCTCAGCGTCAAACTGTTCATATTTTTGCCTGAGTTTTAAACCACTTTTTGGGACTGCCCCAAAACCACGTAGAGATGAATCACAGACCTCAAAGACCTCATTAAGGATCTGCCTTGCTTTAAGATTGCCTTCTTCCTTAACACAGCTTGTATACTGAATCTCAACCCGTGGTTTTCCTTCCTCAATCTGCTTCAGTAACATGTAGATACTCAGTGCTATGTCACAGATCTCTTTACCCGCTATTACACAGGGGAGTTTATATTTCTCCGCTATGAAGTCATAGGCTCTAGATCCTATAACAGTACTGACGGGACCTGGTAATAGTAAACCATCAAATGGGTTCTCTTTGCCTTCAAGTAATGCTCTGAATGTCGATGTGAAGATAAGGTGTCCGCTTAATACGTAAAAGTTCTCAACCTCCTTGCGCTGTGCCTCAATCACAGTTGAAGCCACTGTGGATGCAGTTATTTCATACCCTAGGGCCACAAATACAATCTTTTTTTCAGGATTTCCAATTGCTATGTTTAATGCTTCTTGGCACGAGTTAGCCGTTCGTATATCACTGCCTTCAGCTCTCTTCGCGTCCAGACTTTTCGATGAGCTAGGAATAGTGGCAAAGCCTCCATGAATGGCGACAACTGTATCAGGTAAATCACTGATAGCGATAGCGTGATCCATTAATTTTATTGGAGTTGTGGATCGAGGGCAGCCTGGGCCTTGAATGATTTTCACCTCTTTGGGAAGCATGTTTACAAGTCCAGATCGATATGCAACACCTGATACTCCGCCACCACCTGTCAGCAACTTCATATTTCTACTGGACAACTTGGTGATTCTTTTGACTAGACCCTTGGCTAGCTTTGGGTTTCTGAATTCATCAAGATATGTCATACAATCTTCTCCATTAGTTCTAGAGTGTCTTTAGCTGCTTTTTCGTCCATCGTTGCGATAGCAAATCCCGCGTGGACGAGAACATATTCTCCGACTTTAATATCTACTAACTTGATATTGACTTCTCTAGTGGTTCCCCCACCGAAGTCGACAGTTGCTATTTCTCCTTTGATGTCAGTTACCATGGCCGGCACAGCGACACACATTCTACTCAAATTCCTCCATCTAGTCATTTATCGTTACTTTGCCTCGTCTCTTTAACTCCAACCCTATTCTACCTTCTAATATTTAAGGCGCGCTAATCATCCCCCATTTTTCTATTGTTCTTACTTCTAGTCTCTTTAGGATGAGTCTTTCTATGGCTATTGAAAATATTCCGATAATAACTGCACCTAGTATGACTGTCTGTGTGTGTAACCATGAACGCGCATCTATAATCATCCATCCTATCCCAGAGGATGCGGCAATCATTTCTGCTCCGACAACGCCCCTCCAACCCATACCCGCACCTAACCTTATCCCGTTTATGATTGACGGCATAGCACCTGGAAGTAAAACGTATCTTATAATTTGCCATTTCTTAGCATTATACATCAAGGCTACGTTAGAGTATTTTAAGGATGTAGTCCTCACCCCTATCAATGTGCCATACAAGACGGGCCAGAAAACAACTAGGAATATGATGAAAGTTACAGTCTTATAACCGATTCCAAACCATATAATTGCGAGTGGTACCCAAGTTATGCCAGGAATTGCATGAGTAAACACGATAAGTGGCTCGAAGAATCTCGCAATATACTTATTTAATCCCATCGCCACTCCTAACGCCAATCCACCGGTTATTCCCGTAGCATAGCCAAGGGACAATCGAATAAGACTTTCCTTAATATGCAATAGAAGAACTTGTGTAGATATCGCTTTGGCAACAAAATCTTCTAATACTGAAGCTGGGCCAGGGAAAAGATAATGAGGAAATATGTTCAGACTTGCGATTGCCTGCCATACCAAGAGAACAGCAAAGAAAGGAAATATGATCCAGAATATACGCTTCATAATGTTTTCTGAAATCTCACTTAATGTCATTATTAGATTCACCTTCATGAATCAGATTTACAAGATGACCGTGTAACCTGGCAAATTCCCTTTCGTTCACCAGATCTGCCCATTTTCGTGGGTTTGGAAGTTCAACTCTAACTTCTTCCTTAATTTTTCCTGGTCGTTTCGACATAACACATATTCGGTCACCAAGAAAGATGGCTTCTTGAATGCTATGCGTAACAAGGATTGTTGTCATCTTTCCTAATTGTGATACCCCGAGTAACTCCTCTTGAAGGCTAAGTCGAGTCAGAGCGTCGACCTGCGCAAAAGGTTCATCCAAGAGGAGTATCTTAGGCTTCAAGGCAAGGGCGCGAGCTAGTTCAGTCTTTCGGCTCATCCCCCCTGACAACTGAAATGGATATTTATGCTTAAACTCTTCCAGCTCCATCAATTTCAAATAATACTCTGAAACCTCTTGCCTTTCAGCCTTAGGTATACCTTGTATTTTTAAACCGAATTCTATGTTGTCCTGGACATCAAGCCATGGAAGCAAAGTATCCTGTTGGAAGACCATAATCCTGTCATTGCCAGGTCCTTTTATTGGTTTTCCGTGGATCAATACCTCGCCTTTAGTCGGGGGAAAATATGGCCTAAACCCGGCTATTATGTTCAAGAGTGTGCTTTTTCCACAACCATTGGGTCCAAGAACGCATAAGAACTCACTTCTTTCTGACTTCAGATTGATTTCCTCAAGGGCAACGATTGAATGCTTGGATGACTTAAAAATTTTTGAAACTGATCGAACAGCTAGAATCGGGTCGCTAGCCATTGTTGATTCCTTATCTAGGTCTGCGTTTGCAGGTACTGGTTCCAGTCTGTGATGAAGTCGACATCACTGACTATTCCATTTTCCTCAAGACGCTGTAAGTAGTCATTTATATCTTCGAAAAGCTCAGGATGCTCGATGCTTGCCCTCTCGTAGAAGCCATGCCACCATAGCTCGGAAATAGGTACCATGTCACTAAGTTTCCCTGCATCCACAAATAGCTCCATCTCAGCCCAGATGTTAACAACCATACATGGCTTCATACGCGGATCCCAAACCTGTTTGTAGAGGCTGGGCCGTATTATCTCTGCTGGAGTCCCCGATGAATCTTCCAGTATGGAAAGGATCTCATTTGAATCTCCTGTCCTAATGTACCAGCTAGCCTTTGCTAGAGCAAGATATATTCTGTATGAAAGCTCAAGGTTTTCTTTTAGAAAATCGTCCCGCACTAAAAATGCCCCAGGCACATAGTTGGTCACAGGTATTTCGATGCCTCTCATGAGGATAACTACACCTGGCTGTTGTGTCATCCAGTTGGTTAGAAATGGTTCGACAGCTACACCTGCATCAAGCTGACCAGTTGCTATGCCACTAAAGATCTCTGGCATGGTCAGTTGAATCAGGTTGATCGAGTCAGGCGAAATGCCGCTCATTTCAGCCGCCTTTCGAATGAAGAACTCTGTAGGAGCGCCAAGTCCTGGGACTCCTACAGTCTTACCTACTAGATCTTTAACCTGTTTGATTCCTGAGGTGTTTAAAGTAACTATCACTTGCTTATCTCCGCCGTAATAGCTGGCCATGATACCTTTGATCTTGGCTCCTGCTAAGATCGCACTTTCGGCCTGAAGGAAAGCACTATGGGTTATGTTCACCTCACCTGACAAAAGGGCTGTCATAGTATCTGCAGCGCGAGCAAATTCCAGAATTTCGAACCTGATTCCAAACTCTTCATCAAACTGCTTCTCTCTGGCGATAACAGGAATAGCCATTCCGATCACCCCAGTCCCCCTACCCAACCTAACAACCGTTAATTCTACTTCGGGTTCCTGTACTGGTTTAGGCGTCAACTGAAGCCAAGCGAAAGTCGCAGCAACGCCAATTAAGAACGCAAGGATAACACCTGCAACAGCGTATCCAAACTGAATTTTTTTCTCTGACAGTTAGATCACCTTTATCTAGATGTGCCTGGCGTTATTGTTATTGCCGATATTAAGCTTTCTGCAAAAGATTTCTAGAAAAGAATACTAGAAAAGAATACAAGAGTATGCATAAATATTAGATTTGAGTTCAGACCTTGAATCGGATCCGTTAACCTCACTCTCATCAACATTTCCTATCCCATCCTATACTTTGTAAAAAGTACCGACTGTTCCCATTTTTGCTCACAGGGGTGAATGATTGGTACATAAGGATTATAAAAACAAAAAACCATTTACTCCTGAGTGAAGCAGATGAGTAGTTCTGATTATTATGTTAGAGCCTATGTCGAAGGGGATGAAACCTCGCTTCTTTCACTCTTTGACCAATATTACGGACATTATGCTAGCTTTGTACCAAGAACCCTTCAAGACTGGATATGGTTCTGCAAATTGCACCCGTTTATTGGCCCTGAAGGTATACTTGTGGCATGCAAAGGAAAAGAGATAGTTGGCTATGCAGCGATTGGAATGATGAGTCAGGGAAATGGCTATCAGATTTACGAGCTTTGTTATAATCCATCCTATGATGGGAAACTCATAGTTTCTAACTTACTTAAACGGGTCGATCAATCTGTAAGTGAAAAGGGAGGAAGTTATGTTAATTTTGATCCGCCATCAGATGATATATCAGTCAAAAAAGTCTGTGACGAATTGGGTTTTATACAATATCCTCGGGAAGAAGTATTAGTACCCGTAATTCTTGATATAGCGAAGCTTGTGGAACATATCATCAAGGGGAAAAGCGCAGAATGGAAAATAGGAAACGAAACCTTCTTCATTAGAATCAAGGATATGCCTCATCCTCACAATATCATCTCAATCAAGCGGAGTGATGATAAGTTCTCTTTTTCCAATAGGTTAGTATCCGATGAATCTGGAGTTGTGGTAGACACAGACTTCCCAACCTTGAGTAAATTAATATTTGGCGGAGAATCCATTCTTATAGCTATGTTAAAATCCAAGCTTGCGGTTAAACCACTTTGGAAGATTCGTAAGGGTGTGAGATTAATCTCACTCCTATGTTTGAGAGATCCCTGGTATATACCAAGACGCGGTATTAGTCAGTAAGGAAAGGAGATTTAATGGAAAAGAAAAACTATAAAATAAGAACTTACACAGATGACGACTGGGAGAAAACCTTGAAAATGATTCTTAGCCACACGCCTGATCTTAACTTCACTATGGAATATTGGGATTGGAGAAATAGGCTAAGTCCCCACTTCGATCCATCTCTGGTATTTGTCGCAGAGGAAAACGGAAATGTGATAGCATGTGGCCACGCTCAAGTATGGGATCTTAAGATCAGTCGGTTACTGACCATAAAGGGAGCTCTGGATACTGAATTATTAGTCCATCGGGAATACCGACGGCGAGGTATAGCCACTGAGATCAGAAGTACTATTAAGAAGAATTTAAGAGAGAGAGGTGCGATCATACTTATAGCCCCAACAGAGGCCGAAATCTACAACAGAGCCCGGTCAAAACGCGTTACATTCGCGGTTCCAATGCACTTGTACTGCAAGACCGCGTACACAAAGAATTTAGATTGTACGACGCTCAAGAAAAAGCTATCAATAATAAATAAAATACTCAACGAGCATTCAGAGATACGCAACGAACTTATGAAGTTGAATTTTACTATTTTTCTACGTTTGAAAGGATATCCTCCCTTTGTTCTTGAAGCCTCTCAAGGCGAGGTATCCATCAGGGAAGGGGAACCAATTAATAGGCCGAACATGGTGGTAACCGCATCAAAAGAATTATCTTCCTCAACCAAAACGTTGAGCATGATAAGAATGTTTTTCACAGGGGATGTTAGAGTGAGGGGTCTTCTAAAAAATTCTATCAGTCTCTTGAAATTCTATAGAATTCTAAAAAAGTTTAGTTCGTACACTGTCCAAAAAGAAGACTGAGACGGTTAGCGTATATCCATAAAGGACATAACTATTTGATGATGGTATTTTGTGTCTAGATCTATTCAAACGAGAACAATGCCCTTCAGTTCATGATATTCATTCAGAATTTTTTATATACCCGTCATTAAAAAGGATGTTCACCGTTTTCGAATGATATTATAAGTGTTTGCTAATAATCCATACACTCCTCTCATCTTTTTTACGAAATAATATGGGATTAGATCAAAGTTATATTTTGATTTGTATTCGTTTTGGCTCTCTGCGCTGATTATTTCACAATAACGAAAGCCATTTTTATTAGCCCATTTGATAGTTTCCCAGTAGAGTAAATCAGATGGTGAGACACCTTTTAGAGATTTTGTCGCAGCGGCCAGCCACATTGAAACTTTATTCTTGTAGAGTACAAAAACAATGCCGCCAACTTCTTCTTGCTCATGTTTACAAACTAAAGCCCTTAGATTCTGGGGATAGAATTTATTATAAACATTTAAGAGGTATTCGCTTGAGACGTCTAGCTTTTCTCCCTTTTCCCTTAAACGGTTAGACAAGAGATTCGTTACAAGATTAAATCCTGATAAGTTGGCTTCCTCGACTTTTAGTCCCCTTTTCTCTGCCCGCGCAATATCCTGTCGAAGATCCTTTTCAAAACCTTTCCAAACATTCTCAAGATTAGATACATCTGCTACATATGTGAATCTTGGCATAGCATAGTATCCTGCATGCATAAAAGAACGGATATCAAGCATGTTTGGAGGAGTGATTATTGATATTGAATGCGGATTAATCGTCAAAGAAAGATATTCATCTAGTTTCTCTTGAAAGCGCCTAAGGCGAAACTCTCGTTTACTCTCTTTCCAACAGTCATACCCAATAAAGACTGGTCCCAAATATTGAACCATTGTAGGATAAGGTGGCGACAATATCCTATCTACTAAGCCAGCGAATCCTTTTTGGAGGAAAAGTGGAATGCCAGCAAAGATTTCATCAGTATGTGTGGCTGTCAATAAAATCAATTTAGTATTTGTATACTTCTCCATGATCTTTAGCCACTCAAATTGATGAAAAACAGTGCCTTGATCAGAATTTTGAACAAGATCATCCCAAATCTTAGGGTTGTTCTCAGATAATTCCTGAACGGTAATTTTTTCACTCAATTGGATCGTCCCTTCAAAATTAAAAAGAGAGAGAACCATTCACGAAGCTAGACGTTGAAGTGACTGTATTAAAAGAAATATATTCCTCGACCAGCGCGCTGACCATGATGAAAACATTCCTAAAAGGCGACATCAGGCTCAAGGGGTTCCACAAAACTCAATCAGCCTTTATCCTGCAACAGACGAAAAACAGTAGCTCTGGAAATCAATCTGGGTTCTTCTCTTTTTTCCAGGCTAAAAATCAGATCCTATATGCAGTAAACGATATTAACGGAGCGAGGTTATGGATGCCGCGGAAGGGTCTTGGTTGACCTTCCCACCTCTCCAACTCGAAGCCACAATCGTGCATCGCACCAAAAAGGGCCTTGGCAGTATAGATCTTCAAACATAAGCGTTGCCTATCTACCCCCGCTAGTAAAGCATGGACGATCTCTTTGATCCTGGAAAGTGAGAGGTCCACCGATCCAGGAAAGACAGCCGTACCGCGAAAACATATTGTAGACTGAACCTATAAGCCCTCTTACGGTTACACGCCTAATCTCCATTAATCCCTTACGCAGGTTATGAATATGGTTAAGCGGACCATACATTACGAACACGATAGTGAAGGTGTTTTCTTTGAACGGCAGGAACTGTAGGTCTGCGTTGATGACATCCCCATAATACTTTTTTTAAAAGATTCAGCGCCAAATCCACCCCTACAACATTAACCCCGCGCCGTTCAAGCAACTTCATATGCCTCCCATACCCGCAGCCTAGGTCAAGAATCACCCCAACCTCGTCCAATTCACTCAAGGCTGAAATTATGACACGAGTATCTGCAGAATGAAGAGGCCCTTCCTACACTTTTTCTCGCCATTCCTCATAAAAATCCTTGACAAGTATCTTAGAAATCATTTCAGAGACCATCTTTTGGGCTACCGTTTCATTGGTAAATTTCTTTCTGCCGGAGAAAGAAAGGGGATGTTGCTTCTTCATTTCGAACTCGCTCACATTATGTTGAACTTAATTGGCAAAGAGTCATGCCTTCTGAAATGCTTTCCCTACCAATAGGACCTTCTCTTGACCTTCTTGAGGTAACCAGTTCAAAAAGAATATTTTCTTCAACAAAAGTGAAGATCATGGTAGAAATGGTGTTTTTTAGGAGATGCCGAAGTAAAGGATTTTCTGCCCAACTCTATCAGTCTTCTCAGACTTTTATAAACCTGAGTTGAGTCAGGTCCTAGGTGCACAAGCGTGCAATCTCTCCGCCTAACAGGCACTATTTGATAGAACTTCTTTGTTTGTGGGAAAGAGACGAACAGTCATTTGCAGAGAATTCAATCAACAGATTCTTAATAAAGTTTTTTTATGCAAACACCATTGGCCAATTCTTTTTCAACTCTTTTATCTATTTAGACTCACTTTTCCGCTATAAAGAGTATGCCAGAGAGGAAGTATTAAACTCACAGGCATTAGGATATGGACATGACGGCCTCAAAATTGTTTGACCGCTACTACGATGATGCCCGCAGCTAAACTTGGAATACGCTGGAAAAGTCTATCAAAATTTCTTAGAAATTTCGTATCATATTCAAAAGCCCCTGCAACCTTTTCTATTTTAAACCCGTAAATTTCTAGGTGGTCTCTTAGAGCTTTTAATGTATATAACCTTAAGTGACCTGATGCGCCATAGATAACTTTGTTTTTGATAGGTTTTCCAACTCGATATTTAAACGAGACTTCATAGAACCATGGGAGATAGCCGGACAATAATATTAAACGATTTAGCCAGCTCGCAAGATTAGGTGTCGAAATTATAAATACGCCTCCTTTTTTCAATAAACGAAAAGCTTCGCTTATGAAATTGTCCGTGTTAACCAAATGTTCAATTATCTCAAACGCCGTAATTATGTCAAATGTTTCTCCTTTGAAAGGCAAAGGACTATTCAAATCAAGTTTCACTGAACAAATTTCTCTTTCTTGAGCTCCTTTAAGAGACTTTTCCGAGATATCCGCACCATAGGTATTATTAGCTTTTAAAGTGTGAGCAACTCGTTTAGTAAAAGATGCCTCACTACAACCTAAATCCAAATAATTTTCACAGATCAAATGCATATCATCTATAACTTTAAGTATGACATATCGAAGAGATTCCTCACTTCCCTCAACTTTCTCACTATAGAATTTTAGCGGTATATGCTCCATCATTTTCTCCCCAAATATACAAAATTACCAGTCTTATTGTTTGAGGTACAGTATATCCCACGAATCAATTACATAGATTCTCGCGAAACCTAGTTCCGGTTTCATCAACATTTTTTCTTCCAAGCTTGGGAATAAAATAGTTGAAGGTACAAAAGTTACTACAAAAGCATCTTTTGCATAGGAACGAAAAGTTATTGCGACAGCGTCGTAAGAACTAAGATTCCAGTATACATCGAATTTTTCTGTCCGGGTATAGATTCGCTTAATATATAGCTCAGATGGTTCATTCACCGAAACAAAATAGTCGACATCAATATGCCCTCCGAATACAGAGACTGTCCCGTGAACATGCTTAGTAATATAGTCCATTAGTCTTAAGGAAGGAGTTGATGGATAAACGAATGATATGTGTGCATACATAGTGACAGGAAGAAGTAAGACTAACAATAAACAATAGCTCACTAGTAGAGATTTTGCTAGTTTTGTAATAATTTTGGTAAAAGGTCGCCTAGAGTAAAAATCCATAATAAACCAAGACAAAAGTATTGAAAATGGAAAAAGAGCGTAGAGATAGGGTTTTTCCAACCATCTACTGGCATATAATACATACAGATATAACGGCAGTGTACTTAGGAACCAAGATGAAAGGAATATGGATTTAAGGTCGAATTTCTTATTAAACATGTAAAAGAAAGCCAATGCAAGACCAATTGTTACGCTCAGTATCGACATCCCGTAGAGCCTCATCGTTGTAATAGATCGGTATGCTGGGGTATATCCTGAGGCTATCCCTTGTACTTCACTTGCGATGACTGGCGAACCATAGAACTCGCTCAAAGTATTTATTGTGGTTGTCAGAGCATCGTAAAGATGCGGGTATCCCTGATGAATATTCCAGTTAATCCATATTAAAAAAAATATCAAAGTGGTCGACAGAAAAGGCTTTCTATTTGCATCTCTCAATCCAAGAGTCCGAAGATAGGTTTCATTAAGTTTGAGAACAAAAAATAGGCTTGAAGATAGAATGAAGGGCGCGAAAATATTAACTATGGTCATAAATGAAGAAGCGGGATGCGATACCACTAAGGCTACAAAACATAAAAGTGTGGTGGCATACATCGAGCGTCTAGGAGTGGCCAGAAAGGATTTTGCTAAGCAGTAGGAAGTGAGAGATTGAAGTACGAAAGAAAAACTTTGTTTATTGAAAACGAAACCCAACCAATTAAACCCAATGAATATTAACCCACATAAGAGTGCTCCCTTTTTTCCGGTAAATAGTTGTGCAGTTAAATACAAAAAAAGTAACGTAATGAAGGGAATAAAATACTGGATTATCTTCGAAACAAGGATGTCATCGATCCCCATTATCAAACTGAGCATTGAAGAAAAGAGAGTAATTCCGGGAACAGCCTCTCCCTCGCTTCCTGGTGCTACGTGACTATTCTTAAGAACGTAAAAAACTTGGTAATTAAACGCCATTGCATCAGTATAGATAGGGTTTTTGTACATAGTTCTCGGGATACAATTTGTGTATGCCATAAGAAGCATCAGAACTGAGATACCAAATGAAGAACTATTATGAACGCCTTCATAGAATATACTAATGAGTAGAGAAGTTATAGACATAATAACTCCTAACCAATAGACAATTGGCATAATCTTCAATTGGAAGTACGGATCAGGCTGTGCTTTGTCTAACCGCGGTGCTGTCAGAACAAAAACTATGAAAAATAGATATGAAAAAAATATCATACATTTGAATATTGAACGTATCTTGTCGTTCTTCATATTACCTACTCACCTTTTCAAAAGATATAAAATATTATCAAGGAATACCAATACAGATCATCATTACTGATTATTTGAGGAGTTTCTGGCATGGTCAGCTATTAGTGATCCGACAGATACGACTACGGTAAGTAAGGTCAAGCTGACGAACACTGTGTTTAGGTTTAACCCCCAAGGTGTATAATTGAGAAATAAACCGATCAATATAGTTAATACCATACTCAATCCAAATGATAGTGCTAGCCTTTCTAACGGATCTAGATTCGCATTCTTAGAAAATATTATTTTTACAAGCATTAAACCGGGTAAATATGAGATAAGCAACGGGGCAAATAAGTATCTGAAGTATAAAAATGGAGGAACATTACTATAAAAAATTGACAAAAATGTCAAAGCAAAAAATGTTGTTATATACCATAAACGCATTTTCATGCCCTACAATACCTCTCCAATATATATCTGTAATTCATAACATTCTTAATATATTTAGACATTAAATCAATGAACATGTACTAGTCGAATGAAGGATTGTTAAACCCTTGAGGAAGATCAGATACGATTACCTTATAATATGCACATTAGTCCTTTTAGGCATCTCTATATCTTGTGTATGGACGGCAATGCAAACTTTTATTATGATTTCCAATCAGGGTCTCATCAAATATATGCCTTGGTTGCATGCAGATGGAAAATACATAAAAGACGAGTATGGGAATATTGTGCGTCTCACTGGGATCAACTGGGAAGACCTTAGGGGAGATACTGATCCATTGAGAGAGCCTGACGGATATTATTATAGGAGTCCTTTATCGATGAGAGTTAGGCAAGCGAAAGAGATGGGAGTTAATGTCATCAGACTAGCTATCCGAATAGACTTCTGGAAAGGATGGGGCTCAGGATATGATGGTTGGGGTCCCGTCTGGTGGAATGGAAATCCGAGCCGAATGGAGGAGTATAAAAGAAACGTAGACGCTACTGTTGAAGCATTAGCAGCAAATCGAATATATGTATTTCTTACCCTTCCCATGGAAGGAACGGATGGTTATCTTAGGAAAGTTTTCTCAGATGATTTTCGACGACAGGAATATATTGATTGGCTTAAAGAAGTCGCCCAGAGATACCGTAGTATGTCTAATGTCTTCGGATATGAGCTTTGGAATGAACCAGGATGGGGAAATTTCACCATTGGTGATTACAACGGGTTAAGACCTTTTTGGTGGCAACTCATGTTAGATTGTTCGGAGGCGATACACGAAGTAAATCC
>Ga0315312_1001991_pt1 | contig 14751 bp, 15 predicted proteins | sample TDP7_MG_FD_203629 | JGI IMG/M metagenome (GOLD analysis project Ga0315312, IMG submission 203629) | Freshwater sediment microbial communities from Lake Towuti, South Sulawesi, Indonesia - TDP7 | ecosystem: Environmental > Aquatic > Freshwater > Lake > Sediment | place: Indonesia: South Sulawesi... | reverse complement strand
TGCTGTCAAAGAACGAACATATATGCTCATTTTATCCCCCTTTCTTTATAGAAAGAAGGATATCAAATAAATAGCAAAATGTCAAGTATAAAATATATCATTTATTGATTAACAAGGCACTAGTTATATCAAAAGAAATACCAACATCCTCTTTAATTTCTTCTAAAACACTACCAATTTCTGTGATTACTTTTTTACCTAAAACATGGATATATAGTTGTTTTGCTCCGTATTCTTTTGATGTTTTGAATTTTTCAATTATTTTACACTTTATTTTTCCCCTAGTATCACCTTTCTGTAGAAATAATATGAAAGGTGTTTCCGTAACGATTGTTTCATATATCTTATTAAAACTAGTTATACCATCTGCGCCATATTTGCTTTCAAAACTTTTATACATCGGGATTATCAAATTTTCAAAATAATAAGCTGTGCATAAGTTACAAATATTTTTACCCCTAACTCCCCATCTTCTTATTATATCTTCTTTTAATTCTTCTATATCTTCGTGTTTTGAAAATTTCTCCCTTAAAAATAAAGAACTTCTGAAAGCTAATAAATCTTGAGGAGGAATCATTTTCTTGAGAGTAACAATTAATTCATGATTTTTTTCACTTTTTTCATTATTTATAAAATTGTCTAATAGTTTTTTTGATTTATATTCTAAAATGGGAAAGTCGTTATTGATACTTTCCTTTAAAAGTTTTTTAAGTTGTTTTTTCTTCTGTCCTCTTAATCTGCCAGCATTTATAATGATGTTTTTTGAATTATCTACATAATTGGATCCCGTTTGGTTAAAGACAATCTTCAAAAGGTTAAATTCTCGAGGAAGTTTAAAATTGAATAAACCCTTAAAAAATTTTTTAAATGATTTTAAACTATTGGCTAAAATAGTAGAAAAAACCATTTACATGTTTTTGGTGAGTCTATCGGTGAGTTCTACAATTGATGGTAAGTCTTTTTTAATGAACAATAATGAACCTTTTCCAATTCCTGCAAAATCATCTAAAGTTAATTCTTCTCCATTAATTGATAAAACTCTTTCTCTGGTGTTACTGTCAATTATGAAGTTTTCGTTGTCAATAGTTTTTCCAAAAACTTCTAAAATAAACTTCTTGGCAGAAGAATCAAATATAATAAATCCATTTTTCATTATTTTAGCTCCTTTTCCTTCAGTAGTCCCTAATACCAGTGTAACTTTAGCACATTAACTTTTTTTTGTCAAGAAAAAAATGTAATTTTTATTACAACTTTTTACAAGTTACGCAAATTATATAAAACTAGTAAAAACTTGTCAAGATAATTTTTTGTCTAATTTTGCCGGTATCCCAAAAACTGTCCACTAACAAGTATAATACAAAAATATCTTTTTCGCAAATAGAAAAATTAATATTTTCCAATATCTTACTAAAATTTAAGTTTCAATCCGGCAAATGCTTTTTTTTCTGATCCAGCTTTTTCAACAGCAAAGGTAAATTTTGTATCTCCCTTACCAACAGAAACGGAACCGCTAAAATTACCATTGGGAGAGACGTCCAATTTTGTTTCATGTCCTTCACCTTTATGAACAATAGAACCAGTAATTTTTCCTTGGTCTATTCCTAACCTAAACGTCCCATAATTTGTTTCCTTAGATTCAATAGCACCAGATATTTTCCCTTTGTTATCCATGTTGAACCTAACTTTATGATGATCGCCATCAATTTCTATTCCACCCTCAGGGATTTTTCCTTGTTGCAGGGAAGCCTCGCCACCACTGAACACAATTTTGAGATTACCATATCTACTATCTTCAAATGATCCTTTATAGAAACCGTCTGAACTAATTTCTATTTTTAAATTGTGTGTATCACCTGAATGGATTATATCTCCCTCTAATTTACCATCTCTAACTTGAAGAGAAGCAGCCGCATTATCCGAAAAACTGTAAATCACGCCTGCTGAAACTTTCTTTGTTTTTTCATCGTAAGAAACTTTTGCTAAATGATGGTCTCCTGAATGTTCTACGCTAAGTTGTTTTCCCTCTTCTTCCATAGGTTATTCTACCTCCTTCTGCAGAATATAAAAACCGACTTGCCCCAAAGTAATTTCGGGACAAAAGTCGGTTTAAATTCTGTGTTTATTTACTTTTTACCGGTAAATTTTTCATACTTTAGTTTCTTTATAGTTTCTTGTATACTTTGGAACGGTGTTCTATGCCGTATATTTTTATCTGTTTCTTGTTATGATAAACCCAATAAAGAATTACCCAATCTCCAGCGTGGATTCGACATAAACCTTTTAATTCATCTGGTAAAGAAGATAACTGATGATGAAAAAGAACATCAGCGTTTTTTCTTAACCATTCTATCTTTTTAATGACTCTTTGTGCTATTGTTTTATCTAATAAGTCAAGGTCATTCTCTGCCCCGGGTTCAAAAATTACTTGATACATAATTTTCTTTTAATTTCTTCTAATGTTTTACCTTTACCTGCTAAATCATCAGCGCGAGCCTTTTTCATTCTTTTAATGAACTCTGGATTATGTGCCAATAACCAGTCTTCTAATTCTTCTTTGGACTCAGCAGTTTCAAAAACGGTCACCGGGATTGTTACTACACCTGGTTTAGTTTGATAAACTGTTTTTCTTTCTTTAACCATTGTTACTTTTTTCATTTTCTTCTCCTCTTACTGGCATTATCTATTTATTAAAATTTTAACATATTTATCAGATTTGTCAATACTTCGGTACCGGAAAAGTGCCTATAACTAAGCAAATATGCTTAAATTGATATGTGAACGATAAAATCAGCGGTAAGATGCTTCTAAAAAGTGAAGGATAAGATTAACTAATTCTTTTGTTGCTTGAGGGAGGTTTAGATTCTCTATAGAGGTGGATATTTTTTTTAACTTTTCTGGATGAGTAAGGAAATCTTTTATATATTGGATAAATACTGCTGGTGAAAAATCTTCATTTAAAAGAAAATAAGCACAACCCTTTTCACTTAAGTAGCGTGCCTGCAGTTCCTGATGTCTACCAGTAGCATAAGGGTAAGGTATAAGAATTGCTGGTTTTTTTAAAGTGAGAATTTCCGCAATTGTGCTTGCTCCGGCACGGGAAATTACTAAATCCGCACAAGCGTAGGCAAAACCCATCTCTTCCAGATAAGGTAAAACTTTTGCCGGAAAATTTGCTTGGCGATATTTCTCTTCTACCCAAGGAAAGTCGTTCTCACCAGTAAGATGAAAGAATTGTATCTTTTCTTTTAAGGATTCATCCTGAAGATTCATCCTAAAGGAAGATAAAAGAGGTAAAGAGTTAACCACCACTTCATTTATTTTTCTTGCACCCGCACTACCACCAAAAATAAGTACCGTAAATTTATCTAAAGAAAAACCAAACTTTTTTCGGGCTTCCTCTTTGGTGATATTTCTCAAGTCATCACGAATTGGGTTGCCCGTATAAACTGTCTTTTCGGGAGGTATACACCAGAACGGTATATACCGAGGAAAAAATTTACTACTTTCCGGAAAACTAAGCGCAATTTTATCCACTAAGGGAGTAAGTAAACGATTGGCTAAACCGGGATATAAATTCTGTTCGTGGATTATTATCGGAATTGAACAAATTTTCCCTGCAAGAATTACCGGAAAAGAAAGATAACCACCCATTCCGAGAATAAGGTCAGGCTGTAAATCTTTAATTATTTTCAAACTTCTTTTTATACTCCAGAAAAGTTTAGGGAAAAAGAATAAAAGATTTAAGGAAATTTTTCGCGGTAATCCCTGGAAGTTAAGTTCAAAAAAAGGTATTCCTTTTGCTTGCAGAATATTTTTTCTTCGTTCATTTTTACGAATAGCCAAAAAGACCTCTTTACCCATACGGTAATCACCGCTTTTTTTTAACTCTTGAGCAAGGGCTATACCTGGATAAAGATGTCCACCAGTGCCACCAGTAGCGATTAGTATCCTCATCTATCTAAGAGACATCTCTTTTGCCTGAATTTATTTTTCTTTTCTCGGGAAATATTCAAAAGTATTCCTATCTCCACCAAATTACAAAGTAGTGCTGAACCACCAAAAGAAATAAATGGTAAAGGTAAACCTTTAGTCGGTAAACAACCACAACTTACCCCGATGTTAATCAACGCTTGAAAAGAAATAAGAAAAGTAATTCCACTAGCTAAAAGATAGTCAAAAAAATTCTCTACTCCTCGGGCAATTAACCAACCACGCCAAAGAATGAGCAAAAAAAGGAAAATTACACCTAAGGTTCCCAGTAGTCCTAACTCTTCACCGAGGATCGGAAAAATAAAATCGGTATGTGCCTCGGGTAAATATAACAATTTCAAACTTCCTCTCCCTAAACCGACACCAATTAAACCACCGGAACCAAGAGCATAAAGTGCCTGTCTTATTTGATAACTTGCCTTTTCAAAATCAAATAAAGAATTAAAGAAGGATAGCAAGCGTGCCCACTGGTAGGGTTTACACAAAATAAAAATTGCACCTAAGGAGAATCCAAAAAACATTATTCCAAGGAGATATCGCAACTTTACTCCGGCAAGAAAAAACATCACTATACCGGTTAAAGCAATAAAAAAAGCCGTCCCCAAGTCTGGTTCAAGGAAAACTAAAAAACAGACAAGGACAACAAAAACAAACGGCACAAGCAAACCTTTACCAAAATTATCTAACCGACCCCGCTTACGGTCAAAATAGTCAGCAAGAAAAATAACCGTAGTCAGTTTGGCTAACTCTGAAGGTTGAAAACTAAATAGAGAAAAACGTAGCCAACGCCGTGCTCCGCTTACTTGTTTACCTAAAAAAAGGACCAAAATAAGGAGAAGAATTGTTATCAGACACAGTCCCCAAGAGCAGCGCTGAGAATAAGAAGAAGCAATCCGACTGAAAATATAAAGAGCAAACAAACCAAGCATCGCCCAGACAATTTGTTTTTTCAGGAAAAAAATATGGTCAGCAAAACGTTCTTCAGCAATGATTGCACTTGCTGAATAAACCATAATAATTCCTACTCCTAAAAGAATTAAAGTAACAAAAAAAAGTGTGTTATCAAAAGTATCGTTTTCTCTGTTCATTCTTTTATTTGCCAAACTAAATCTTTGAAAATTTTTCCCCGTTCTTCAAAGTTACGAAACTGGTCAAAAGATGCACAACCAGGTGAAAATAAAACAATTTCCCCTGAGGAAGCAAGAGAGTAAGCCATCTCCACTGCTTTCTCTAAAGTCACACAATCAATAATTTTCGCTATCCCAGCAAATTCACGAGCAATCTTCTCTTTCGCTTCACCAATTAAAAGTAAAACTTTTACTTTTTCTTTAATTAACGGAAGAAGAGACCTGTAAGGTAAACCTTTATCCCGTCCACCCATAATTAAAATAATTTGTGATTGATTAACTCCTTTCCCAGTAAAACTTCTTAAAGCGACTAAAACTGAATCCGGATTGGTTGCTTTGGAATCGTTAATAAACTTTATTCCCTTAATTTCCCGGACAAATTCTAAACGATGTTCTAAACCACTAAAGGATTCTAAACCGCGAACAATTGTCTGCGGAGATAAACCGACAACTATACCAATTGCTACTGCAGATAAAGCATTCTCTAAGTTATGGGGACCGGGAATTTTTAAAACGGGTGATAAAGTGACAAACGGGTAAGCAAGTAAGCGAAGAATAATATTCTTACCATCAAGGAAGATACCTTGTTTTAAAGGTTTCTGGCGAGAGAAAAAAATAACCTGTGAAAGACAATCTCTGGCTAATTTCCGACAATATTCGTCTTCAGCGTTAAAAATACAGAAATCATCTTTAGTTTGATTTACATAAATCCGTGCTTTAATTTTTGCATAATTTTCTAATGACTGATGACGTTCTAAATGGTCAGGGGTAATATTCAAAATTGCCCCAACTCGGGGATGAAACTTCTCAATCAATTCTAACTGATAACTGGAAACTTCCAGGACAACTACGGTTTGAGAATCAATCTCTTTAACTGCTTGGGAAAGAGGATAGCCGATATTCCCGGCAACAACAACCTTGTTAGGGGTGATTACCCCCTTCTCTTTGGAGGTAATTACCTCCTGGCGGAAAATTTCACCAACTAAAGCACAGGTTGTTGATTTACCATTCGTTCCAGTAATTGCAATAAGTAGTTTAGGTTGAATCAAACGGTAAGCAATTTCTAATTCGCTATAAAGAGGAATATCCTTTTCTTTCGCTTTTTTGATTATTGGAATATCTAAGGGAATACCGGGGGAAAGGATAAGGAAGTCACAAGAAAGCAATTTTTCACTATGTCTACCAAATTCGGTCTCCACATTTTCATTCAGTTCACTAAGGTTTTCAATTTCTTCTTTTTTCTTTATTTCGCTTAAAAATATTTTTGCCCCTAAACTGGAAAGTAAATTTGCACAAGCAATACCGGAACGTGCTGCCCCGAGAACAGAAATTTTTTTCCCTACGAAATTCATCTTTTGCTTAAGTTTTCGGAGATAACTTTATCCATTTTTCCCTCACCTGAATTCTCTCCTCTTATGAGAGAGAGCAATGGGTGAGGGGTCTATCTAATCTTCAAGGAAGTCAAAGCAATCAATGCTAAAATAATCCCAATTATCCAAAAACGGATAGTTACCTTTGGCTCAGCCCAGCCCTTTAATTCAAAATGATGATGTAAAGGTGCCATCTTGAAAATACGCTTCCCATGTATCTGGAAAAAGTAAATCTGTAGAACTACGGAAACAATTTCGGCAAGGAAGACACCACCTACTAAAAGGAGCAATAATTCCTGTTTTATACACAGAGCAATAATTCCAATTGTCCCGCCAAGAAAAAGTGCACCCATATCACCCATAAATATTTCTGCCGGATAAGAATTATACCAGAGAAAACCTAACCCTGCCCCAACAATAGCAGTAAGAAAAATGGTTAACTCGCCACTCCCGGGCACAGGAATTAAACGGAGATAATCAGCAAATTTTGCATGTCCAGCCAAATAAGCAAAAATAGCATAAGTCATTGCCACAATAGTAAGTAGTCCAATTGCCAGACCATCAAGACCATCGGTAAGATTAACCGCATTGGCTGAACTTACGATTACCAGGATAACAAAAACTAAATAGAGGTTACCTAGGATAACAAAGAAATCTTTTAAGTAGGGCACATTAATCCGGGTAGCGTAATTGGGATTAGGAGGGTTAAGGTATAAATATGAAGCAACAAAAAAAGCAAGGAGTAGTTCAAAAAAAAGTTTAGTTCGTGCCGACAAACCACGTGGATGCTTTTTTACTAATTTTAAATAGTCATCAAAAAAACCGACTAACCCTAAGAAGAAAGCCGAAAAAAAGATTAACCAGGTAAAACGATTATCCCAGCGTGCCCAGAGTAAAAAAGAAAGCAATAAACTCAAAAGAATAATCAAACCACCCATCGTTGGTGTACCAACTTTAGAGAAGTGAGTTTTTGGTCCATCTTCACGCAAAGGTTGGATAATTTGATAAAATTTCAACTTACGAATAATTAACGGAGCAAGAAGAAAAAAAATAAACAGCGCAGTTAATAAACTACCAGCAGCACGAAAAGTAATATATTGAAAAACATTAAGAGGTGAAAACAAATGCCGTAAAGAGAAAAAAAGATGATAAAACATATTATTTCAAAAAACGATTCAAACGAGATAACCGCACGATACAAACGAGATTTATCTGTTTGAATCTTGTCCTTTATCTGTCTGAATCAGACGTTCAACTACTTCTTCCAACTTCATTGCCCGTGATGCTTTAAAAAAGATTACCGGTTTAACCCGGAGATAATTTTTTAACTTTTCAACTAATTTTTTCTTATCCTGAAAAACAAAAACTGTTTGCGAAGATTTCTCCTTAATTGCCTTGGCTAAAAATAAAATTTTCTCTCCGTAAAGAAAAATTGTTCTTACAGGTAAAGTAGCGATATATTCACCGAGGGTATAATGTTCTTTTTCACTTTCTTCACCTAACTCAAGCATATCACCTAAAACAAGAATTTTTCCTTTTCCTGGGTAGGTATTGAAGAACCAACTGAGAGTCATACGCATTGAATCCGGGTTAGCATTATAACTATCATCAACTAAAATTGTCTTATTTAGAAGAGAAATTACATTCATCCGTCCAAGTAAAGGAGTAAAATTTTCTAATCCTTGAATAATTGTTTCTAAATTGACACCCTTCCGCCAAGAAGCAGCTGCTGCGGCTAAAGCATTATAAACATTAAACCTCCCCAATAAAGATAGAGAAACTAAATTTTTTTCCCCAACAAAATTTAAAAAAAATTCATTTTTCCCATTTTCTTCTTTTATTTCGGTTGCCTGAAAATCACTTTTCTTCTCAATAGAAAAAGTGGTCTTCTTGAAAGGAAAAAGATAACTGACAAGTAACCGATCATCAGCATTATAGACTACTTCACCTCCTGGAGGGAGAAAATCAAGCACACTAATTTTTTCTTTAAACACACCCTCTATTGAACCGAAAAATTCTAAATGTGTTCTCCCGATATTAGTAAAGATGACCATTTCGGGTTGAGCAATCCGAGAAAGTTGACTAATTTCACCTGGATGATTGGTTCCCATTTCCACTACACAATAGCGATGAATTGGCTCCAATTGAAGGAGAGTTAAAGGAAGACCAATCTGATTATTCCAATTAGCATAATTGACTAAAGTGGGAGAAAACCTCTTGAGGATATTTCCAAGCAATTCCTTGGTAGTTGTTTTCCCATTAGAACCAGTAATCGCAATTAGGAAAGGATTAAATTTCTTACGGTAGTAAAGGGCGAGAGTTTGCAATGCGTCAAGTGTATCTTCAATTTCAATTACCACGAAATTATCTTTCGGAAGAGATTGTCGGTTAAACTTATTTTTAGCCACAAATGTGCCATAAGCACCGTGAGCAATTGCCTCCGGAATAAACTGATGTCCATCATATTTTTCTCCCTTTAAAGGGATAAAAAAATCACCTCGTTTAAGTGTTCGTGTATCCGTAGAAAAACTAGTAATTATTTGCCCAGGATTACCAGAAATAATTTTTCCTTTAATTACCGGAAGAATTTCTTCTATGGTTACTTTTCCCAAAGAGGTAATCACCTCAACATAATTCCTTTAACAGTTCAGTTACTACTTCTTTATCATTGAAATGGATTGTGCGGTCCGCAAAAATTTGATAATTCTCGTGTCCTTTACCAGCAAGAAGAATAAAATCGCCTTCTTCGGCCATCCTCAATGCTTCCCGAATTGCTTGCCGCCGATCAATGATGACTTTGTAATTTTCTTTTTTTACTCGCCGGATTCCTGCTTCGATATCCAAAACAATTTGCTGAGGATCCTCACTTCGTGGATTATCACTGGTAATAATCGTAAAATCACTAAGTTGTGCAGCTACTTCACCCATCAGTGGACGTTTTGACCGGTCACGGTCACCACCACAACCAAAAACAGTGACAATTCGTTTTTTCGCCAATTCTCTTAAGGTTAAGAGAACATTTTCTAAAGCATCAGCAGTGTGTGCGTAGTCAATAAACACACTGAAAGGCTGTCCCCTCTCAACTCGTTCCAGTCGTCCGGGGATAAAAGTCACTTTCCCTAAACCATTGATGATTATTTCCCTTTTAATTCCAATTGCTGAAGCGCAAGCAGCCGCAGCTAAAGCATTTAAGATATTATATTTCCCAACCAGTGGCAAGTGAACCGGAAATTCGTCATTTTTAGTTTGGAGAAGAAAAAAACTATTTTTTTCTTGTAATTTTATCCTCTTTGCTTGAAAATTACTTTTCTTTTTTATTCCATAAGTTAACACTGGAATTTTCACTAATTCAACCAGTTTTTCTCCCCATTGAGAGTCAAGGTTAATTATAGCAAATTTAGGTAAATTTTTCTTCATCTCTAAAGAAAGTGAAGTAAAAAGTTTCGTTTTTGCTGCAAAATATTTTTCCATCGTCTGATGGAAATCTAAATGTTCCCGAGTTAGATTAGTAAATATCGCAAGGTCAAAATAACATCCTTCTGTCCTTTTTTGTTCTAAAGCATGGGAGGAGACTTCCATAATTATACTCTCCGCACCCCTTTTTTTCATCCAAGAAATTATTTCCTGCAAGTCAACTGCTTCCGGGGTAGTTAAACCGTAAGAAAACAGTTCTTTCCCTAAGCGATAATTTATTGTTCCGATTACACCAGTTTTTTCCCCGGCTAAATTTAAAATTGACTCAAGGAGATAAGTGGTCGTTGTTTTCCCATTAGTACCAGTTACACCGATAAGTAACAAATCTTTGCTTGGGTGTCGATAAAAATTTGCCGCTAACTTTGCTAAGGCAAGAGACGCATCAGAAACCAAAATTAAGGGTAAAGGACTATCTATTTTTTCTTCACTAACTATGGCTACTGCCCCATTATCTTTTGCTTGTTCAATATAATTTCTACCATGGTCTTTAGAACCCTTGCGGACGACAAAAAGATTACCTCTTTTCACTTTACGTGAATCATAAGTAATACCACTCAGTTCTGTTTCCAGAGACAATTCGGTTTCTGCCTGAATATTTTCAAGAAGATTTTTTAGTTTTTGCATATTTAGTCTCTTCAGTTTCGGGGAGAATTTTATAGCAATTGAGTATCCCTTCGGCAACCCGGGCAAAAACCGGGGCAGCAACAATTCCTCCCCAATAACTTAGTTTTTCTGGTTCGTCAAAAATAACTAAAATTGTCCAGCGCGGATTAGGTAAAGGAAAAAAACCACAAAAAGAAGCAATATGTTTTGTCTGGGAATATTTTCTACTTACTAAATCAAACTTTTGTGCCGTACCGGTTTTACCGGCAATCCGATACCCTTTGATTTTCGCTTCCGTTCCGGTACCCCATTCCACCGCATCTTCCAGTATTTCCTGGAGAATTCGCGCTGTCTTTTCCGAAAGAACACGCCGAATTACTACTGGTGACGAACTCCAAAGTAAATTACCTTTTCCATCACGCACTTCTTTCACTATTTGAGGTTCCATAAGTAGACCTTTATTCGCAATTGCTGAATATGCGTTAATCAACTGAATTGCGGTCACACCAATACCTTGACCAAAACATAATATTGGCAAAAAGACCGGTGAACCAGAAAAAGGAGAGCGTTGAAAACCAAAAATTCCCGGGCTTTCCTCGGGTAACCCGATTCCAGTTGGACTACCAAAACCAAAATTGCGAATATACTGATTAAATCTTTCTTTATTCAACCGTAAACCAAGTTTTGTCATGCCAATATTTGAAGAATAACTTAAAACTTCTCTAAAAGTAAGCAGCCCTCGTTTTTCCGGGTCACGAATTTTCATTCCCTGAAATTCAAAAAGACCGTTTTCACAATTATATCTTTCCTCCGGAGTGGTTAACTTTTCTTCTAAAGCAAAAACCGCCGGGAAAACTTTAAAAGTTGAACCTGGTTCAAAAACTTCATTTAAGCCCGGATTGCTCAACAAGAGTGGATTTTTTTTCCATTCTTCTTCAGAATAAACAGGACGACAAACCCACGCAAGAATTTCACCTGTAGTTACATCTTGGACTAAAAGAATGGCCTTTTTTGCTTTTGTTTCTTGATAAACTTTGGTTAATTCACGTTCAGCAATATGTTGAATTGTTTTATCAATAGTCAGAACAAGATTTTTTGCTTTTTTTTCTTTCTTATCTTGCAGCGAAATTTCTAAGTCAATTTTTCTTCCTTGGGCATCACGACCTTTAAGTTCAGTTACTTGACTGCCACGGAGTAAATCATCATAGGCTAATTCAATTCCTGCAATTCCGTAATTATCAATATTAACCTTACCCAAAATATGCCAAAGAAGATTACCTTCAGGAAAAAAGCGTTGACTTTCTTTTACTAAACCCACACCAGCTAAGTTAAATTTCTTAATTTTTTCGGCTTCAAAAGGGCTAATTTTTCTTTTTAACCAAACGAAAAGACGGGAAGAAAAAAATTTACTTTTTAACTCATCTTTGTCTAAACCAAGAAGGGGAGATAATTTCTTGAGCACATAATTTTTATTCTTTATTATTCTTGGCCAAGCAGCACAAGAATCTACCTCCTTACTTAAGACAAAAATTGAACCATTGCGGTCAAGAATCATCCCGCGGAGAGGCTCTTTGCGTTCAAAGCAGAGATACTGTTTTTTAGCTTGACGAACAAAAAACTTATGTTTAAAAAGTTGAACTTGAAAAAGACGAAAGACAAAAATAAGAAAAACACAAAGTAAGAATAAAAAACAAAGGAATAAACGTTTCGGTTTAAACATAGAAAGATAATTGCTTCCTTTTTCTCTACGGCTCAGGTAAAATAATTACTACCTCACTACTTGCCGGTTTCATCAGTAATTTTTTTCTTGCTATCCGTTCTATATATTTTAAAGAACTTAATTCACCAATCCGGAAGCGTAAATGACGGTTTTTTTCTTCAAGGTTTTCAATTTCTTTTTGCCACAATTCAATTTTATAACCCAGACGCACAACTTGGATTTGTTGCCAGACATAGAAAAGAAGCAAAATAAAAGAGAGGAAAAAATAAAAGATAAACTTTCTTCTTTTCATTGCTTTTCGGCTGCCCGCAACCGTGCACTGCGTGCGCGTGGATTTATTTTCACTTCCCCTTCTTGCGCACGCAGCGGACGGAGAGTAAGAATTTTAAAATTTTTCTGACGAAAAAAATGTTTCACTATCCGATCTTCAAGAGAACGATAAGAAATAACTACTATCCTTCCGCCAGCATTCTGATTAGTACTTTTTAGAACTTTTTCTGCTGCGATTAAACCTTCTTTTAAGTTTTCTAATTCATGATTTACCACAATACGTAAAGCCTGAAAGACACGCGTTGCCGGATGAATTCTTTGTCTTAATGCTTGTTTCGGTAAAACACGAAAAAGTAAATTAACTAAATCAGCAGTCGTGAGAAAAAGTTTTTTTCCCCTTTCTTTAACAATTGCCCGGGCAATGCGTCTTGACCAACGCTCCTCCCCATAAGTATGAAATATTTCATAGAGTTTTTCTTCTGCCCATTTATTTACTATTTCTCTCGCGGTCAATTTTTCACGCTGGTTCATCCGCATATCTAAAGGACCAGTAAACTGAAAACTAAAACCCCTTTCGGGAGAAAAAAGTTGCATACTGGAAATGCCTAAATCAAAAAGTACCCCATTTACGGTTTCAAAACCACATTGGTGAACAACTTTTTCTAAATTTGTAAAATTATCATTAACTAAGAAAAAATTATCCTGATATTTTTTGAGTTTTTCTCGGGCAATTTCAATTGCTTGCTCATCCCAATCAATTCCAATTAGTTTTCCGTGAGGACCCAATTTCTCTAAAATTTGCCAAGCATGTCCTCCGCTACCGAGCGTGCAATCAAGATATATCCCCTCAGGCTCGGTAAGCAAAAATTTAACCACTTCTTCGGTCATCACCGGAATATGAATATCCATTCTTATCTGTCTCTTCGCTTCTTCACTTTAAGAGTTTCGGGGACTTCTTCGAGCGACTTCAAATTCTTTGAGAGGTTTCTTCTTACTTACTCCAAGAGTTTCGGAAATCTCTCTGAACGACATCAAAGTTTTTGACGCCACTCGGCTTTAGTCAAAAAATTATAGAGTGAAGAGAGGGTTTCCGAAACTCTTTCACCTCCGCTTTCAAAGAATTACTGAGTGAGAAAAAGATTCCCGAAACTCTTCTTCCTTTTTCTGAGGAACCGAAGAAGAATTTCCCAAACTCTCCTTTCCCTTTTATATTCCTAATTCCTCAGCAATTTTCGTATAGGTTGGTTGCACTTTATTTTGATATTTTTTCCATTCTTCTTCTGCCCAAATTTCCAGATGGTCAAGAAGACCGATCAGAACAATTTCTTGTTTTATTTTTGCATAATGGCATAAATTTTGAGGTAGGAGAATACGACCTTGTTTGTCTATTTTAACTTCATTGGCTAAAGATAAAAAAATTCTTTTAAAAGCACGGATATCAACTTTTGCTAAGGAAGGTAAAGAATTTAATTTTTCGGTTATCCTTCGCCATTCCTGCTCGGGATAGAGAAAAAGACAACCTTCCAAACCAGCAGTGAGAATAAGTCTACCATTCCCTCTCTTTAAGATTTTTCTCCGCAATTGGGAAGGAAGAAAAAGACGATTTTTTTTATCTAAAAAATGTTCATATGAGCCAATCATCTTTTTACCACTTTATCCCACTTTATTCCACTTTATAGCAGAAAAAAGAAAAAATGTCAATAGTTTTTTAAAAAAAAATTTTACAAAATCTTCTAAGCAGAATGGAAAGTTTAAAATCTGGCAGTAAAACTTAGGCGGTGAGTATTGCCGAGGTCAGCGTAGGGAAGGAAAGAGTAGTCAATTTGATAATTTGAAAATTTCAAACCTAAACCAGCACCAAACTTAGTGAATTGGTTATTTCCGCCTGAGGCGGATCCGCCTTTGGCGGAGGTTAATTGGTTATTGGAATTTGAGACACTGTATCTTCCACGGAGAGCAATTGTATTGAGGAGCCAGTATTCGGTGCCAATACCAAATTCAGTTCTTTTTTCAAAAATTCCATAAGTAACATTTATTCCTATCACCGCTTTAGCGGGATCTCCGAAATTACAAATGCCAAGAATTTTATAGGCTAAACCAGCAGAAATTGTTAAGGGCAAGTTATATTCCTCATTGATAAATTTCATCTTCGGACCAAGATTTTGAATGGCAAAACCTGCGGTAAGCGGGAGAGCGG
>Ga0315312_1001990_pt1 | contig 14757 bp, 13 predicted proteins | sample TDP7_MG_FD_203629 | JGI IMG/M metagenome (GOLD analysis project Ga0315312, IMG submission 203629) | Freshwater sediment microbial communities from Lake Towuti, South Sulawesi, Indonesia - TDP7 | ecosystem: Environmental > Aquatic > Freshwater > Lake > Sediment | place: Indonesia: South Sulawesi... | reverse complement strand
AAAAGGTTCGCCTAATTTTCTTAATTGTATGTCTCACCAGCACCCTTAGAATTCTACTGGTCACTTGCTCATAGGGGAAAGGAATCGCACCTAATTAGGTGTGGATACGCCCAGTTCATTTGGACCAAATCCTTTTCTGAGTCACCTGTTTCTGTGGTGGGTGTCTGTTTGGGAAGAGTTAAGTATAACTTTAGTATTATTAAATGTAATAATGGTGATTTCAATGGCTTTGGTCAAGACGCGGAGAGTAGGCGGCTCATTAGTAGTCACGTTACCGAAGGAGCTTGTGGAAAGCAAGAAAATCAAAGAAGGCGAAATCCTAGAGATAGATGTCCGTAAAGTAAGGAAAGACGGTTTTGGCGTTCTCAGAGGGATGAAGCCTTTCACGGTTGAAGACGAGTTGGCTGCCCATGAATGATAGATACATCATAGACGCCTATGCCTGGATTGAATATCTTGTTGGAAGCGAACCGGGCATAAGTGTTAGGACCATTTTAGAGGATGAGCGGAACGATATTTTCACGTGCGCAGTGACGGTTGCGGAGGTCGTGAGCAAGACTATTCGGGAAGGGTGGAACGCCGAAACTGCATACGATATTTTGACAGGCAACTCGGTCATCGTCGATATTGACGGTGGGATTTCAAGAGATGCAGGCGTATTACACGCCGATATGCGGAAGACTAGAAAGGATTTCGGGCTGTCGGATGCTTACGTATTAGCCACATCAAGAATCACTGAGTCAAAGATACTAACAGGAGACCCCCACTTTAGAGACATACAAAATACTATACTAGTTAAATGATAGCACAATTGCCATTTTCTAAAAGCGCACGCTTCAGGGCTTCTGGCTCAGAGAGGGAGCTCCCCATCAGCCCGTTCCTCCGCCTCTTTGAAGGAGAGGATAGGGGGTATCGTTTTTTGGAGTTTTTTTGCTCCAAAATTGATAGCGGAAGAATTATGACAGAGCAAGAAGAGAAAGACGGGTTCAAATCCCGGTTCACCATACGGATTAACCGAATAATGCCCAATTTATGCCTTTTTAATATTATTGACTATTAATTGAGAATCAGAATTAATTGGGAATCAGAAATGCTCCATATAGTCTTCTTCTTCCTCAGTTTAGAACCTGCAAATGCCTTTAGACATCGACTCAGAACTGCGCCTTTGACCTGGCTCAGCAACCCCCAATGCTGTTAGAGTGCAGACTCCTTTTCTTTACTAGTTTTGCAGCTCACAGCAGAAGATAAGATAAGATTCTCTAGGAGTATGGCCCTGTTTTCAATCTTTTCAACTTCCCTCATTACGTCTTCGTCTCTAAGTTCATCTTTCCGTTTCGCGTTGGACTTCAGAACTAACTGGAGTAATTCCGAGTCATAGTTTTCCAGTAGCAACTCAACATTAGGGATTAGGCAGTGTCCACCAATCACGCCAGGAAACATTATTGGCCTATCAAGTCTCACGCGATGGGTGTCTTCCAGGAAATCTGTGATGCTGTCGAAATCTGCCCCAAAATGCCTTGATATACGATGCATCTCTTGGAAGCATACTATCATCCAAGCTCTATAAGTGGTCTCAAAAAGTTTAGCCAGTTCAGTCTCTATGCAGCTATTTAGAATCTTAGTTTTAAACCCAGCTTTAACAAAGTGTTCGCTTGCAGCTTGGGCAGAGGCTGCATCTACACCTCCTATGTATTTTATCCATCGGCTCAACTCTTGCTTCATATGCTCTAAACTTTTATGTACTCCACGAATAGGCGAATGCGCAACAAGTTGACCATGGCAGGACCTATGCACCTTAATTGTTGTTCCAGGCTGAACTGTACTGTTGATAATTACGAGCTTAGGACTAAACTGCTCAACATAACTGATGGTAGTGTCCACGAATCTATCTAAGCTAAGGAAGGGGACACAAACATGTAAGATGTCCATTTCCTGGGGCAGACTGTTCTGGCTCTGCCCGGCTACCCTCATCTTCTCTTTATCAATGTCAACGCCATAGACTGAAAAACGCTTACTTTCCCTCAGTAACTCAAATAACGGACGCCCAACCTCACCTAGACCAACGACAAGCACCTTCTCTTTAGCCAAGCACCTTCAGCCTCCGACTGTAGAACCAAATTAATCGCCAAACTAAAAATGTTTTGCCTTCCATTGGCTGATCAAGGTCAAAGGCCTTCCTAACAGATAAGAAAAATATTTTGAATGGTAGCCTGATGTGTGGTCCCGTCTATCATAAAGAACCTACGAATCATCATCCATCCGGAATGTGTATATTTACTTTCTTTTTAGAAGAAGTATTGCTACAATCACAGCTACGACTAAAACGATCAAAACAAGATTTAGTGCCAATGATGGTGTGCGAGATGTCGTTTTTCCACTGACTTTGTCTGAATCTGCGAATAATCCGTTTTGATCGAATGTTCTAACGGTGAAGTAATAAGTGGTATCTGAAAGGAGGCCAGTTACAGTGTAGGATGTTGTCTGCCTAGATGCAATTACAGCAACGGGTTCTCCGAGGGTATCAAGAGTAGCGGATTGGTATATAGTGTAGTTCATGAAGTCATCGTCGATACTTTCTGTCCAAGTCAGCCTCATAGAGTCTTCAGTGATATCTGATGGATCGCCAAGTTCAACCGCGGTTGGATAGAAATCCACTGATATGACGTGGGGACTGTGTACTGGATCTGCCTCTGGATGGGTTGCGATGTTGGTTCCATCCGAGGCGTTGATGTAATACTCTATTGCCAAGGCTTCTGAAACAGGTGCTGGAATGGTTGCGTTATAAGTGTCTATGCAAGCAGTACATCTAATCATGGTGAGCTTAGTGTAAGAGGACTCACCTACATTTCGGTAGTATAGATAAGCCTCCGTCACTGCCACATCGTCGGTGACAACAGCGTATATTGGTATTGGCTGTCCTTCGACTACGACTGTGACAGGAATGTGGAAAATCTTTGGCTCTAAATCAGAAGGCTCTTGTTGTGCCCTCCAGAGAACCATCTGAGGGGCAGGTCCTTCTCCAGTCTCTATCTTTGCTATTTCCCGGAAATCGTCCAGATCTACTTTTATTATGCTTGATGGGTTCTCAACGTTTGAAACATAGGCGTATCTTCCTGAGATCTCTATGTCGGAAGCTCTATCCTCGCTCAGATCAATATAGTCTAGCCATGTGAAATCCGAGAGTCTCGTTCGGTATAGTCTTCCGGGAAAACTGTCACCGTTAGAAAGCAGGTAGTCACCGTATCGTACCACAATGTCAGCCACGCCCTGCTTGTCATCAGGCAGAAACTTTACTGAAGCAATCTCCTGAAAAATGTTTAAGTCAATCTTCATCAAACCCGCTGGCGCGTCGTTTGAAGCGACGTAGAGGTGACTGTCCACTGCTAACATAAATTGTGCTGCTTCTAAGCTTAGTTGGATTCCCTCCACTTTCGATAGGTCGCTGACTCTCAGTTTCTGTAGATAAGCATCAGTTGGGCCAGCGTGAATACTGACATATAGGTAGGGACCTATAACAATTGTGTCTCTTGCATTCCCCTGTGTCTCTATGGAACCCAAGAGCGTAAGTGTTGAAGGTTCTAGTCTTGCTACTTGACCTGAATCTAGACCGACGTACAGGTAATCCCCAAAAATATGAAGGCTGAAGATACGTTTAAACTCAGATGGCAACGTTATTTCATTTATTCGTTTGAAATCGGATAGTCTTATCTTGATGATTTTGGCTGGAACGGTTAGAGTGCCCACATATAAGTATTCGCTATCGAGGTCAAGCGCATGAGCATCTTCTCCGGCATTCAAAGACATCCTATCAACAATTTGAAATGTATTGAGGTCGATCTTTAGGACCTTCCCGGGGCTTCCTACTGTTCCAGCGTATAAAATGTCATCTTCAACACTCTCAACCATTGTGAATGGAGTTAAAATCGCCAGAAGCAAGGCTACTAGAAGGGCTCTGAAAATCATGTCTATCTGTAGCCAATCGTGCCCCATCTTAACCCTCCACAAATTTACCAATTGGGTTGCATATATGTATAACCAGAATATAAGGAGCTGGCTAGTAAACCGGAGCAATGACATAAACTATTGCCTTACAGATTATCCTAGGACCAAAATACTTATCTTTATGCATATAATATGACTGCTCTGGAACCGCAAAGACACGGTCATTCTTACCATGAATACGCAGTTTTACTGAGGGGTTGAACAATTTGAATTCTAGAAAAACAGCAATAGCAATTTTTGCATCCCTCCTTCTGACATGTAGCCTCAGCTATGTATGCGTTGTGAGAGCGGACATAGACAAAATCGTCGTAAAGGCTCTCTTCCAGCCAGTACAAGTCGTCTGGCAATCAGACCCGGTCTACGGAGAAGACATAGAGTTTCTGCCTACCGAACCTAACTTTGAATGGAATGCGAAGCTGCCGATGGTCTTGCGCAAGAATACGCTTCTTTTCGGATGGCCCTACAACAATAGATCTGTGATAAGAGTTGATGTTGCCAACTATTACCTGCAGCCTAAACAAGTACGCATCCAGTTCTTAGTTGATGAGACGGAAATATACCTTTCAACCGTGTATACAGTGCCTGCGGGAAGTCCTCCGGCGCCTGGTGAAGAGCAGAATGTTCCTAGGATTCTGACGGTAAATATAACTGCGCCTATCCCATCAAATCCTTTCCAGTTCGCAACAACAGGGCCACATGTGATTAGAGTCAGAACCATAGTGACTCCATCATCGAATGAGGCAATTTGCCATGTGACAGTGATAGAGACGAGGAATCTGAGGTTATACTATGTGGGGTTGAGGTTTCCCGGAGATCCCAATCCTAGTTTGACACCAGACTATTCGAGAGCAGTAACAGACTTCATCTTGGGGACCTATCCTGTAGCTGAGGACAGAATAGAGAGTAACACTAGGTATGAAACTGTTTCAGTTGCTTCGATCACGTGGAACAACATAGAGTATCGGATCGCAGAGCTTGATCTTGAGGACGAGGATACTGGTCGTATTGTTAGAGACTATATACGGAACTATCTGGCAAGGTTCGGGTGGTTGGCAGGCACTGTCTCAACTCCATACTGGGACAGAGTCGTGGCGATCGTGCCAAGGGATTGGTCAGACCATTTTGATGATGATTGGTTCGGTCTCGCTATCTTATGTGGTTCGTCGCCTACTGTTTTCGTGGAGGAGAACCGTATCGCCACGGTCGCCCATGAAGTCGGGCACACATATAGCCTTGGCGACGAATATCCTGCCAATCCTCGGGCGCTTGGATATTGGGTCAACAATCATGCAGACCGAGACCTTACCTCCATAATGGGAAATGCGGCTGAAAGGTGGATTGACAAGCCTGATTATAGATATCTTCTCGAAAGGTTCAGAATACTCGGAGGCTCAGAGATCCTTGGGGTAAGCGGATACATTTTCAGGAACGGCTCTGTCATCATGGAGCCTTGGTACCGGTTTAGTGGTGGGGCTGCGGATGCGGTACTAGGTAGCGTTGGAAACTATTCAGTCGTCCTGCTGGATAGGGAAGCTAGTATTCTAAGTAGGATAGGGTTCAACATATCTTTTCAAGAGTCTGTTGATTACGTTTCGTTTGTAACGGTTAATTTTGCTCCATTCGCCTTCAGGGTTCCCTTCATTCCTGATACCAGATTGATCCAAATCCGTAATGCAACGGATCACGTACTCGCAAGCAGAAGCGTAACCCAAGGCTTTCCAGCCATTAGAATTGTTAGTCCAACACAAGATGAAGCATTGGCGCCTGCAGGCAACTACAATGTAAGATGGGATGCTTCAGACCCCGATGACGACGTCTTGACTTACTCCACGTTTCTTAGCAGCGATCTCGGTCAGACCTGGTTGCCCTTGGTTCTTGATATTCGAACAAATTACTATGCTCTAAACCTCACAGACCTTGAGCCCGGGCAAAGGTATTTAGTTGGCGTCTTGGCAAGCGACGGAGTCAACATGGGTTGGAATGTCTCGGGAGCCTTCAGGATCAAAACCTTGGAGGAGTCATACATTGAACTGCTCGAAATTTGCCAACGCTTAGAAATGGAATACGGACAACTTAAGCAATACCAAGACGAATTGACTTCTAGGCTTAGCATTTTGGAATCTAATAATCAAGAGCTTAGGGATGACTATGATTCCCTGTCTATCTCGTACGCTGAGCTGAGTTCGAGATACAATGAATTGAAACAGAACTACGAAGACTTGCAGTTCAGCCATTCCCTTCTCCTAGGTGAGCTGAGGTTTACCAGGGATCTATCATATGTTCTCATGGCAGTCGCAACGATCTCAGCTGCGGTCACAGTGTGGAGGGAATGGACTTTGAGGAAGTTGAGGGCTAAGGCTGAACCGAAAAGTAGTGTTCAAAGTGAAACAACAACAAACAGTAAAAAAACATCAACATAGGGGCTTTAGTTTATTCATATTCGGCAGTTGGAACAAAAATAAGCTGATCCACTTAGATAAAAGATTCATGAACCATTTTTCCACATTTGAGTCATGGCTTGCTTTTCTATCAGCTGCAATAATACTTCTCTTTAGTGCTCTAGTGTAATAACTGGGGATCGGTTGGTCGTCAGCTTTGGTTTCTGACTGTATGACCAATCGGTCTTGCTGACTGAAAAAACAAGTTATTAGGGGATTGCTCCCCACAGAATGAGAGCTCAGATATGGTCTTTAGTGGTCTGGTTCTGCAAATAGGCTTGTCTAAGGATGTATAGTAGGTCTTTAAGGATTGAGGCGATGAACATCCCCAGATACATTATATGAGGGATCAGGAGTTCGGAAGGGACAAGTAGTGGGAAGTTGAAGAGGGAAGGCAATAAAACGGTGAAGACTGGTATAAACAGGAGCAAGTTTGAGGAGTGTACTCGGAAAAGAGTCTGTGCATCCCTTGCTCTGAGCAAAGTTGTGAGGAATGCAAGGAATAGGATCCATTCTACAAGGATACTGACTATGCTTGCTATAGCGATCCTTAAGTGGTACCAATGGAGGCTAAGGGGCCAAAGTATCTGTATGCCTCCACCCATTAAATAGTCGCCTATGATAGAGTGCTGGGCTAATGCTGTGAAGTAAGGCAGGACTTTTTTCCCATAAAAAATGAACACCGGAATAGAGAAGAGCAGGAATACCACTAGGGAGTGAGTTGGCCCCCTATGTTTTAGACCTGGTATTAGTAAATCCGCATCAGATACGATGGAGATCACGAATAGAAGGGGGATGTTCACCTTTACCTTAAGAACTTTGGAAATTAATTTTCCAAATAGGTACCCAAGGGCTAGGTGTCCAACTGCATACGTTGACTATTCCTCATTTCCTGTGGGTGAATATACTCGTAGCTTGGCTTGGTGTTCCCTTATAAATCCAGCTGTTGCGAACATTATGGTTGGAGCTAGTTGGCTGGGCGTGTCCGGCGCGGTTCTATGCTAATCAAAAGAAAACCAGTAAAAATGACAATCTCATCACCTGAATATCTTTGAGTTGACTTGCCTCGAAACGAAATTATCCTCTTAGCATCTGTTCGCCTTTTTGTTGTGTTCTAAAGTATGGACTTATTAAACGCTCCTCGTATCCTAGTCTTGTGAGATGAAATGAACACAAAACAATATCGGTTAGCTCTGATCGTCTCAGTGGTTTCTATAGTAGCCTTAGCTTCAGGGATACTCTATGTGCTTAACAACCAAAAGGCTTCTGAGAAGAAGCTGTATCTGCAATACCCTACCGGAATACCGTCAAGCCTCGGCACAGTCTCATTTACTGAAACGAGTGAACAACAATATCATACTATCTCGGTCAGCGGATCAGGAACAGCGTCTGCGCAGGCTGAGGAGGCGACAGTCATCCTAGGAGTTCAAACTCAAGGAAAGAATGCTTCTGAGTCAACCCGACAAAATGCTGAGTTGATGACAAACGTCATAGACGCCATAAAAGTTTTAGGTTTGACCGACGAAGACTTGACTACAATTTCTTACGATGTCTATCAAGTCTACTCGAAAGACGACTATACAGTCATCGTTGGTTACCAAACAGTCAATATGATCTCAGTCAAGATCACTGACATGGAAATCATAGGCCAAGTGATAGATGCTGCTGCCGAGAATGGAGCAAACAGGTTTCAAGGCGTCTCATTCGACTTGTCATCAGAGAAACAGGCAGAACTTAAGACCCAAGCATACTTGGCAGCGTTAGGAGACGCTGAAAGCAAGGCACTACTGATTGCCGAAAAGCTTGAGGTGACAATAACTGGCGTACTGACAGTAACTGAGAACGTCTACCAGCCGTACCAACCATACTACGACTACAGATTTAGTTACGAAGGCGCAACGGCTCCTTCAACTCCCATAATTCAAGGAAAACTTAGCGTGTCAGTGACAGTATACATAGTCTACACTTTCGAATAGGACAAAAACCAAGCCAAACAGAATCGACACGGGGCCTTTCCGAGCTACTTTTTTCTCGGGGGTCCCCATATTTTTCGTTGGTATGTTTGTCGCAGAGTTTGTGACGGCGAAGACTGCCCAGAGAACCACCAAGTGTTAAAGAGGCGAAATCTGAACCATGGCGTTGATAGAAAGTTCACTTTTCCGGAGTATACCCATGCATAAGAGGAAGGATCTGAGGTTTGCGTGTGAGGTCCTTGCGGTTAACCAAGTTTTGAAACATTGTCTTTTTCTTCATAACCTACATAAGCGGAGTCCTTCAACAGTTGGTGGACGGTATGCTCATTCCGTTGCGAAAGGGGAGCGACAGTTTTGGAAGAGCAGAAAGGGAGGCTAGTAAGTGTTCAGGTCAGTAGAGAAGGGACTATCCAGATTCACGGACTTCGTCTTCAAGACCTTATTGACATGCTTGAAGAGATTAGCGATGTCGAGGTAATGATAGAAGCCGAGCCTTGCGCTGTCAAAGACCAGAATGAGAAGGAACAGGCAATCTCTTCGAATATCGAGTGCGAAAATAATGGCATCCCTGTTGAGCAGATCTTATTCAGCTCGAAGAAAAGAACCTGAAGGAAGAGGGTGACTATTAGGGTCCTATAAGGCAATGCGAGAGCAGCGTCAACTCTGAGCTTCGTAACAGATTCTTTCGCTCACTGACATAGAAGGCTCTTTTCGGGAATCTTGTCGCAGCTGGGATCGATTGATCGTCAGCTCCTTGGTCGCTGACTGTACAACCTTTAGTTCCTTTAAAATCGTAGAGGTTGGCTATTCTTCAGCAGGATTTGGTGGTATTATTCATTCTTAAAAAAAGCATGGAAGGAAGGGATAAGTTGAGTTACACTGTGCTAGAAGAGATGTGCATTTAAACTTAAGAAGATCGACCAAGAGCATTAACTCAATTGAACCGAATACCTTTCTTAGCCATTACTAGGTACGCTGATAGACAAGCTATGACAATAAGCAATGTTCCAAGGGGAACTTCCGGAACTGCGCGTATATTTGCCAATATCCAGACATTTGTTGTGACGGTTAACTGGTATGTGGTATCTATCCCTATTAAATCTTGTTTGTCACCGCCTAAGTCTAGGAATTTTTGAGGCCACAGTCCCTTTGTATTTGCTTTCACCTCAATCTCCAGTTCAATAACATCGTCCGGTATGGGCACCATTACTTCCACAACGCCATCACCATTTGTCCACGCTACGGTTTTATCTAGAGAACCGCCTGTTGCTGAGAACTCTATCTTCACACCAGACCTTGGCAACCAATCGCCATTAACGAGACGTGTTACCTTGGCCTTCAAAGTCACGGTTTCGCCTGGATTTGCTATCAGGTAAATGTTGTTCCCCACTTCAGGGTATATCCACTCAAATCGATCGTCAACTCTTATGACATCCTTAGGTGGATTAGTGGCTTCATTGAACAGATCATTTATTCCGCTACGATATTGAGTTGGAATCCAGCTAGGGGTAATACCATCAAGTATTTTCCAGAGAGCCCCTTGTACCGACACTCCCATTGCGTCACTTGACGGACCACCTGTTGGAACTGGATCACCCCCATCATACCATGTCAGGATATAGGCAATCTCCCTCCATTTCTCGCTATCAGTTGCCGGTGTTAGTGTGCCATAGTATTCCCTTCCAATGTAGATAGGTGCCCCGTAATTTATGCAGTATGCTCTTGTAGTTTCACCGCCAGGCTGGTTCCCAATAGAACTGGAACGTATGTCAATATAAGTTGCTCCAGCGTAATAGGAGCCAAACCATATCCCTTTCCAATGATATGGACTTTCTTTCTGGTGAACATACACATATGCTCCCCCAGCTGAAACAACTAAAAGACTCCATGATGTATAGAGTAGAAAGATAAGGAATATCTCACATAGCCACAGTGCATTACGTCTCATACCAGGGTCCTTTCCAAATTAGAATCTTAGCTTCGGCTGGAATCTTAATAAAAACATATGAATGTTAACTACAGAAAAAGGCGTGAAATGTTCTATGTTCTAGTAGTATTATTGTCTTGTATCCAGCAAAGAAGGTCGGAAAAGTAAATAGGGATCTCAAACTCTTAACATTGCTTTAACATTAATGACGAATAACTCAAACGCCATATCCCTGGTGAGAATTGTGGTTCATATTGAGATGATAATGAATTTCCAAGGTGAAGTTTTCCAGTTAAGATAGTCTTCAGCTAGTTTTGTTAATATGTTTCTCTTCGGGTATGCTCAACCATCTTTCTGACTACACTTCCAGCAAAATTCAGCTGGTACATGCTTATTATTTGCTTCGCGACGCTTCTCCTAGTTTCCTCCTCCATAATCTTCTCCACGAGGGCTCTAAGGACAGTTAATGGATGGAATTTATGGGGGAACTTAAGGCTTCTCTCAAACCTTTGGTCCTCAATCGATTTCATTTGGAGATTCTTAACTACTTCCTTGATTTTCTCTGGCATATAACCATGAGCAATCTCATGAAGTCTCGCTGTAATCCCCATATGAACCGCCACAGTGCTTGCGATATTGTTCTCGTGTGTCATTTTTAGAAAGCCTGAAAGTTCACCGGGGCTCATCTCGCCAAAATAATAAAGAGTTGAATAGTATTCTGAAAGGGTGTACATATGTTCTTTGATAACTGAGTGAGCAATTAAAGCAATCAGATCCGCAGTTGGGGAAAGAACATTGACGGTCCAAGGACCTTGGAAGGCAAGTCTTTTTTGAGTTACATAGGGTCTAAGTTTTTTTTTGTCTAAATATATTGTGTGGCTAACAGAGACCTCTCGATATAAGTCTACACCAATGTCAACAGTAGGATCTTTAAAGGTCATCGAGTGAGGGCCAAACCCTAGTCTCATATAACCAGCATCACCCATCGAATCTATTGCTTTCTTATAAAAATTGTCTGACCCAAGAACTAGTATGTCGATATCCACTGTTGTAGAAGGATAAGGTCTAATAGTTTTGAAGATTGCATGATCCACGTTAGCCATAGTCAGGACATTCGAGGCTCTTAAAATAGCATCATAAGTTCTCAGATATTTCGCATACATTAACATGTATGCGTTCTTAAGTTTACCCAGCTCGAAACTTTTTTTTAGCTCGGTTAAGTAAAAAAAGGCCATCCTGTTCTTGATAGCACAATTATATAGCTCTGAGGCTTCATAAGCACTAGCGGGGGATTCCTTGCTCGAAACAAAGGGAGAGCCTACAACTCTTAGCAACTTTACCGTCTTGTCCTTCATGGTTCTTAGATCCTGCAATGCTAATGTATGGTGGTCAATCTTTGTCAATCTAAGCATGAACCGCCCGCGGACCTCTCAAGTCTGCCAGCAGAATGGCGATTCATGCTTTTAAAATTTCTTCATACGTAGGCGAATGCTCATAGTGAAATTTGATTATGCATTCCTAGAGAAAAAACGCTAAGGCAATACTGAATTGATGTGTCATATAAAGTAGTTAGGTTTTTATGGGGAAAGGAAGGTTTCTGCTTCTCGACTTTGCCCATCGGAAGGCAGCGAATCCTGTCAATAGAACAAGCAAGGCACTAAGTGTTCCCATAGGTATCTCGGGCACAGCCTCGAATGACGTTGCTCTTATAGAGACGATATCTGTGCTAGCCCTCAATCTAGGCTTCCCATCTTCTTCGCCCAGAAAGAAAGCCTGAACTCCCCAGTCACCCACAGCGTTTATCTCCTGTGTATCAGTTGCTACGTACACTTGGTTACCATCCCAATACTCATCGCTCGGAGTAAGGTCAAACGGACCAGTTTCCCAAGGATCCAGCCCACTCCCTGCTGGTGGAATCCATCTGAATCTCACCTTGTTAGCATATGGGTAATTCGTTGTTCCTGCTGTTGCTGTGACATCTTCAGGTATTAAGACAGTTTGACCTTGATAGTTTGTCGTTATTGCATACCCAGATTTGATAGAAGCCCAAGCTGCTTCAGCTACTCCGACGCCTATTAAGAGGAGAGATATCGCCAATAGTAAAAGTGGATATAGCGAACGTCTCATTTTATCACCTAACTTAATCTACTTTATATTTTCTATCTATATATTATGTTTTGTGAAACAGCTTGAACCTTGTTCTAGAAGTTTATTCGAAAACGATTCCGTGAAAGTGCCTCTAGAAAAAGAGCTGTAGAATTATCCCGATGGCAATCAATATTATAGCGAAAAGCCAGCTAACCTTAGTGACCTGTGTTAGCTTCATTCTGTCAATCGCCATATCTGTCCTTCCATAGCGTGGAGACAGCATTTCAGAAACAGTTAACAGTATTATGGCTATCACCACGACACAGAAACTGATATCATAAAACGAAAGGGGTAGCTCCATAGGCATCACCTAATGATTCGATAACTTATTTCAACCTCTTTAGGACTTTCAGTCTCTTTAATGATATGATAGCTCGTTTCGACCTCTCTTTCGCCATGAATAGTTTCATTAATTATCACAGCATTATTGGTGACCCTTGTTAGAAGCGATGCTATAAAACTGCAGAAAGGGCAACCAACGCTGAGACATACCTCATCATCTCTCATCTCATCACATAGCTCCATAAACAGTGGCTCCTCAAACTTGACCCGGACTTCATTATCCTTGAACTCCATCTTAAAGTCCTTGACAAGTTCCAAGTTCTCAACTAAGAAGACCGTCAGCTTGTTTGCTAGTTCGTTGAGCGTCAAGCCAGCAGGGTCTTTTCCAAGCCAACTTCGAAACAGTCTAACTAGACCGGACCCTAGCGATGGGATGAAGATACCTTCAGGAGTCGTAGAGAAGAGGGCATCCCCGCGATAATCCAGATCCCAAGGCTTGATCATTCTGCCTTTTCGGGGTATGAAGATTAAGTTCTGAATTAAGCCTTTGAGAGTTCTCGGAGGCAGATGAATGCCCTTGCTCTCGCCATCGATGCTTTTTATTATCCTACTTATTAAGGTACATGTAAGCACACTAGACTCATGAAAGAGTTCATATCTCACCTGTCTCGTAGGCCTTGCATAAAGTAGTGTCCCACCCAAAAACGCTAGACCTAAGCCTGCCAAAACCATTATGACCGATTGATAGAAGATCACAATGATGAGAATTGCGATGCCAAAGAAGACTAATGTCAAACCAACTGCCCTAGTTGTTTTATACTTCGCTATCTGCCTCTCTAGGCTTGACTTCTCTTCCTCTAGCTCGATGATCCTCTTCACTAAGTCTTCTTTCTTACCAGATTTTAGTCTGGAGATTGGATCAGTAGAGCGCCCTAGAGGTTCCGTTGAACGAAGCTCATCTACGGTCATGTCTTTCACCAATAGGGTTCTCAGCTATGCTCGAACCTTCCATGTAAGGACGGGTTTGTCATCAATATCAGATATATTCCTGGATATAAGGCCAGTTCTCTCGGCTTCAAGCAGTTTCGTCAAAAGCTGTTCTGGTTTGATTTCTTCTCCTGAGATTTTCTGGTAAGTTAGCAATATCGCGTCTGCTGATGGTACACCTTGGGATCCAGTTTTCTTTACTGCCTCAAAAAATATTTTTTCTTCGGACAAGAGTCTTTTTACTAAGTTACGATTGGCTCTTCTTACTCTTAATTCCATAATAGCCCTTGAGACTCCAAGTATCGCAAGGGAAACCATTGTGGCTATAAGAAAAGCTGGCAAAGTTGTAATTACCAAAGAGATCCATGAAATAGTTGTCAGGGGTCCCCAGTAGTTGATGATGTCTCTTGCCAGAGGAATGAGTGTATTCACGGTTTCTTGGTATCTAGCCTCTTCTTCAGCGTAAGCTATAAGTGAAAATCTTATAAACTTAAGGTCATAACTGCTCTCCTGTTTTAAGAATACACGCTCAAACCAGTAAAGGATTACTTGGGTCTTATTGGTTGCAGGGTCATCAAAGACAAACAAACGAGCAGTTATGGGAGGATTATCCACAAGCTTAACATCTCTCAAGCTTATAACTTTTGCTGGACGAATACAACCCTCCCAGATGTGAAGTCCGGAAAATGCACTAGCCACATCGATCATAGCCCACACTGGGGTCTCAGCTGTATTATTCGGCATATAAAAGTAGAGTAGTGATGCGTCTTCTTTGGTCATGTTCTCAAATGCTCTGTCTCTGAAAACAAATCTGACATCGTATCCAGGATATGATGGTAGAACCTGGGGACTCGATTCTTCTCCGAGAAGACTTTGTGTAATTATCACTGATGGGGTCTGAGTTATAGAAAAAACTGGTATCTCTAGGAAACTGAGAAATATGACAAAAGCCAGAAGGACTATCGCCTTACAGATGTCTTTCACAAAGGTTCTACCTTCA
>Ga0315312_1001989_pt1 | contig 14763 bp, 7 predicted proteins | sample TDP7_MG_FD_203629 | JGI IMG/M metagenome (GOLD analysis project Ga0315312, IMG submission 203629) | Freshwater sediment microbial communities from Lake Towuti, South Sulawesi, Indonesia - TDP7 | ecosystem: Environmental > Aquatic > Freshwater > Lake > Sediment | place: Indonesia: South Sulawesi... | reverse complement strand
GTCAGGAACCCGTCAAAAAATGATATTCGTTGATTATCCTGGACATTTCGTTGCGAGCTTGCTCCTGGCAGGTTTTGGGGTATTGATCATTTTTGCTTTTAGATCGAGTGAACTGCTCAAGGCAAAGCTCAAACGCCCCAGACCGCTATTGATGCTGCTGCAATACGCCGCAGTAGTTTTGCTGCTATTGGTGGCGTGGAATCCGTCACGCTCCAAAGAACATGAAATACTCGCCAGAAATTCAGTGCTGGCCTTGTTCGACACCAGCCAGAGCATGTCTATCGCTGAAGATGCACTAGATTCCCGCCTGGATAAGGCAATCAGCGCTTTTACAGAAAGATTTCGTCCTTCCGGCTCGCAGGGGCCGCAGTACAAAATCTTTGGATTCGACCGTCAGGCCTATTATAGCGATTCTGTCGGATTACTGCGGCGATGGGGCTCGCAGACAGATTTGCACAGTGCATTTGCTCTGCTCAGTAAATATAACGACGAAAAGATTGATGCAAACTTGTCCGCCATACGTTGGGCGGATAAAGTTGCAGGAGTGATTATCTTCACAGACGGTCAGGCTGCGGATAAGAACATCGAGATTTACCCGCCAGACGTATGGCGGGCAAGTCTGCCGCCGGTCAAGAAAGATTTTCAAATTCTTCTTGTGGGGGTGGGCTCCAGGCAGCCACAAAGGGACATAGCGATAAGGTCTATAACGGCACCGTCAAGGGTTACAATTGACACTGCTTATAACGTGCAGGTCGCCGTCGCTGTCAGGGGACTGAAGGAGCAGCTTGTCACAATCGAGCTGCTACGTGATGACCGTATAATAGATTCCAATCAGTTGGATGCAGCCATACTCTCGCCGGCCAAAAGCGGACAAACTCAGTCGCGTTCGCAAGTTTACCAAATGCTGGTCGATTTCACAGTGGTCGCAGATACGCTGGGCAGCCACACGCTTTCGGCCCGGGTAAAACCGCTCGAAAAAGAGGCCAATCCTGCCAACAACCAGCGAAGTACAGTTGTGGAAGTGACCGAAGAGCAAAAACTTAAGGTCCTTTTCTACTGCCAAGTGGCTAATTTCAACGTCGGCAAAGTACGTCAGGCTTTGGCCCGGGACAATAAGATTCAATTAGACCTGGGTATGGATGTGATAAAAAACCCGGCTCTATCCGATGACGCGATGCAAACGTGCGGCTATACAAAGCTGCCCGATAGGCGCGAAGAACTCTACAAGTACGACATCATAGTTCTTGGACCATGTGACCTGGGTAGTTTAACGCCCGCACAGGTCGACGGACTATATAGCTTTGTCGTTGATAGAGGCGGCGGACTTATTCTGCTGCCGGCAAGAGCAGAATCCAGGCCCGACATTTGGACAAACCAAAAAATTCGCTCGCTTATGCCCGTCATCGTTGATCCGGGCCAGAACAATAATCCAGGCCATATAGAGCTTACTTTTGAGGGAATCGACAGCAAAATAATCAGCCAGACAGACCTGACAAATCAGGATGCACCGAGCCGGGCATGTTGGCGGATAGCCAATGCCAAGCCCGCCGCGAGCACACTGGCTACAGTTGGGGACACGCCGGTTATTTGCGTGCACCGAGTCGGCAGGGGCAGGGTCTGCCTGCTTAACATCTCGCAGCTTTTCTTGCTATATCGCCAAGACCGCGACGGCGGATTGCTGCACAAATTGATGTCGGGCTTAACGTCCTACGTGGGCAGAGTGGCGAACGTTGAAGCCGGCGTCGAGCTATTTGCGCAGCGCGCCACCGAACAATCAGACAAGGTCAGGTTCAGTGCGTACGTGTGCGACAAGTCGTTTGCCCTGGTCAGCGGCGCAAACGTCCTGCTTAACGTCAGAGGTCAGGCCCTCAGTATGAACCAAGTCAGTCCCGGATATTATGCCGCCGAAGTAGAAAATGCCGCGGATGAAACGATTGTGGCAACGGCACAGGCAGAAATCAACGGCACATTCCTCGGTGAAAAGACTATCGCGGTAAATCTACCGCCAGTGCGGACTGAAATGACCGATACCGAACTCGACGAGGAGTTTCTTGCCGCTTTGGCAAAAAGGCTAAACGGCAAGTACGTTCACGTTGACGACTTGGCCAAAGACAGTGCCCGGATGTTTAAGGCTCAAGTACAAATAGGCAGTGAAACCCGTATGAAGAGTGTATGGCCTATGTGGCTATTGCTGCTTCCTTTGTGTTTGCTGCTTAGCATCAGTTGGTATTTAAGGCGGGCAATTGGTTTGGTATGAGACTATCAAGGTCCAAAATAAAGGTGATCTCTATCGCGGCTCTATTGAGTTGGGCAAACACGCTCACATCTGCTGAAATCGGCCAAATGCCCGCGGGCGTCAAAAATACTTACGCCCTAATCATCAGTGGTATAAACAAAGACCCAAACGACCGCCTGGCCAAGAACCAAGTCGTAATGAATCTCCGCAAGTTCTTCCTCAAAGATGCCAAAGTCAAACCTGAGCGTTTATCTATCTTGGCGGCCGATAGTTCGGAGGTGGGCGAGGGCACAAGAACATCGACTGCGAATAATTTGAGCCAGGCACTTGCTACATTCGCTGCGAAGATTCAGCCAACGGATAGATTTGTATTCTACTACATGGGTCAAGCAAATATTGTGGCCGGCAAGTTACGGCTGAACTTGCCCGGCGAAGATATAACGCACCAGAGCCTGGCAGAGTGGATAAACCAGATCAAGGCATCTTCAATGATGATAGTGTTAGACTGCCCCGGGGCCAGCCTAGCGGCCAAAACCATCACGGGCAACAGTAGGATTGTTATATTTGGCTGCGAAGCCGAGCAGCGTTACAGCACCAAATTCGGCGAGTATTTTGTGCCCGCATTGACTGACCCAAATAGCGATACAGACGCCAACGGCAAAGTGTCGGTTCTGGAGGCGTTTACTCTGGCCTGCAAACAGTTAGAAGACTGGTACAGCCAGCGAAATTTACTTAAGACGGAGACGCCGGTGCTGGAAGATAATGCAGATGGTATCCCAAGTCCGCAGCCGTGGAGATACGAATCTGATAAAGCAGACGGCCTTTTGGCCTCGAAGTTCTTCCTGGTAGGGGAACCCCGCCATACTGATGGCGGGGTTAACCAGTTAGCCCCGCAATTTATTGCGGGGTCCTTTTGACTATGGACAAACAGTCTGGCAAAATAAGCCGAAGAGACTTCCTCAGAATGACCGGCTGCGCGGCTATCGGCGATACTTTGGCAGCAAGCAACATCGTTTCGGTCGCCGAGCAAATAGGATACGGCAACGATGCGACCGATTTGGACCAGTACGACTTCGTGATGCCGAGAGTCAAATTTGTCGAGCAGGCAAGAGAAGGTCAGGGCCGCGGCCCTGACGTCTGGAACGTCAGGCCAGGCGGCGATGCAAACCTGCTGGATGAATTGAGTAGGGTAATACGCTGCAAAACCAAACCAATTAGAGGAACAAACAACTGGGAACCACAGTACGCACAGCCGGGCCAACTAAACGCTGTGGTCACCTTCGATAAACTCGAAGACCTGACGAAATATCCATTTCTTTTTATGACCGGCGAGAACTTCTACACATTCACTCAGAATCAAAAGTACAATCTGCGAGAGTATATCATGCGCGGAGGCTTTTTGCTGATGGATGACTGTGTGGTAGGTAACGGCGGCGATTTCTTCTATCAAAGCTCATATCAACTCCTTGAGGATGTTTTCGGCAGAGGGGCGGTGAAACGAATACCGCAAGAACATGAGATATTTCACAATGTGTACGACCTTGGGGACACGGGTCTGCCTTCGTTAGATTATCCAAAACGTCGACCTCCTGGCGGTCTGCCGTATATGCACGGACAAAATCACGGCGCCAGAGGCGTCTTCATCGACGACCGGCTGGCGATTTTTCTGGGCTCCACCGATATTCACTGCGGCTGGTGCGACCGCAACGGCTTTGAGTTTGGCAGGCCAAATTACGAAAAGGCAATCCAGATGGGGATAAACATCATAATGTATGCTATCTCACATTGAATCCAAAGCGAACCTGGCTTTAAAATCCTAATATCTAAATCCGAAACAAACCTGTCCTGAGCAAAGTCGAAGGATCCAAATTATTCAAATTCAAAACTCAAAACAAAAACATCATACCCAAAGCGATAGCTGCTTTGGTTATTTGTATTTTGAATTTCGAATTTGTTTAGGATTTAGAAATTAGAATTTGCTTTGGCTGACCCAAGCTTCGTCTCCAGTTGCTCAATGGCCGACCGCACAGTTTCGGTTCGGTTTTGCAGCTCAGCTATGACTTTTGACTGCTTTTGCAGTTGAGCGGTAAGCTCACCGACCTGCTTTTCCAAATCGAGCCGCGACTTAACCAGTTCCTCAAACTTCTTTTGCAGCTCAACGCGCGCGTTGACGGCCTTATCGAGTTGGGCTTCCAGATTATTGCGCGTTTTTGTAAGCTTCGTTAGTTCCAACTTAGTCTTTTCAAGTGACTCTGATAGGCTGGTCATGTCCGCCTGTAACTTATCTCTTTCGCTCTTGGTTTCCTTCAGCGTAGCTTCCAGTTGTGCCAGTTTGCTTTGCAGTTCGGTTTTTTCCTTAGCGCTACCATCACAACTGCTCAGAGCAAAGAGACAGCAGGATAGAAAAAGAAATGCGAGAATCAGTCTTGGCTTCATTGCCAGAACCCTCCTTTCCCATAAGTCCAAATGCTTCAATCAGATACCTTAATCAGCTCCTTTTTCCTTTAGAATTTGCCGGCTGACATACAAGCGCCGGCCAATCCCCTGCCACAAGTGGCAGGGCTAATTAGCCCCCGCCCTTGGGCGGGGGGACACCGCTGGGGCTTTGATTCAACCAAAAACTTTATCCGCCTCTGGCGGACTGGCGTAGCCAACTGGTGGCAATGATGCAGAAATCGCCGAAGCCGACCGCGCCATTTCTGTCAATGTCCTCAGCCAACAGGCCCTGGTTGAGCCATTTCTTGGCAAGCATCATTATGTCCGCGTAGTCTACGGAACCGTCATTGTTTAAGTCGGCCAGATTGCCTGCAGGTGACACAGACAGGCTCGCCTCGATTGTGCCGCCAAACGCGCCCATGTTTATGCGCTGGCCGTTAGGCGGCAGTTCGGCTGTCCAATCCGCATCCGGGTCGCCGACGTCAATACAGGGACTCGTGCCGTCATCCCGGACCCAGGTGCGGGCAATTGGATCCCACCGCCCTGCCTGTGACTTCAGGTGATAGTCACGGTTGTCGGGGTCCACAAAGAGCGGATCAACGTCGATGTTTCCTTCTCCTTCCCAGCCGCCTTGAATGTCGTTGAAACGAACATCGTAGTCTTCAGGGTAGGCGAGCTGCCCCAAGTATATCTCGTTCTGCCAGATGATGTTATTCAAGACGGGCAGGCCACCCTGCTGGCCCCATGGGATCCACATCGTCGGTCCCAGATGCAGCGCATTGGGCCTATTGTGAGCGATGGTATTGTTTATGACCGAGGCCGATCCCCACCAATTCATGATACCCCCGCACTGCAAGCCAGAATTATGAGCAATGACATTGTTGGCTATCGTAACGGAGGCTTCGAAGATGTAAATGCCCCCAACGTCCAGATCTGCTGAGTTGTCGACGATCATGTTATTCGTTATGACTGCCTCCGACTCATCCATGCACATAATGCCCCCGGCGGTTTCAGCATGGTTATTGGCAATCAAACAATGGTCGATAGTCGGGCTGGACGGAACGAGAAAGCCCGGCTCCTCCTCCCATGAGCCACAGCAGAGAATCCCTCCACCTAATAGGTTCAGATAACCGCCTCCTCCGGTACGTGGTTTCTTTGAATATTCAACGGTGCAATATTTCAATATGTCATCGGTCCCGCTATTTACAAAACGTATGCCAAACCACCCCTCATCGGTATCAATCGCAGTGATGACGATATGGTCTTGCTCCGTGCCTGTCGCGCGCAAGGTTGCTCTATAGCCAACCGTCAGTCCAAAATGACCTGTGAATTTGACCACCACACCCGGCTCAATGGTCAACGTTCGCCCTTTGGGAACGCGGATATCTCCCGTAATTGAGTAGGGACTTTGAGCCTTCGTCCAGGTGCCGCTGACTGCACCGCCGGGAACGATGGTTCCCGCGACCCCCACGCCACGCAGAGTAACCCATTTCTGCGGGGCATTGCTACTGGTAGAATAAACGTGGAAGATGCCGTTATAAACCCTCTCTTTTGTCGGCCTAAATCCTATCTCTACACGGACCGAATCACCGGGAGCCAGAATATAGTTATCGAGCGGAGTCAGTATCGAAAAGACATTCCTCGGATCAGAAATGCTCAAGCGTTCAACTTTGAAGTCAATCTTCCCCGTGTTTTTGATATCAATGCCCATGGTCGAATTTGTATCAATCGGTACAAAGCCTGCTTCGACCGTAGCGGATGGTGCGATGGTAATCAAAGGCAGGTCTGATTGATTTTCATAAGCTCCCATATCGACAATATCGCTGTAGATCCGTGGACTGCCCGCCAGGTCCGTTGCCGGAAGTTCGATTTCTGTCCCCGAGTTTATGCACGGTGAGCTGCTCCGCAGCGTCCAGTTGGCAGACAATCCGTCATAATCGGGCCCGGCGCCGGCGCTGGGAGCAAAGAAACAAGGATCGGCATCCATGTTGCCCTGGCCCCGGTATCCTCCCTGGACGTCACAGAACGATACCACCGGTGTAGATTCCTGCGTTTCTATCTGGTACTGCTCATTGCCCCATATAATCGTGTTTGTCACGTTCATCTCCTCCCACGATGTCGTGAAAATACCGCCGGGCACATTGTTTACTATGGTGCAGTTTCTGATTTCAGGTGCGCCCCACCAGTCAGAGCATATCCCGCCGCACCGCGGCAGGCCCCCCAGCGAGGCGTTGTTCGCTATCACGGTGTTGCTGATTACCGGATAGCTTTCAGCGCAATAGATTGCCCCACCGCTATCTCCAATATTATTCGTGATTTTGCAGTTCGTGATGGTTGGGCTTGAAAAGTAGCAATACAGTGCTCCTCCGCAGTTATCCTTGTCCCCATAGTCGGCATAGTAATCTTCCTCTGTTATCAGGCCGACGGTCTTCTTCGAGAAAGTGATCGAACAATAACTCAATATGTCATCCTCGCCCGAGTCCAAAAATCGCAAGCCGGTCCAGCCCATCTCTCTATTCAACGCTGTAAATTCTATCGGATGATTCTCATTTCCCTGGGCAGCTAACCGTGCGTTTTTGCCGATGCTCATGCTATAGCGTCCTAAGAACAGCACTTTAACCCCTGGCTCAATAATCAGTTCGCCATTCTCCGGTACGTTGACATCCCCGACTACAAAATATGGCGACTGGGCTTGCGACCAAGTGCCGGATACTTCGCCGGCTTTAACTTCCGTCCCGCCGGTAAAGGCGCAACCTTTTAGAATCACGTGCTTGGTATTCTCATCGCCGTAGCTAATCGTAAGTGTTCCATAATACCCCCCTGCCTCCTGCGGACAGAACTTTACGTTGATCGAAGCTTCCTGTCCCGGACGCTTTATCTGGAAGGAATCTATGTGGTTCGCGTCGCCACCATCCAAGCGGGACACGAGGAATCCTTCCGGACTGGATATCGAGTTTATCAATATGGGTTGGGCGGTATTGTTTCTGATGAACAGCGTCTTGGGTTCGGATTCTTGACCCGGGACGGCATAAAAAAGAAAAGTGGCCGGGTCGACCTTGATACTCGGCGTAACGGGTTGAACGTTCAATATGGTCTCCGAAATGATGCTGTAATTGGATGGAAGGTCGCTCGGCAGGCGATACCATACCTCGGTTATTTCCTCAGGACGCGACGAACCCCAGCCGAAATTAAGGTGATACTCACCGTTTGTGTTATAGCCGTCACAGACCAGCATGTGTCCGCCCCAACCATCTGGCGGACTAATGCTCAACAAGGCGGGAAGTTGATTGATCAAATTCTCTTGCAGCACATGATAATATTCGCATGACAGGCCGCCGGTCATGTCGGCTGAATAAAAACCGAACTTATCAAGCAATGCATTCTGCAAATCAAAAGGCGAAGCCCCGGAGCCTTCGCTGGAATAGTCCATGTTGACAGCAATTCCGCAGGCAAAGCTAAGTGCGGCGACATCCGTATCATCCAGTTCTATCTGCCTGCTATATTTGAGCCGGACAGCGGCAAGATACTCGTTCAGCTCCTGGAAAGAGGGGAAATCATACAAACTGCTGTCGCCATCGATATTGATGCCGCTGAACGGTATATATGAATCAAGCTCATCGAAATGCACATTACATTGCTGATGGTAATTGACCACCTGTGCAAACGCAGTCGCTACGCAGCCCACGTAGGACCTCGTCCCATCAATCGGATCGAGCGGGCAAAAGTCGTTGTAAGGCGAGTCCTGGTCCCAGGCCGTCTCCAGCCACCCACCAGTGGAGGTGGTATTCTCTTGCGGCCACTGTTGGAACGTATTGCGCAGAAGATATCTTGTATCTTCGCCGGCATAGAAATTCCATAGGTTGTTGTTTTCCATCGTCTTGAATTGCTCATACTCGGCTAACGCTTTTAACCTTAGCTTCATGTCCCCTTTCAACATGCGGTATAGGGGGTTGTTTTTGTCATTGTCGGCTGGAAAATAAGTGCTGAAAGAATAAGCGATAATCGGAGTGATATCTGTGTCTGTGGATGCAGCTACGAATCCACGTGGTTTTAGCTCCACAATGTATGCAAGAACGGCTCCATCATCGCCACGGATCTCCCTAAAACTACCTGTGATTCGCTGCCCCGGGGTGCCTTGCTGCTGCGCCGCCATTATTGAGGGTTCCCGCTCCGCAGGGGCCGAAATTGTCTCCGGCCCCTTATGGGGGTACATGGTGCACTCTTGCAGGAATGTATGAATGACCCTCTGCGCCTGTTCAATCTGAACCGGTTCAGCCCTAAGCACCGAGCACAAGAAAAGGCATGGCACAATAGATATCACAATTAGTGCTTTTTGCCGGATAAAGGAATGCATAATAGCACCTCCCCTCTCGTTTTTGGTCTTTTCTAAGAAGGCGATTGGTACCCCTGGCCAGCACCCTCGTTTTGTTTGCGCCCCCTCCACCCACATTACCTCCACCTATTCCACTCGGCCGAACCTTCCCCTGCGTCTTTCTGCTGGAAGACAGGATCAGGGTCCCAGAGCGATTCAACCAACTTGCTGCCACTGGGGACTTCAGCAAGAGCCACAATTGGTACAGGCCAGCCGTACAACATGCCGGGATGAACAAAAAACAAAGAATCAAACGATAACCCGGCCCCAGAACGGTTCAACAAACAAAACCGCAATAATCGTTGACCTTATCGCACGAAGGCTATTTTCCCGGCAGTAATGACGCTCTGCATATCATTATACTTGGTGCGCTACATCATGCAACATTTTTTGGCAAATTCTATCTTCGCGGCACCATTATTTTTACCGCTGAGGGCGCTGAGCTTTTTAATTGCGATTTTTCCTCTGCGGTCTCAAGGTGCTCTGCGGTGAGTTCCGGCGCCTGGGCTTGAATATGTGGCAACCAAGCGAAAAACATGACCGCCTCATCAGCCGTAGGTTCTGAGGCGCAGCCGGAGAATCTGGCCTGTTCGGGCCAGGTCCTTCGCTTCGCTCAGGACGGTTAAACGGTTACGGTACACAGCATGGTTTGCGCCATTCCGAAGCTCGTTGCGGTAGGGGTCAACCGTAAGACGATAGACGAAACGAGTAGCGCAACTGATAAACGAAAAACGCCAGCGGTCCGGTAGGCTGTGTTTGTACTGACATACGGCATTTCTTATAATTTATACGGGGGACCAAGCTCACAAGAGCTATTCGGAGAGAACAGGGGTCGGACTGCACCTGATGATAATGAAAGCGTTTTCAATTGTCGAGTTGATGATTGTTGTAGCTGTGCTGGGGATTCTGGCGGCGATTGTTGTGCCGAAGTTACCATCATACGCTACAGAAGCTAAGACCGCAGCCGCAAGGAGCAACCTACGTGTCCTGCGATGTGCAATTGAATTGTACGCCAGCCAGCACCGTGGCGTGCCACCGGGTTATCCAAACAATGATCCGATGGCTTCTCCGACGAGTTTAGAATTCTACAGACAACTCGCTGTCGAGCGTAACTATATCAGGAAGATCTCTGATAATCCTTTTAACGGAAAGAACACGCTCTTGATAATCGGCAACAATGGCGCCTTCCCAGCAGAGGCAAGGGGTACGTACGGCTGGATATATCAGCCAGCGACAAAAACGATAAGACTTGATTGGCCCGGCGTAGATAATGAAGGAATTCGCTATTATGATTATTGAGGGACCTCACTTCGTGGGAACCCAATGTAAAGCGTGCTGAGCCGAATGGCGAAGCACCTGGCCGGCGCACACGAGGTTCTTCGCTGCGATCAGAAAGCTCTGAGCTTTGACTTGGCCAGGTCGACGCACGCCAAATTCTTCTGGTGGCTATCCTATGCGGAAAGAAGACTTCTGGCTCGGTATTGTCATTATCGTGATAGGAGTTATTCTGATAGCGCTTGTTCTGTGCTCTTGTTGCCGTTTCTGAGCACTCCTAGTTCCTCGATACTCGACGAGCATCCAATGCAAACGAAAAGTGCCTAAAGTGCCTAAAATTAGAACTTTAGGCACTTTAGCTCACTTTAGGCACTTTAGCTCACTTATCACTGCCCTTGGCGTTGGCCCAAAGCTGATACCTCGGGTCAAGCTTGATTCTTCCGCGGACGATAGGTATATTTAGGATTGCCGATTACCAATTGAAAATCGTCAATCGAGAATCATCTGGTGCTTCTATGCGAAAGACACACGTACATATCGCTGTAGGCATCGTTGTGATTGCTGCTATCATCGCCGCAGTTATCCTGATCCCCCCGCTTTTGCGGGGGTTTCAGCCACGTGTGGAAGACATACTGGCAGTTTACCAGGAACAGCAGAACTATACCGGCTTGAAGATTGAGTACCCTCTTGACGATACGCTTTTTCCGCCGGAGATAGTGCCCTCGACCTTTGTTTGGCAGGATGACAATCCTAAATCCAATACCTGGCTTATTACTATCAGGTTCTCCGACTCCGGCCAGGCTTCGCCGGACGAGCAGGACGACGATGGGCGTATGAATTTCCTCAGCCGGAGTACATCTTGGACGCCTAAGCCAGAAGATTGGCAAGCCATCAAGAAGGGGTCTCTCGAAAAAGAGGCGCAGGTTACTATTTTAGGCGTTAATCGCCGGGCACCGGCCAAGATTATTTCAGGAGGCCGAATCTCAATCAAAACATCGAAAGACGAGGTGGGAGCTCCGTTATTTTATCGCGAGGTGGACCTGCCCTTTGTTGATGCTGTCAAGGACCCGTCTCACATACGCTGGCGGTTTGGGCCGATCTCTTCCCCGGAGCCGCCTCCGGTCGTGCTGACCGATCTGCCGGTCTGCGGAAACTGTCACTCATTTACGCAGGATGCGAAAATACTCGCCATGGATGTTGATTATGCCAACAGTAAAGGCTCATACGTCATTACCCGTGTCGCGGAAGAAATGATTCTGGCGACCAGTGATATCATAACCTGGAACGACTACAGAAAAGAAGACCAAGAGCAGACCTTTGGCCTGCTTTCTCAGATCTCTCCGGATGGCAGGTATGTCGTGAGCACGGTAAAAGATAAGTCCGTTTTCGTGCCCATGCCGCCTCTGGCTTTTTCTCAATTGTTTTTCCCCGTCAAAGGTATCCTATGCGTATACGACCGGCAGACGGGAACCTTTTACTCATTGCCCGGCGCCGATGATCCGAATTATGTCCAGAGCAATCCGACCTGGAGTTCGGATGGCAAGCACGTGGTGTTTGCCAGAGCAAAAGCATATGACCTCAGACACACCAAAGGTGCAGGCAAGATTCTTCTGACCCGTGAAGAGTGCAAAGAATTCACGGAGGATGGCAAGCCGTTCTTGTTCGATTTGTACAGAATTGCGTTTAATGAGGGAAAGGGCGGCACGCCCGAGCCAATCGAGGGTGCTTCCAATAATGGCATGAGCAACTTTTTCGCCAAATACTCACCTGATGGCAAATGGATTGTGTTTTGCAAAGCCAAAAGCTACATGCTACTCCAGGCCGACAGCGAACTTTATATCATCCCCGCTGAGGGCGGCCAGGCACGAAGACTGCGATGCAACACAAAATGCATGAACTCCTGGCACACATGGTCGCCGAACGGCAAATGGCTGGTTTTTTCCTCCAAGGCTAATTCGGCTTACACTCAGCTTTTTATTACCCATATCGACGAACAAGGATACAGCACACCTGCTGTGCTGCTGGCAAATCTCACCGCGCCGGACCGGGCTGTCAACATACCGGAGTTTGTAAATGTTCAGCCCGGCGCAATCAAAAGAATCCACGAGCAGTTCCTTAACGACTATTCTTTTCTCAGAGCAGGCAACGAGTTCTTCAGACACGGCGAGCCTGATAATGCGATAGAAGAATACAAAAATGCGCTTCGACTGAATCCTAACAATTTTGAAGCCCACCTGCGAATAGGGTTTCTGCTTTACAACGTCAAAGGCGAGCACAGGGAAGGGATGGCTCACTTATCAAAGGCGATGGAACTCAATCCAAACGACCCTCGTATACATCACGATCTGGGTATGGCGCTATTGCACCAGGGAGCGCTTGACCAGGCCATCGAACACCTATCCGGAGCCCTCCGACTTATGCCCCAGGGCCTCGATGAGCAATATAACCCCACAAACATGCACTGCAACCTGGGCCGAGCACTTCTGTACCAGGGAAAAGCCGAAGAGGCTATAGCTCACCTATACGAGGCTGTACGCTTTGATCCGAATCACGCTGAAGCCCATTACTGGCTGGCCTTGGCGCTGGCTCACCAGAGCAAGTTCCAGCAGAGCCTTGACCATTACAAAAAAGCTGTGCATCTTAAGCCTCAAGTTGACACATCGCCAACACTGCACTTGCTTCTGGCGTCTTACTATGCTCAAGAAAGGCGCTTTAATGAGGCTGTTTCATTTGCCAGCAGAGCGCTTGATCTGGCCCGTTCTTCCGGAGATGAGCAATTCGCACAGAAGATCACTAAGTGGCTTAAACTCTACAGAGACTTGGCTGAATCTTCAAGAGGAAGTGAAGGCAAATAGCGCGTTTCTATTACACGCTTTCGCGTCGCTGTACTGCCCTCTGGGATCACGTATCTTGTTGCCGTAGAAATAGTTTCAGCGAGAGTAATGTAACTTGAAATGAAAAATCGGCCACCCGTTAGGATGGGCTATATTCCTGACCATAATTTTCGCCCACAGTGTATCACTACAAGCGCTTCCGCCCACCGCTCTACCGAAAAGCAGCCTTCCCCCCCGAAACGCAATGCTGCGCGCTCTTTGAGAGGTTATACGTGCTTGCCGGCCAATCCACCTACCGGTCTTTTTTCGTGCCCTTATTATGATTACTATCTGGGCACTACCGAAATACTAACTTCGGCCACTGTTTGGTCTGTGCCGGCAGGCATACCCATTAGATCGGCTTTCCAAAGTTTCACGCAAACCGTTGCGGTTCCGCCTGGCGCATTGATGTCCTCGGGAATCACCGAGGTGCCCCACTGGCCGCCAAGGTATTTTTTGTTCACGCCGGCCAACAGCGTGCAGTTGAAGTTGCACGCTATTTTAAGTTCGTTGCATCCTCTGAAACAAGGCCAGTCGTCAGAGCCCCTGCCAAGCGCTGCACAGTCTATCTGCTCGAGCCAAATTTCCCAATCCTTCTCGTTCTCGATCTTGATGAACCACGGTATCTTCATCTTTATGGGAAATTCCTTTATCGCCTGTGGAGTCCAGACCCAATAGCCCTGCCAGCTCTCGAACTTCTTCTGTCCGGCAAATGCCGGCAGCGAGAACAGCACCGTTGTTGCAATGACTAACAATACACTTTTCTTCATACCTCACCCTCTTTCAGACTCCAGTAACTGCACAAACAGCAACTATGTTGTGAATCCGTTCGGTTTGAGGCAATCCCGCTTGATGTCGTTGTCGCGCTGCCTCCTCCATCAGCGACAACCATTTGCAATCTATCTATCGAGTCTTTGCAGCCAGCCGGGACAATCTTCTAAGAGGTCTCTATTGGGCAGCGGTACCAAAGCAAAATAAACATGCTCGCACCTCTGCAGACGTTCATCTTGAAGACCAGCCACCAAAGACAAAACACTAACCACACAAGGCGCTATCAAATAATAGCTAAGGGTGGCATTTTCAATTTATTTAACTTTACCAGTTTGCTTATTCTCTGTCAATAAAAAAAACAAAAATCTCGCATTTTTCCCCATTTGCCTACTTTTCCGCTTCTGATAGCCCCTGTCAAGTCCAAATACTATCCAGCATTAGCCGAGTGGACGTGCAGCCGCGTAATTTTTGAGCTTTATCGAACTTCTAAGGAAACGTGGCCAAAAACCTGCAGAATAGGCTCTTTTGCTCAAATTAACAGGATTTTTGTTTAGACGCCTCCGCAAGAAAGCAAACAACTGTATTGATCGGGAACAAGGTTGTCTTTGCTGCCTACGGTGTGGTTGCGTTCACTGTAACTGTGCATGACAAGTGCGGCCACTATGCCTGCTATAAGATGCTCCAGCAAAAACACTTATGGGAACTGCCTGTTTCTTAAGCGCAGTGCAAAGCTGTTCAATTTGCCGTGACTGCATAAGTGCGCTTGGCAGCATCGCAAAATAACTGTGTCAAAGCTCACA